>ENA-UEPD01000162-UEPD01000162.1-human-gut-metagenome-genome-assembly--contig:-NODE-162-length-56865-cov-8.909417_pt1 | contig 56865 bp, 44 predicted proteins | sample MGYA00242895_ERZ507906 | MGnify/ENA primary metagenome ERZ507906 (study PRJEB26167, sample SAMN06115416) | human gut metagenome | host: Homo sapiens | place: China:Guizhou | collected 2015-03-03... | reverse complement strand
ACTACTTTAAAGTACTTCCTCTCCTATGAAGTAACACCCAAGATTGACTCTGATTTAAACGATCTTACTTTTTTACTTAGATCTTGATTCGATATTGATCTATAAAATCCTGCTTTTTATACAAATTCATTATAAAATTGCACTAACTGATCTCATTTCTCAATCATAAAGGTGCACCAAAAAAGAGCCTTCGACACAATCATAGTATTTGTCGACGGCTCTTATACATCTAGATGAATGAAAACTCATCTGTCGATGCTGTTGTTGCCAAGCGAGAAAATCTGCGCTATACTACAGATATCGATGCAAAAGAATAAGCAGAGTAAGTGCCTACGCGTTAAGTGCCGGATGTACGGGGAGTTGACATCTGGACGAAAGCCTTTGGGCTGCGGTGCAGGCATTGCATCCCGCTGCTGCAGGCATGGAAGGCGGTCAAAGACATTCCTTGTTGCAGCAACGCTGCGACACATCGGTACGCGACGGTACGCGTACCACAATGGAAAGGAAGGTCTTTTTTCATGTCCAGATTCTCCGTCAAGCCCCTCGTCTACGCCGGTGTCTCCGTGGCCCTGGCGGTACTCTTCTCTTACGTCTTTGCCATCCAGACGATCTTCGTGCGCATCACCTTCGGCTTCCTGCCAATCGCCATCTACGGTGCGATGTACGGCCCCATGAAGGCTGGCCTCGTCGCCGCGGCCGCCGACTTCATCGGCACGGCCCTGCTCGGCACGAGCATCTTCTTCCCGGGCTTTCTCGTCTCCGGCTTCCTCACAGGCTACATCTACGGCTGGTTCTTCTACCGCAGGCACGTCACATGGCTGCGCGCCTGCATCCCCTTCTTCCTCGTCATGGTCTTCATCCACCTGGGACTCAACACGCTCTGGCTGACCATCTTCTACCACAAAACCGCCTCAGCCATCTTCCTGAGCCGCCTCATCAAGAACCTCCTCTGCTATCCCATGGAAGTCGGCCTCTTCCTCATGGTCTACCGGCCCCTGCTGCGCTTCCTGCCCGAGCAGTTCCCGCAGGCGGCAGCCAAAAAGGCCGCTACCTCCACAGCAGCCTGATGAATACAGGCTGCAAGTTCCCCATTGTCCGGCCCGGAAAACGAAAATAACCCCCTGGCTATGCCAGGGGGTTATTTATGCTGCAACGCTTTCAGTATCGGCCTCGTCAGACCTTCTGCGCGCAGACGTCATTCACGAGCAGGGCCGCCTGCAGAACGGCTGCTCTGTCTACGCTTTATTTTACCTCGATATTCAGCACGTTTTGGATAGCACCGGGCTTTTCCTGGAACAGCTCGAGCGTCAGGCCGTCGGGCAGCTGCACCCATTTTTCGGGCTTGCCCTCGATGTGATGGACACCCTTGACAGCAAGCATTTCCCTGAGGACTTCGGGCATATCCTCGACAACGATGCCGAGATGATGTCCCTGTCCCGCTTTATAGTCTTCTGGCGCGGCCACAAGCTGCACGCCACCCTTGAGCCAGACCATCTTGAGATGACCATCTTTTTCCTTGCGGCGCGTTTCTGTCATGCCGAGGATTTTCTCAAAAAAATTTTTGGACCATTCAATATCTCGCACCGTCACGGCGCTGTGTTCCAAATAAGACTGTCTTGCCATGTTTTCACCTTTTCCTTTACGCACCAATTGACCCTATCCAAAATTCTTGAGCAGCAGCAAACCACGCAGAAGCCTGCCACTGGGAATCTCTATGTTTATCTATTTTAAACCCTATTGCACGGATTGGCAATTTTCTTCATCAGGATACTTGCATGAACCAATCCAGCACGTCAATTTATCGAAAAAGTTGCTCCAGGCACCAGGTGAAGCCTTTGGCACAGCGTTGTTCGGGATGCTGGAAGTGGTTGCCGGGGTTCCAGGTGAGGGTTGTCTTGATGCCGGCATCTTGCAGCAGGGCGTGCTGCTCTTTGATGCAGTTGCTGACGGTGCGCATGACGGGGTTGCGGCCTTTATCTTCGCGGTCGCCGAGGCTCAGGTAGATGGCGCCTGCGTGTGGATCATGGGCTTTGGCATAGTCGAGCCAGCTGGGGAACCAGACGGACGGCGAGGCGGCGGCGATGGCAGCAAAGGATTGGCTCTCGTAGGCGCTCCAAAGCGAGAAGAGCGCGGCGAGCGAGTAGCCGCCAAGCACGACGGGCGCGTCTGCGGGCAGGTTATAGCAGCGCTCGATTATTGCAGGGAGAATGGTTTCGATGGCTTCCAGCGTCTCTTTGGCGCCCGCGCCAAAATCCTGTTTGCCGAAGACGGCAGGCGCCTGCCATGGGGAGAGCTGCTGATTCCAGTCCTCGACCGCGAGGAAGACGATGGCGAACGGCATGTCGACCGCATCGCGGATGGTGCTGACCTCTTCGAAAAGACCCTCGCGCGAGTGGAGCTCCTCCACTTCGACGGGCTGTATGAGCAGGGCGCGCGGCTCTGGCTCGCACAAGCCGAGGCCGTGTATTTGTTTCTCTTTCGAATGCGGATCGGAAGAAAATTCCACGAGAAGATCGTCATACCGCCACGTCCTGCCCTTTATCTCGATGAGCCGTTTCTTAGCCGCATCATTCATCTTTTTCATTTTCTTCGACCTCACTTTCATATTTCACACTTCATATTGTCTGCGCCCTGCAGCAGGATTTTCCCTGCCGGCACAGAATTATCTACAGATAACGGTACAGGTAAGAAAGGAGCAATTAGTATGGCTCTCTTTGCAATCGGTGACTTCCACCTCTCGTTCCAGACGCCGGAGAAATCGATGGACGTCTTTGGCAAGGCGTGGCAGCACCATGAGGAAAAAATCAAGCGGAACTGTGAGGCGCTCGTTGGGCCGCACGATACGCTCGTCATCACGGGCGACCATTCTTGGGGGCGCAAGCTGCCGGAATGCGAACAGGACTTCGCGTTCATCGAGGCGCTGCCGGGGCGCAAGATCCTGCTGCGCGGCAACCACGACATGTTCTGGGATGCAAAGAGGACAGCCTCCCTCAACCGGCGGTTCGAGGGGCGGCTGTCCTTCCTGCAGAATAATTTCTATGCCTACGAGGACTACGCGCTCGTCGGCACGAAGGGCTTCACGTTCGAAGGCCCCTTCTACCTCGACAGACAGGGCCGCGTCGTCGGCTGGGATGAGGAACGCGAGGCACATGCCAAGAAACTCATCGAGCGCGAGTGCGTGCGGCTGCACCGTTCGCTCGATGCGGCCGTGGAGGCAGGCTACAAGAAGTTCCTCCTGTTCCTGCACTATCCGCCGACGAACATCCTCGAGCAGCAAAGCCCCTTCACGGATATCGCGGAGGAATACGGCGTCGAGCAGGTCATCTACTCACACTGCCACGGCGAAGAACGCTTCCACGACAGCCTGCAGGGCACCGTGCGCGGCATCACCTACCGGCTCGTCTCGGGCGATTACCTCGACTTCCGGCCAGTAAAGATTCTCTGACCGTGCCTTAGCGAAGCTGGGCCATGGCTCAGGCTTCTGTCTCTTTGCCAGGCCGACGGTACTTCAGGAGTTCCTGCGGCATGCGCCGGTTCTTGTGGTAGAATTCCCAGTCGTGCTCGCCGAGCTCGCGCTGCACGCGGCACGGCACGCCGAAGGCCAGCACGCCTGCGGGGATGTCGCGCGTCACGACGCTGCCCGCACCGATGACCGTGTTGTCGCCAATCGTGACGCCGGGCACGACAATGACGCCCGCGCCGAGCCAGACGTTCTTGCCGATGTGAATGGGCAGATTGTACTGGTAGCCCTTCTCACGCAGTTCTGGTGCCAGCGGGTGGTTCGGCGTCGCGAGCGTGACATTAGGGCCAATCATCGTGCAGTCGCCGATAAAGATCTCGCCGTCATCGACGGCCGTGAGGTTGTAGTTCGCGTAGACCAAGTTGCCGAGGTGCAGATGGTGGCCACCCCAGTTCGCGTGCAGCGGCGGCTCGATGTAGCAGTCCTCGCCGACCTCGGCCAGCATCTCCTTGAGCAGGGTCTGCCGCTTCTCCCATTCATGCGGCCGCGTCATGTTGTAGTCGTAGAGCTTCTCCATGCAGTCGAGCTGCTGTTTCATCAGGCTCGTATCCGACGGCCAGTAGATCTCCCCGCTCTTCATCTGCTCATATGGTGTACTCATGGTATCTCCTCTTTTCTTGGATAATCTTAATATATTTATTCGACAAGATACTACATTTTCCCTTCTGATGTGTGGTATACTATAAAGAATAAGGAGCTTGGTTTCGGCCTGGCACAATGAAGCCCCCAGGGAGTGGTGTTCCCTGGGGGCTTCATTTACTTTTACTTTGATACAAGTTGTATCAACAGAAGAGTATACTTATTTTTTGCCAGTGCTGCCGCGTTTCGTCATGGGGATGCCCTGTTTGCAGAGCGGGCAGTCCTCTGGCTTGTAGGTCTCGACGTTGAGGTGCAGCAGGGCCGTGCACGGGACGTCACCGAAGCTGACTTTGCCGCCACTGCGGTCGACGAGCATGCTGACGGCGACAGGGATGCCGCCGTTGGCCTTGACGACGTCGATGACTTCCTTGATGGAGCCGCCGGTCGTGACGATGTCTTCGACGATCAGGCAGCGCTCACCCGGATGCAGGTGGAAGCCGCGGCGGAAGGTCATCTTGCCATCGACGCGCTCGGTGAAGATGGCGCGCGTGCCGAGGGCCTTGCCCGTCTCATGGGCGAGCAGGATGCCGCCGGTCATCGGGCCGACGACGGTCTCGATGTTGGCGTCCTTGAACTTCTCGGCCATCGCCTCGCAGAGCTGCTGCGTGTACTTCGGATGCTGCAGCACGTTGAACTTCTCGACGTAGTGCGGGCTGTGCAGGCCGGACGTCAGCAGGAAATGGCCATTCATGATGGCGTTCGTCTTGACCAGCAGGTCTTTTACTTCTTCTTCGGTCATTGTCATTTTACCGTCTCCATTTCTTTCAAGATAGCCTCGGCAGCTGCTTTCGGGTCTTCGGCGGCGCGGATTGGGCGGCCGATGACGAGATGGCTTGCGCCATTTGTGAGGGCCTTAGCAGGCGTCGCGATGCGGCTCTGGTCGTTGATGGCCGAGCCCGCGGGGCGCACGCCCGGCGTCACGATCAGGAAGTCCTCACCGCATGCCTCGCGAATCAGGGCTGCCTCCTGCGGTGACGCGACGACGCCATCGAGGCCGGCCGACTTCGCGAGCTTAGCGAGGCGCACGACGGCATCCTTGATGGGCAGCGTCTGGCCGACGCCATCCCAGTCGTCTTGGTTGATGCTCGTGAGCACCGTGATGGCGATGAGCTTCGGGCACGGAATGCCCCGCTCCTCTGCTGCGGCGTGCAGCCGGTCGGCCGCCGTCTTCATCATCGTGTAGCCGCCGCTCGCGTGGACGTTGAGGATGTCGGCGCCGAGGTCCATCAGCGAGCAGAGCCCGCCTGCCACGGTGTTTGGGATGTCGTGGAGCTTGAGGTCGAGGAAGACGTGCTTGCCCTGACCGCGCAGCCAGCGGACGACTTCGCCACCGACGCTGTAGAAGAGCTCCATGCCGACTTTATAGTAAGAGACGCTATCCCCGAGCTTCTCGACGAGGGCTTTGACATCCTCCATCGTGTGGAAGTCGAGCGCCACGATCAGGCGGTCATCTGCTTTGATAGCCATAGTTCTCCTTATCCTTTCTGAACATCTTTTGGGAAACCGAGAAAGCCCGGGTTGGCCTTGCCGACGATCTCCTCGATGCTCGAGAAGCCGTTCTCGGCGAGGTAATCCGTGAGGCCATCGCAGATATTCATCGTGATCTCCGGGTCGGTGAAGTTGGCCGTGCCGACGGCGACGGCACTCGCACCGGCGAGGAAGAACTCGACGGCGTCCTCGGCGCTCGCGATACCGCCCATGCCGATGATCGGGATGTGGACGGCCTGCGCGACCTGCCAGACCATGCGCACGGCGACTGGCTTGACGCATGGGCCCGAGAGGCCGCCGGTGATGTTGCCGAGCACCGGGCGGAAGCGATGGATGTCGATCTCCATGCCGAGCAGGGTGTTGATCAGCGACACGGCATCAGCGCCGGCCGCCTCCACGGCCTTGGCCATCGCGACGATGTCCGTGACATTCGGCGAGAGCTTGAGGATGACGGGCTTCTTCGTATGCGCCTTGGCCTCGTGGACGACGGCAGAAGCCGCCTCCGGGTCAATGCCGAAAACGATGCCGCCTTCCTTGACATTCGGGCACGAGACGTTGAGCTCGATGGCGGCGACGCCCGGCACATCGAGGAGGCCGGCGAGTTTGCCGTAGTCCTCGGCCGTGCTGCCCGAGATGTTGACGATGGTATTCATGCCGTACTGCTGGATGCGCGGCAGGGTCTCCTTGAGGAAATGCTCGACGCCCGGATTTTCGAGGCCGATGCAGTTGAGCATGCCCTTCGGCGTCTCCGTGATGCGCACGCCGTCGTTGCCGCGGCGCGGCAGTAGCGTCGTGCCCTTGACCATGACACCGCCGAGGCGCGAGAGGTCGACGAAGTCGGCGAATTCCTCGCCGAAGCCGAACGTGCCCGAGGCCGTCAGTACCGGCGTCTGCATGGCGATGCCGAGCAGATTCGTGTGGAGTCGTTCGTCACTCATGCAAACACCTCCTCTGCCGGGAAGACGGGGCCGTCTTTGCAGACCTTCTTGCGCTGGCCGTCCGTCGTGTCAATGGAGCACGAGAGGCAGGCGCCGAGGCCGCAGGCCATGCGCTTCTCAAGCGAGACTTCGCACGGGATGCCGTGCTCTTTGGCAATCTTGGCGACGCCGCGCATCATGATCTCAGGGCCGCAGGTCACGACGACATCGTAGTCGCCCTTCTCGAGAATCTCGGGAAGGACGGTCGTCGTGAAGCCCTTCGTGCCGAGCGAGCCGTCATCCGTCGTCAGGAAGCACTGGCCGCAGAGATCGTCGAAGAGGTTCTTCCAGAAGAGCTCTTCGGCCGTCTTGCCTCCCATGAGGACGTCGGCCTTGCCCTGCATCGCCGCCGCGTAGTATAAGAGCGGCGAGAGGCCCATGCCGCCGCCGACGATCAGCGGATGCTCGTACTGCATCGCGAAGCCATGGCCGAGCGGGCCGAGGACGTTGACAATTTCGCCGGGCATCAGCTGCGAGAGCGCTCGCGTGCCCTTGCCGACGACGCGGTAGATGAAGGCGATGCTCCCCTTCTTCTCGTCGACTGCGGCCACGCCGACGGGGCGGCGCAGCGTGAAATCCCCCGAGAGGATGCGCAGCTGCACGAACTGGCCGGCCCGCGCGAAACGCGCGATCTCCGGCGCCTCGACGACGAGGAAGAAGACGTCCGTCGCGAGCTCCTGCTGAGCGAGGACCTTCGCATCGCGCACGATTTTTTTCGGCTGATTAGGCAAGGTCATCACCACCACCTACATAGTCCTGGATGGCCAGCGAGTAGACGAGGCGGCGCTCCCGCATGAAGGAGAGCACGCGCAGGACTTCCCAGGCCGTGTCGAGAGACGTCAGGCAGGCGATGCCGTGCTCGACCGTCGCGCGGCGGATCTTGAAGCCGTCCTTGGCCGAGTGCTTGCCCTGCGTCAGCGTGTTGATGACCATGTTGATCTTGCCGTTCTTGATCATCTGGATGATGTCGGAACTGCGCTCGTGGACCTTGCCGACGATCTCTGCGTCGATGCCCATCGACTGGATGGCCTTGGCCGTGCCTTCCGTCGCAGCGATCTCGAAGCCGAGCTCCGAGAAAGCCTTGGCGAGCTGCTTCATCTCTTCCTTGTCCTTGTCGGCAACCGTGAAGAGGATGCAGCCCTTCGTCGGGACGTGGATGCCCGAGCCGATGATGGCCTTGTAGAGGGCGCGTGCGTAGTGATAGTCGATGCCCATGACCTCGCCCGTCGACTTCATCTCAGGTCCGAGCGCGATGTCGACGTCCGTCATCTTCGCAAACGAGAAGACCGGTGCCTTGACGGCGACGTACGGTTTCGGCGGCACGAGGCCCGACTTATAGCCGAGTTCCTTTAAGGTATGGCCCATGGCGATGCGCGTCGCGAGGCCGACCATGTCGACGTTCGTGACCTTCGAGAGGAACGGCACCGTGCGCGAGGAGCGCGGGTTGACCTCGATGATGTAGACCTCGCCGTCGACGACGACGAACTGGATGTTCAGGAGGCCCTTGACGTGCAGCGAGAGCGCGAGGCGCTTCGTGTAGTCGATGATCGTGTAGATGACCTTCGAGGAGAGCGTCTGCGGCGGGTAGACGGCGATGGAGTCGCCCGAGTGGACACCGGCGCGCTCGACGTGCTCCATGATGCCCGGGATGACAACGTCGACGCCGTCGGAGATGCCGTCGACCTCGACTTCCGTGCCCTGCATGTAGCGGTCGACGAGGACTGGATGGTCCGGCGTGACCTTGACGGCGCGGCTCATGTAGTCGCGCAGCTCGGCCTCATTGTAGACGATCTCCATCGCGCGGCCGCCGAGGACGTACGACGGGCGGACCATGACCGGATAGCCAATCTTCGCGGCGCCCGTGACAGCCTCGTCAAGGTTCGTGACACTGATGCCCTGCGGACGCGGGATCTGCGTCTGCGTGAGGACTTCGTCGAAGCGCTCGCGGTCCTCCGCACGGTCGATGTCGTCGACCGACGTGCCGAAGACCTTGACGCCGGCCTTCTGCAGGGATGCGGCGAGGTTGATGGCCGTCTGGCCGCCGAACTGGACGATGACGCCCTCTGGATTCTCTTTATCGATGATGTTGAGCACATCTTCCGTCGTCAGCGGCTCGAAGTAGAGTCGGTCGGAGATATCGAAGTCCGTCGAGACGGTCTCCGGGTTGTTGTTGATGATGATGGCCTCGATGCCCATCTCGCGCAGTGCCCAGACGGAGTGGACCGAGCAGTAGTCGAACTCGACGCCCTGCCCGATGCGGATCGGGCCGGAGCCGAGCACGATGACCTTGCGGGCATCGGAGACCTTGACTTCGTCCTCCTCTGCCTGGAAGGTCGAGTAGTAGTACGGCGTGGCAGCCTCGAACTCGGCTGCGCACGTATCGACCATCTTGTAGCGCGGCAGAATGTGCATCGTCTTGCGGACCGTGCGGATCTCGTCCTGCGTCTTGCCCGTGATCTCGGCGATGGAGCGGTCGGCGAGGCCGATGTTCTTCGCCTCGAGCATGAGGCTCGGCGTCAGGGCTTCTTCCTTGAGCTTGTTCTCGACGGCCGTGATGTTCTGGATCTTGTAGAGGAACCACTTGTCAATCTTCGTGATCGCATGGATCTCGTCGATCGTCGCGATGCCGCGGCGCAGTGCCTCGGCGATGACGAAGATGCGCTCGTCGTTGATGCGCGCGAGGTTCTTCTTGACGCGGGCATCGTCCCACTCGTCCATCTTGTCCATGTGCAGGCGGTGCACGCCGATCTCGAGCGAGCGCACGGCCTTGAGGATGGCGCCCTCGAAGTGGCGGTCGATGCTCATGACCTCGCCCGTCGCCTTCATCTGCGTGCCGAGCGTGCGGTCTGCGTAGACGAATTTGTCAAACGGCCAACGCGGGAACTTGACGACGCAGTAGTCGAGTGCCGGCTCGAAGCAGGCCTTCGTCTTCTGCGTGACGGCGTTCGTGATCTCATCGAGCGTGTAACCGATGGCGATCTTGGCTGAGACCTTGGCAATCGGGTAGCCCGTCGCCTTCGAAGCGAGTGCCGAGGAACGGCTGACGCGCGGGTTGACCTCGATGACGTAGTAGCGGTTGCTGTTCGGGTCGAGGGCGTACTGCGCGTTGCAGCCGCCTTCGATGCCGAGCTCGCGGATGATGCGAAGCGATGCACTGCGGAGCATCTGGTACTCGTGGTCCGTCAGCGTCTGCGACGGAGCGACGACGATGGAGTCGCCCGTGTGGACGCCGACCGGGTCGAAGTTCTCCATGTTGCAGACGGTGATGCAGTTGTCGTGGCCGTCGCGCATGACCTCGTACTCGATCTCTTTCCAGCCGGCAACGCTGCGCTCGATGAGCACCTGGCCGATCATGGAGTACGTCAGGCCCTTGATGACGATCTCGACGAGCTCTTCCTCGTTCTCGGCGATGCCGCCGCCAGTACCGCCCATCGTGTAGGCCGGGCGGACGATGACCGGGTAGCCGATCTCATTGGCAAACTCCACAGCCGACGGCACATCCTCGACGATCGTGCTCTCGGGGATCGGCTCGCCGAGCTTCTGCATCGTCTCCTTGAAGAGCTCGCGGTCCTCGGCGCGCTCAATGGCCTTGAGCGGCGTGCCGAGCAGCTCGACATGGTACTTCTCGAGTACACCCTTCTCCGAGAGCTGTACGGCGAGGTTCAGGCCAGCCTGACCGCCGAGCGTTGCGAGCAGGCCGTCCGGGCGCTCCTTCGAGATAATCTCCTCGAGGAACTCGACCGTCAGCGGCTCGATGTAGACGCGGTCGGCGATGTGCGTATCCGTCATGATCGTCGCCGGGTTCGAGTTGACGAGCACGACTTCGAGGCCCTCTTCTTTGAGCGCGCGGCAGGCCTGCGAGCCGGCGTAGTCGAATTCAGCGGCCTGGCCGATGATGATTGGGCCAGAGCCGATGACCATTACTTTATTGAGATTCGCTTTCTTTGGCACGAGTCATTCCCCTTTCTTCAGCATTGTCCAGAACTCGTCGAACAGGTACATATTGTCGTCCGGTCCCGGTGCTGCTTCCGGATGATACTGCACGGAGAAGATCGGCAGCGTCTCGTGGCGCATGCCTTCAACCGTACCATCGTTGACATTGATGTGCGTGACCGTCAGCGGCAGGTCCTTGAGGGATTCCTCGTCGACGGCGTAGCCGTGGTTCTGCGAGGAGATGTAGACATTGCCCGTGCGCAGGTCCTTGACCGGCTGGTTCGTGCCGCGATGGCCGAACTTGAGCTTGTAGGTCTTCGCGCCCATCGCGAGTGCCAGCAGCTGATGGCCGAGGCAGATGCCGAAGATCGGCTTCTTGCCGATGAGCTTCTTGACCTCCTCGACGATCTCCGGCACGTCCGCCGGGTCGCCAGGGCCGTTCGAGAGGAAGATACCGTCCGGATTCATGGCGAGCACTTCCTCTGCCGTCGTGTGCGCCGGCACGACCGTGATCTTGAAGCCGAGGTCGTGCATCGACTTGATGATGTTCTGCTTGACGCCGAAGTCCATCGCGACGACAAACGGCGCATCTTCCTTCTCGCTCTCGAGCGTGTAGGCCTCAGGCGTCGTGACTTCCATGACGACGTCCTTCTTGATGGGCACAGCGAAGAGCTCGTCGATCTCCGTCTGCGCGGCGTCTTCCGGGACAATGATGCCCTTCATCGTGCCGGCGTTGCGGATCTTGCGCGTGACGGCGCGCGTGTCGACATTGTAGAGGCACGGAACGCCCTGCTTCGTCAAGAAGTCCGCGAGGCTCGTCTCATAGTGCCAGTTGCTGCCGTGCTCGCAGAGCTCGCCGATGACGAAGCCATTGACGAACGACTTGCGCGACTGCATGAAGATGTCGGCGATGCCGTAGTTGCCGACCATCGGGTAGGTCAGCGTCAGGATCTGGCGGCAGTAGGACGGGTCCGTCAGGCTTTCCTGATAGCCGACCATGCCGGTATTGAAGACAACCTCACCCGTTGCCTTGATATTGTTCAAGAGTTCCCCGTGGAATACGCTGCCGTCTTCCAGGATCAATTTTCCTTTCACTCAAAACACCTCGCTAATCAGAGAACCACGCCGTCTTTCATGACGACCTTGCCATCGACGATCGTCAGGACCGGCTTGCCCGTGAGCTTGCGGCCGACAAACGGCGAATGGCTGCCTCTCGTGTAGAATTTCTTCGGGTCGACCGTCCAGACAAGGTCCGGGTCGATGACCGTGACGTCAGCGTTCGCACCGACGGAGAGCGTGCCGGCATCGAGCTTGAACGCCTTAGCCGGGCCCCACGTCATCTTCTCGATGATCGTCGGGATGTCGACCTTGCCCGTCTTGCAGAGGTCCGTGAAGAGCACGCCGATGGCCGTCTCGAGGCCCGGGAAACCGCTCGGAGCGTAGATGTACTCGCGGTCCTTCTCCTCCTGTGCGTGCGGGGAATGGTCCGTGACGATGGCGTCAATCGTGCCGTCCTTGAGGCCCTCGACCATCGCGTCGACATCGCTCTGCGAGCGCAGCGGCGGGTTCGTCTTCGTCGAGCTGTCGTAGAGGTTGACGCACTCGTCTGTCATCGTCAGGTGATGCGGCGTGACCTCCGTCGTGACGCGGATGCCGTGCTTCTTGGCCTCGCGCACGAGCTCGACCGAACGGCCCGAGCTGATGTGGGCGACGTGGACGCGTGCACCGGCGTACTCCGCGAGCAGGATGTCGCGCGCGACGGCGATGTCCTCGGCGACCGTCGGACGGCCCTTCATGCCGAGCATCGCGCTGCGGTGGCCCTCATTCATGACGCCGTCCTCGACGAGCGACGGCTCTTCCTCGTGGTTGATGATGACCTTGTCGAACGTGTGCAGGTAGTCGTAAGCGTTCAAGAGGACCTTGGCCGTCGGGTCGAAGTGGCCGTCATCGGAGAACGCGACGGCACCTGCTGCGACCATGTCGCCGAGCTCTGCGAGCTCCTGGCCCTTCTGCCCCTTCGTGACCGCACCGATGATGCGGATGTGGACCTTCGCGACGTCCTCCGCGCGCTTCTCGAGGCTGCGCACCAGAGCGGCCGTGTCGACGACCGGCTTCGTGTTCGGCATCGTCGCGACCGTCGTATAGCCGCCGGCTGCGGCTGCCTTCGAGCCGGACTCGAAGTCCTCCTTGGCCTCCTGGCCTGGCTCGCGGAAATGCGTGTGCATGTCGATAAGGCCCGGCGTGACGATCTTGCCGGCTGCATCGTAGACTTCTGCACCTTCTGCAGAAAGATCCTTGCCGACGGCTGCAATCTTGCCATCCTCGATCAGCACATCAGCGACTTCGTCAAAATGCTCTGCCGGATTGATGACCCGGCCACCTTTGAGTATCAGTTTCATTCCTGTTTGCCTCCCGTCAGAACCAAGGTAAAGAGTGCCATGCGGACTGCTACGCCATTCTGGACTTCTTCCTGAATCGCGGAGTTGTCGCCGTACGCGACGAACGGTGAGATTTCCCATCCTTTATTCATCGGGCCCGGATGGAGGACGAGCACATCGTCCTTCGCGAGGGCGAGGCGCTCATTGTTGAGGCCGAAGATGCGGGCGTATTCGCGCGTCGTCGGGAAGAGACCGCCCTTCATGCGCTCGAGCTGGATGCGCAGGACTTCGATGACGTCCGCATCCTTGATTGCATCCTCGATGCGCTCGTGCACGACGATGCCCGGCTCCTCGTAGAGGAAGCGCGGCAAGAGCGTCTTCGGGCCGGCGATGTGGACTTCCATGCCCATCTTGCGCATGCCGTAGATATCGGAGCGCGCGACGCGGCTGTGCAGGACGTCGCCGAGGATGGCGACCTTGAGGCCTTCGAGATGACCCTTGTGCTGCTCAATCGTGAAGAGGTTCAGGAGACCCTGCGACGGATGCGCATGGGCGCCGTCACCCGCGTTGATGATGACCGGGCTCACGACGCGCGAGGCGTACTCTGCTGCACCCTCTGCCTTGTGGCGCATGACGATGGCATCGACGCCCATCGCCTCGATTGTGTAGAGCGTATCGCGCAGGCTCTCGCCCTTGACGATACTCGAGGAACCCGCCGTGATGTTGACGACGTCCGCGCCGAGGTACTTGCCGGCGAGCTCGAACGACGTGCGCGTGCGCGTGCTCGGCTCGTAGAACAGCGTGACAATGGATTTGCCGCGCAGCGTCGGGACCTTCTTGATGTCACGATGGATGATGTTCTTCATTTCCTTGGCCGTCTCGAGCACGAGACGGATCTCCTCCGCCGAGAAGTCAGCGAGTCCGAGGACGTTCTTGCCCCGTAAGGATACATTTGTTTTCCCCAAGTTGATCACTCCTTAAAGAATCCGCTAGAAATGGTCCATTGTCTTTTTCAGCCCCTGATATGCAGAAAAGGAGCTCCCTATGCGTATGCATAAGAAAGCTCCTGGCTTTACGTAAGCTTATGACGTTACTTTGTGGCTCCCTTTATGCGCATCGCAGTACGCATCTTAAAAAGGCAATTTTCCTTTTTCAACTGTGTCATTTGACTGTAGCTATTATATCGTATCTTGAACGGAAACGCAAGGCAGATGAGAAGATTTCCCTCTGCCCTTTTGCGTTCCCTGCGGTATATGTTCGATACGATTGGCCTGTTCCGGTTCAGATATTGAACGGCGTAAAGAGTTTGCGGATGTAGTTGCGCGCCTTGCTCATGACCTTGATGACCGGCTCCATCATCTTCGGCTGGCGCACGACATAGTGCATGACGCGGCGACGCAGCTGACGGTAGTCGGAGTCGAAGTCGCGCAGCACGTCCTCCATCTCCTTCTCGACCGAGACCGCCGGGATGTTCGACGGAATGATCTCCGCCGTGCGGCCCGTGATCTTCGCGAGGTCTCCGCGGAACGGCACGTAGCACTCGATGCCGAGCTCCTTCTGGATGCGGCTCTTGAGCGCGCCCTGCGCCGTCGCTTCGCCGTGGACGATGAAGATCTTCGCGGGCTTCGGGCTCGTGATCTCGCCGAGCCAGCTCATGATCTGGTTGGCGTCGGCATGAGCCGAGAAGCCGTCGAGGCTCTTGATCTGCGCCTTGACCGCGATTTCCTCGCCGAGCACGCGCACGCGCGTGATGCCGTCGATGAGCCGGCGGCCAAGGCACCCCTCCGCCTGGTAGCCGACGAACAGGATTGTCGACTCCGGACGCCAGAGGTTGTGTTTGAGATGATGCAGCACGCGGCCCGCATCGGCCATGCCCGACGCCGAGATGATGATGGCCGAGCCCTCCGACGAGTTGAGTGCGCGCGACTCCGCCGCCGTCTCACAGAGACGGACCTGCGGGAAATCCGGCACCTTGCCGTTCTTGCCGAAGACCTTGAGCGCATCCTCGTCGAAATCGCGGAAGTTCTTGAGGAAGACGCGCGTCGCATTGATGGCCAGCGGACTATCGATGATGATTGGGATGTCCGGGTCGAGGCGTCCCTCACGGTGCAGCCGGAAGAAATAGTAGAGCAGCGTCTGCGTGCGGCCGACGGCGAACGACGGGATGATGAGGTTGCCGCCGCGGTCCATCGTCTCATTGACGATCTCAATGAGCGCCGTCTCCTTGTCGTAGAGCTGGTGCAGGCGGTCGCCGTACGTCGACTCCGTGATGACGAAGTCGGCGCCGTGGATGACGGTCGGGTCGCGCAGGATCGGCTGGCCCGGCTGACCGAGGTCGCCCGAGAAGACGAGCTTCGTCTCCTTGCCGTTCTCCTTCACGTAGATTTCGAGGATGGCCGAGCCGAGGATGTGGCCCGCATCGCGGAAGAAGACGCGCAGGTTGTCCGACAGACGCAGCTCCTGGTCGTACGGGACCGGCGAAAACTGCTTGAGCGCATCGAGCGCGTCGTTGATGCCGTAGAGCGGTTCGACCGGCGCATCGCCGCGGCGCTGTCCCTTGCGGTTGAGCATCTCGGCATCCGACTCCTGGATATGTGCCGAGTCGGGCAGCATAATCTTGGCGAGGTCGCAGGTCGCCTGCGTCGCGTAGACCGTCCCCTTGAATCCCTCGCGCACGAGCTTCGGCACAAGGCCGCAGTGATCGACATGCGCATGCGTCAAGAGCACGCCGTCGATGTCCGCTGGATTGAACGAGAACTCCTCGTAGTTGTACTCACGGATGCGCTTTGAGCCCTGGAACATGCCGCAGTCGATTAGATAGCGGTCCTCGCCCGTCTCGAGCAGATAGCAGGAACCCGTGACCGTATGAGCCGCACCTAAGAATTCGAGTCGCATAGAAATGCCCCCTTATACAGTTGTAATACATTTGTATTGGTTGTCTTCCTATTAGATACACGTTACTCTTATTGTCTCTTACCTGTAGTATTCGCACCCATACGTTCGGAATCCTCTTTTGAACAGAAAGATTTTTTATTCTCCCAAAGTCCTGCAACAGCAAAAGCCCTCGTACGGATCCCCAAAGGAATCCATACGAGGGCCAGTCTTTATACAATCTGCTTAGCGTCTGACATTCTTGAGCTCAACTCGGAACTCACTTGCGAGACGATTGAGTCCATTGTCCTTGTTGAGGGCAGGGTTCTTCGTCGCACCATTCTTGAGCGCCGTGTAGAGAATCTGGGCGAAGTCGTTGCGCGTGAGCATCGGATTGTTCGCCGGGGCTTCGACGCGGCAGTCCTTGAGCGCCCCCGCCTTCGCGAGCTTCGCGACAAAGTCGTAAGCCCAGTGGTTCTCCGGCACATCAGGGAAGAGGTCCTCACCGCTGACCGGCGCAGCCGCAGCAGCTGGAGCGGCCGCCGTCTTCTGCTCCGCGAGCTTCTCGAGGATGGCCGTCTGGCGTGCCAAGAGTTCCTTGAGCTCGTCATTCTCCGCCCGCGTCGAATTGTCGACCGATGGCAGATACGCCGCCACGATCGGCACCTGCTGGCCGCTGGCCGTCGTCGTCACAGCCGTGACCGGCTGCGGCGTCTTCGTGCCCTCTGTCTGGCCAGTCGACTGCGTCGTCTGCGTTGGAGCCGCTACAAACTGTACCGGGACTGCCTTCGTTGCCGCCTGCGTGCGCATGTGGCCGGAGTCCTTGCCCATCTTCCACGTGATGCCGGCGTTGACCATGTTCTCGCCGCCGCCAAAGCTTGCGCCGACCGACATCGTCGTCGTCTCATCCGGATGGTAGTACATGCCGACAGCCGCCGCACTCGCGCCGCGGTAATTGCCGAAGCCCGCCGCGAAGTCGACCTTGTCGTCCGGATCATAATTGCCCGGATGCAGGGCCGCCAGAGCAGCCGCCCCCGCGCCGACGCGGTTGATGCGCGAGTCGAGACGGTTGACCGCCCGGTCGAGCTGATTGATGTGCGCCGCATTCTGGCCGATGACCTCGCCTTGTCTTGCCGCCAAATCATTGACCTGCTTGACATTGACCGCATCACCATCGTCCTTGCCGTCGCCGACATTGCGGATGACCTGACCATTGGCATCGACGCCCTTGTCATCGACATACGTCTTGCCGTTAACCTTGAGTGAGTCGCCCGTCAGAGCCGACTGATTGCCGACTTTGATACCGTCCTTGTTGACGACCGTGTCGCCCGCCGTGAAGGAGTCGGACTTGATGGACTTCGTCTCAATCGAGCCTTCATTGCCCTTGATCGTCAGGTTACCGAGATTGATCTGGTCTTTATTCAGACCAATCTTGTAATCCGTGCCGCCCGAAGCATTCTTGCTCTCGCTCAGCGTCAAGTTCGTATCCGCCGTCGACACCGACGAATGCTGTCCAGCCGTCGTGTAGATGTCGTTCATGCGATTGTTGAGCTTGCCAATGGCTGTCGTCGCACTGTCGCCGTCGGCGATTTCCTTGCCCTTGACCCCACTATACACATTGTCGCCGACTTTCGTCTCCACGCGCTTGTCAAGGTTGTTGATGGCATCGACCGTCGAAGTCGGACGACCGTCTGCATTCTTGACCGTATCGTTGAGCTTCGCGACATCGCCGAGCTCGTCAGCCTTGGCCACGTTGTTGATGACAACCTGACCCTTGACATCCCCCGGCTTCGTCCCGTCGCCAGAGACGACATTGATTGCGACGCTGTTCTTGTCGATAGCCTTGCCATCAAGGCCCTTGCCCTGGCCGACATTATAATTGCCAGCCTGGATGTGCTGCTCATTCTGAGCCGCCGTCGCCGTCGCATTCTCGACCGCCTGCTGCAACTGGTCCTCGGTAGCGGCACGGCCGCTGACAGCTCTGCCATTCCAAGTCCTGTTAGACAGCCCCGAAATCGTCTGCTGGCCATCGTTAGCCTCAATCTTGATGCCGTTGTCGCCACCGACGACAACGCGGCCATCTGCCACCGTCGTATTGCCCGTCTTGACCGTCTCTGCCTCGACATCTTTAGCCGTCACTTTGCCCTCAGTACCATAGATATGGACCTTGTCAAGGTTCATGTGCTGCTTATTGAGGCCAAGCTTATAGACCTTACCGCCAGCTGCATTCGTTGTCTTGCCATCGATGGTCACATTGTTGTCACTATCGACGGACTGTACCTCCGTATGCTTCTTGGCTTCCGTCACGGCATTCGTGACATCGCCGTTGACCTGCTTCAGGCTATCGTCGACCTTCTGGTTGACCTTGTTGACGGCCTGCACCACGGTAGTCGGACCGCCGTTAGGATTCTTCAGGTTATCCGCCAGCTCACCGACCGTACCGAGTTCCGATGCCTTGGCCACATCATTGATGACGACCTGACCGTCGACTGCACCTTTGGCATTGACCACGTCGATGGAGACACTGTTCTTGCCCTTCGGGTCCGCGAGATCCTGGCCATCCTTATCCTTGCCGACACCATAGGTGCCCTTCCGGATATGGAGTTCACTGTTAGAAGCCTGCGTCGAAGCATCCGAGATAGCCTTGGCCAGCTGATCCTCCGTTGCAGCGCGGCCGCTGACCGCCGTACCATCCCAAGTCGTATTGGCAAGTCCCATGATGGTCTTCGCTGTGCCATTTACCGTGACACCGCCGATGGAAGCCGTGCCAGCGGTGCTGTTCAAGGCAATCTTCTTGGCCGCATCGCCCGTATTGTCCAGTACGATGCTGCCAGCCGACACTTTGCTGGCGCCAATCGTCAACGAACCTGCCTCACTGAGGTCGATATCATTGTTGAGCTTGACCTTGATGGCACCCGTTGGGCCGGCATTATCGGTGTAAGCCACCGTCGAGATATTGCCCTGCTTGACAACCGTACCGTCTGTACCATAGGTGCCATCACCCTGGATAGCAATCGTACGTCCCAGCGTCTGGGTAACCTTCTTTTCGCCACCATTGTTGGCGCCATCGTCAGCTGTCAGGCCGAAGCCGCCCGTTCCCGTAGCTGCCGAAACCTTATCAATGGCTTCTCGCAACTGGGCTTCCGTAGCCGCCCGCGTGCCTTCATAGTTGGACTGATCCCATTTCGTATTCGAGAGACCCGTGATGTAATAGCCCTTATCCGGATTGGCACCGCCGCCGTTCTGGAGGCCGATGGTCAGATTGCTGGCACCATTGCCGAGGCCAGTGAAGGCAATCGTGTTCATGTCGGTGAGACTTGAATTCAGCGCATAGGTGAAATTCGTGCCATCCTGTGTCAGGATCATATTGTCGCCCGCAATGAAGCTGACTTTCGAACCAGCTGTAATAGACTGTGCCGTGCTGCCGTTATTCTGGCCAGTACCAACCTGTGACGACTGTGCCGTCCACGAAAGACTATTCAAGACGCTCGTCAAGTTCATTCCAGTGACAAGGCCATCCGTCGTGCCAGTCAGCGCGGCTTTTCCATCTGTAGTAGTCAGGCTGGCCGTCTGTGCCGTATAGGATACCGTAGCACCCGTATTGGTCGTATCCACCTTCGCCTTGATGTAGCTGTTATCACCATTGACAAAGGAAACTGTCTTGTCATTGCCGATATTGCTGGCTTTCGTCGTGTCGTCGCCGGTAATCTTCCAACCATTCGTGACCTTCTGCTGCAATTCATAGAGCTGGCTGCCATTGATAGCATCCTGCGAATCGGCATCAACCGTGCCTTTAGCTACACCAGTAATCGTATGACCGCCGTTTTGCAAGCCCTGCTTATTGAGCACCACATCGGTGGTCGTATCTGTTGCCGCTTTCGTCGCATCATGAAGACGGATTTCCGTCGCATGCTGGGTCAGGCTATTGCCATCCTTATCGGATACCTTCAGGCCCTCGCTATTGAGAACAGCTGTGTTCTGCTTATCATCCACCGCCGTCACACTGGTCATGTTCTGTAGCGTTTTATTGAGCTTGTAGGTGAACTCCCTGCCATTCTGGTCAAGGCTCAGGTTGTCGCCTGCCTTGAGGGAAACCGTATCGCCAGCCTTGACCTGCTGTGCATTGCCTGGGTTGTTTCCGTCCTGGATAGTCCAATATGCGCTGTTGATGGCATTGGCTACATCCTGAGTCGTTGCCAGTCCATTGGCCGTGGAAGTAACCGTTCCGGCCATGTCGCCAGTACCGGAGCCAAATGTGCCGGCAGTCACATCCACTTTCACCGTGGCATTGTTGTTGTCATCTTTCGTGACCACAGACTTGGTATATGTGCCATCCGTATAGGTCACAGTCTTGCCAGCACCAATTTTAGCCGTCACGGCAGTCCCATCCGAATTCTTTCCGGCAAGGTTCCAGCCACCATTGACCTGGTTCTGGAGAGCATCCAGCTGATCCTTATTGACGGCGTCTGTACCAACCTGACCAGCACCTACATTATGGATGACATTTCCGCCCATGGTAACATTACTGCTGGTAATTACCACCTTGGGTGCTGTTCCTTCTTTGATGGTCAGACCATGTGTATCCAATGTGCTGTTGCCAGCAGTGACACTGGTCAAACCGGTCAGGGTGGAGTTCAGATCATACTTTACTTCACCATTGTCGCCTACAGAAGCAGTGGTGTTAGTGCCGTTGTTGAAGGTCAGACCATTCTTCAAGGTCACGGATTTCGCCGCTTCCTTGTTGGCCTTCACCGACAGGTTGTCCACATTCACCGTGTAGGTCATCTGATGACTTCCATCAGTAGCTTCTGAAGAAGTGACTCCCTTCACGTTGTCACCCTGAGCCACAACTGTCCGGGCATTTTTCACCTGTCCCAGGGTAGCAGCATCAGTATCCTGCGTAGCATCGGCCACATTCTGGATACGCTGGCTGCCCATGGAAACGCCACTAGTAGTGACAGAGACCTGCTTGCTGGCATCGTTATTCTTGATAACCAAGCCGGTATTGGTAAGGCTCATATCACCGTTGGAAACGCCACTGGTATTCAATGTAGTACTGCCGGTGGTTACAGAATCAAGCGCGATATTCTTATTCAGCTTTACCGTCAAGATAGCATTGCCTTGTCCATCATCTGTAGTTATTACACCGATGTTGCCATCCGACAGATTGTTGGTATCATTGGTTCCGCCTACCACATTAAGCTGCTTGCCAAGTTTCACTTTCTTAGCAGTTGCATCATCGCCCTTGACGTTGAAGCCGGTTTCAGTCGTGCCATTAGCCGACGCCTCTACCAGCCGTTTGACATCGCTGATGTTGGCTGCATTGGTGTCTGTATCACCGCCGCTTGCCACATCGGTGATCTGCTTGCCACCATTGTTCAAGCCGTTGGCAGTCAAAGAAACCGACTTATTGCCAGTACCAGATGAAGCAATTGTCACCCCGCCTGCAGTGAGCGTTGTCGTAACTCCATCCTGAGCAACGGTCGCCAGGCTCTTGATCCCCGTCAGCGTATCATTCAGCGTATAAGTAAAATCTGTGCCGCTCTGAGAAAGTGTCAGGTTGTTGCCTGCCTTAAGTCCGACAGTCGTTCCGGCCTTGATAGCCGTAGCCGTACCGTCGTTGGCTTTAATGTTCCAAGCCGCACTGTTGATAGCCTGAGCTACATTCTGCGCTGTCGCTACGCCGTCAGTGGTGGGCTCCGTTATCTTGCCAGTCGCTGTATCAGCAGTAAGCCCTGCTGTCTTAATGGTATAGGTGACCTTTGCACCCTCTGTACCATCCGGCTGCACCGACGCCGTTGCATACGTCGTATCACCAAAGGTGACTTTCTTGCCTGCTCCGATATCTGCGACTTTCTGGCCATTGTTTCCGGCAATCTGCCAGCCATTCGTGACCTGTGTCTGTACAACGTCGAGCTGGCCCTTATTGACAGCGTCCTTAGTATCTTTGCCGTCCGCAACGTTCTTAACCTGCTGGCTTCCCATGGAAACACCGCTGGTAGTGATGGAAACCTGCTTGCTGGCATCGTTGTTCTTGATGGTCATGCCAGTATCAGTAAGGCTCATATCGCCATTGGTAACGCCGTTGGTGTTCAATGTTGTACTGCCGGTCGTTACAGAATCAAGAGAAATATCCTTCTTTAGTTTCACTGTCAGGGTTGCATTGCCATCGGCATCAGCTGTGGTCACCACACCGATGTTACCCGTAGACAATTGTGTAGAATCAGTAGTGCCGCCAACAACATTGAGCTGCTTGCCAAGTTTCACCTTCTTAGCAGTAGTTGCATCATCGCCTTTGACGTTGAAGCCGGTTTCAGTCGTGCCATTAGCCGACGCCTCTACCAGCCGTTTGACATCACTGATATTGGCTGCATTGGTATCTGTATCGCCACCACTGGCTACATTCTTGATTACATGGTTGCCGTTATCCAATCCTTCAGAGGTCAGGGAGACGGACTGAGTCCCTGTGCCAGTCGGGGTGATGGTTACACCAGTGCCGGAAACTGTAGTGATATTTCCATTGGCATCCTTTGCCGTTACGGTCGTGAATTCTGGCGTATCCGAAAGAGCGACCTCAATAGACTTCGAATCTGCCGTAGTAGAGATCTGGACGTTCTTGCCAGCCTGGAAGTTCAAGGTCTCCCCTGCTTTGACGGTACTCTTCGTATCTGTCTTGCCATTTGCGGTGACGGTGAAGCCCTGCTGTAACGTGGTGATATTGTTGGCATTTGTATGAGCGGCATCCGATACGCTCTGGAGCTGATTTTCCGTTGCCGCCCGTCCACTTACTGCTTTGGTCGTACCTACCACCCAAGTCGTATTGCTCAGACCCGTAACAGTCTGGTCACTGCCGGACTTGCCAATGGACACGCCACCAATGGACGCCGTACCGGCATTGCCATTGATAGTCGCCAGATTACCGACCGTAATAGTACCATTTGTACCATTGACAATAATGCGGTTGGCTTCATCAGTAGCGGTACCAAGCGTAATAGAACTCTTGAGGTCATAGGTCACACTGCCATTCGTACCGACAGTGGCATTGGTATTCGTTCCATCTTGGAAATTCAAGCCGTCTGCCAGCTTGACATTCTGAGCAGTGCCATTATTGTCTTTGACAGAGAGATTATCCACAGAAATAGTAATCTGCTTCGAGTCTTTTGTCGTCGTGACTTTCGCATTGTCCCCTGCTGTGAAGTTCAACGCATCGTCGGCTTTGACCGTGCTTTCGGTCGTCGTATCACCATTGGCCTGAACTTTGAATCCGTGCTGCAAGGTGGCGATATTGGTATTGGCGGTATTCAGATTTTCTGCGACGCTCTGCAGCTGATTTTCTGTAGCCGCCCGTCCATCCACAGCCTGCGTGGTTCCAACCGTCCAAGTCTTGTTGGTCAAGCCTGTGATGACCTGATCAGACCCCGACTTACCGATAGAAACACCGCCGATAGATGCTGTACCGGCATTGCCGTTGATAGTCGCGTCCATGCCAAGGGTAAGCAGCCCCTTCGTGCCGTCCACAACAATATGGTTGTTACTGTCTGTTTCAGACCCCAGTTCAATCTTATCATTCAGATTATAGGTAATGGTGCCGTTATCACCTGCCACAGCCGTGGTGTTCTTGCCGTTCTGGAAAGTCAGGCCGTTGGAAAGAGTGACACTTCTTGCCGTCGTATCCGTACCAGCCTTGTAAGAAAGATTATCGACATTGACTGTATAAATCTGATGACCATCATCAGCAGTCGTGCTACTCAATTGGGTATTATTTCCCTGTGTCAGGATAGTCTTTGCCGCTTTTACCTGACCGTAGTTGGCCGCATCAGCATTGGCTTCGCCATCAGATACGTTCGTAATCTTCTTGCTGCCTGCATTGATTCCCGTCGCCAATACACTTGGGCCATTTGTAATGGTCAAACCATTTGTATTCAATGTGCTGTTGCCGGATGCCACAGTGTCCGCAGTCACAGCAGTTGCCGTTACCGCACCGGTAGTCAAGCTACCGTCTGTGCCCAGGTTGACGTTCTTATTGAGTTTCACTGTCAGCGTGCCGCTGCCATCGGAAACGACGCCGATGTTGCTATCAGTCAGCTTGCTGGTATCTGTCGTGCCGCCCTTGACGTTGAGCTTATTGTTCAATTTCAGCGCAGAGTCGTTCCCTGTATCACCACCGAACTTCAAGCCGTCGTCGGTGGTGGCTACGGTCTTGTCGTTGACGAGAAGGCGTGTCGTAGCAGTCCCGTTCACATCAGCAGTCGTAGTGGTGCCGCTGGTACGAAGGGTAACACCATTCGCGCCGGTGGCATCTTTCAGTTCGAGTGTGCCGCCGTTGGTTGTATCCGTCCCATCCAGCTTGATGGTTTCTTTATAACTATCTCCACTGCCGGAACCTAACTGAGCGGTGTTCAGGTCCTTGAGATTGCTGGCCAGCTGGACATGGAGTGCGTTGGCATCTTTATCGGCTACGACAGCGATGTTATTGCCGGTGAGCTTGGCAGCATCCACGGTATAGGTCGTGGTGCCATCCGCAGTCGAGGACTTGACGGCGTCACTGCCGCCGGTGATGGAGATGGTCTCATTGGATCCCCGGGCCACTACGTTCTGGTCCTCTGCTGCAGTGGTCTTGCCAAAGGAGGAGTTGTCCCCGCCAAAGCGGATCTGGCGAGTCAAAGCGTAGAGCTGAGAGCCATTGACGGCGTCAGTGCTCGTGGCGCTCACCAGGCCGGCCGCTACATTCTGGATGCGGCGCTCAGCGCCAACGCTGCCGACAGTGATGACACCAGCAGGGTTGCTGCCGGCATAGGTGTAGTTCGTACCATTGCCATAGGTCTCATCTGTATTGTTGCCATAGGTCTCATCTGTATTGTACGAATTCATGCCGGCAGTCGTGCCCTTGGCTTCCATGGCCTGCACTCTCAGCTTGTACAGGTATTTTGCTTCATACTGGGCCTTGATCGTCGCTTTGTCTTCATCCGTCGCAGCAGCTTTGTATTCATCCGAGGCTTCAGCTGCGGTATCTGCCTTTGTCCTGGCTGCATCGATGGCATCCTGGGCAGGCCCATTCGGCTGGACATAAGCGGCGTTATTGCCCAGGTAGACCGAGTTGCCCAAGGCAGCTGTCACATTGTTGCCGAGAATCTGGGTGTTGGAGAAGTCGACGGTCGTATCATTGTTGGCATCCACTGTGTTGTTATAGCCAAGGATAGTCACATCCTTGATATTGTTGGTCTTGCCGTCATCCGAGCTCTTGCTCTTGCCCTGCACCGTATTGCCGGAACCTACAATGGCAATCTGTGACAGCGTATTTTGATGGCTGGACGTGCCGCCTGCCCCGCCATCGATTGTATTGCTGTTGCCCTGCACAGTGATGTCCTGCATGACGTTGTATTCGACATTCTGATTTAAGGTGTTGCTATTGCCAGTCATATAGATGCCAGTCAAGGCATTCGTCGTATCCTGGTCGGATACCGATGTGATGATATTCTTGTAGCCGGAAACGCCGCTCTGGGTGATAGCTCCCCATTTTCCATTCATCTCATTGCTGCTGCCCAGGCCATAAACATTATTACCGGTTATCGAGTTATCCTGACCGACAGCCGTGGAATCCGTGCTGTAAGCCTTGCTGCCCTTGCCAATAGCCACTGCATCAACACCAGAAGCCAGAGCCTCTGCACCAATGGCAGTACCGTAATTGTATTTGACGGTAGCATTATACCCCAAAGCCACGCTCTGGTTACCGGCGGTAGTGGCCATATTGCCGATAGCCACAGAGCTTACACCGGTATTACTGGTGGTATCCGTGGTATAGGTCTGTGCGCGGGTGCCGATGGCGATAGAGTTAGCAGCCTGAGCGGTAGTGGATGTTCCCAGGGCAATGCTGTTTTCCCCGTCAGCAGAGGTATTGTGTGTTGTCGTTGTGCCGGCAGAATCCTTCGTCGGATTCGGTGCCGTGCCGATGGCAATGCTGCGCAGTCCATTGGCATAGACGTTATTGCCCACTGCCAAACTCTTTACATTCGTCGCATTGGCATTCGGACCGATGGCCATAGCATCCGCCTTATTGGAAATAGCACCTTTATTATCTTTATTCGCACTCAGGTTATCACTGGACTCGCTGATAGAGAAGTAATGTGTCTTCGATGCATCAATTGTCGTATTCAGATTCGTGAACTTCTCTTCGAAATATTCTTTATTCAGCCCGACTTTTGTATCGGTTGCCTGCAGGAGTTCATTCAGGGAATTCAGTTGGCCTACCGTAGCCGCATCGGAATCAAACACACCATCTGCCACATTGGAGATTCGCCGTGTCAAAGTACTGCTACCCACGGAGATGTAATGAGAATCTGCTTGAAGCGGTTTATAGGTAAATGCTGATTTAAACTGATTACCATTGGCATCATAAACATAATTGACAGTTGTTCCATCCACCGTAACTGCCTTTACCGTTCCCAAAGTTGAGACAGCTGGCGCTGATGAGCCGTTGCCGATGGCAATATTTCCGTCCGCAGCACTGGCATTCTGCCCCAGGGCAATACTGGATGCATCGGTTGCCTGCGCATCTTCCCCGATAGCCACGGTGTGCACTCCTCCAGCCTTGGCACGGTTACCAACAGCTACCGAATAGTTCGACGCATTCGCTTCGTTGCCAAGTGCCGTAGAATACATGATATTGGCTGAATTTGCCTGATAGTTGGCCCTGTAACCAACAGAGACGTTGAAGCCGTTCTGAGTCTTATCGTCACTTGCATAGTTGATGCCATACCCGGCCTGCGTGCCGATGGCAATATTATAACTACTCTTTACATTGCTACCTGCTTCTTCGCCAATGGCCACGTTCTGCATACCGGACACTTTGTTGCCGGAGCTGGTACCGATGGCAATCAGCGAGCCCGCATTCTGAGTTTCGCCCTTTCCTTCACTCGTGCCGACACCGGCATTATAGCCGAGCGAAATCGATTTGTCGGCATTGGCCGTGGCATTGTTGCCGATGGCTACCGCATTATAGTTGTTGGCCGTAGCAGACTGACCAATGGCAGTAGAGTTGCCGGATGCAGCAGAGCCCGAGCCAATGGCATTGCCTCCTTCTGTGGTTGTCTTGGCTTTTTTACCAATAACTACAGAATTTGCACCTTCTGCGCTGGTACTCTGGCCGATGGCAATGGTGTCAGCAGAAATTGTTGTGGCACTGGTACCCATGGCGATGGAATCGGCAGCGCTGCCTGCATTTGCCCCTTTACCAAAAGCCATGGCATTATTGGAAGTAGACACTTGAGCACCACTGCCAAAAGCCAGGGCATCGGTGCTCTGAGAGACTTTTGCTCCCTTGCCGATAGCTGTAGAAGAATCAGAAGCACTGGTCTTGGCCTCTGTACCGATGGCAATATCGTCCGACTTCACCACAGCCTGATAGTTTCCATCTGTGTCATTCTCTATGGTTGCTCCCTTGCCCAGGGCAACGGATGTATTGCCTGCATTGGACGTACTGGTACCGATAGCAACACTATCTACACCACCGGCAGCTTTGACATTATAAGTCACATTGTCAACTGTTTTCGTTGTATCTGCCGAACCGGTCACCGCACCGTTACCAATCGCTACACCGCTGGTAGCGGTTTTATTAATGGTTGCACTCGTGCCAAGCGCCATGGCATTCGAGGCCGTATCTACTTTTGCGCCATTGCCGATGGCGGTACTGCCACTGACGGCAATCGTCGAACCAGAAGCGTTGAGCACCTGAGAATTGTAGCCAAGTGCTACCGACTGATCGCCGTTAGCTTTGGCGCTGTCACCAATGGCCGTACTGCTCGTGCCGCCAGTAACGGTTGTTGCGGAAGTCGTCGCATCGGTCGTCTTTTCGCCGGCCTGGGCACTTGGGCCGATGGCGACAGAGTTGGTGCCGTTGGCAGCCGCATCCGGTTTATACGTTGTCGTAGTATCGGCTGTTGTCACTTCCGGATTGACCTTGAAATACTTGTTCAGCTTCGAGGTATAGCTCTTTGAAGTGTCATCTGCATCCAGGCCAAGGGCATTGACAACGTTCAGCAGATTTTGATCCAAAGAAATCAAATTCTCTGCAGTACTTTGACCTGCACTGATATATTTGCCTTTGCCGCTGGTTGGGCGCAGTTCCTTGTACATCGTGCCGCCCGAAACGAGATTCGTATCCCCAGAAATAATCGTACCATCATTGTTGGCGCTGATGGTGTACGTCGTCTGTCCCGTCGTTGCATCACTAGTCGATGTGATAGTCACACGATCCCCCTGCGTGATTTTCGTGGAGAGTCCTGTGATGACTTTCTTGCCTGCGTCCGTGATATTGCTCAGTTCCTTCAAACTGGTGATAGCACTTGTGATGGACGTAATCTTAGTATTGAGATTGGTATTGTTTGTCGACACAGTATTAGACAGAGCGGACAATCCAGCTGCATTATTTTTGACCTGTGTATCCAGGTTGCTCAGGTTGCCCGCTACTGTCGTGCCAGATGTGATTGTTCCAATTGTAGTGTTCAGCGTAGAAATCGCTGTCGTATTAGTTCCAAGCTGGATGTCCAATTTCTTCAGATTGTCGGCTGTAGATTTATCTGGGCTGACATAGGTCAACGTCTCAGATGTAGCAGCGATAGGACGCAGTTCTTTGTAGATATCTTGACCAGCAATCAATTTTGCATCACCTGCTGCAACTTTTCCGCCGCCTAGAGCCGTCCTCCAAGCGGCCTTGTTTTCGTTGGACAAGTTGGACGCATCGACTTTTGCATCTTCGACAGTTGTCGGGTCTGTCGCTGGAGTCGTTGTGCCAGCCGTGTCATCCGCCCATCCGACTGGCAGGCTGGTGCCCATGGCCAGGAGGGCGATGAGGATGGAGGTCGTGAGCCGTTCGTGTCGCTGACGTGCAGTGACAGTCCGCGCCTTGCCCCGGCTATGTGTGATCTCGGAAACAACTTGGTAGAGATTCCGTGCACGGTTGTAAATGACTTTATAGACTCTGTTCATACATTTCATCCTTTGCCAAACATCTAAAGTATCCCGTCAAATGCCCGATGTACATAAATACTTAAAACCTAAGATATTTTCTCAGGTTCGACTAATTCGAGTTCTATTTTAGCACCAATTGTTCTATTTTCAAAGGCAGTCGGTGAGAATATTGATCAAAAATAAAAGCAGCTGCTCGAGTGGAGCAGCTGCTTTGTCGATGATGTGGACGGTGTACCCGTAAAATAGGCTCAGGCCGGCCGGCGGGCGAAGCGGTAGCCGACGCCGCGGACGGTCTCGATGGCGTCGCTGACGGTCGGGTCGTCTTTGAGCTTGGCGCGCAGGTGGCGGATGTGAACGTCGACAGTGCGAGTGTCGCCATAGTACTCGTAGCCCCAGATGCGCTCGAGCAGTTCGTCGCGCGAGAAGGCGCGGCCGGGGTTCGTGACAAGGAGCTTCAAGAGCTCGTACTCCTTGGGCGTCAGGGCGATGGGCTTGTCGTGGAGCCATGCCTGATACGAGGAGAAGTCGAGCCGCAGGCCGCCGATGGTCAGGCTCTCTTCTCGCTCCTTGTTCTCGCGGCTGCCCTTCTGGACGCTGGTGGAACGGCGCAGCACGGCCTTGACGCGCGCGAGCAGCTCGCGCATGGAGAAGGGCTTGACGACGTAGTCGTCGGCGCCGAGCTCGAGGCCGAGCACGCGGTCGATCTCCTCGGCCTTGGCGGTCAGCATGATGATGGGGATGCCGCTCGTCTGCGGGTCGGCCTTGAGCTGGCGGCAGACTTCGAGTCCGTCGACTTCGGGCAGCATGATGTCGAGCAGCACGAGGTCGGCCTCAGGGGCCTTTTGGAGGGCGGTCCGACCGTCGGCGGCCGTCTCGACTTCATAGCCGCTCTTCTTGAGGTTGAAGCTCAGGAGTTCGCGGATGGGCGCTTCATCGTCTACGACGAGGATCTGCATGGTATCATCCTTTCTGGATTTCCGGGTATATGAGGATATCGAAAAAAACGGCAGACCCCCATCCCGCATTTCGCATTCCGGGGGCGCTGCCGCATGTGATCAATAGTAATGCTCGGTCAGGTCGATGAGGTTGTCGCGGACCTGGCGCAGGAAGTCCCAGCGATTGACGTTCTCCGCACCGACGGAGAAGCAGACGCCGTCCTTCGTCCAGTAGGCGACAAAGGAGGAGTCGCTGACTTCGGCCAGCTGGACGGCGGTGCTGCCAATCGTCATATCCTTCCAGTCGGCGCCGTAGACGCCGCTGAGGGCCTCGGCCGTCATCTGAGTCGGGTCGGCGACCACCGTGCGCACGGTGAACTGGGCGCGCTTCTCGGGCGCACCGTAGCGCGAGGCATAGCGAAGGTCGGCGACCGTGCCGCCGATGATGAAGCGCTGCTGCAGCTCGAGGCCGGAGCTCAGCGGGAAGTAGAGCGGATGGACGGAGATGGCCTCAACCATCTCGCTGTAGCTCGCGGCGGGGACCATCGGGTTCGGCATGCCGACTGCAGCCGTTGCCTGCGCTGCGCTGTCGTTCGTGGCCTGCACGGGCGTGGCGGCCATCTGCGCAGCCTCGATGTCGGCAGCACCGGCAAAGCTCGTGGCCGGAGCGAGAATGATGGCACCGGCAGCAGCCAGTGCCATGAGGTTATGAGAAAAATGCATAAAGATTCCTCCAGAATCAAAGTGTCATGAGTCGTACCGTCAAGATACGGTCAAGAAATGAGGGAAAGTCCTATGCTTTCCCTCATGCTTGACGCTTTATGTTTATTATAGTACAGATGGCAGGATCAGTACAAGACCCCTGCTCCGTTCTCTGCACCATCCTGCAGCGTGCTCTCGTATTCTTCGAGCTCTTGGTCAGCGGCGGCCTTGACCTCGGGCCAGACGCTGTTGACGTAGGCGCCCATCAAGGCCTTGCCGTTGGCGTCGGGGTGCAGGCCGTCGAGGGCGTACTGTGTTGGCAGCAGGCCATCCTGCGTCGGGATGGCGGTGGCCATGTCGATGTAGGCATGCGTGCGGATGTAGGCGTTGACTGCGTCGAAGCGCTCCTGCCAGTCGTCAGCGGTCGGCTCCTGAAAGACGTGGTCGATGTTATCGGGGTTGATGGCCGGCAGCGTCGCGAAGATTGGGCGGATGCCATTCTCGAGACAGCGCTGGCGCATGGACTCGAGGTCGGCGATGACGGCGTCCGTATCCTCCCCTGCCCGCAGGCTGTTGCTGCCCGTCATGATGATGAGGTAGGCCGGATGGAACGGCAGGACGTCGCGGTCGAAGCGCTCTGCGGTCATGCCGCTCGTGTCACCGCTCTGCGAGAGGTTGATGGCCGGGAAGTCGAGGTAATGGAGCCAGCTGAACGAGAAGACGGCTGGACTGTAGGAGAAGTGGCCGCCGCCGTGGCTGATGCTGTCGCCGAGCACGGCGACCTGCCACCCGTCGGCGGGGTCTGTGCGGAAGGAGCGCACCTGCGACCACTCGCCGAGCGGCTGCCCCTCACCGTCAAAGGCGCGCACGCGCCAGTAGAACGGCGTCGGGCCATAGTGGGCCTGCGGGTCGTAGATCTCGGCCATGTCACTTCGCAGGGTCTCGATGGGCTCGGCCGCGGGGTCTTCCTCGGGGTTCACCTCGTAGATGGCGACTTCGTAACTCGCGGCATTCGCCTGGCCGATCCAGGTGTAGACGGGATAGAGCAGCGTCTCCCCTCGCCTGCCTCCGTAGGAGGCCGTCATCACGGGTGCCGTCATCGGCGGGATGTCGGGCGAGGTGTAGAGCGGCACGAGGTCGCTGTACGGCGTGTAGGGCGTGCCGTTGAAATCAATCGCGCGCACGCGCCAGTAGAGTGGCTCGGTCTTGGAGCCGAGCTGGTCCGCGGCGAATTCGCGCAGCGGTGCGTTGTAGGCGTTCTGGTAGACACTGCGCGTGCGGAAGACGGCGGCCTCGGAATTCTTTGCGGGCGAGAGATGCGCGGGCCGCTCGGTGAAAAACTCAATCTCGTACATGACAGCCTCGTCGTCCGTGTTCCAGGTCAGGATTGGCGAATACGAGAGCGGCGTCTCGGCTGTCGTCGCACTTAGGCCCGCGGGCGGCGGCGTCAGGAGCTGCGACGACGCCTCATGGCGCTGCGTCAGCAGGAGCGCCGCAAGGACGACGACGAGACACGAGAGCCCGACACCGACGGCGGTGAGGTGCTTATGGCCGATGCCGTTCTTGTTTCCTTTCTCTTTTCTTGCTTCTTTTCTTGATAACATGGGGATTCTCCCCTTTCGTGGATTCTATGAATGATTTCATGCATTGCATTATAGCACAAATCTGCCCTATAATAGAAGAAAATTACGGTATATACGGTATACATGATGAAGGGGCAGCTATGCGGGCAAAGAAGAATTTCCTGCTGGTCAAGAACCAGCGCATCGAGCAAAATGAACATCTCTCGGAGAAGGCGAAGGCGCGCCTCGGCAAGTCGAAGGCGGACAACACGCTCAAGGCGTATTCTGCGGACTGGAGCGATTTCTCGGACTGGTGCCATTACCACGGGGAGCGCGACCTGCCGGCGCGGCCGGAGACGATCGTCAACTACCTCAATGACCTCGCAGATGACGCGAAGGCGAATACGGTGGCGCGCCGCGTGACGGCCATCTCGGAGAACCACATGGCGGCCGGCTACACGGGCAAGAACAATCCAGCGAAGGACGCACTCGTACGGACGGCAATGGAGGCGATACGGCGCGAGAAAGGCACGTTCCAGCGGGGCAAGGCGCCGATCCTCATGGAGACGCTCTACGTGCTGGCGGACTGCTTCGGGGATGACATCGTCTCCTTGCGCGACCGCGCGCTGATCTTCCTCGGCTTTGCGGGGGCGTTCCGCCGCTCGGAGCTCGTGGCGATACAGGTCGAGCATCTGACGTTCACCTCGCAGGGGCTCGTCATCCTCGTGCCGCAGTCGAAGAGCGACCAGCTCGGGCGCGGCACGGAGATCGCGGTGCCGTATGCGCCGGACCCGGAGGTCTGCGCAGTGCGCGCGGTGCAGGCGTGGCTGCAGGCCGCGGACATCCACACGGGGCCTCTTTTCCGGCCGTTCACGCGCAGTCATTCGCTCCGGGATTCGCAGCTCACGGACAAGTCAGTGGCGCTGATCGTGAAGAAGTACGCGGCGCTTGCGGGCTTCAATCCGGCGAGCTTCGCGGGGCACAGCTTGCGCAGGGGCTTCGCGACGAGCGCGGCGCAGCACGATGTCGACGCGCTGACGATTATGCGGCAGACGCGGCACCATTCGGAGAAGATGGTGCATCGATATATCGAGCAGGGCAATATCTTCAAGGAGAACCCGCTCAACAAGATGTATAAAAAGTAAAAAAGGCTTCCCTTCTCGATTGAGAGGGGAAGCTTTTTTGAATGACGTGCTTAGAGCACGGCTTTGTGGCTGAGGTTGATGCGGCCTTTGTCGTCGATCTCGACGACTTTGACCTGGAGCTGGTCGCCGACCTGGACAACGTCTTCGACTTTCTCGACGCGGTGGTTGGCGAGCTGGGAGATGTGGCAGAGGCCTTCTTTACCCGGCAGGACTTCGACGAAGGCGCCGAATTTCATCAGGCGGGTGACGCGGCCGGTGTAGATTTCACCGACTTCGACTTCGCGCACGATGTCCTCGATCATCTGCTTGGCTTTCTTCATGCCCTCGGCATCGCTGGAGGTGATGAAGATGTTGCCGTCTTCGTGGATGTCGATGTCAACACCGGTCTCGTCGATGATCTTCTTGACGACTTTGCCGCCGGAGCCGATGACGTCGCGGATCTTGTCAACCTTGATCTTGATGGTCTCGACGCGCGGTGCGTACGGGGAGAGCTCAGCGGCCGGCTTGTCGATGCACTCGAGCATCTTGCCGAGGATGAAGGCGCGGCCGCGCTTGGCCTGCTGCAGGGCGGCGGACAGGATCTCGCGGGAGAGGCCGTCGACCTTGATGTCCATCTGGATGGCGGTGATGCCTTCGGTCGTGCCGGCGACCTTGAAGTCCATGTCGCCGAGGGCGTCTTCCATGCCCTGGATATCCGTGAGGATCGTGTACTGATCCCCTTCTTTGACGAGGCCCATGGCGACGCCGGAGACGGGGCGCTTGATGGGCACGCCGGCGTTCATCAGCGAGAGGGTGCTGCCGCAGACGGAGCCCATGGAGCTCGAGCCGTTGGACTCGAGGACCTCGGAGACGAGGCGGATCGTGTACGGGAACTCCTCGATGGACGGGATGACCGGCACGAGGGCGCGCTCGGCAAGGGCGCCGTGGCCGATTTCGCGGCGGCCGGGGCTGCGCATCGGGCGGGCTTCGCCGACGCTGTAGCCCGGGAAGTTGTAGTGATGGATGTAGTGCTTCGTCGTCTCGGGTCCGAGGCCGTCGATGACCTGCTCGTCGCCGAGGGAGCCGAGCGTCGTGACCGTGAGGATCTGGGTCTGGCCACGCGTGAAGAGGCCGGAGCCATGCGTGCGCGGCAAGAGGCCGACTTCGCACGATACCGGGCGGACTTCTTCGACTTCGCGGCCGTCCGGACGGATCTTCTCATGCGTGATCATGTGGCGCACGACGGACTTCTCGAGGTCGTGGATGGCGATGGCGATCTCTTTGTCCATCTCCGGATAGAGCTCGAGGAAGTGCTCCATCGTGTCGGTCGTGACCTCGGCGATGTGGGCGTCGCGGTCGAGCTTGTCCGGGTTGCGCACGGCGGCGTCGAGGCGGTCCTTGGCGTAGTCGCGGATGGCCTCCTCCATCTCGTGCGGGACGAGGAAGAGCTTCGGCTCGCTCTTCTCCTTGCCGCAGTCGGCCTGGATGCCCTGCTGGAACTCGACGAGGCGCTTGATCTCCTCGTGGCCGAACAGGATGGCGTCGAGGATGACGTCCTCCGGCAGCTCGTTGGCGCCGGCCTCGACCATCATGACGGCATCGTGGGAGCCAGCGACGGTCAGGTTCAGCGTCGAGACTTTGCGCTGCTCTTCGGTCGGGTTGATGACGAACTCATCGTTGACGCGGCCGACGCGCACGCCCGCAATCGGTCCCATGAACGGGATGTCGGAGACGGTCAGGGCGCACGATGCACCGATCATGGCGGCGAGCTCCGGCGCGTTGTCCTGCTCGACGGAGAGGACCGTCGCGACGATCTGGACGTCGTTGCGGAAGCCTTTCGGGAACAGCGGGCGGATTGGGCGGTCAATCAGGCGCGCGCAGAGGATGGCGTCGCTCGACGGGCGTCCCTCGCGCTTGATGAAGCCTCCCGGGATCTTGCCTGCCGCATACATCTTCTCTTCGTAGTCGACCGTCAGCGGGAAGAAGTCGACGCCTTCGCGCGGCTCAGCCGAGGCTGTGGCCGTGACGAGCACGACGGTATCGCCATAGCGCACGAGGACGGCGCCGTTGGCCTGCTTCGCGAGCTGTCCGTTCTCGATGACGAGCGGGCGGCCTGCGAGTTCCATCTCAAAGCGATTCATATGTACCTCCTTGGATCTTGAATCTCAATTCCTCTATATCTCTTGTATATCTCTATTTTTCCAGAAAAAAAAGCGGGATTGCTCCCGCTTTCCGCTTCAGGATCGCTCGCCAGCAATCAGCGCTCAACCGTGGAACGCAGACCAAGCTTTGCGATAATCGAACGATAACGCTCAATATCCGTCTTGTAGAGGTAGCTGAGCAGACGACGGCGATGGCCGACCATCTTCAGCAGACCGCGACGGGAATGATGATCCTTCTTGTGCTGCTTGAGATGCTCCGTCAGATAGTCGATACGTGCGGAGAGGACAGCGATCTGTACTTCCGGCGAACCCGTATCACCCTCGTGAACGGCATACTTCTGCATGATTTCCTGTTTTGCTTCCTGAGTCAGCATTTGTTGAATTCCTCCTGTTTGTTGTTCAATCTCCATCAGCCAAGAATACGTCGGAGTTCTTCGCAATCTGGGCTGAGGTTTGCCATTTGGCACTTTCAATAGTATATCACAGCCGTCAATCGCTTGTAAAGCAATTGCGCCAGATTTCTTTGGCACGCTCGCGGTCCTTGTGCATCTGCGCGATCAGGGCATCGACCGAGGCGAACTTCTCTTCATCGCGAATCTTCTGCAGGAAGCGCACCTCGAGCAGACGGTCGTAGATGTCTTCGGAAAAGTCCTGGATGTTGACCTCGATGCGGCGGTTGCAGCCCTCAAACGTCGGGTTGTTGCCGATGTTGGCGAGCGCGGCGAAGTCCCTGCCGCCATAATGAGCCGTCGCGGCGTAGACGCCGTTTGGCAGCATGACCTGGGCGTCGGGGATGGCGAGGTTGGCCGTCGGGAAGCCCAGCGTGCGGCCGCGTCTGTCGCCGTGGATGACGCGGTCGAGCACGGTGAACGGGCGGCCGAGGCACGCCTCGGCTGCGGCGAGGTCCCCGCCTGCAATCAGGGCGCGGATGCGCGTGCTGCTGACGGGCCGGCCGCCGAGTTGGACGGCCGGGCAGATCTCCGCGCGGAAGCCGTAATCACTGCCCACGCGCTGCAGGAGTCGGTGCGTGCCCTTGCCGCGGCTGCCGAAGGTGTAGTTCGGCCCCGTGACGAGGATGCGCGGCGCGAAGGAATCGCGCAAGAGCGCGAGGAAGTCCTCCGGCGTGCGGCGCGCGAGGTCCTTCGTGAACGGGATGGCCATGAGCACGTCGACGCCGAGCGCCTCGATGAGCTGGCGGCGCAGCGCGTTATTGCTGATCTGCGGCGGCACGGCCTGCGGCGCGAGGACGGCGAGCGGATGGTTGCTGAAGGTGAAGACCATGCTCGTGCCGCCAATCTCGTGTGCGAGCTCGACGGCGCGGCTTATGATGCTGCGGTGGCCGCGATGGACCCCGTCGAACATACCGAGCGCAATGACGAGCCGCGGGTAATCGTCGCGCAGCGTGGTGAGTCTTGAATAAAACTGCATAATGCTCCCCTCTCAGTTCTTCGTCGCAGGCTCGCGGCAAACGACCTTGGCCGGGATGACTTCCTGGCTCCGGCGGTCGTAGCGGCCAATGCCGAGGAAGCGGCCCGCGCTGTAGACGCGCAGGATGTCCGTCTCGGGCACATGGCGCCGCTCGCCCGTGCCGAGGCCGTTGCAGAACGGCTTCTCGCGGCGCGGGTCGAGGTCGTAGCGCTCGAGGTGACTGAGGAAATGCGCGGGCTCTAGGATGGCGCTCTCCCCCGCCTCGGCAAGCTCTTCAAGCGTCAGCGCGTCCGCGAGCGCGAAGTCGCCGACGCGGCTGCGCACGAGGAAGCTCATCGTCGCGGGTAGGCCGAGGGCCGCCCCGATGTCGAGGCAGAGGCTCCTGATGTAGGTGCCCTTCGAGCACTGGACATCGAGGAGTATCTTCTTCTCCTCGGGATGGTAGGCGACGAGGTCGAGCGCATGGATCGTGACCTCTCGCGAGGGGATCTCGACGTCCTTGCCCTCGCGCAGGAGGTCGCAGGCGCGCTTGCCGCCGATCTTGATGGCGGAATGCGCCGGCGGCGTCTGCCGTATCTTGCCCGTGAAGCCCAAGAGCGCATGCTCGACGGCCTGCTGCGAGGGCATGGCGAAGTCCGCGACCTCCTCGGTGATCTCCCCCGTATCGTCGCCGCTGTCCGTCGCAAAGCCGAAGGTCAGCTCCGCGCGGTACGTCTTGTCGGCGAGCTCGAGGTATTCGATGAGTCGGGCGGCCTGGCCAACGGCAATCGGCAGCACGCCGGCTGCCGCGGGGTCGAGCGTGCCGGCATGGCCGACGCGCTTCATGTGCAGCACCCTGCGCACGGCGCCGATGACGTCGTGCGAGGACATGCCGGGCGGCTTGAGGATGTTGAGGAATCCATCCATTGGCATCACTTCTCCCCCTGGCTATGGTAGGCGCGGATGGCCTTCGAGATGGCCTCGCAGATCGTGCGCTTGGCATCCTCGAATGGCATCGCGAGCGTGCAGCCGGCCGCGCGCGTGTGGCCGCCGCCGCCGAATTGCACGGCAATCGCGCTGACGTCGAGACCTTTGGAGCGCATGCTGACGCGGCAGATGCCCTCCTCCTTCGTCTTGAGGACGACGGCGATGTCGACGCCCTCGATGACGCGGATCATGCCGATGAAGGACTCTGTCGACTTCATGCGCGCCGTCGTCTCCAAGTCGAGGAAGATGCCGGCCGCATGGCCGTCGGCAAAGAGCTCGGCGCGCTCGATGGCCTCGCCGATGTCGCGGACGGTCTGGTACGGCTTCTGCTCGAGCGCCTCCGAGATGACGTTCGGCTCGACGCCGTGGTCGAGGAGGTCTGCTGCGGCGCGCATCGTGTGCGACGTCGTGTTCGAGAAGCGGAAGAAGCCCGAATCCGTCGCGAGGCCCGTGTAGATGCACATGGCCATTTCCCTGTTGAGCGTCACGGGCAGCTCCTGCATGAGGTCGTAGATGATCTCAGCCGTCGCCGCGCGCGTCGCTGCGATATAACTGTATTCTGCCGAGCCGTCGTTCGTCTGATGATGATCGATATTGAGGAGATGCGCCGCGTGGACGGCCTTCATGGCGCAGCCCGTGCGGTCCGTCGCCGTGTCGAGCACGACGAGCAGGTCGGCCTCTACGGGCTTTTCCTCGTCGGGTCTCCCAATAATATCATATCCCGGCAGCACCGAAAAGATGGCCGGGATATCATCATCGAGCAGAACGGAAGCTTCCTTGCCGAGCGAGCGCAGGATGTGCATGAGCCCGAGCGAGGACCCGATGGCGTCGCCGTCGGGATTCTGGTGGGCTGTGATGACAATCCGCTGAGCGCTCGACAGGATGGCTGCTGTTTCACTCAATGTCACTATCATGTCAATGTTCTTCTTTCTTAACGTTATCGGTCTCTGGAGCCTTCTTCGCCTTGTCCTCGGCCTCGATCTTCAGCAGCAGCTCCTGGATGTGTGCGCTGTAGTCGAGGGATTTGTCCACGACGAAGGAAAGCTCAGGCGTGAAGCGCAGGCGGATCCTCTTGCCGATTTCGCGGCGGATGAAGCCGAGCGAACTCTGAAGTCCTGCCCAGCAGTCTTTCACCTGCTGCTCACTGCCCATGAGGCTCACGTAGATCTTGGCCTCGCGCAGGTCGCCCGTGCATTCGACGGACGTGACCGTCACGAAGCCGATGCGCGGGTCCTTGAGCTCACGCAGGATGATCTCCGAGATCTCCTGCTTCATGAGCTCCTGGACCTTCTCTACCCGGAGCTGGCTCATGGCATTCCCTCCTTTTCTGATTTATCTTCTATACTGTCGTTTCTATTACTATGCGTTTCAGTCCTTGGCGTTCTCTTTTGCCTTGGCAGCAGCGGCCTTGGCCTCTTCTTCGCGCTTCTTGGCGGCAGCCTTGTTGGCATCGGCGATCGTCGTCGCGATCTCCTCCATCGTGTAGGCCTCGATGATGTCGCCTTCCTTGAAGTCGCGGAAGTCGACGATCGAGATGCCGCACTCGTAGCCTGCGTTGACTTCCTTGACCTCATCCTTGAAGCGGCGCAGCGAGTCGATCTCGCCGTCGAAGATCTCGATGTTGTCGCGGATGATGCGGATCTTGGAGTTGTTGCAGATCTTGCCTTCGAGCACGTAGGAACCAGCGACGAGCGCCTTCGAGAACTTCATGACCTGACGAATCTCGACGCGGCCCTGGATGACTTCCTTGTACTTCGGCTTGAGCATGCCGCTCATGGCGTCCTTGACGTCGTTGATGGCATCGTAGATGACGCGGTAGGTGCGGATATCGATGTTCTCGGTGTCGGCGAGCTTGCGCGCATTGGCATCCGGGCGGACGTTGAAGGCGATGATCAGCGCGTTCGAAGCCGATGCCAGCATGACATCCGACTCGTTGACGGCGCCGACGCCCGAATGGACGATGGAGACGCGGACCTCGTCGTTCTTGTTGAGTTTCAAAAGCGAGCTCGAGAGCGCCTCGACAGAGCCCTGTACATCGGCCTTGATGACGATGTTGAGGTCCTTGATGTCGCCTTCCTGGATCTGGTGGAAGAGGTCGTCGAGCGAGACCTTCTTGCTCTTGATGAGGTTGTTGCGCTGGCGCTCGATGCGGGCCTCGGCGATGGAGCGGGCCTGCTTCTCCTCGAGCACGGCGAGGATGTCGCCGGCTTCCGGCACGTCATTGAGGCCGAGGATCTCGACCGGTACGGACGGGCCGGCCTTCTTGACGTTCTCGCCGCGGTCGTTGACCATGGCGCGGACCTTGCCGTACGTCGTGCCGCAGACGACCGAGTCGCCGATGCGCAGCGTGCCGTTCTGGACGAGGACCGTCGCGACAGGGCCGCGGCCCTTGTCGAGCTTGGCCTCGACGATGACGCCGCGCGCATCGCGGTTCGGGTTGGCCTTGAGCTCCTTGACTTCGGCGACGAGCAGGACCATCTCGAGGAGGTCATCGATGCCGATCTGCTTCTTAGCCGAGACCGGGACCATGATCGTGTCTCCGCCGTATTCCTCCGGCACGAGGCCCTGCTCCATGAGCTCCTGCTTGACGCGGTCCGGGTTGGCGCCCGGCTTATCGATCTTGTTGATCGCGACGATGATCGGCACGCCTGCCGACTTCGCGTGGTGGATAGCCTCAATGGTCTGCGGCATGACGCCGTCATCTGCGGCGACGACGAGGATTGCGATATCCGTGATCTGGGCGCCGCGCGCACGCATGGCCGTGAATGCCTCATGGCCCGGCGTGTCGAGGAAGACGATCTTCTTGCCCTTGCAGTTGACCTGATAAGCACCGATGTGCTGCGTGATGCCGCCGGCCTCATGCGTCTGGACATGCGTGTTGCGGATACAGTCGAGCAGCGACGTCTTGCCGTGGTCGACATGGCCCATGACCGTGACGACAGGCGGACGGAGCTTCAGCGTCTTCGGGTCGTCCTCGATCTCCGGAATCTCCGTCGGGTCGACCTCTGGCGGCAGCTCTTCGCACGTCACGCCGAATTCCGAAGCCACGAGGGCGGCCGTATCAAAGTCGATTTCCTGGTTGATCGTCGCCATGACGCCCATCATGAAGAGCTTCTTGACGACTTCCGCCGCCGTGTAGCTCATCTTGGACGCGAGGTCCTTGACGGCAATCGTCTCCGGCAGCTTGATGTGCTTCGGATGCGCGATCTCGACCTTCGGTGCCTGCTGGCCGCCGCGCTTGTTGTTGCGGCCCCTGCGGTTGCGGTCGTTCTTGCTGCCGAAGCGGTTGTTACGGTCATTGCGGTCATTGCGGCCGCCGCGCTCGTTGCGGCTGCCGTTGCGGCGGTCGTTGCGGTTGCCGCCGCGGTTATTGTTGCCACCGCCATTGCTGTTGCGGTTGCCGCCGTTATTGCCGCTATTGCCGCTATTGCCGCCGTTGCTGTGGCTCGGACGGTTGCTGCCCGAAGCGGCGCGGTTGCCACCATTATGATTGCCGTTGCCGTTATTGCGGCCCGCATCGCTGCGGCGCTCGTTACGCTCATTGCGGCCGTTATTGCCGTTGCTGCCGTTATTGCCGTGGTTCTGCTTGCCAGCCTGCGGCTTCTCGGCGCGCTTCTCTGCCGGCTTTGCGGCCGGCTTCTGCGCAGCCGATGCTGCCGGAGCCTTTGCCTGCGGCTTAGCACCCTTGTTGCTCAGCGAATTCTTGATGGCCGTGCGCTCTTCTTCGCCGACGCTCGAGAAATTGTTGGCAGCCTTGAACTTATTGCGCTTGAGGATATCCAGAATGACTTTGCTATCCGTATTGAACTCTTTCGCGAGTTCGTAAACTCTGTATTTGGACATTAATCCACCCCCGGTTATTATTTCATACTCATGGCTCCTTCATCAGCTCGCGCAGCTTCTTCGCGAACCCCTTATCAGTCAGGGCCGCGACAGCGCGGTACTCCTTGCCGAGGCACTGGCCGAGCGTCTCCCGGTCGAGCCCCTCAAGGTAGGGAACCTTGTATCGATCCGCTAGGATCGTATAATCTTTCTTTGTTTCATCTGAGGCATCCGCCGCCACGAAGACGAGTACGGCCTCGCGGCCCTTCAGAGCCTGCTCCACGGCAAAGGCGCCCGACACGATGCGGCGCGCCCGCTGGGCCATGCTCAGAAGGTTCGTGATGCGCTCTTCTTGGGTATGCGCCATGACTCAGCCCTCAGCCTTGTCCTCGAACAGCTCGCGCTCGAGGAGATCGTAGACGGCAGCGTCGATTGGCGACTTGAACGAACGCTCGAGGCCATGACTCTTCTTGGCCTTGTCGAAGCATTCGCGCTTGTGGCAGATGTAGGCGCCGCGCCCAGGCTTCTTGCCCGTGAAGTCCACGGAGAACTCGCCCTCGGGGCTGCGCACGATCCGCACCATTTCTTTTTTCGGGCGGCTTTCCTGGCAGCCCAGGCACATCCGCTGCGGTATCTTCTTGATCTTCATCATTCAACCTCAGCCGTGAAGGCGGCATCGCCCGTGACCTCGACCTCGTTCATGTTGGCGTCGAGCTCTTCGTCAGCGGCCTGCGACTCGCTCTTGATGTCGATCTTCCAGCCCGTGAGCTTGGCGGCGAGGCGGGCGTTCTGGCCTTCCTTGCCGATGGCGAGCGAGAGCTGGTAGTCCGGCACGACGACGCGCGAGACCTTCTCCGTCTCATTGACGGCGACGGAGACGACCTTGGCCGGGCTCAGCGCATTGGCGATGAACTTGGCCGGATTCTCGCTCCACTTGACGATGTCGATCTTCTCGCTGCCGAGCTCATCGACAATCGACTGCACGCGCAGGCCGCGGTGGCCGACGCAGGAGCCGACCGGGTCGACGTTCTCGTCCTTCGAGTAGACGGCGATCTTCGAGCGGTTGCCCGGCTCGCGTGCGACCGACTTGATCTCGACGATGCCTTCCTGGATCTCCGGCACCTCGAGCTCAAAGAGGCGCTTCAAAAGGCCCGGATGCGTGCGCGAAACGACGATCTGCGGTCCCTTGTTCGTCTTCTTGACCTCGACGACGTATGCCTTGATGCGGTCGCCGTGTGCGTACGTCTCCGTCGGGATCTGCTCCGCCGGCGTCAGCACGGCTTCCGTCTTGCCGAGATCGATGTAGACATTGTGGTTCTCGACGCGCTCGACGAGGCCCGTCAGGATGTCACCCTCGCGGCTCATGAACTCCTCGTAGATGATGCCGCGCTCTGCCTCGCGGATGCGCTGGACGACGACCTGCTTGGCCGTCTGCGCAGCGATGCGGCCGAAGTTCGCCGGCGTCACTTCGATCTCGATGACGTCGCCTACCTCATAGTCCGGCTTGATCGTGCGGGCCTGCGCCAGCGAGATCTCCGTGATCTCGTCCTCGGGGTCCTCGACGACCGTCTTGATCGCGTAGACGTGATAGTGACCCGTTTCTCTGGAAAGCGTGACGCGGACATTCTGTGCCGAGCCAAAGTTGCGCTTGTATGCCGAGATCAGGGCAGCCTCGATGGCCTCGAAGAGGACTTCTTCATCGATGCCTTTCTCCTTGCCGAGCTCTTTGAGCGTCGTCAGGAATTCCTGACCGTTGTCCTTCGCTTTCGTCGTTTTTCTTGCCAAAATAATATCCTCCCAATGAACGGGGGAAGCCCCCCCCTTTTTTGCTATGTCAAAAGTCGATATGAAGGCGGACCTGTGCAATATCCGCCAGCGGGATCTTCGTCTCGCCGTCGAGCTCGATCGCATCGCCATCGAAGCCCGTGAGCTCGCCGACGAGGAGCTTCTTGCCCTCGCGCGGCGCGTAGAGCGTGACGTCGACCTTCTTGCCCTGCTCGCGCGTGAAATCGCGCGGTTTGCGCAGGACGCGGTCGATGCCCGGCGAGGACACCTCCAGAATGTACGAATCCGGCACGACATTCCTCTTGTCAAGCACCTCCTCGAGCTTCTCGCTCAGCGCCTGGCAATCCTCGATATCGATGCCGCCTTCCTTATCGATGTAGACGCGCAGATACCAATCGTGTTCCTTGACATACTCGACATCGACGAGCTCGATGACGTCCTGATCCTTCAGGAGCTCCTGCACGATTGCCTCTACGGCATCCTCAACCTGCTGCTTTGCCATACATCCACCTCCAGCTTTCTGCTTTTGAATCACGGTGATGCGCTCATCCGTGTCTTTCTCGCATAAGATTAAAGAGTGGGCTTGCACCCACTCTTCACTAAACAACCTTAAATTAACTATTTCATGATACCACAAAAGCTTCTGCTTGTAAAATGGTATCTGAAAAAAAGTCAGAATGCAGACATATGTTAAAGATAAGTCTAACATTTTGCATCCCTTCTCCTGCCTTTTTCTAGCCTAAAAACCATAGATGGCAACTATTTTGCCATTTGGCAAACAGGTTCACGCTTTATAATTCATCCCATATCCCAGACTCTTTTATGTATGTCCTTGCTCTTTCTGCATCTTCATGCAGATAATGGCTCTCCAAAATCTTCAAGCTGCTCCAGCCCCCTTGCTTCTGGATGATATACATAGGAACGCCCGCGTTAGCAAGGTTTGTGGCAAAGGTATGGCGGGCGCTATGCAATGAGACATACTTCTTAATCTTGCAGGCACGAACAGCCTTGTGAAAGTAGATGCTAACCTGTTGCGGGTTAACGGGCGCGCCCTTGCTATTGATGAATACGAAATCATCTAGGCTTGCTTTTCGCATGATATACCAGAACTTTAGGCGCTTGATGGCCCTTGCTGGTAAACAGATGGTTCTTTTTCCCGCCGCCGTCTTCGTCCTGTGTGCCAGAACAACCTTATAGTGCTCATCCAACAACAGTGTATTTTCAATCCGTATCGTGTTGTTATCAAAATCGACACAACGCCACGTCAGGCCCAAAAGTTCCGAGCGGCGGCAACCAGTCAAGAAAAACATCTTATATAGGAAGATATATGTAGGATGTTTCTTTGTAATGTAGGCTAGAATCTTCTTGACTTCCTGAGCCGTCAGCGCTTCGCGTTCCCGTCGCCCGACGGTCTTGCCCTTTAGTCTTAGATTGCTTTTCAGCTCGGGTTTTCGTATGTCGGAAAGGAATGTGTTGATTGCTCCCTTTGTCTTGATGGCGCTGTTCTGACTGCTCCGGCCCGTCGATAGGATGACAGCGTTGAGCAGGGGAACAGATATATCTTTCAACTTGCGCCCTTGTAAGGCGATGGCAACGAGATCAACTTGCCGCCGATAAAACCCGATACTAGAAACGCTGAGCTCCCTGCTCTTGACGGTCTCGAACCATTCCAGTAGTAACTTGCTAAAATCCTGTTCTTCCAGCGGCGCGGGAGGCTCAGCGTCATTCTCCAGCGTATTCAGTAAGCTCGCGTCAAGATGGTATAGTTTCATCAGCCTGTCGCGTTCTGCCAACGCATCTGCAAGCGTCTTGCATTGCTTGATGATTTTCTTTTTCTTGACGCCCTTCCTGCTGTTCGGGTCAGGAACTGTAATCGGAAACGTTACTTGATACTTGTCCCTATCTGCCCGATATGTAATATATTTGTGTCTTGCATCCTTCATCACTGCAAACCTCCTACTTTATAGCAGGATGCCAGACAGCTGTATACAGGCCATATTATAGCATAATAGGCATAAAAAAAGAACAGGGGGCCTTGGACAGATGGCTCCCTGTTCCCTGCCATGAAAAGACAGTGTTTGAAAAGATGTTACATTATATGTATTATAACATGCATCTGAAATTTTGACAAGTGTTTTTAGAACTGCGCCGTATTCATGTCAATAGGATAGTTCCCGCCGATAGTCCCGCGCGCGCTGTATTGCCAGATACCACATGCAAGTGACGGCTCGGGGGCGTACTGAGCGAGCCAGATGGTATATTTAGATGCAAGATAATCATAATCCATGTGCTGAGTAAACCAGTTCTGATTAGCATAGACGCCCGTGTTAAGCCCCAACCCCTGCGCGAATGCGTCGCACTGAGCAGTAGCGAGCCCGTGGTCATAGCCGTGGTCGTATCTCCAGTCGCTGTCCTCTTGGTCGAAGAAGATAGGCAAGTCGAACAGCGCGCCCGTCTTGTCGATGATATCCCGACAATACGCTCCCTCGCGCCGCGCCGCGTCTACATCAAGCGCATAGCTGAACCAGTACGCGCCCATTCTCAAGCCGAGCTCCTGCACATGCTGAACCGAATCATAAAACCAGCCGTCAAGGTTGCCCTGCCCGTATCCAGCACGAATGATGACAAACTCGACGCCCGCATCTTTGAGCGCATCCCATTCCGTGAACCTGTTATTCTCGCTGATGTCGATACCTAAAGCCATATTGATCTCCCTTCGTTACCATTTAGCAACCGTGTACTGTACCGCCGCGCCCGTTGCCTTGTGTCCATCCGTGTATACTGAGTAAGACAGCTCCCTATTGCGATACGTGACGACGGCGGCGGCCTTGTCATCCACGACGGCGACGCCCGCTTTGATATCGTGTTTCTTTTCCTGATGCACGGCATAGTATGTATTATTGTAGACGGTCGTCTGCTGTCCCTTGTTGCCCTTGCTGTCATCCGTAGGGGCGACGATGGCGGGAGCCGTGTCCCGCTGTTTAACAACATAGTCCGCGCGCTCGTGCTCAGCCGTCTGCTTCGCGATGTCGTCGCCCTGCTGTTCCGTGGCTGTCACGTAGCGGCGCGGCCTGTCCTGTATCTCGATGCCGACTTTCTTCAACGCGGCCTCCTGTGTCTTGCTGTCTTTTTGTGCGTTATCCGTACTGAATCCCGTATCAAGGGAATATAAGGGGACATTCACGCGCCCCTCGTCCGGCTTCTGCCGCTGATACCATACCAGCGCCCCGACGACGACAAGCACGACGACGACAATAGCGGCTAAAATCATCCTGCGCTTATCATCTGCCATCATGTGGCGACGCCCCCCTCGGGCTATTGAATACGCTGTTGACCGTATGGCCCGCGACATTGACGCCCGCGATTGTCAGATAGAATGTTTGTAGCTGTGAAAGGTCAAACTTTGCAAGCCCCCTGCCATTCGCATACCATGCGGCGAGAAAGATGAAGATGAAAAAAGTTGTCGTATTGATGAAGGGCGTCAAGATCTCCTTGAGCCGTTCCCGTGTAATCATGTCCCCTATCCCCTTCCTGCTTACTTGAGCGCGGCGAAGATGCCAGCGCCCGAAATGATGGCGCTAACGATACCAACCGCGATTTCTTTCGCGCCCATAACTTTATTCTTGTCTGCTTCAAGTGCCGCTAGGCGGTCGGCCTGCCGCTTCTGCTCTTCTGCATTCGCTTCTAGCACGGCGAGCCGCCTATCAATCTGATTTATCTGTTGTGCCTGCGCGTCACATTTCTTTTCGATTCTCACAAGCGTATCATAGATAATCTCGCTCGTATCTGTCCCCATCTTGCTCAGCCTGCCTTATACTTCTTTTGATGTCGTCCCGTCATTCGCCGCCGTCTCCGTCTCTTTATTCTCCTCCGGCTCCGGCTTATACCTGACACATTTGACGTTCTGACAAGTGCCGTCGCTTCTAAGCGGCTTTCTACAACGGATACAGCGTTTCGTAACTTTGAAATAGTCCATAATGCTTTTTCCTTACGCGGTCCTTCATCATTGACTCCCTTACCTTACTTATTCAGTTCCGCATAGTCCGCGTCATACTTCTCATTCAGCGCCGCGAGCTCCTGCTTGATAGCGTCCATAGTATCGGTATCTCCTGACATAGCCGCGTCAAGATACTGACTAGACAATTCTGCTTTATCTGCGGCGTACTGAGTGTCCAATTCTTTGAGAGCGAGATCTTTCTTTTCTTCTACCGTCGGTTCTGGTTCAGGCGGAGCCGCCGTCGTAGCCGACGAGCTCGAAACAGTAAACGCATTGTCAGGATATTTTTCGCGCGCCGCGTCGAATACGTCCTTGAATTTTTCCGTAGTTTCGTCATAATATACGGCGGTAACTTCCTGACCGTATTCGTCGTTAATAAGTAAAAACATAATATACGATCTCCCCTTATTAAGCAGTTCTCTGCCAGATATAGCAAACTAAGTACGGCGGCATATTGTTGTGGGCCGCGCCGCCGCCGCTATTGCTGATAGTATGAGTATGAGCGCCCGCGCTAGAAGTCGTGAACCTTACATTATGAGTGAAATGTCCATTTCCCTCTGTGTCGAGGCCGTCGCCTTCTGTGAGCGGGCCGTTGTTGCTGTCTGAACCGTAAAAATTATGCGTATGGTCGCCGCTATTGCTAATACCGTGACTATGAGCAGGCATTTCATTTACACTCAGCGTATGTGTAGCCTCGCCGCCGGTTGCTCCCGCTTTATAACCACTATCGTCCGCGCCGAGAAGCATACGTCCCTGGCTGATACGTTTCCACGTACCGACGCCGAAAAGCGTCGCGGGGTTCGTCGCGCTCATACTCATATAAATAGAGCCAACCGGATATATCTTGCTTATAATGTCGCTAGCATGATACCCGTCTACTGTATCTGCGTTACCCGTGATATTGCCGCCGATAGTATGACTAAAATTGATAGTACCGCCGCCGCCTCCGTATGAGATACGAGCATAGTCGTCGTTTACATTGCCGTTCTTAGCAACAAGCGCTATCCCTGTGTCGCCGTTTATACCCTTAATACAGAACGTGCCTGAAATGTCGGCGTCTCCAATGGCACTATCGTCGCCGACAACGTTCCATGTTCTGTTGGCAAAGTTGAACGCGCCCGCCATAGTACCGCCGCTTCGTTTCAAGTACGTGTTCGCGATATTCGCGCCGTTACCGTCGCTGTCCGCCGCCGCTACGTGGAAATTTGACGGGTTATAGACATACGTCTCAGACGGAGTTGTATTACTACCCCAGAGCCACATGGGTTGACCGTCTTTGCCTACCCAATAGAATTTGCCGTCGTCTATTCTTCCGTCGCCTTCTGTTACTTGCAAAAATTTTGCCCTATCAGCCGTAGCGGCATTACCATTCAACGGCCCCGTAAAGCTCGCCGCCGTGACGTTCTTCGGGAACTTCGTGTTGCCGTCGCCGTCGAGCAATACAGCTTCGTGCGCGATACTTTTTGCGCCGTCCTGCTGAAAAATGCCGGTATACTGTCTTGCGTAAATTGGTTCGTTGCCGTTGTCTGATGTCGCAATTTCCAACCAACCGTTATCAGTACTACCGCCGACACGGATACGCGCGGAGTCGTTATTAGCCATAATACCGAAAACTAGGTCAGCCGCGCCGCCGTTCGGAACTGTCGCGTTTACAGTAGTCGCCGCCGCCGCGTGCTTACTCTCATTAACAGTAGTATTGATACTGATATCGCCCGAGCCGTCAAAATTAGCGGCGCCCGTCGCGTTACCCGTAATATTAATTTTTCTAGCAGTAGAGAGTTTACTAGCAGTATCAGCATTAACAGACGTGACATTGATAGCGGCGTTAGCGCTACCGTCGAAAGTAGTAGAGCCAGCCGCTTTGCCCGTTAAGCTGAGTGTACGGGGAGTCTGTAATTTAGTAGCCGTGGCGGCGTTACCCGCGATACCAGTTGCATGGGCTTTCGTGTCTTTATTATGCGCGGCGAGATCGTCGCTCGCGCGCTTGATTTTCTCGTTTAATCGCTCGTCATTCGAAACAAGCTGAGAATTTACGGCATTCTGCAAGTCGTAACGCACGGGGTCATTCGCCATGTATTGCGGGAGCCCGTCTGTGTTATATTCTTGCGTATTGTCCACGCCATCCTCGGGGCGCGTCTGGTTGCCGATGGATGTCGGGAAAGTAGTCTTCCACTTGTCTTTATATTTTGCCATTTACATTTCGCTCCAATCTTCCTGCGCCGTTCCGAACGTATACGTTCCATCAAAGTTTATGTCGCCGTTCCAGCTGTACCCTAAATAGACATTGATGCCGAGATGTGCGGGTTTAAAGACGAGAATATCTTCTTTCAGCTTCTGTTTCGCGGCGTCGTCGTTGCACGCTACGAACACGTTGAAGTAGTATCGCTCGTTATGTTCTTCCAGATAGCCCGAGCCGTATGTGTTGATAATCTGATGCATGACGGCTTTTGTTGTCGTCTTATATCCCCTGATACGGTTTAGAATCTGGTTGCGCCTGTATTCGTTCTTCTCGTCGGCGGCTGGATGGAGATCAAGAATGTATTCCCATATTGCGAGGCCCCACGTTGCTGTTCCTACGAAGAACTGATTGAAAACATCTTGCAGGGCGTCCCGCGTCTTTTCATGCTCGATGCTCTCCGCGTCGCAGACGGCTTTAAAATCGGGGTCAGATTGCAAGAAGCGCGGGAGGTAATTCGTCACATCAATCTGCATATGTCGTTACCTCCAATGTTCCGAGGCGCGGCAACTGATTGACGTTGAAAGCAACATTCGCATCCCCGCCGTTGAGCTTTAAATCCTTGTAGTCTTTCAAGATGCCAGTGTCAAGAATCGTTCTGCCAATTTGTGCGTATGATACATAAGATGATTCAAAACCGTTTTCGTTAAAATACTTCATCAAGCGTTCTTTGATGACTTTCTGGAAGTCGGCGCTCGTATCGAGAATCTTGACCGCGACGGAGACATTGATGCTAATATAGTTCGGCGTCGTGACGGTCACGGTTGCGCCGATAGGCCGAACGCTGTCGATATAGTCTGATACCTTTTTGATAAGGTTATCCGAGGCCGCGTCCTGCTCAGTATTGACAACAATGACCTGTACCGTGCCCGGCCCCTTCCAGAGCGGGACAACCTTCGCGCCGCCGATACCGCTAACGCTCATAGCCCAGTTGTAGTAATGGCCCGTATTGCCCGACGTGGCAGGCGTGCGCACGTAGACAAGGAAACGTTTTAAAAGATCTCCGTCATCTTCTTCATCAAATCCATCATAAGCGGCGGCGATGTTATCCACGCTTTGAACGCCCGTGATACTCATAGGAATCTGGTTGATGGTATGGGCGAGCACATTGCCCGCTGTCCCTGCCGTCAAGCATTCGGCGGGGATGTCTGCCGCGCCCTTGTTATCGAGGTACGCTTCTGCCGTCGTCTGGAAATTGACGCCATCTTTGACAGCAAACAGGGAACGAATTGGAACTTTCGCGCCCGCCGTGCCTGCTACATGCAACGTAACAATAGCGCGTGTAGCGGCTTTTCTATCGACGCCAAACTCTGCCGCGCGCGCCGTCAGGTATTCGCCCCAACTGGTAGAAGCGAACGCCGCCTGCAACATAAGTCGAATATCTTCGCGCGTCTGCTCATGCTCGATTGATGTCGCGTTGAATACGTCGCGCGCAAAACTTCCTTCGACAACTGCCTTATCCGCTTCTTTCGTATACGACGACTCGAGGCTCTTCTGGATGTCGTCTTTATACTGCATTTCAAATGCCATCTTAGATAACTACCTCCGTTTCTGCCGTGCCGTATACACTAGTGAGCGATACCGAAACGGCGAGCTTGTCGTGTGTTCTTGACTCAATCGAAATATCATCAATCCTGACGATATACGGGTTCACGATTAAGCCATCATAGATATATTGCTTGATAATCTGAGCATTCTCGCCGCTGTTCGCCCGTCCGATAAAACTTTCCAATTCGACGCCGTACGGCGCGTCGCTGTCCGTGATACCGTGCTTGTATGCTTCATGACGGTATCGCTCTGTTTTCAGCGTCTTGTATATCCAGACTTTCAAGGCGTCGTTTTCGGTCACGATTCTATGCGAGCCATCTGTATTATAAAGAAAATGGTCGCCTTGAAAGTCCCATGCATACTCCTTTAAAAGCGGGAGGCTTTCTTTCTGCGCCTGTTCCTTCGGGACAGCGGTATCCATTTTTATAAAAGGATTCATTTAAAACGCCCTCCTGTCCGGCCTTACAATCTTGTCTGTAATAACGTATTCCTGCCGCGTGCCGTCTTCGCTGAGAATCGGGAAAATTGTTACCTTGTCTCCCACTTTCAACGTATCAGTATAAATAATGCTGTCTGTATAGTCGTTGTTGATCTCGTGGTTATGACTTGCGAACTCTGCATAACCGCCGCCGCCTGCCCTGTTCTGAGTTGCCGAAACGATGTGGCCCCGCGCTGTCCTGCCGTACTCGGTCAAGAGATACTCGCTGATATACAGCTCGGGGGACTCAAGCAGAAAGCCCCGATAAGATACTTTGATATTCGGCGGCGGGTTTACTATCGTCCCGATTTGCGCGCCCTGCTTCTGCTGAGCCTTTGCCGCGCCCGTCATGATGTCGAGCATTGAATCATAAGGATTTTCTTTCATTCGTTCACGCCTCTGTATACGTCGCTTTCTTCTCTGGTTCAGTGATATAACGTAAGGTCAGATTCATCTTGTGCACATTGCCCGCGATGTTATGAGAATCTGCGATAATCAAGAACTTTCCCTGAATCTGCTCTTCTTGAATCATGACGGCATAACCGCTGATGCATTGGATATTCCCTAGCGCCGTCAATTGGCTGTTCTCTGTCACGCCGTGCAACATTTTTTTAGCATATGTCTGTGTATCCTGCTTATCTTGCACGCGGTAGATGCCCTGAATCATGCCGTATTTCTTCGCGTCGTCGTCCATAGTCAGATAGCCAGTGATATTGCCATCCTTATCCGCGATGGCGACGCGGTTAACCATATCCTCGAGCGAGGCTGAGTGTGCCGCCGTCATGATATCTTTCGTATCGGTCAAGATAAGGCTGTCTATAACCGTATTCGCTCGGACGACATTCAGCACTTGTTTTCCGCTCTTGTCGATACTCATATAAATATGGTATGTCCAGCCCGTCCACGCCGTCGCCGTTTCCAGCGCCTTGCTGATAGCCTCGGAGCCTGCCATGTCATCAGCAACAAAATTTACCTTCTGATTCAGGTCTTCGCAAGAAAGATCTCCAACGCTAACGCCGACTAACTGGCATATCTGCGTGATACAGTCGCGTATAGTGATATCTGTAAATTTTGCGTTGATATGGCTCTTGCTCAAGTAGATAAGATGGTCATATGCTACAAACTCCATTGTATAAGATTCACTGTTACGGGACTGCATGAAGATTTTACCAGCGAAGATTTTATAATTGCCCGTGTCATTCTGAGTGACGAGCTCCACGTCATCGCCGAGATTCACGTTCGCGTTTGTCCATGACATATCTTTTTTAGTATATGCAATGACGAAATTCAGCTTTCTTCCTGCTTGGTCGAGGGAGCCGCTCCAGTCCATCGAAACGACGTATGGGGACAGGTCGAACGCGGTCGTAACGTCATTGAGAAAAAAATACTCAGCCATTCGCGCCGCCATCTTTCTTCTTTTCGAGCTTTACACTGCCCGCGACTACTTTCAGGATATCCCCCGTTGCAACTTTGCCGTGCTTCTTCGTCAGTCCTTCATATACTGCGAGGTAGCCCTTCTGCTTGTCGGTCAGTCCTGCCGACGATACAGCAGATGCAACGGCAGACGCGGGCGAATGTCCACGTAGGATATTCCGCGCCGCCATGATGCCTGCCCGCTGTAAGTAGGACAATTTCGGGCGCGTCTTCAAGCCCGTGATACCGTCAATCTTGTCAGCGGCCACGCCCTGAATATAGCGATATTCTTTCAAGCTGAGCGTATAATAAATATCTTCTGTACCGTCCTTGTAGCCGTATGTGAATGACTCAATAAGACAATCTAAGTTGATACTAGTTCCCGTGATAACGATGGTAACAGGATAACCTGACGTTCTCCATGCTTCGATTGTCTCAACATATTCGCTCGGCTCTTTCGGCGTGCATACGCAAAACGAATAATACTGAGCGGGGAAAAACGATGACAGGGAAATGGATTTAAGCCCCGTCATGCCTATCATGTTGTAATCGCCATCGTTATTAATGTTAACCGTGCCATTCTTGTTGCTTACTGAGCAGAAAAACTCCTCGGGCGTTACGGGCAACTTGATAGAAGAACCACGGCAGGACAGCGATATAGAACCGCTGTCAAGGCCGAACATACCTAAATAGGTATCCAGCGCCCCCGCCGCGATGTTACGAAAACCGCCAAAAAGTCCCATATGAATTCCCTTTCCTGTCTATAATAAAAACGGGGGTCATACAACGGCCCCCGTCATGCTGTTCATAGCGCTCTGTTTCAGCTTGAAGACAAGCGCACGAGCAATCTTGTCCACGTCGGCCTCTTCTCTCACAATCAACGTATCTGCAAGGGAACCGATATTGATAGACAAGCCGCCGCCGTTGTTGCTTTCAGCTTTGCCGCGCTCATATTCCTGTTTAAGGCTCTGGCTATGTGGGATAATCTGCGCCCCTGTCGGGAGCGTCACGATCTCCGGCCCCATTTCGTTGACGAGCGTCCTGCCGCCGTGGAACCATGTCGAACCAGTCCAATGACCTTCCTCGCCGCTTGACTCAGCCCCCGCCGCCGCGCTGGATGCGGAGGACGCCTTGCCGATAAGACTGTCAAGGGCGCTGTTAATGTCGTTGATGACATTATGGAAGATGTTCGACACGCCGCTGATGATACTATCGAAGATATTGACGACGGCCTCCCACGCCGCGCTCCAATTGCCCGTGAAGACGCCTGTAATAAAGTCTATGATACCGCTGAGCACATCAAGCCCCGTGCTGATAACGCCCGCGATAACGTCAAATGCAACGCTAACAGCCGTGCTTGCAATCGTGAACGCCGCGACAAACGCCGCGCCGAGCGTATTCAGGACAGCCGACACGATGCCCGCCGCCGTTGTCGTGCTACCCGTCATACGGTTGAAGACAGCAACGACTTTCGAAACAAGCGCCCCTGCTTTCTGCGAGATCTGAGCGAACGCCGCCGCAACCTTCGCGGCGAATGGGCGAATGACGGCGGCGCACTTGTTGACGACGGTTGTAAACACGGTCTGGAAGGTCTTCCAGTTCGCGCTTACTACCATGACTGCCGCCGTGATAGCCAGCAAGGCAAGGCCGATAGGGTTCGCCGCCATCAGGACGCGAATAGCCATAAAGCCGCCGCGAATGATTGAGAACAGCGAACGGAACGCCGAAACAGGGCTCTTGATGACCGTCGTCAGGATTGAGAACGCCCGGCTTGCGCCTGCTACAACGTTGTTGAGGAGCTTAAAAGGCGCGGCCACGATAGCCTGCAAGCCTGAGAACGCCGCTCTGAATCCGCTTGCAATCATCCTGCCTGCTGATTCCATGCCAGCCTGAATAGCGGCCCGAGCGCGTGCCATAGCCGTGCCGATAGTTGCTAAAGGATGTGCGAGCGCCGTGCCGAGTCCTGCAAGAGCCCCTTTGATGCGGGACATGATGCCAGCCGTACCGCCTGCCGACTTGCCAATAGCTTTCAGTTTATTATCAAAGAGCGTCAGCATAGGCAGTTCTTTCAGGATAGCTTTGCCGACGCCGCCGCTCTTCGCGATGGCGGTCACAATGCCATTGATACCGCTGAGCATACCGCCAAATGTAGAAATAGCCGCTCCCGCCGCTGTCGTGAGTGCGCCGAGAACAACGACGCCCTGCAACACGTCAACAGCAAACTGTTTCTGAGCAGGGGACATGTTGTTGATAATTTCGGCGAGCTTCTTGATATACATCGACGTACGCGCGATGACAGGCGCAAGGCCCGCCGCTAAATCCATGCCAGCATTCTTCAACTGGTTCATCGCTATGGCAGTCTTTTGGGCAGGCGTCAGGAGCTTGTCATATGCTTCTGCCGTCGCGCCGCTGGAATTCCGCATCTTGTCGAGCGTGCTGTTAAAGTCATTCATGTCAGCAGTAAGGATTTTAAAGCCCGTCGAGCCCTCTACATCTGGCAGGAGCTTAGAAATCAAGGTTGAATCCCCGTTCGTCTTCTCTTTGATCTCCTGCAAGAAGTTGCTGAAACCTACGGCTTTCAAGTGGGCTTCGCTAAAGTCAAGGCCAATAGACGCCGCAGTCTTCGCCGCATCCGTGCTCTGCTTCTGGATGGCGTTAATCAAGGATTTCATTTGCGTGATTGCTTGCGGCGTCTGAATGCCGTTCTTGGTCAGCACGGCGAGCGATGCCATCAGGTCTTCGAGCTTGACGCCTGCGAGGCTCGCGTTTGTTGCTACCTGTCCGATTCCCTGAGCCAATGCATCAACCGTTGTTTTACCGAGATTCTGAGTCATCAGGAACTCGTCCATGACCTTGCCCGCATCTGCCGCCGACATTTTATAAGAGTTGATGACAGTCGTCAGGCCGTCGATAGCAGTAGATGTAGACGTAAAGCCTGCCCGCGCGCCCTTCGCCGCGACTTCGAGGAATTCGGTCACGTGTCCCACATCTACCGATGCAGAAAGAGCCTGATACTCAGCCTCGGCGAGGTCCGTCACGCTCATCCCCGTCTCGTCTGATACCTTCCTAACGCCTTGCGCTAACTTCGTCATGTCGGTCACGCTGGTATCTACGAGCGTCGATACCTTCGCCATACCGTCCTGAAACGACGATGACAGCTTTAAACCTTCTGCCGCTGCCGCCGCGAGCGGGGCAGACAACAGGGAGATCTTTGCGCCGATACCTGTTATAGTTTCGCCTGTCTTGCTGATGGTCTTGATAGTTCTCTTATTCGTCTTCTCGTGCTCGACAAGGGATTGAGATACCTTGTTCAGCGTCGGCGTGAATTCATCAATCAGGCGAATTTTCGCGTCAAATATTTTCACTGAGCGCCCCTCCTTTCTTGGTTATTCATTTTCAGATAGGTCTTTCCGCTGTTTCTGTTCTTCTTCTATTTCAAGGCGCTGGAATGCGAAAACAATTTTCCGCTCATTCTCGCCCATGTTCATGACTTGCGCGGGGGTCATATGATGCCGCGCGAACAATGCATAAAGTAGTTGCGTTTCGCCGTCCGCATCGTCCCCCACAATCAGTTTTTTACAAGTTCGTCAACGTCGTTCTGTGATGCCATTCCGCAGAGTTCCGTGATTTTCTTACCCATCAGCGCGAGCTCGCCTGCGTTGAACAACTTATTCAGAAGGTCATACGGCGTAATAACGCCGAACTTCTTCATAAGGTCTTTATCTCTAAAGTCAGGGTCAACCGTACCAGCGAGGACGGTATCAAGGCCGATTTTATAAGAATCCTGAGACTTGACGCGCCCATTCTTGCTGTATTCCGTGTTGTCTTCTGCAATCTCGCTGAGACGTTCGGAGCTGATGCCCTGCAACTTCATGACAAACGGCTCCCCCATCAACTTAGAAAGGCGCGGGATTTCAAGCTCTGCTGTTTCCTTT
>ENA-UEPD01000130-UEPD01000130.1-human-gut-metagenome-genome-assembly--contig:-NODE-130-length-60559-cov-31.576734_pt1 | contig 60559 bp, 55 predicted proteins | sample MGYA00242895_ERZ507906 | MGnify/ENA primary metagenome ERZ507906 (study PRJEB26167, sample SAMN06115416) | human gut metagenome | host: Homo sapiens | place: China:Guizhou | collected 2015-03-03... | reverse complement strand
TGTAGATGGCGATATGCTCGACTGGAGTGTTCGTCCTAATATGATTTTTGCAGCCTCATTCGATTATTCTCCTCTGGATGCCAAACAGAAGAAGGGTATCGTAGATATTGCAACTAGAGAATTGCTTACTCCGAAGGGATTACGTTCGTTAAGCCCGAAGAGCGGAGGATATAATCCTAATTATGTAGGTCCTCAGTTGCAGCGTGATTATGCATATCATCAGGGTACAGCATGGCCTTGGCTGGAAGGCTTCTATCTGGAAGCTTACTTGCGCTTGTATAAGCGTAGTGCTATTTCATTCGTTGAACGTCAGATGATTGGCTATGAAGACGAAATGAGTTTGCACTGTCTGGGTGCTATTCCTGAATTGTTTGACGGTAATCCACCGTTTAAAGGTAGAGGAGCCGTTTCGTTTGCAATGAACGTTGCACAAATTTTGAGAACTTTAAATCTATTGGAAAAATATGATAATCAATAAAAAGGAGGAAAGCATATGAAGGTTTTAATGTTTGGTTGGGAATTTCCTCCTCATATCTTAGGAGGTTTAGGTACTGCCAGTTACGGTTTGACTAAAGGTATGTCGCAACAGCCGGATATGGATATTACTTTCTGTATTCCGAAACCGTGGGGAGATGAAGACCAAAGTTTCCTGAAAATTATTGGAATGAACAGTGTTCCTATTGTATGGCGCGATGTACAGTGGGATTATGTAAATAGTCGTGTAGGGCATTATATGGATCCGCAACTTTATTATGACTTGCGTGAACATATTTATGCTGACTTCAATTATATGCATACAAACGATTTGGGTTGTATGGAATTCTCAGGACGTTATCCTGATAATTTGCATGAGGAAATTAATAACTATTCTATTGTTGCCGGTGTGGTAGCACGTCAACAGCAATTTGATATCATCCATTCACACGATTGGTTGACTTATCCGGCCGGAATTCATGCAAAACAGATTTCGGGAAAACCGTTGGTTATTCATGTGCATGCAACTGATTTCGACCGTAGCCGTGGTAATGTGAACCCAACCGTATATTCAATCGAAAAGAATGGTATGGACCATGCAGATTGTATTATGTGCGTAAGTGAACTTACCCGTCAGACGGTTATTCATAAATATTATCAGGATCCGCGTAAGGTATTTACTATGCATAATGCTGTATCTCCGTTGCCAAAAGAAATACAGGAAATTGTACCGCGTAAGAATCCGAAAGAAAAGATCGTAACATTCTTGGGACGTATCACTATGCAGAAAGGACCTGAATATTTCGTTGAGGCTGCTGCTATGGTACTGAAACGTACTCGTAATATTCGTTTCGTGATGGCGGGAAGCGGTGATATGATGAATGCAATGATTCGTCTGGCTGCTGAACGTGGTATCGCAGATCGTTTCCATTTCCCGGGATTTATGAAAGGAAAACAGGTATATGAGGTATTGAAAGCTAGTGATGTGTATATCATGCCTTCTGTATCAGAACCTTTTGGTATTTCTCCGCTTGAGGCAATGCAGTGTAGTGTTCCGACTATCATCTCTAAACAGTCGGGATGTGCCGAAATCCTCGATAAGTGTATAAAAACCGATTATTGGGATATTCACGCAATGGCAGATGCTATTCATTCTATTTGTACCAACCAGTCGCTTTATGAATATCTGCGCGATGAAGGTAAGAAAGAAGTGGATGGTATCGTATGGGAAAAAGTTGGTTTGAAAGTACGCGCATTGTACGATCAGGTTTTAAAAAATTATGGTAAATAATAAATGCTAAGTTAGTTATGAAAACAATCTGTCTTTACTTTGAAATACACCAGATTATACATTTGAAACGTTATCGTTTCTTCGAAATAGGAACAGACCACTATTATTATGATGATTATGCCAATGAACAAGGCATTAACGAAGTGGTTGAACGCTCTTATATTCCAGCTCTGAAAACTCTTATTGAAATGGCAAAGGAAAATGAAGGCATGTTTAAGGTTGCCCTTTCTATTTCCGGAGTTGCATTGGAACAGTTGGAGATACATGCACCGGCTGTAATTGAGCTGTTACACGAACTGAATGCTACAGGATGTTGTGAGTTTATCTGTGAACCTTATTCACATGGACTTTCATCATTGGCAAATGAAGATTGCTTCCGCGAGGAGGTAGAACAAATGCGTCGTAAGGTAAAAGACTATTTCGGTCAGGAACCAAAAGTATTCCGTAACTCTAGCTTGATTTACGATAATGAAATAGGTGGCATTGTTGCAAGCATGGGCTTCAAGGGTATGTTGGTAGAAGGTGCAAAACACGTATTGGGTTGGAAGAGTGCTCACTATTTGTACCACTGCGCAGAAAATCCGAATCTGAAGCTTTTGATGCGTGACTTTAAGTTGTCAGACGATATCAGCCTTCGTTTCTCTAACAGCGAATGGAGTGAATATCCGTTGTTTGCTGATAAATATATTGACTGGATTGCTTCTCTTCCAGAAAATGAACAGGTTATCAATATCTTCATGGAATTGTCAGCACTGGGTATAGCACAGCCATTGTCTTCTAATATATTGGAATTCCTGAAGGCTTTGCCGGTATGTGCAAAACAAAGAGGTATCACTTTCTCTACACCGACTGAAATCGTTACTAAGCTGAAATCAGTGGATATGGTAGATGTACCTTATCCGATGTCATGGGCAGACGAAGAAAGAGATATCAGTCCGTGGTTGGGTAATGTAATGCAGCGTGAAGCTTTCAACAAGCTTTATAGTGTAGCCGAACGTGTTCATTTGTGTGATGACCGTCGCATCAAGCAAGACTGGTATTATTTGCAGGCTAGTAACAACTTCCGTTTCATGACTACTAAGGATACAGGTGTAGGATTGAACAGAGGTATTTACGATTCTCCTTATGATGCCTTTACTAACTATATGAATATCTTGGGTGATTTCTTGGGACGAGTTAATGCTCTTTATCCTGTAGATATGGATAATGAAGAATTAAGTTCACTGTTGACAACAATTAAGAATCAGGGAGAAGAACTGGTACAGTTGACAAGTGAAGTAAATAAACTTCAGGCAGCATTGAAGAAAGCGGAAGGTGCCAAGAAAACAACTACCAAGAAAACAGCTGAAGGTACTGAAAAGAAATCGACAGCTAAGAAAACAACAAAGAAAGAGGCTTAATTGATTTTCTCTGAGATCTTTGATCGTTGGAGTTTCAACGGATATAAAGATACTCAGAAAATTCAGATTGATTATAGCTGATAAAAAAATTGCCCTATCATTCTCTTGTATGGAGTTTGATAGGGCTTTTTGTATTAAGATCCTATGATTGGTAGTGTTGTGAGCGTGTTTGGTTAGTTTGTTGATGAGTGTAGTCAATCAGTCCCTGATATGTAAAAGAATTTATATGTGCTTTATGGCGTATCCTAATATAAACACTAGTGAACTGAAAGAAGTATTCAGCAGCAATCTCTGTCTTTACATAAAGAGTCGGGAGTTTCACATTCGATAGTCGTGTGCTGAATACCCTTTTTTCGTAATTCATTTTTCAGATTCCATTTTATCTCTTCCATTTGTAATAGATTACTGATGACGATGTGTACAGTTGCTGCATTTTCAGTAGTGCTGACTGCCCATATATGTAAGTGATGCCATCCTTCTATGCCCGGAGCCTGTGTTAGGATTTGTTCGATTGTCTTAATGTCAATGTTTTCCGGAACAGCATCCAATGAAAGAAAGAGACTTTCCTTCAGTAACCTCCATGTAGAGAGTAAGATAATGGCGGCAATTACCAGGCTGATTATAGTATCGATGATTGTAAAACCTGTATAAATAATAATGATACCCGATATGACAACACCCACAGAAACGAGTGTGTCCATAACCATATGCAGGAATGCACCACGCACGTTCAAATCGTGTTTCTGATTTTTCATTAAAAGCCATGCCGTTATTCCGTTCACAAGAATACCTATACCGGCTGTCCATGATATTGCTTCACCTGATGTCGCTTCCGGATGTTTCAGTTTGTAAAAGCTTTCAATAACGATGGCTCCTACCGCTATCAGTAGGATAATTGCATTGACCAGTGAAACTAACACCGTACTTTTTTTGTATCCGTAAGTGAAATGCCGGTTGCTGTGATATTGTGACATACGGAATGCGAATAAAGAAAGCAGCAAACTGAATACATCGCTGAGATTATGTCCGGCATCGGATAAAAGTCCTAATGAGTTATAGATAAAACCTACTCCTGCTTCAATAAAAACAAAAGCAAGATTGATTACTATGCATGCAATAAATATTGAATTAAGTGAGGATATTGCATGGTGATGTTCATGATGATGTTTGTGATGATGTGTCATTTGATTAGTTTTTTATCAGGAAACAAAAATACATACGTTATATCATAAATTCAATATATGCGTAGTCTGATTTCATCTGTGCTAACTTTATTTGCAACCGAGTTGCATTGAAAAACAGTGTTTTATATTAAATAATGTAAAAAAGAAAGGCAAAGATATCTGTTATTGAGTTATTTGTATTTACTTTGAGTTGTTTAAAATAAAAAATACAGGAGATTATGAACGAATTAATTGCAAAGATTAAGGAATTGAATGCAGCTTTGGTTGCTGATGCAGAATTGCAGGTTGCTAAAGGAAATAAGGCAGCTGGAACTCGTGCTCGCAAGGCTTCATTGGAACTGGAAAAAGTATTGAAAGAATTTAGAAAAGTTTCTCTGGAAGAGTCAAAGAAATAATCTTTTTTCACTTTGTCCATAAGAGGCTATATCATTTCGTACAGACGATGTGATATGGTCTCTTTTATTTTTTTATCATCTTCTCTGCCGTTTCTTCGCAATGAACTTTGTACTTTTGTAGTAAATCGTATGTTTCCTTATGAGAGTAGTAATGTGTATATTGATAATAAGCTTCACGGTCATCTTTGGAATGTCGTGTGAAAGGCACATGGAGCAGCAAGTTTCTTATACAGAAGCCGATTCTCTGAATCATCTTGCTTATGATATGCGCTATAAAGACTTGTCTGTTGCTATGAAAGCAGCCAAGCGCGCATGTCAGTTGGCTGAAGGAAATTCCGATTTGCGTGCAGAGGCTTTAAATAACATGGGCTTTTGTGCCTTTATGCGCATGGATTTTGAAAAGGCTTCTTCTTTGTATCTACAGGCTTTGAAAGAAGGAGGTAATGAAATAGAACATTTGATTTCGGATGTAGGTATGATGAAAATATGTCAGCGTACATCAATGAATAAAGAGTTTTACGATTACCGGAATAGCGCTTTACAACGTTTGAAGCGTATTCGTGAAGATGAGGCCCTTATTTCTGATGCTCACGAGAAACAAAGACTAAATTATGCTGTTTCCGAGTTTCATATTGTATCGGGTATTTATTTCTATTATCTGGAACAGCACGATGAATCATTGCGTTCCATTAATTCTATTACACCCGATGTGTTGCAGGGAGATACAGCACAGTGGTTGTACTATGAATATATGAGAGGTTCTGGAGGAATGTATGAGGCTCCCGCTCGCGAGGAAATTACTATTGGAGAGTTTGGCTGCCTGACGAGTTGTCTACTTCAGAGTCGTAAGGGAGGATATATTTATTTTGAGGCTAATGCCATGCAGGCTATGGCAGAATTGCTGAATTTTCGCAGTAATCGGAAAATATTGGAAGAAAAGCATTCGGGGCTTCTCCGTTTGGTCAATAAAGAAGACTTACCAGTTGACAGCTTGCCGCTGTATTATGCACGTCAGGCGCTGGATTTGTTTAAGAAATATGGTGACGGTTATCAGATTTCGGGAACTTATCGGACGATTGCTACGTATTATAATTACTCGGGACAGCCGGAAAAGGCTTTGGAGAACCTGAAAGCTGCATTGCAATATGTTAACTGGCATCATGAAAAATATTATCACTGTACAGATACAACCGATCGCTTGCAGGCCTATGCTCCTGATGAAGTACGGTCTACTGAACTGAAATGGATTGCGGATGAAGGCATCAAAACTGTACCGGAATGGATACTGCGCTTGCGTGAGCAATTGAGTAGGACGTATGCAGCAATGGGGTGTAAGCTGGAATCCGATTACAATCGGAATGTTTATTTGGACTTACTGGACTATACCCGGCAGGACAAAGCTTTGGAGAGTCGTTATGCAGCTTTGGAGAAAGAATCAAGACAGATTAATGCGTTATTATTGCTGGTAGTGATAGGGATTTTTCTGCTTATTGTATTATTCGTTATGCTGAATAGGCGTTGGCGCAAGAGAAATAAGCTTTATATATCCATACTGAAGGAAGTATTTGATTTGTGTCGCAAGATAACTTCGTCTGTTCCGGAAAATGTAACAGAAGTAGAAGAAATTACTGATACTGTCTGTCATACGATAAAAACCGATTTTGAGCATATCTTTGGAGCTACGGATGTAAAAATTGTATTAGAAGCGTGTTCATCGGAAGATGAGCGTGAAGAAATTGAAGCCGGCTTTTATGCCTTCGAGCTCTTTTCTCCTGATAAAAGCAAGAATATAGGGAAATTATTATTGGAATTACCTCATCCGCTTCGTAAAGAGAAACAGACATTACTCCAGCTGGTCTTGCCTTATCTGGCATGGACATTGGAAAATGGAATGAATCTTGTTTCTTTAGACGACGAGCGGCGGCGTCTGGAAAAGGAACAGTATATTCATGAACAGCATGTAGCCGAGAACAAACGTCAGAACATGGTAAAAAAAGCTTGTCTTTCTATTGTGACAGGTATATTTCCATATATAGACCGAGTAGCTAATGAAGTGCATAAGCTGCAATCTGTACCTTATGCCAGTCGGGCTGACATTAAGAAAGGAAAGTTTGAATATATCGACGAACTAATTACCCGGATTAATGAGTACAATGAAATATTAGCAATATGGATCAAGATGCGTCAAGGGGTATTAAGTTTGAACATTGAGAGCTTTGCCTTAAAAGAACTTTTTGGGATTATTGCTAAAGGTAGACGTTCTTTTGAAATAAAACATCAGGAGTTGCAGGTCGATCCGACCGAAGCTGTTGTAAAAGCCGATAAGGCACTTGCTCTTTTTATGATAAATACCTTGACCGAAAATGCACGTAAGTATACTCCCGAGTATGGACATATTACACTATCGACAAAAGAAACGGATGAGTATGTAGAGATTTCAGTGTCGGATGACGGTCCTGGTCTGTCGGAAGAGGATGTAAACCGTATCTTGGGTGAGAAGGTCTATGATTCTGGAGCTATTGGAATGGGAACAGCTGCTGATACGGAGGAATTGCGTCGGCAGAAGGGATCTGGTTTTGGCTTGATGAATTGTAAAGGGATTATTGAGAAGTACCGTAAGACTAATGCTGTATTCAGCGTTTGTTGTTTCTCGATAGACAGTACATTGGGAAAAGGAAGCCGTTTTTATTTCAGATTGCCTAAAGGAATAAAAAGAACTCTTTCTATATGTCTGATATTCGCCATGAGTATTTTAGGCCTGGGTAGTTGTCAGTCGTCGGCATACAAACAGCCTGAAGAAAAGAACAGAGTTGCTTACGACAGTTTGCTGTCGATTGCTAATGATTATGCAAACTGGGTGTACGATTGCAATGTAAATGCTCGTTACCAGGAGGCGCTGGTATATGCCGACAGTGTTTTATATTACATGAATCTGCATTATCTGAAATATTCCAAGCGAAAATATCCGTTGCTGAAATTATATCGCGATGATTATGAAGCAGCAGAACAGACATGGTTGGCCCAAGGATTTGATACCGATTATTATATTCTGCTTGATGTTCGTAATGAAGCAGCTGTAGCCGGACTTGCAGTAAAGGATTTCCGTACATATTATTATAATAATCGTGCTTATACTACCTTGTACAAGCAGATTAGTAAAGATCGTTCGCTGGAAGAATATTGTGTGCGGATGCAGCAGTCTGCCAATAATAAGCTGATAGCCTTAGGAATTTTTCTTTTACTGGTTGTGGTCTGTCTGGCCGGTTATTATATACTATACTTGCGTCATCGTTTGCATTATCGCTATAATATGGAGCAGGTATTCGAGATAAACCAGTCTATCTTCTCTGTTGCGCAGCCGGGAGATGAAGAAGAAAGTAATGTAGCAGAAGACATTCTTAAAAAGCTTTCCGAGGAAATGAATGAACTGTTCCCCATTGCGGATATGGCTTTAGCCTTATACGATGAAGAAACCTCATCTTTGCATTATATTTTCGGTGAAGAAGGAGAGAACGAAGATTTGTGTAACCGGATGGAACGCTGTTTTGAAAAAAAACTAGTATCGTGGACGAATGAAGCTTCCTGGAATTATTTTCCGCTGAATGTAGATATCAATGAAGAGAATTATTGTGCAGGTGTACTTGCCGTGAAGGCCGCACTTCCTTGCGTGCGCGAAAATGACAGGTTGCTGGTAGAGCTGATTGTAAGTTATCTTGCTGTTGTGTTGCATAATGCGGTGGTCTGTGTCAGACGTAAACATTATGACATAGAATTGGCTCAGGATGATGCAAGGCGAGCTTCTTATGAAGAAAATATGCTGCATGTGCAGAATATGGTACTCGATAATTGTTTGTCTACCATAAAGCATGAAACAATCTATTATCCTAACCGGATAAAGCAGATAGTCGATCGTCTGAACAGGCAGGATAATATCTCTTTACAGGAGGAGAAACAGCAGCTGCAAACCATTTCTGAACTGGTGAGCTATTATAAAGATATATTTACTTTGCTTAGTTCGTGTGCCTCCCGTCAGCTTGACGATATAACGTTCCGACGGGCAGAGGTCAATGTAGCTGTATTGATTGGACAAGTAGAAAAATATTTGCGTAAAATATCTCGTAAACTGTCATATTCGCTGAAGTTGGAAGTCGAGCAGGAAGCAGGCTTGTCAGTAGCAGGAGATGGTGTTTTGCTTTTATTTCTCTTCGAAAATTTACTCGATGAGGCTGTACGTTTCCCGCAGACGGGTGTTCTGAAGTTATCAGTTTTTCAGGAAAACGGCTTTGCACGTTTCAACTTTACAGATACCCGACGGAATCATACACAGGCAGAACTGAACGATCTGTTTTATCCGGCATTGTCTCGTTTTCATGAAGGCGGCACAGCTGGCCTGCAGGGTACAGAGTTTCTGGTCTGTAAGCAGATAATTCGCGAACATGATGAGTTTGCCGGACGTCGTGGATGCCGGATCAATGCTTGTCCGTCTTCAGAGGGAGGATATACCGTATGGTTTACCATACCGCTTATTGTGAAAAAGTAAAAAGACTGAATATATGGAAAAGTTTAAAGTTATCATTGTAGAAGATGTTAAGTTGGAATTAAAAGGGACGGAAGAAATCTTTCGTCACGAAATACCTAATGCAGAAGTTATAGGTACAGCTATGACTGAAGCTGAATTTTGGCCGTTGCTGGAACAGCATACTCCCGATTTGATTTTGCTTGATTTAGGTTTGGGAGGTTCTACTACAATCGGTGTTGATATTTGTGCCCGTTTGCATCGTGAACGTCCGGAACTGAAAGTTTTGATTTTTACCGGTGAAGTATTGAATGAAAAATTATGGGTTGATGCTTTGAATGCAGGTGCTGACGGAATTATTCTGAAAACAGGTGAGCTGTTGACTGCTACGGATGTAGAGGCTGTCATGGCAGGAAAGAAATTAGTGTTCAACTATCCGATACTGGAAAAAATTGTGGAACGCTTCAAGCAGTCGGTAGAAGTGGAGATGCGGCGTCAGGAAGCGATCATTGATTATGATATCGATGAATATGACGAACGTTTGCTTCGCCATTTGGCTTTGGGGTATACTAAGGAAATGATCACCAACCTGAAGGCTATGCCCTTTGGAGTGAAATCGATAGAAAAACGTCAGAATGAATTGGTAAACCGCTTGTTCCGTCCTGAGGAGCGTACCGGAGTAAATGCTTGCCGATTGGTAACACGGGCTTTTGAACTGAGGATATTGGATATCGACAATCTGGAACCTGATGATGAATAGACACTTCCTTCATCCTGCCACGCTTTTCTTTCTGCTTACGTTGGTAGTGGCCCTCCTTTCATGGGTTGGGAGCATATATGGCTGGTCGGGCGTTCAGAGTCTGCTCAGTGCGGAAGGGTTACGCTGGCAACTCAGAAATGTTGGCGACGGCTTTTTTTCCGCTCCTTTTTTTAGCGATATCTTGTTGTTGGCTTTCGGGGTGGGACTCTGTATGCATTCAGGTTTTTGGGAGGCTGTCCGACGAGCAATCTTTCATGGTAGAAAACTTTCCCGAAAAGAAAAGCGTTCGTTGTTGTTGAGTCTGACCGTTGGGGCAGTTTATATACTGGCAGTTTTGTGTCTGGCTTTAGGTCCATGGGGGATAGTACGCAGTATTACAGGAGGGTTGAAGAATTCACCCTTGTCAGAAGGTGTCAGTTATCTCCTTTCGTTGGGGCTGGGAATAATGGCGATAATTTACGGATACAGTATAGATTTATACCGTACGGATAGAGATATAATAAAGGGCATGTCGTATAGCTTTGTCCGTTTCTCTGGCTATTGTGTTACACTGTTTTTTGTGATACAGCTGTTTACATCCCTGCACTATACACGATTGGATTCTTTTTTCGGGCTTTCCTCCGACGGATTTACTATACTTTATGCCTTGTGCTCTATTCTTCCACTATTTGTTGGAGGAAATAAACTGAAGTGATAAGCGGAAGAATATACATTAATTTGTTTGCCTTTCTGATTTAAAGGGCTATCTTTGCCGCCATTAAACTATTTTATTATTACACATTTATTATGAAGAAAATTTTATTGATGGCAACTGCCGGATTATTGGCATTTGCTTCTTGTCAGGAAAAGGCTGGGTACACGATTAAGGGTACTATTGAAGGAGTAGCAGAAGGGGATACTGTGTATTTGCAGAATTTTGTAGACGGATCACTCGTTAAAATGGATTCTGCTGTTGTAAAAGGTGGTGCATTCGAATTTAAGGGCACTCCCGATTCTGTAACAGTAAGCCGTTATGTAACCTATAGAAAGAACGGTATGCGCATGACTGCGATGGTATTCATTGAAAAAGGAGATATCACGCTGAACATGGGCGCTGAAGCCAATAAGGTTGCTGGTACAATGTGTAATGATGCTTACCAGCAGTTTATGGATAAATTTGTTGCTATCAATAAGGAAATGTCTGAAATATATCAGAAATCAAAGACTGATACTACGTTGACTGACGATCAGCGCAAAGATTTGGAAAAGCAGTTGGCTGAAAAAGATAGCTTGGGAACTGAAATGGTTTACAACTGCATTAATGAAAACATCAACAATCTTGTAGGTGTACAGTTGCTGACTTCATATGCTAATGCATTCGAAACAGCTAAAGTAAAAGCATTATTGGATAAAGTTCCGGCTGCTTACAGCGCAGATAAAGATATTGTTGCTTTGAAAGAACACATTGCTACAATAGAAAAAACAGAAGTAGGTCAGAAGTTCATTGATTTTGCAATGAATACTCCAGAAGGTAAGGAAGTAAAACTGTCTGACTTTATTTCTCAGAATAAGTATACTTTGATTGATTTCTGGGCTAGCTGGTGTGGTCCTTGCCGTGCAGAAATGCCAAATGTAGTAGCTGCATACAATGCATTCAAGGCTAAAGGTTTTGGTATTGTCGGTGTTTCTTTGGACAACAATGCAGAAGCATGGAAAAAGGCTATTAAAGACCTGAATATTACATGGGCACAGATGTCAGATTTGAAAGGCTGGAGCTGTGAGGGTGCGAAACTTTATGGTGTTCGTGCTATCCCTGCAACTGTTCTGGTTGACCAGGAAGGTACTATCGTTGCTCGTAACTTGCGTGGCGAAGAACTGGCTGCTAAACTTGGAGAACTTTTGAAATAAAAGAATAATTTTTACCCCTTTTGCAGACTTTTATAGCCGACCTTTACGGGGTCTTGGCAGATAAAAAACAAGAAAACTGCAAGAGGGGTAAATTATATCCTGATATTTGTCGTAAAACTTGCTGATAAAATAAAAAAAGATGCTGAATTTTTCATCAAAAATTCAGCATCTTTTTTTGCTGCGTGCAGAACTGCTGCTTATGCTATTCCGTGAGCATTAGCTTCTTTATCGATCTTTTTAATAAGTCCCTGTAAAACAGCACCCGGACCACATTCTGTAAAGTCTGTTGCTCCGTCTGCAATCATGTTCTGAACTGTCTGAGTCCAACGTACAGAAGCAGTCAGCTGAGCTACCAGATTAGTCTTGATTTCAGCAGGGTCTGTATGTGGTTTAGCGTCTACGTTCTGATAAATCGGGCATTTCGGAGTGTGGAATTCAGTTGCATTGATTGCTGCTTCCAGCTCAACTTTGGCAGGATCCATCAGCGGAGAATGGAAAGCACCACCTACTTTCAGTGGCAATGCACGTTTAGCTCCTGCTGCTTTCATCAGTTCGCAAGCTTTGTTGATGCCTTCGATAGATCCTGAGATAACGATCTGTCCCGGGCAGTTGAAGTTAGCTGCGACACAAACTTCGCCTTCTGCACTTACCTGAGCACAAATTTCTTCTACTTTTTCATCAGGCAGGGCGATGATAGCAGCCATTGTAGAAGGCTGCATTTCGCATGCTTTCTGCATAGCCATAGCACGTGCGTACACCAGTTTCAAACCGTCTTCGAACGACAGAGCACCGGCTGCAACAAGAGCAGAAAACTCTCCAAGTGAGTGTCCGGCAGTCATTTCAGGTTTGAAGTCATCGCCCATGCAAAGAGCAGAGATAACAGAGTGAAGGAATACGGCAGGCTGAGTAACTTTAGTCTGACGCAGGTCTTCATCTGTGCCGTTGAACATGATATCGGTGATACGATAGCCCAAAATATCGTTTGCTTTCTCGAATAATTCTTTTGCCAGTGCTGAGTTTTCGTAGAGGTCTTTACCCATTCCTACGAATTGTGCGCCCTGTCCGGGGAATACAAATGCTTTCATAAATTTATTTTTGAGTTAAGTTATTGATGACAAAGGTAATGAATTATTTTAGATTTCTGATTTTTTTGATTTAATCTTCATCGGAAATATGCATCGGTACGGGAGAGTGGAAGTGATTCAGCGGTCCGTGCCCTTCTCCTATGTGCACATCTTTACCGGATAGAATACCTTGATATACATATTCTTTAGCTTGTTTTACCGCCTCGGGCATACTGTTGCCTAAAGCAAGGAAAGTAGCAATGGCAGACGAAAGTGTACACCCGGTGCCGTGTGTATTATGACTTTCTACTTTTTGTGCCATGAATAAATGAGGTTCGCTTTCATCCTTCAGTTGCAGTACGTCGCACATGTTTCCGTCTTCCAGATGACCTCCTTTAACCAGTACGGCACGGCATCCGTAGTTCAGCAGTTCACGCGAAGCTGTTTTCATCATTTCAATGTTGCGAATCTGCTTTCCCGTCAGCACTTCCGTTTCACTCAGATTGGGAGTTATAATACTGGCAAGCGGCATAAGAAGTGTGGTGATAGCTTCAATTGCATCATCCTCCATAAGTTTGCATCCGCTTGTTGATACCATAACCGGATCGAACACGACAAACTCCGGCTTGAATTTTTTCAGAGATTCGGCTATAACCTGCACAATCTCTACGTCGTTTATCATGCCAATCTTGACCGCACGTGGACGGATATCCGTCATAACAGCTTCTATCTGTCCCTTTACGTAGCTGGGAGGTACAGGATGAATACCTGTTACTCCACAAGTATTTTGTACTGTGATTGCTGTAATGGCACTGGCAGCATAAGCTCCCAATGCTGATATAGTCTTTATGTCGGCCTGAATGCCGGCTCCTCCACTGCAATCTGATCCGGCAATAGTGAGCACGCAAGGATAATGTTTCATAACTTCATTATTAGGATTGTTTTATGCAAAGATAAAAAACTAATTTTAAAGTACTTTTTGTTGCAGTGTAATTTGCTTGAATCTCTTTTCGTATTACCTACAATAATACATTAATTATATATCGTATGAGGTATGAAATCTATATACTTGTAGAATAATGTTTTATAACATGATAAATATTCTGATATTTTTGAATAACGAATTGAAAAAGTCTTTATATTTGCAGTGTTGAAAGAAAATAAAGATATGGAAACTCAGACCGGAAATAACCTTATAATCGATGTACACGTTTCAGTGGACTGTGTGCTGATTGGCTTCGATGGAGAACAGTTTCGCGTTTTGCTTGTGCGCCAGATAGGAAAACAAACGGATGGTGAATTTAATGACCTGAAGCTTCCCGGTAGCTTGATTTATGCCGATGAAGACTTGGATGAAGCTGCTAAGCGTGTGCTTAATGAACTTACCGGTTTGAAAAATATCAAGATGAGCCAGTTTAAAGCTTATGGCTCCAAAGATCGTACGGCTAACCCGAAAGACGTGTTGTGGTTGGAACGTTTTCATCGCATTACGGATAACAAAGTCGGCAGGATTGTTACGATCGCTTATCTTTCTTTATTGAAAATAGACCAGCGAAACCGGCAGCTGACTGATACGTATGATGCTTGCTGGACTCCGCTGTCGGAGGTGAAAGCCCTGGCGTTCGATCATATTCAGATATATCGCGACGCGCTTGCTTTTATACGTCATTATGTGGAAACAAATCCATCGGTAATGTTCGATCTCTTGCCTAGAAAGTTTACTGCGGCACAGCTTCGTGTATTGTATCAGTTGGTATACGATAAAGAGTTTGATGTGCGTAATTTCCACAAGAAGATAGCACTGATGCCTTATGTCGTACCGATGGAGGAAAAAGAAAAAGGTGTGCGACATCGTGCTGCACGCTATTATAGATTCGACAGAACGATTTATAACAAACTAAAGAAATAAAATATATTAGAGTTATGTATTTGTTAGGTTATGATATAGGTAGTTCTTCGGTTAAGGCCAGTTTGGTAAATTCGGAGACAGGTAAATGTGTAGCTTCTGCTTTTTACCCTAAGACAGAGGCAGAGATTATAGCTGTGCATCCCGGTTGGGCTGAACAGAAACCGGAAATGTGGTGGGCAAACCTGAAGCTTGCAACTGAAGCTGTTATGAATGAAAGCGGAGTACGCAAGGAAGATATTGCTGCTATCGGTATTTCTTATCAGATGCATGGTCTGGTATGTGTGGACAAGAATCAGCAGGTGCTCCGTCCGGCTATTATCTGGTGCGATTCTCGTGCGGTTCCGTATGGAGAGAAGGCTTTCAATACGTTGGGTGAAGAGCTGTGTCTTTCTCATTTGCTTAACTCTCCGGGTAATTTTACCGCTTCCAAGCTTGCCTGGATTAAAGAGAATGAACCGGATGTCTATGCCAGAATAGATAAAATTATGCTTCCGGGCGACTATATCGCTATGAAGCTGACTGGTGAGGTTTGCACCACTGTATCCGGACTTTCAGAAGGTATGTTCTGGGATTTCAAGAATAATGAAGTCGCAAAGTTCCTGATGGGGTATTACGGATTCGACAATTCACTGATAGCCGATATCAAACCGACTTTTTCAGAACAGGGACGTGTAACCGCTATTGCAGCAGCCGAACTGGGATTGAAAGAGGGTACACCTGTGACTTATCGTGCGGGTGACCAGCCGAACAATGCGTTGTCGCTGAATGTTTTCAACCCGGGCGAAATCGCGTCTACAGCCGGAACGTCGGGTGTAGTGTATGGTGTAAACGGTGCAGTCAACTATGATCCGAAATCACGTGTCAATACATTTGCGCATGTCAATCATACGGCAGACCAGACTCGTCTGGGAGTGTTGCTCTGCATTAACGGAACAGGTATTTTGAATTCATGGGTAAAACGTACCGTCGTACCTGCAGGCGTTTCGTATGCCGAAATGAATGATATGGCTGCTCAGGCTCCTATCGGTGCTGGAGGAATCAGTATCTTGCCTTTTGGAAATGGTGCAGAACGTATGTTGCAGAATCGTGAAACAGGATGTTCTATCAATGGAATAAACTTTAATCTGCATACGCGCAATCATATTATTCGTGCTGCTCAGGAGGGTATCGTATTCTCGTTCAAATATGGAATAGATATTATGGAAGATATGGGAATGGATGTACATAAGATACATGCCGGACATGCAAATATGTTCCTGAGTCCGATATTCCGCGATACGCTGGCCGGTGTGACTGGAGCTACCATCGAACTGTATGATACTGACGGTTCAGTAGGAGCTGCAAAAGGAGCTGGTATCGGAGCAGGTATCTATAAAGACAATAATGAAGCTTTTGCTACGCTGGATAAGTTGGCTGTTATCGAACCGGATATGGCAAACAAGGCTGCATACGAAGATGCATATCAGCGCTGGCTTTCATATATGAATAAAATCTAATTTACTTGTTTCGCTGTCTGGAAATAACTCCGGACGCAGGACAAATTCCTGAAATAAATAAAAATAATTAACTTTTAAATAGAATATAACTATGGCAACAAAAGAGTATTTTCCCGGTATTGGTAAAATTAAATTCGAAGGTGTAGAAAGCAAAAACCCGATGGCTTTCCGTTATTATGATGCAGAAAAAGTAGTAATGGGCAAGAAGATGAAAGACTGGTTGAAATTTTCTATGGCTTGGTGGCACACATTGTGCGCTGAAGGAGCTGACCAGTTTGGTGGCGGTACTAAGAACTTCCCATGGAAAGGAAATCCTGACAAGGTACAGGCTGCTAAAGACAAAATGGATGCAGGCTTCGAATTTATGCAGAAAATGGGTATTGAATACTACTGTTTCCACGATGTAGACTTGTGTGATGAGGCTGACACAATCGAAGAATATGAAGCAAATCTGAAAGAAATAGTAGCTTATGCAAAACAGAAACAGGCTGAAACTGGTATCAAACTGTTGTGGGGTACTGCAAATGTATTCGGTCATGCTCGTTATATGAACGGTGCTGCTACAAATCCTGATTTCGATGTTGTAGCTCGTGCTGCTGTTCAGATTAAGAATGCTATTGATGCAACAATTGAACTGGGTGGTTCAAACTATGTATTCTGGGGCGGACGTGAAGGTTATATGTCACTGTTGAACACAGACCAGAAACGTGAAAAAGAACACTTGGCACAGATGTTGACTATTGCTCGTGACTATGCTCGTGCAAAAGGCTTTACTGGTACATTCCTGATCGAACCGAAACCGATGGAACCGACAAAACATCAGTATGACGTAGATACTGAAACTGTTATCGGCTTCCTGAAAGCTCATAATCTGGAGAAGGACTTCAAAGTTAATATTGAAGTAAACCATGCAACTTTGGCTGGTCACACTTTCGAACACGAACTGGCTGTTGCTGTTGACAATGGCATGTTGGGTTCTATCGATGCAAACCGTGGTGACTATCAGAACGGATGGGATACAGACCAGTTCCCTATCGACAATTATGAACTCATCCAGGCTATGATGCAGATTATCCGTGGCGGAGGTCTGGGTAATGGTGGTACTAACTTCGATGCTAAGACTCGTCGTAACTCAACAGACTTGGAAGATATCTTTATCGCTCACATTGCAGGTATGGATGCTATGGCTCGTGCATTGCTGAGTGCTGCTAAGTTGCTGGAAGAATCTCCATATAAGAAAATGTTGGCTGAACGTTATGCTTCATTCGATTCTGGTAAAGGTAAAGAATTTGAAGAAGGTAAGCTGACTTTGGAAGATGTTGTTGCTTATGCAAAAGCAAACGGTGAACCAAAACAGACTAGCGGTAAGCAAGAATTGTATGAGGCTATTGTAAATATGTATTGCTAATAGGTTTTTATAAGAACCAATCTCTATCCCGGCTGATTTTTATCAGTCGGGATATTTTATTTTGTCAAAATAAAGCTATATTTGCAAAACATCTAAAAATGAATCGTGGTTATGGCTTTAAACAACAATCATATAGTTATCATGGCGGGAGGTATAGGAAGTCGTTTCTGGCCTATGAGTACCCCCCAGATGCCGAAGCAGTTTATTGATGTTTTGGGATGCGGACGAACATTGCTTCAGCTTACGGTAGACCGCTTTCAGGATATTTGTCCTTCTGAGAATATATGGGTGGTAACATCAGTCGACTATGCAGATGTCGTAAAAGAGCAGTTGCCGTCTATTCCAGTAGATCATATTCTGCTTGAGCCTTGTCGCCGTAATACCGCTCCGTGTATTGCTTATGTAAGCTGGAAAATAAAAGCTAAAAATCCGAAGGCCAATATCGTAGTGACTCCAAGTGATCATGTGGTGATGGATGTGAGGGAATTTGCACGTGTCATTAACTCTGCTATGAAATTTACAGCCGATTCGGATGCTATCGTTACATTGGGAATGAAGGCAAACCGTCCGGAAACGGGATATGGCTATATAGAAGCGGACTTGTCGATGGCATGTCCTTCCAATAAGGAGATTTATAGAGTTGATGCTTTTAAGGAAAAACCTGATTTGGAAGTTGCACGTCGCTACATTCAGCGGAAAAATTATTTTTGGAATGCAGGGATTTTTATATGGAATGTCAATACGATAGTCAATGCCCTGCGTGTTTATCAGCCTCCAATGGCAGAGGTTTTTGAGCGCATGCTTCCATATTTTTATACAGACAAAGAGCCGGAAATGCTGAATGAGTTATTTCCTACCTGTGAAAACATATCTGTAGACTATGCTATCATGGAAAAGGCAGAGGAGATTTATGTCTTTCCGGCATCATTTGGATGGAGTGATCTGGGAACCTGGGGTTCTTTGCAGGAAAACTCAAAAAAGGATGCGCATAACAATGCCTGCATCGGAAATAATATCAAACTGTATGAAACCAGAAACTGTATAATTCATACTACTCAGGAAAAAAAAGTGGTAGTACAGGGATTGGACGGTTATATTGTTGCCGAGAAAAATGATAAGCTGTTGATTTGTCGTCTGACCGAAGAACAACGTATCAAAGACTTTGCTGAAGAGTAAGGTGACTGTATATTTCAGATAGCAAAATGGCGGAAAGAGAATTTTATGTAAGTTTCTCTTCCCGCCATTATTGTTAGTTTAGTTATTATAAGAGGGGTAGCAATTATCGTTGTTCTTTAAGTGCTGCTAAAGCAGAATCGTAGTTGGGTTCCTGAGTTATTTCCGGTACGAGTTCTGTATAGATAACTTTTCCTTCCGGATTAATAATTACTACGGCACGTGCCAACAGTCCGCATAATACACCGTCAGTCATCAGTACACCATATTTTTCTCCAAAATCAGAAGTATATCGGTAGTCTGAAAGTGGAATAACATTTTCAATTCCTTCAGTTGTACAGAAACGTCCCTGCGCAAAAGGAAGGTCTTTCGAAATTGCCAGAACAACGGTATTTTCCATTTCGGCTGCCAGCTTGTTGAATTTGCGTACTGAAGTTGCACATACACCCGTATCCATACTAGGGAATATATTCAGGAGTGCGTATTTCCCTTTAATATCATTTTGAGTGAAAGAACTTAAATCTCCTTTTACCAATGAAAACTCTGGAGCTTGAGCTCCAACTTTAATAAACTCGCCTGTCAGTGAAACTGGGGCTCCTTGAAATGCTGTTTTTGCCATGATTATTTTTATTAAATATTTCTGTGAATATAACAAACAATCGGATATAATGTTTGTCCTGTGATGCCTTTTTTATCTTTTTAATAGATACATTTCTTTTTTTTCTGTTACTTTGCAAACCGTAAAATTCTTAGGAAAACAGATAAAATTTAAGATGAAACGAAGTTTTAAAGACTACGCCTTGCTTGCCTTAAAAGGTATGGGTATGGGGGCGGCCGATGTAGTACCTGGTGTGTCAGGAGGAACAATTGCTTTTATTGTAGGTATTTATGATGAATTGATTGATTCCATTAAGAGTATCAATGCACAAAGTTTGAAAATGTTTTTTACCGGGAAGTGGGGAACTTTCTGGAAGATGATAAACGGTAACTTTTTGCTATTTCTTTTAGCCGGTATTGGAATCAGTGTCTTCTCATTGGCAAAAGTAATAACTTGGTTGCTTACCGATCATCCAGTTCTTGTATGGTCTTTTTTCTTTGGCCTTGTTCTTGCTTCTACTTGGTTTGTTGGGAAAGACATTAAGGAATGGAACTGGAAAACGATTTTAGGGTTCATTGTCGGTGTTGCTGTAGCTTTTTACATTACAGTCGCTACTCCGGCAGAAACTCCTTCTAATTTATTGTTTATCTTTGTGTGTGGGGCTATTGCGATTTGTGCCATGATTCTTCCGGGGATATCGGGAAGCTTTATATTGGTATTGCTGGGAAAATACTTTTTTATCATGGAAGCAGTAAAGACATTCGATATAAAGGTTATACTTGTATTCGGTGCTGGGGCATGCATTGGTATAACCAGTTTCTCACGTGTCTTATCGTATGCATTAAAGCATTTTCGTAATATAACCCTGGCTGTACTGACAGGTTTCATGTTAGGGTCACTCAATAAAGTATGGCCATGGAAAGAAACTATTGAAACATTTATAGACAGTCATGGAGTGGAGAAACCGTTGATAGAAAGTAATATCCTGCCTAATCAATACATATGGGAGGCTGTTGTTTTAATGCTGGCGGGCTTTTTCCTGGTATATTTTCTGGAAAAGCTTTCTACCAGAAAGGGCAATGAATAAAAACTGACTTGGGATATTCAGTAAACGTCTATACAAAATATAATGGCATATGAAGATGATATATAATAATCGCTCCATATGCCATTTTTATTGTAGCTTTTCATTGTTTTCTCACATAATTTTATCTGATATAAAACAAAATGGTCCGAAGATGTCTGATGACCCTTTCTACCTCTGCCCGTAAAATCATATTATGCAGCTTTAGTCAGTCTGTTCTTGATTTAGTCTATCATCAGTACGGCATTTGCCGTATGTATTCCAAAGAAAAACTACAGGATTTCCGTCTTTTTATTTCTGGCTTTTATGCTATTAATGCATATACCTTCATAAAATTAAAGATTAATAACCAATGTTCAGTGAAGCTAATTAAAAGTTGATGGTTATTACAGCCATTTGATGAGGACTAACGACTAATAACTAAAAATAATATGTCAGTGAAACAACAAATGTTCTGTTCTTGGTTTCAGGGTCGTTCATATAAGTATTTTTCATTCCCCAATCATATCCTATGGCTATCTGTGCATGGCGAACAATTTCCACTCCGGCACGGAAACCTATTCCCCAGTCGAATCGTGGTGACAATCTATCTTTGAATATATTGTTTGATGATACTCTTGTTTCTATCTTACTGCCAAGATGTGTGGTTGTGCAGTTCATTTTGCCGAACATTCCGATGTTGAAGTGCGGACCGGCATTTACGAAAATACTCAGATTGTCGCTGACCTTGAATTTATAACCAAGGTGAATTGGTATGTTCAGATAGTAAGGTGTTGTGTCCCATTCAAATACTTTTCCTGTTCCGTTTTCATATGCAGGTGTAGATTTCCAACCGTATGATGAAATCATCAGTCCGAAGTCGGTGTACAGTCCTTTTTGGGCATCGCTGAAAGCATATTCACCTTTCATCCCGGCATGAAAACCTGATTTTGATTCGTTTGCTATCATAGAGTTCAGGTTGTATCCGCCGGAAAGTCCGTATCTGAACTCTTGTGCTTGTAATGTTATGAATATTATTACAGACATTGCAATTGTGAGTAAAATTTTCTTTTTCATAAGTATATGTTTAAATAAGTGATTATTCTTACTTTCTTTTCTCTTTCAGGTTATCAATCCAGTCTGTTTCATATATATTGCACCCACCCAAAAGACCAATACCATTTTCTATGTTTGTGTAATGGCTGCGGATAGGGGCAAGACCGTATTCTCCTAATTCGTTGTTATTTATATCGTTTACTGATTTCAGATATTTATACATTTCTTCCGAGAATCTGTAGAGATATATTTTGAACTTGATGGTTTCTATTCTTTCATTATTATTATAATTTTCGTAGTAATATGTACTAGGATATAATGTATAGCTTTTTCCGTTAAGCATGGTATCGTCCCACAGGTAAATGTCACGGTAATAAGTTTTTGTTATATCAAAAATCTCGTCAAACCCCACTTTATTAAAGAGCAGTGGTTCTTCGTCCAGTTGCAGGTTTATTCCTTCAATATTCTCTTCATCATCAGCTTCACCATAGTAATGAGTTTTTGTTTTCCTTATTATTCTCATCCCATAATAGTCTTTGGTTTCTTCATTGTCGGTAAATGATATACGGAACTGTATTTCTCTACCGTATGAACCATCTTTTAGAATCATATCCCACTTGTCCAATGGGAAAGACTGTGGTATTACAGTACTTGATCTTGCTATAGGCATATCCGGATATGATGCTTCCAGGTTTATCTTGTCGCCTTCTTTCAGTTTTCCAAGGACATAGTATGAATTTGCAGGGAGCAAATCTGTTGCTTTGTCTGTATATTTTATCTCCTTTTCCTCTCCGTTGAGCTTAAAGGAAATGTCCGGCTTGGCTGTAATGTTTATGCCTTTGTTGTTAACCGTTATGCTTTGTGATACCTGTATCAGCGTTGTATCGCCTAGGGTGTTTGGCATACAGAATACCACCGGTTTTCTTTTGGTCTCCACATCATTTATATTGAATTCGTATGTGCACGATGATAATATAATCAGTAGTGATGCAATATATATAAATCTATATTTCATAAGTTTTGAGTTTTTTAGTTCTATGAGAACCGGATACTTGTCTGTTTAAAATTTGAGTGTATAGCAGAACGACGGAATTATTGGGAATATACCCTGTCCTTTTCCGGTGAAAGTACCATTAGGGTTTTGTTTAATTGTAGCATACAGCGGATTCATCCTGCAATAGGCATTGTACAGACTGACATTCCATATTCTCTCAAAGCCTCTTTTTGTGGTCTTGCGGAAGTTTATACCCAAATCCAGTCTGTGATAGGCCGGCAGAGATACATTGTTCGGAGCTTCATAAATCATCATGCCTTCGTTTGAATTTTCTGTTCCCGGTATGGCTGGTGCTTCTACTTTTTGTGTCGGGATGGTTATTCGGTTTCCACTATGGAAGTTCCACGATGCGTATGCATGAATCCTGTTGTTGAACTTGTGGCTTAGGTTGATAGAGAATTTATGACGGTTGTCGAACTTGTCCGGATACCATGACTGATGGAAGTCCGGGAAGAATCTCTTGTTCCACGAAAGTGTGTAAGATACATCGATGGATGTTTTTCCGTTGCTGTAACTGATATCAGTTTCTGCACCGTATGCCTTTCCTTTTCCTGTCCGTACACTTTCTTCCCAGTCATTAGCAGACGGATTGAGTTGGTTATCACCATTGTATTCTATCAGATTGTGCATTGTCTTATAGAATCCTTCTATGCTTAATTTGATGTTATACGGAAGTCTGCTATATATTCCGGCGGAGTATTGTCGTGACCTCATAGGGGTGATTCTTTCAGTAGAAGGTACCCAATAGTCGGTTGGCAGGTTCAGGTAGGTAGCAGAGAGTTGGTGCATGAACTGGCTCATCTCTGTATATGATATCTTGAAACTTGCATTGTCGCAGACCTTGATGTTCATTGCTGCACGTGGTTCTACTGAGTGATATTTCGTACTTGCGATATTGAACATTGTATAGTGTATTCCACCGTTCAGTTTCAGACGGCTACTAAGCGAGATCTCATCTTCGGCATAGAAGGTAAATTCATTGCTTTTGTATTGACTCTTTATTCTGTCAGTCAGTTCATTATTTGTCGCATTGTCATATTTGGAATAGAAATTCTGCGGCATGAAAATGTGGTGCATATAGTTTGAACCGAACCGGATGTGATTCCATGTGTTGGGACGATAGTCGAATTCCATTCTATAACCGAAATCGTTTATGGTGGAATGGTTGTTCTGTGTCTTTATGATAGAGCCTTCTTTGCTTATCAGTTTCTCCTCACTCAGATAATCGAATTTGGAGCGGTTATGCGTATATACTCCCGTGAAATTTGCAAATAGTTTGTGTGAGAAAATATATTTCCAGTTGACCGATGCGGTTAAATTTCCCCATTGTAGGTTGAACTTGTCTATATTGGAAGGTTCCGAAGTATAGAAATATGCTTTGTTATTCACCTTTAGAAGGTCGTTACCAGAATACAGACTGATATCCGCACGGCTCTTTTCAGAGAATATATGAGTAACTTTCGCGTTGATATCATGGAAAGCATATCTTACATTCTGCTTGTCTCGGCGGCTTGTATTCATTATGGCAAATGCGGGGGCAGTAAACAGATCCAGCCACGTGCGTCGCATTGCTACATTAAACGAGGTACGGTCTTTTATTATAGGTCCTTCAAACTGTATTCTGCCTTCAAGAAGTCCGAGTGTGAAACTTCCATGATACTCTTTCATGTTTCCGTTGTTTGTACGGACATCGATTACTGATGAAAGTCGTCCGCCGTAGCGGGCAGGAAATCCACTTTTATAGAAGTCAATATTCTTTACAATATCTGTATTGAAAGCAGAGAATAGTCCTCCGGCATGATTTACTTGATAGAGTGGTGTACCATCGAGCAGGAAGAGATTTTCATCGTTCCCGCCGCCATGTACATAAAGTCCGGATATGAGTTCTGTACCACTGGCTACTCCAGACAGACTTTGGAGCTTCTTCACTACATACATCCGGTGAACTCATAAAGTTATTTCCGCTTACGAAGTCCCTTGCCGAAAGTGAAACTTTTCCGGTTTGTGTAGTGTATATAGGAGAGTTAAGGTTGGCAGTAACCACTACCTCATTAATGCGGTAATCAGCTTTTAGGTATATGTTCTGCGATTTGTTCCCTTCTAATGTAATGTCTTTCGTATGCTCTCCACAGCTGATATGCGAGAAACGGATTTTATGCTTCCCTTCGTTAAGCGTAAGACTGTAAAAACCATGTTCATTGGTCAATGTGCCGGTATTGGATATGATGTCCCATACAGTGGCGTTTATCACTGTTTCGCCATTCTCCTGATAGATATATCCGCTTAATGTATATGAAGACAGTCTTTTCAGTATTACATAATCACCGTTTATTTCCCATTTGATACCAGTATTGTTGAATATTGTTTCAAGGCAGTTTTCAAGGCTTGCCATACTTGGTTTCTTGCCTGAATATGGTATGTTCAGCTTTATTGACGAGTCGTAAATAAAACTGACAGGGTAAATACTCTTCACTTGCTCCATCATGTCTTCTACTGTGACTCTGCTTTGTGCATTTATTGATAAAGTGTATATTGTAGAAATCAGAAGGAATATTGATATATTTCTATTCATGTTCACTCTTTCTTAGTTATTTTTATGTCTAGTGTTTTTTCTATCAGTGATATAATTTCATCTAAGTTGTCCGTTCTGAACTCGGCTGTAATAGTCTTGAAATGCTCGGATGCATAAAGGCTTGTTCCGTAATAAAGTGATAGCTCTTTCATTACGGCATCTATAGGAGTATTCTTGTAAACGAACTTTCCTGTAGCCCATGCGGATGGGTTAGGGAAGGCAGCGCTTGTCAATTCAGGCATTTCGTTTCCGTGCTTCAGTATTCCGCTCATATCCTTTGCGAGGATAATTCCTTTGGAACTGTTCTTGCCCTTGAACATTACCTTACCAGATTTTACATATACGTTTGTGACACTGTCTTGCATATGCTCGTCAATTTCAAACTCTGTTCCGAGGACTTTGACCTGTGCATACATGGCTGTCGCCGTAAAAGGTGACTGCTCGTTTCTGCGGACGGAGAAAAAGACTTTTCCTGATATATTGACTTCACGTGACTTTTTTCCGTAATTATCAGAGTTGTACTCAATTGTAGAACCTTTTGCAAGAATGGCAAGTGTGCTGTCAGGCAAGAAATGTCTGGTGATTTCTGCATTGGCAGTGACTGATACTATGTTGCTACTTCTGTTTAATAGTGTATAGCTGACTATACATATTAATATGCTAGCAGCTATGCCGGATGAGTATAGCCATAATCTGTGTAGATTATTTCGCTGCCTGTTGCCTACGATTTTGTTTAGAGCCTTAGTTGTGTCCAGTTTCCCGTATCTGTAATATCTGAGGACAAACTGCAAGTTTTTCTCTTCTTTATCTTTCATGATTGTACTTTGTTTTTAGATAAGACGTAAAGTCTTGAAAAAACTACTATGCCGAAATGAAAAAATTATCCGAAAAAGAACATATATACTTTTCGGATGCCTTCTTTGAGGTTTTTAAGAGCTTTGTTCATCTGATTTTTTACTGTGTTTACAGAGATGTTCATCCTCACAGCTATTTCCTCATATCTCATTCCGTCACGTTTTGCAAGCAGGAACACTTCCCTGCATTTTTCTGGCAATGAGTCTATTGCAGTCCATAGTCGTGCTTCGTCGTATGAACGTTCTTCGCATTCCTCTTCAGAGATAATGCCTTCAAGGTCGGATGGCTGGACATTACTATCTATCAGTGAGTTTTTCCTTATGATATCTACGCAGCGATTTCTTACCATAGAATATAGATATGATTTTATATCAGAGAGATCTACTCCTGAGTCTTTTCGTTCCCAAAGTTCGGTAAAACAATCTTGTACTGTGTCTTCCGCATTGTCTATATCGTGAAGATAATGTAATGCAAAAAGGCATAGCGGACGGTAGTATAAACGGAAATTGTCTTTAAATGTGTTGGTATTTATAGCCATAATGTGTTGATTCACGCATTTATATTTTAAGGAAGACTATAAATATATGTCATACTACTATGGAAGGTTTGGTGATTTAACTATATTTAGGAATATTCAGTAAACGTCTATACAAAATATAATGGCATATGAAGATGATATATAATAATCGCTCCATATGCCATTTTTATTGTATGTAAGACCTCTTTCTATTTTTAACTTAATCCATCATAATATGAAACTGATAGTAGAGGCCTTCTTTTTTTAATTCAGATTCTATTTATATCAGGAACCAATTATTCGTCTTCCGTTTTGCATTCATGAAAGTGCATATCTTGTAGTGCTTTCTCGCGTGAGAAAGTAAAATAAGTACAAACAGCTTGAGTGCATATTTCTCCTGCTTCATTGAACAAAGAAGCATCGATCGTAACAAGGTTTCGCCGTTGTTCACGAATAGATGCTCGCAGGGTTAACATATTATCTGTAATATGTACAGGTTTTAAATAGCGGGTTTCCATTTTTGAAGTAACTCCGGCCGTTTGAAGCTTTCGCATGATTACCCATCCGCATATTTCATCTAGCAATACAGCCTGAATGCCTCCGTGCAGCGTATTAAGCCAGCCTTGGTATTTGCCGTCCGGATGCCAGAAGCTTACGATATCATCGCCATCCTCGTAAAACTCCATGTGCAGTCCTGACGGATTTTGAGGAGCACATCCAAAACAGTTGTAACCTTCTATTTCGCCCCAAGGATTGATTATCTTTTTCATATCTGCTTGAAATTCTAGAAAATATAATCTGTACAGGCACGGTCTTGTTTGGCTTCCTTTAAAATGCCGGCTGCTGCTACATGTGCCGGATGAACTGCATATGCTTTAACATCTTCTAATGTATCAAACTCACTTTCCAGACAAATATCCCATTTCTCGTCAGCATTGATATTTTGTCCGACAAAGATTTTCCGAATACTTGGTATGACAGGCGGCAAAGCTTCTATTGCTGCTTTAAATTTGTCTATAACAGCCTGTTTTTCTTCTGTTGACAGGTTTTCTTTCAGTTTAAATAAAACAATGTGCTTGACCATAGTTGTTTATATTATGATTTATCGTAAATTTGTATAGATGCAAATATATAACTAATTATTGGATTTTAGCTTATGATAATCATTGGAATTGCAGGAGGTACAGGCTCCGGTAAAACAACTGTAGTGAAAAGTATTGTTGATAGTCTGTCGGCCGATGAAGTGGCTTTGCTTCCGTTGGATTCTTATTATAATGACAGCAGTCATGTACCAGTGGAACTGCGTCAAAGTATTAATTTCGATCATCCGAATGCTTTCGACTGGGAGTTGTTGTCGCAGCATGTGGCTATGCTTCGCAGAGGAGAAGCGATAGAACAGCCTATATATGATTTCCTTACTTGTACGCGACAGAAGGAAACGTTGCATGTAGAACCTCGTAAAGTGATTATTATAGAAGGTATATTGGCGTTGAGTGATAAGGAGCTGTGTAAGTTGATGGACCTGAAAATATTTGTCGATGCTGATCCGGATGAGCGATTGATTCGTGTAATGCAGCGTGATGTAGTAGAAAGAGGACGTACGGCAGAGGCTGTTATGGAACGGTATATGAGGGTGCTGAAACCTATGCATCTTGAATTTATCGAACCAGCAAAACGGTATGCTGACCTGATTATTCCTCAAGGAGGATATAATAAGAAAGCGATAGAGATATTGAAGATGTATATTGAAAAAATAGTGGGACGATGAAGCTCTTCTATGTCTTCTGGAGCGTACTATGCCTGAGTCTGCTGTTTTATTCGTGTCAGTCACGAAAAGGAACTGTAAATGGAGAAGCAGCAATTGATTTACCCGAAATTATGGAGAGGGGAGAGTTGGTTATTCTTACAGCCAATAGCTCTACATCATACTTTAACTATCGTGGTGAACCGATGGGATTTCAATATGAATTAGCACAACAGTTTGCACGTTCCCTTGGACTCAAATTAAAGTTGAAGGTCGTAAACAATCCTTCTGAAATGGTGCGTTGCCTGATAAGAGGAGAAGGCGACCTGGTTGCATATAATCTTGATATCACAAATGCATGGAAGGACAGTCTGATCTATTGTGGTGAAGAAAATATCACTCATCAGGTGATTGTGCAGCGCAGAGGAAAAGATGCACTGAAAGACGTAACACAATTACCGGGAAAAGAGGTTTATACTACTCCAGGAAAATACTATGACCGGCTGATGAACTTGAATAGTGAGCTGGGGGGAGGTATCAACGTGCATAAAGTAGAGGCCGATAGCGTATCGGAAGAAAATTTGATTACTTGGGTGGCAGAAGGTAAAATAGATTATACAGTTGCTACTAATGAAATTGCTAAGATAAACCGTACGTATTATCCTAATCTTGATATCGGTCTGGTAATCAGTTTCGACCAGCGCTCTTCATGGGCTGTACGTAAAACATCTCCTTTGCTGGCTGAAGCTGCCGACAAGTGGCATAAAGAAAATATCAATTCATCGGAATTCAAGGCAAGTGCCCGGCGTTATTTTGAGCTGAATAAACGTCCTACCCATGGATCTATACTTTCAGTTAAGGATGGAAAGATTTCACATTACGATGATTTGTTCAAGAAATATGCAAAAGAAATAGGCTGGGACTGGCGTATGCTGGCGTCGCTGGCATATACAGAATCGAATTTCGATCCGAATGTCATATCTTGGGCAGGCGCTCGGGGATTGATGCAATTAATGCCAGCTACGGCACGTGCTATGGGGATACCTGCAGGAAAAGAAAGTGATCCGGAGGAAAGTATAAAAGCTGGAGTGAAATATATTGCCCGTCTACAGAATATTTTCTCTAAAGTTCCCGATAAAGGTGAGCAGACTAAGTTTGTGCTTGCTGCATATAATGCAGGAGTGGGACACATTACTGATGCCATGGCATTAGCGGAAAAATATGGTAAGAACCGTTATCTATGGGATCATCATGTTGATCATTACATCTTATTGAAGAGTAACGAAGACTATTATCAGGATCCTGTGTGTAAAAATGGATATTTCAGAGGAACAGAAACATATAACTTTGTGCGTGAAGTTGTAGAACGTGCCGAGGTTTATAAGAAAAAGATTAAAGGCTGATAAACAGTAAAAAAGCTGACCTTTTTCGTAAAAAGACAAGTGGGTTTTGTCTTTTTGCGGTAGAGGTCAGCTTATGCTACGTGAAAATGAATATGTTGCTTTACTTAAACATTTCAACAATTTTATTTAGTTCGTTTGCTTCTATTACTCCACTTTGCCGCCATAACTGTTTTCCGTTTTTGAAAATCATGAGTGTAGGCACAGAGGATATTGCATAATGTTGTGCAATATTCATATTTTTATCTATGTCGATTTTTATGATTCGCAGCGAGTCACCTTGTGTTTCTTTTACTTTCTTTAAAATTCCAGCCATTATTTTACAAGGCGCACACCATTCTGCGAAAACATCCACCAGAACAGGAGTGGGCGATGATATCAAGTCAGCAAACGTTTCCATAAAAACTCCTTTTTAATACATTGTAAATTTCTTCCAACCTTTATAATATAACAAATCCATATATTATTTTGTTCGGGAAAGTTTGATAAAAAAGAGTATTTTATATCGAAAGTTTTTTGTCTGAGAAAAAGAAAGCCCTGCTGCTCTTTTTTAAGCAACAGGGCTTGAATATAATACAAGGTTTAAATTATTTTTTGCTTGATGCTGGGTTATAGCGAGCATTCAGTCCGTCTACGATTTCCTGAGTAATATTGAATGCAGGATCAGCATACAGTAAGTTGTCGAAACCAGTGTTGCTGATAATCAGGCTATATCCTTTATCCTTATTATATATTTTCAAGAATGAGTTGATAGAATCGCGGAGTTGCAAGCTTATTTTCTGGTTTTCTGCTTGTAATTCACTAGTCAATTTTTCCTGCAACTGCTGCAAGTCACGTTGTTTTTGGCTGATGCGTAAGTTTTCCTGTTCAGCACGTTCACGGCTGGCAAAACCATTATTTTCCAGTTTGCGCTGGAATTCTCTCATTTCTTTATCCAGATCTTTTGCTTTTTCGTTCAGTGTAGTACGGATGTTTTCTTCTTTCTGAATCATCATCTCGTTCAAGTCATTCCAATAACGATATTTTGTCAGCAGAGAGTCGATCTCTACATAAGCTATCTTCATGTTTACCGGACCGCCTACTACTGCAGGAGTTGAAGCTCCTTGTTCGTTAGCTTTGTTGTCAGTACATTGAGTAAACATCAGCACCATAGCCAGTGCGATAAATCCGTTCAGGATATGCTTCATTCTTTTCATAATGGTTTTTGTCTCTTAGTTATTAATTGTTTTTTCTGTTTCTGTTTCTGGACGCCTCCGCTCTGCTATGGCATGAGGATTCACTTTTTGTGCTTCTCTGTCTTGAGATTGCACACATCCGATACCTCTTTTTCTCATGGCTTTGCTGCCGCTAACGTGTGTGTTAGGGAAACGTCCGTTCTTCTGAAAGAGTATCTTTACCGATAATAGTGCTATGCAGATAGCAACTATTAACATTGTTATAAGGATAGTCTTAAGCATTTCTATTATTTTTGTGGTGCAAATATAAATCTTTTGTTACCGATTTACTCTTTTCGGTACGGAAAAAAGAGGGTACTTGCCTTATTAATCTATGTTTTTAACTTATTTTTACTGATAACTGAACAAATAAATAGACTATTTATGGAGAAAAAAGATTTGAAACCGGCTATTGTCTTCCGTTATTTTGAAGAAGTATGTCAGGTTCCGCGTCCTTCTAAGAAGGAAGAAAAGATACGAGCTTATTTGCTCGATTTCGCTCAGAAGCATAATCTGGCTTGTAAAACAGATGAGACCGGAAATGTGTTAATGTCTAAACCGGCTACAGCAGGTAAGGAAAATCTGAAAACTGTCATATTGCAGTCGCATATGGATATGGTATGCGAGAAGAATAAAGATACACAACATAACTTCGATACTGATCCGATTGAAACCTATATCGATGGTGAGTGGCTGAAAGCGAAAGGTACTACACTGGGGGCCGACAATGGAATTGGTGTGGCGACTCAGCTTGCAGTCTTGGCGTCAGACGATATCGAGCATGGACCGATACAGTGTTTGTTTACTGTTGATGAAGAAACCGGACTGACAGGTGCTTTTGCTTTGAAGGAAGGCTTTATGGATGGCGATATCTTGATCAACCTTGATTCAGAAGATGAAGGTGAATTGTTTATCGGTTGTGCAGGTGGAGCAGGAACTACAGCTCAGTTCCCGTGTCCGATGACTGCTGCTCCCGAAGGCTATTTTTTCTTCCGTGTAGCTGTAAAGGGACTTACAGGCGGACATTCGGGTGATGATATCAATAAGAACCGTGCCAATGCCAATAAGTTGCTGAATCGTTTCCTGGTCCAGCTGATGCAGAAATACGACTTGCATTTGTGTGAAATAGATGGAGGAAACCTGCATAATGCCATTCCACGTGAAGCACATGCTGTTTGTGCTGTACCGATGAAAGATAAAGAATCAGTACGTGTTGACTTGAATATATATTTGTCGGAAGTAGAAAACGAGTTTGCTGTAACAGAACCAAATCTTGTGATGGAGCTGGAATCGGAAAGCCCTTGTGCAGAAGTTATGCAGCAGGATGCCATGAAAAACTTCCTTCATTCCATTTATGCTGTACATAATGGCGTATATGCCATGAGCCAGGATATTCCGGGACTGGTAGAAACTTCTTCCAACCTTGCTTCAATCAAGCAGCGTGATGGAAAACTCGTTGTTGTAACCAGTCAGCGCAGTTCTATTCTGTCTTCTCGCAAGGATATGTCGCAGATGGTAAGTTCAGCTTTCCTGTTGGGAGGAGCGGAAGTAACGACTGGCGACGGTTATCCGGGATGGAAACCTAATCCGTCTTCCGAAATATTGCAAGTATCGGTAGAAAGCTATAAGCGTCTGTTTGCTGCCGAGCCTAAGATTAAAGCTATCCATGCCGGATTGGAATGTGGTTTGTTCCTCGAAAAATATCCTTCACTCGATATGGTTTCGTTCGGTCCTACACTCCGTGGTGTTCATTCACCCGACGAACGCATGCTTATCCCTACAGTCGATAAGTTCTGGCGTCATTTATTGGATGTCTTGGCTCATATTCCTGCAAAGGCATAATGAAATTATTTCCTGAAATATTGCTAGGGTTTGCTGCCAGCCTCACGGCTTCTGTATGTGAGGCGCAGCAAACCCTTCGTGTTATGGAATACAATGTAGAGAATCTGTTCGATTGTCGTCATGATTCACTGAAGAACGATTCGGAATATCTTCCTCATTCCGTTCGGGGATGGAGCTGGAAACGTTATCATGAAAAACTGAACCGCATTGCAAAAGTCATACTCGCTGCCGGTAGAGAGCAAGTGCCCGATCTGGTAGGACTTTGTGAAGTGGAAAATGCATATTGTCTGGACGGACTGGTGAAATACTCTCCGCTCCGAGATGCCGCCTATCGCTATGTGATGACTGATTCGCCCGACGAACGGGGAATTGATGTGGCACTTCTCTACCAGCCTTCCTCGTTCCGGCTGATAAGCGACCAGCATATTCGTATTCCTTCCTATAAAATAGGGCGTAAGCCTACACGCGATATCCTGCATGTTACCGGTCGGGTAGTTTCCGGTGATACACTCGATGTCTTTATCTGTCACATGCCTTCACGTTCGGGAGGCGAAAAACAAAGTGAACCTTACCGCCTGCTTACTGCACGTGTATTGCGTCATGCAGCAGATTCTGTTATGAAAATTCGCCAGACTCCATACCTCATTATCATGGGTGACTTTAATGATTATCCTGAAAGTCGTTCTGTTTGTCGGACCTTAGGAGCAGGGAAGCCAGAGAAAGATATCGATTCATACCGGCTGTATAACTTGATGAACGGCAAGCAGGGAGGCACATACCGCTATCGTGGTGAATGGGGCATTCTGGATCAGCTCATTCTGAACGGTACTTTTCTGAATCATACGGGTAATCTTACAACGGAGTATAATCGCGCCCGTATTCTTACTTTCCCGTTTCTTTTGGAGGAAGACGAAAACTATGGAGGCGACAAGCCTTTCCGTACCTATAACGGCATGAAATATCACGGTGGTTATAGCGATCACCTGCCTGTCTGTGTCGATATAGACATTAAATATCCAGCCCCATAATATAATCGTTCATGTAATAGCCGTTTCCAATGGGGAAATCTCCTTCGCGTACTTTTTTCATTCCCATATGTTCGTAAAATCCCAATGCCGGATTATTACGGTTTACATTCAGTTCCATACGGCAGGGAGCCGGATGAATTTCCTTGATACCTTTTATAGCCTGCTGGAAAAGCTGTTTGCCCAGATGATACTTTTGATAATAAGGAATGACATAAATTTTCTCGAGATGAAATAAATCTGTGTCCTCCTGACGGATGGAAACATATCCTGCCGCTTCACATTCCTCATAAGCTATATAATAAATGTGTCCTTCTTCTTCCATCTGCTTGTGCAGGTTCTCTATGGAATACATCCAGTCCATCATATATTCTATCTGTTCGTGACTGAGGATATTTTTATATGTTTCGGGAAAAACATTCCAAGCCAGTTTGTTTATCAGTGGAATGTCGGCTGTAGTTGCTTGTTTTATTACGAACATAGTTTTGAGTATTTAATATTTTGTTATGTAATGCCTGAGAGCGTATCGCGGTGGTTTACCGTGAAAAAGTTTATGCAAAAATAAGGCTTTCCGCCTGTCGTTTTCCGTATATCTGGTTGTATTTTGTTAAAAATAGTAAATTAATAGTTCTATGCAATGCAAGGTATTGATATAATACATATATTTGTGCTATACAAAACAAGAGGATAGAAAACATGAATGTCGATAACGTAAAATCTCAAATGCGCAAAGGGATGCTTGAATACTGCATCCTGTTGTTGCTGCACCGCGAGCCTTCGTATGCTTCAGACATTATACAGAATCTGAAAGAAGCGAAGCTGATAGTAGTGGAGGGTACGCTTTATCCGTTGCTTACCCGTCTGAAGAACGACGATTTGCTATCGTATGAGTGGGTGGAATCTACTCAGGGACCTCCCAGAAAGTATTACAGTCTGACTCCGAAAGGGGAGGAATTTCTGGCAGGACTGCAACTGGCATGGGACGAATTGTCGGATACGGTAAATCATTTAAGAACAAAATTATTAATTTCAAAATCACATGAAAAAGACACTGACTGTTAATTTGGGAGGCACTGTATATCATATCGATGAAGATGCCTATAACCTGCTCGATAATTATCTGAATAATCTTCGCTATCATTTCCGCAAGGAAGAAGGAGCCGACGAGATTGTACGTGATATGGAAACCCGCATTGCTGAACTGTTCGATGAGTATATTCGTACAGGACAGCAGGTTATCACCATAGAACAGGTAGAAGCTGTTATTGCCCGTATGGGGAAACCTGAGGAGTTGAATACAGACGATAATGATGAGAAGAAAGAAGAAAAAACTAACCATACATATGGCAATGGAACTGCCCGCCGTCTGTTTCGTAATCCTGACGACCGTATATTGGGTGGTGTGCTTTCCGGATTGTCTGCTTACTTCGGATGGGATGTAACGTGGATACGTATCGGAGTACTGGTAGCCGGATGTTTTGTCCAGGGATTGATTCTGGCTTATCTGATCGCATGGATTATTGTTCCGCTGGCAAAAACAGCAACGGAAAAGTTACAGATGCGTGGTGAACCTATCAATATGGAGAATATAGGACGTACCGTGACTGAGGGGTTCGATAAAGTGAACGATTATGTACATTCCGAGAAGCCTCGTTCCTTTCTGCATCAGTTGGGAAATCTGATTGTAAAGATTGCAGGTTTCATCATCAAGTTCTTCCTTGTACTGCTGGCTATCTGCCTTACACCGGTTCTGCTCGTCGGTCTTGTCGTACTGTTTGCCTTGCTGCTGGCTGCTACCGGCATACTTGCCAGTGTACCTGCTGTGTTGTATTATTCTATGCCTGATGTAGACTGGAGTCTGATTGCTTCCTCTCCGGCTGCGGTGACCGGACTGTTGGTGTGCGGACTGTTCATTGTGGGTATTCCGGTGATAGGTCTGTTGCAGTTGCTTTTGCAGAGTTTCAATGTATGGAAACCGATGTCTACTGTAACCAAGGTTATCCTTACCTTGATATGGTTTATTTCGCTGGTTGCCGGATTTATCTTTTTGTTTAATACTTCCTTCATCGAGGGACCAATATTCTGGATGTAAAAAATATGATTGTTATGAAAACTGTTTTTGCAAGAGTTATCACTGCGTTGGTTATGATCGCGGGTTTTACTTCCTGCATTTGGGCTGGAAGTAAAGGTGAACATGTTACAGAGAAACGTCATGTGGCGGATTTTACCTCTATTGATATAAAGAGTGTGGGAAGTGTTTATTTTACACAATCATCCGATTTCTCGTGTACGATAGAAGGGGAAGAGAGTCAGGTAAAGAATATTACAACTAGTGTTGAAGGCAATGAGCTGAAAATTGGTTATATCAAGAAACTGAAAAACAACAAGAATGGGGCTGTTATCCGTATCTCTGCTCCCGATTTGCAGGAACTGGAATTTAAAGGAGTAGGTTCGTTTAATATCGACGGTAAGGTAACACTTCAAGACTTGGATGTAGATTTCAGCGGAGTCGGAGAATTAAATATAAAAGACCTGCAATGCCGTAAAGCAAATTTCGATTTGAAAGGTATAGGAGAGGTAAATATACATATCAATTGTGAAGAAGTAAAAGCTGATGTCAGTGGTATAGGTGCTGCTACATTTACAGGAACGGCACAAATGGCTTCTTTTCATAAAGGTGGTATAGGAGAGCTCAATACGCAGGGAATGGAAGTAAGCAAATAACTCATTCATAGTGTCTTAAATTTATCTTGTGACACGGCATGCCCAGGGTTGGAAAAAACATGGGCATGTTTATCTTAATTCATGCTGATGTTTTGCCAAATTCATCAGCATGTTTTTTTATTTTTTGTACGAAAGAATTGTGTTCTTTCAAAATGTTATTATTTATCATATTCGTATAATCTCTCAACAGAAATCGTTATCTTTGCTGAAAAGAAAAAAGGATTAACTGTTAAGATATGACTAAGAAAATACTTTTGCTGGGTTCCGGCGAATTAGGAAAAGAGTTTGTGATTGCTGCCCAACGTCTGGGTCAGTACGTTATCGCATGTGATTCGTATGCAGGTGCTCCCGCCATGCAGGTAGCAGATGCTTGTGAAGTATTTAGTATGCTGGATGGCGATGCGCTCGACCGTGTGGTAGAAAAATATCATCCCGATATTATTGTGCCTGAAATTGAGGCTATCCGCACCGAACGTCTTTATCATCTGGAAAAAGAAGGTATTCAGGTTGTACCGAGTGCACGTGCCGTAAACTTTACGATGAACCGTAAGGCAATCCGCGACCTTGCTGCTAAGGAACTGGGCTTGAAGACGGCGAAATATTATTATGCAAAGTCGTTTGACGAACTGAAGGAAGCTGCTGAAAAGATTGGTTATCCGTGCGTTATCAAACCGTTGATGTCATCATCTGGTAAGGGACAATCGGTAGCCAAAGGTCCTGAAGATTTGGAATACTCTTGGGCATACGGATGTGAAGGCAGCCGTGGTGATATTAAGGAGCTGATCGTGGAAGAGTTTGTTAAGTTCGACAGCGAAATCACGCTGCTGACAGTTACACAGAAAAATGGTCCGACACTGTTCTGTCCGCCTATCGGACACGTACAGAAAGGTGGTGACTATCGCGAAAGCTTCCAGCCTGCTCACATTGCTCCGGAACATCTTGCTGAGGCTCAGAAGATGGCGGCAAAAGTTACTGAAGCGTTGACTGGTTATGGTCTTTGGGGAGTTGAATTTTTCCTGAGTCACGACAATGGAGTTTATTTCTCTGAACTTTCTCCTCGTCCGCATGATACAGGTATGGTAACACTTGCCAATACACAGAACCTGAACGAGTTCGAACTTCATCTGTATGCTGTATTGGGATTGCCTATTCCGGGTATTACTCAGGAACATATCGGTGCCAGTGCCGTTATTCTTTCTCCTATTGCCAGCAAGGAAACTCCGCGCTACCGGGGAGAAGAACTGGTTTGCTCGCAGCCTAACACATACCTCCGTATTTTCGGAAAACCGTATACGAAGCTGAATCGCCGTATGGGTGTAGTAGTATGCTACGATAAGAATGACGGTGACCTGGATGCTTTGCGCGATAAATGTAAAGCTTTGGCAAGCAAAGTAGAAGTTTATTGATAAAATAAATAGAGAATAGTTAGTTTTTCCTGCGGGAGCAGGTAAATAAATCATGGAGGCCGATGCATCACGCACTGGTCTCCATTTTTCATTCTTAAAACAGAATGACAGGTAAAAACGAATAATGTTTTCTTATGCGTAGCTGTGCATACCTCCCATAATAAAGTTGACACCAAAGTATGTGACAAGTACACTTAAAAAAGCGATTACTGCAAACCAGTGGAAGAACATCGGGCGTCGGAAAGAGGAAAGTGATGCAGGATGTAGAGCGGCTGCATATACCAGCATGGTGATGAGTGCCCATACTTCTTTGGGATCCCATCCCCAGTATCTTCCCCATGATACGTTTGCCCAGATTGCTCCAATAAAGATACCTGCTGCCATGAGGAATACAGCGGGATATAAAATGATGTGGCTGATGATTTGTAAGCGAATGATTTGCTCATGGCAGTCTGTGCGTGTGTATCGTAAGATGATTGCCGTGATACCATTCAGCATGACGAATGCCAGTAGTGAATACGAGAGCATAATTGTTACTACGTGAATACTTAGCAGAGGGGAGGAGAGTACTGGCATGAGCTGGGTAACGGAGGGATTGGATTCACCGAACATCGAAATAAGCAAGGTCAGTCCGCATAGTATGTAGCCGAATGAAATAGCGGCTTCAAACTTTCGATAGAGTAAGAAAGTCAGCAGTATGGCACATACGGACATGAGTTGCATCGTTTCGTAACCATTTGACATAGGGAGGTGTCCGCCTATAAATCCTCTTAGCCCGATAAGTATCATAAGATAAATGAATACGATACCTAGCATTGCAAGCAGTATGCTGTTCTGTTTTTTACTGCTGTTGCGTTGTTTCGCCATTTTCCAGCAGTATAAAAAGAATGATAGTATGCCGATTGTGAGGCTGAACATAGCAAGTGGGCGGGTAAAGTTCATACGATTGTATAACATCTCAGCGCCGAAACGTATGTCTGAAGGCAAGAAACCTCTTGCTTCTTTCTGTTGATATTTTTTTGTTTTATCGAGTAGTATTCTGACTTCATTGTATGCTTGATGGGCTACTTTCTCGGCTATAAGATTCATACTGTAACGTATAAATGCCCATTGCTCATGAGGCATGGATACTGGCAGGTCGTCAGTCAGTGAATACCATATTGGCTGTGCATTGTTTTTATCAAGGTAAGGATATATCTTCAATAAGTTTCCTGTGCATAGCATGCTTGCCAGACTGAACTTTTCATTTGCTTCTTCTATGGCCCGTGTGGTTTTTGCGTTCATATCGGAAGGTGATATTTGTTCCAGTTTATATCCGGTAGAGCCTGCAAAGTCGGCAAGACGGACATATTTTCCCTTTGCTCCCAGCAGCTTTTGTACTTCTTTGTCTTTGATAAGAATCATTGGTTCTTGTTTCCATTGCTCGTAAAAGAAAAGCCATCCGGTCAGCACCTGTTCCGGTGTTAATCCCTTGTAATTGGATTTGCCGTAAAGTTTGGTTGTAAACTCTTTTGCCAATGTCTGAAGCGGGCAGATACGGTCGTTGTAATAGACGTATAGCTTACCAAACTCGTTGGCTGTTTCTTTAGGTAAGGAAGGGGGGACAGATGCTCCGAACATAGTAATCACACTTGTAGAGAGTAGTATACATACGGTAATTTTCTTTAAGGCAGGATGATTTAATAATTTCCGAAAATAGCTGTGTTTGTCAAAAAAGAACAGGATAAACGAGAGCAACAGGAAAGCATATCCCGTATAGGTAAGGGCTATTCCGTAAGGATCGTATGCAATGGATAGCGTACTACCTTTTTTATCGGCATCATATGTCGATTGATAAAAACGGTAATTGCGGTAAGTATAGATGTGATTCATGGAAACACTTCCTTCGTGCATCTGAGGACCGTCATAAACGTTTAGTATGCTGATGAAATCCATTGGTGCGAATGTTCCCTGATAGTACGTTAACTGGAACTGTTTTAATGAAACAGAAAATGGCAAATCGGCTTTTTGTCCGTCATTTTTATTGAAAGTAGTGACTGGAGTTTCTCCTTGTCGAAGGTGTATGTTTCCTTGTATTCCCCAGATGTGTGTAGTAAGTGCTCCCGATAAAATAAGAATGAAAGACAGGTGGAGCAAGTATACTATTTTATTCCTTATGATATGGCGCTTGATGATATAGAGTAATGAAAGTAATGTTGTGGCTATCCAAAGACCTATAAAGAAAGGAGAGCCGTAAAAGTATGTTGACGAAACGGTGGTTCCATATAGCTTTTCGATAATGGTGGCTGCAATCATCATGATGAGCAGAAATATCCATAATCCAAAAGTCGCTTTTTTTAATATATTAGTCATTCTGTTTGTTGTTTTTACTTGTATAAAGGAAGACATACGGAGATTAAATATTACCACGGACTATACAAACTGATAATAGGTTATTTTATATATTGTATGGGAAAATCTGTATCTGTATGTGTAATCCGTGGTAGAATCTGTTTTTTATATTAGTGTCCGATAAACATATTAAATAGGATGATTATCAGTGTTGTTTTTATGGATAGGTCCCTTTTTAAGTTAATGCTTATTGATGACTTAAAAGTTTTATCGGACAGCAATAGTTTTTTAGATTCGTTTCTTTTGGAGAGAGTTCAGACCTTTTTTGTTGCATGAAAGTCCTCGTTCTCCTTCAAATGTATGATCAGATTGAGTCAATGAATTTTACAATTGCATCGCGCTCGGCTTTCGACAGGTTACGGAACTTTTCGACAGTCATTCGTGCATCACTTTTAGCGTTTCCATGCCACATAATGGCTTCGATGACGTTTCGTGCGCGGTTATCGTGCAGACGGTCGGCTGTGGTCGAACCGGTACACATCTGATGCAATCCTCGTCCCCATAGCGGAGTGGTACGGCACCAGCCGGTCCGGATGTCGTTTTCCATATGTAACTTATGTTGTACGAGGTCGGAGTAAGGCCAGATTGTCTGGTTGGGATATCTTGGCAACCGGCTGTCACCTTTGGTAAAGAATCCGTTTGGATCGTAAAAGTTATCATCTCCTGTTGTCCATGATGGACGATGGCAATAAGCACATCCTATCTGTTCGAACAGTTCCTTGCCTTTTATCACGTCTGGATCATCCACATTACGTGCGGCAGGAACGGCTAATCCACGATGCCATACCATGAAATCGATAAAATCTTCATCATCCATTTCTACATCCAGCTCTTGAGAAGTGAGATATGCGGCAATGGCTCTGGCTACCTGCGTCTTGTCTGTATAATCATCTGCATGCCAGGTCGGGTGATTTTTATCAGGATCGACTTCTTTGATGTATGATTGATAACCAGCCTGTACTTCCGGATCATTGGCAGAGGCTTTTACCCATGAACTTCCTCCGTAAACCGTTTTATCCTCTCCGCTGGCACTGGCAAAATAAGTATCCAGATAATGATAGCGGCGGTTGCTGCGTGTTACGTTTGTGATATTCCACATAGCGTTCGCTCCGGCAGCGTCTTGCAGTGGTCCTCTGCTCAGGGCATAAGTAAATCTGAAAGGGTGCTGTTCTCCTTTATCGGTAAAGTCAGGATTGACATCTGTGACTTTCGTATTGCTGTATTGCTTTACCCATTCTCCATTTTTGAAGAAAGCTTCGTTTAGACCGTTTTGCATGTATCCGTCTTGCTCTTCTTTGGCATATTGTGCTTTCAGATCATCATCGCTGATGGCATCCAGCAGTCCGGTTCCGTAAATACCGATGGTAGATTCCAAGAGCACTTTATAGTTGCCCAGACTGCTGATTACTCCTTCATTTTTTGCATATACAGCATCAGCAGCAAGTGTAACTTCCGGATATTCCAGGTCATAACTTTCTCCGTCAGGAAATTTATTTCCCCACTCGTCGGTATATTTCTTCCATTCAATGATGACCTTGCTTTCATCCAGCGGAGCTTTAAAAGGCTGAGTTGCGTGTCCCTGAGGCATTCCTGTAAGCCAACTTACATATCCGTCTGTATCAGGATTGTAAACGACAAGCAGACATCCGTTTCCTATTGATGTAGTTTGAAAAGCACCGGCAGGATTACGTTTCCCGTGACCATATCCGGGGTGACAATGGATACACGAGCTGCGTACATATGCCGGTCCTAATCCTTTACGTACTCCGGAATGATTGTTCATATACATTTTTTCGAAAAGTTGTTCACCATTTTTAAAGCGCTGGCTCATCTCTTCATTAGCTTCGATGGGTTCTGTTGGCTGTTCCAGGGCATTCGATGTTGTCAGGTATGCAGTACCTAGTTGGCCTCCGGTGTAATACCATTCGGGCTTTTCGTTATTTTCGGGATTGTCGGACGGTACATGCTGGTTCTCATTGTCACTACATGCTGTTATGGCACTGGCAACGAACAATGAATTTATCAGATATAAGAACTTTGTTTTCATAAGTAAAATTTTTGTTCCTAAGCTGCTACAGCCATCTTGAATCGGAATTTAGGGTGTCTTTACCTCAATTCAAGATGACTGTTTAAAGCTATTTTATTCTGCGAGAAATTTGTATTGCTCTTATTTCAAAAGAGCTTTGTTGGCTTTGTTCAATGCTGTAGATAACTTGCTTAAAGATGCTATGGCTGCATCAGCTTCGGCTCCTGTTGCATTTTTTGCAAACGGTTCTGGTATAGCCTGTATTTTGGTAATGGATTCATCTATCAGCGCTTTTACTTCTGTATCTGTAGCCTGGTCGACTGTTGAAACGTAAGCGCTGACAGATGTTGCATTGTTCTTGCCATCGTAGCTGATTCCTTCGTATGCATTTTTTACACTTTTGATATTATCGACAAAGTCGACAACCGAGTTTAGTGCATAAGGTGATTCGATATAATTTTTGTCGTCGGCACTCTGACCTGAGTTAGGACGTCCGATTTTTTGCGTACATACTTCATCTACGATATCGATACATCCTTGAATCAATTCTTGTGCGGCAACGGTATAACTGGTATATTTGCTTCCGCCTTGTCCGGCTGTTTTCATACTCGTACCGTAATTGAAAGTCGGCTCTTGTTCTGTTTCGGTAAGGATTTCCTGTTTTTGCGTACTGATATTATTCATACCGGCCCATGAAGCCTCCAGGCGGATACACTGATTGCGTAAATCTTCGGCAACTCCTGCCATGTAAATCAGGTGGTTGTTCGTTATATTTACTACCTGTCCGCTGTAGTTATAAGCCTTCTCAAAGTTTCTTGGTTCTCTATGTGAGTCGTCAGTAAGCTGGAACAGGATGTATTCCAAGGCATGATAACCTAGCAGACCGTAACCTAGATTGGTTGTGATATAATCGAAATCACCTTCACCGATGGCATCCATCATTTTCTGATTATTCAGCAAATTATCTAGTGCAACCTGATCGAGAGGCCATGAATCGATATGAGGGTCGATATTGTAATCGGCAGCTGCACCAAACAGAAATGCTTCGCTCAACTCCCATGCCTTACGTGATTCTGTCCAGTGCTCGCATGCTTCTGCCACATATTCGGTTGCTTTACTCTTATCGCCACCGAGGTAAGCTTCTTTGGCTTTTGTGCATGCTTCACTCATTAGAATAGCTTCGTCTGCCATAGCCGTGTAAGTAGGGATAACGGTATTGTCTACGTATGGAACGATAGCTTCTTTTAATGCTTGTTCTTCGTCTGATAAACCGTTGGATGTGTTACTCCCGTTATTGTTATCACTACATGAAATCATACTTGTTGCCATAATGGTAACAACTGTCATACAAAGAGGAAATTTAAAAAACATGTTCATCTTTTTTGAATTTTAAGTTGTGGTTAATAAAATTTGCTTTCTTGTTGTTTTTATTTAGTGAAGAATCCTGCATATGCTACGCCAACCGATATGGCGGGTTCATTGTTGTAAGGTGTTCGCATCAGACCGATGGAATATTCACCTTTTACTACGATATCGTGGATAGGATAATAATTTACTCCGGCTGCTATGCGATTGCGTCCACAGAATTTATAAATGGGCGTGCTGGTCTTATGCATAGAGTCGTAATAATCGTAACGTCCGAAAACATATAGCTTCTGTCCTTTGTCATTCAATTTATTGATTTGTGAGAATACATTGTATCCAGCTTCTATACCGGTGGCAATAGCCGCTTCTGCAACATTCTGTTGTGGGGAAGGAGAGTTGTTGCTCATCTTTTTATTGACTTCCGTAATTTTATCGGCATCACTCAAATGACCGTAATCGAAGTTCCCGCGTACTATCCAGTTGTGGTCGTTGTAATTAAAATCGAAAGCCCCAATCATGACAGTTCCTTTTACGTCTTTATACTTATCGCTGTCTTTATAGTCATTCAGTGAGTTGTTGAAAGAATTGCCGGCATACCCACTGAGAGAGAGGCGCAGTCCCTTAATGGAATAATTATCGATGCGGAAAGCTCCTGCTACGGAGTTACCGATTTTAAATTCATATGGACTGCCTGCACCGCCTTGAATCCAGTTCAGTCGGTTGAAACGGTCAGAATCGAGACCCGGAACCAATAAAGCTTCGTAGCGCCAGTCACCTACACGTCCCCACAAGCTGATACCTGTTTCATGCCAGGTACAAGGCAGGATGGTATTTTCTCCTTCAGGACGATAGACTCCAAAGAACTCCGTCGGCAGATGGTTTTGGTTTGTTCCACCTACCGGAACAATAATGTGCCCCAGTTTGATGTTGAATTCCGGACAGATAGATTTCTGGATCCAGAACTGTTCGAGAGCAACTTCTCCGCCACGTTCTATTTCACTTTCATATTCTCCGGCTTCCTCTTCCTCTATTTCAATGGCACTTTCCGTTCCACCGTGCTCAAACTCTATTTCACTTCCCATTGACCATCCATGACCAAAATTATAATTCAGGAAAAGTACCACATGTGGCAAGTCGAAACGTCCGTGCGACTGTCCCTTGTATACGCTGGGGTCTTTTGCCGTATAGCGTATATATTTGTCCGAATAAAAGTTATGGCTATATACAGCCTCTCCGTATCCTCCTATGGTCAACCCTTTACCGTTTTCTTCCGTTTTTAAGATAGAACGTTTCTGGGCTTTCATTTCTGTCACAGCCTCTTCGCTGCTTTTGCTTGTTTTCTCGGCTTCGTTTGCAGCAAATGCGTGTGTACTTATTGCTGCGATACAAAGTGAAAACAGGAACATTTTACTTTTCATTTGTTTTCTAATTTTGTTGGTTCTTAACAAATGCAAAGGTATTTCACATGCTTTAGGGCATCAATACCTATTAATTGGTAAAAAAAGTTGTTAAATACCTACTACTAGGTATGCTTGTTCTTATCTTTGCGGGAAGATAGTTTTAACAGTGTATAAAGATGAAAGAATACCGATTGGATAACCTGACCATAAAGGAACATTTACTGGAGTTGGCAGAAAGAGGAAATAAGTCTTTTGCTGAGAGTCTGAATCCGGGTGTAGAACATGTGTTGGGAATAAGAATTCCTGATTTGCGTAAACTTGCAGTACGGATTTCGCATACGGACTGGGAGGAGTATCTGCTTACTGCCGATACTTTCTATATGGAAGAACGTATGTTGCAGGGGATGGTATTAGGCTGTATCAAACCTGATGCGGATGTTGAATTCTACTTGCAGCGCGTTACTCGCTTTGTATGGATAATAAACAGCTGGTCGGTTTGTGATACCTTTAAATTTGGAGGAGGGAAAAGATTCGTGGCCGAAAACAAGGAGCGGTTGTGGCATTATTTAGTTGACTGGATGCACGCACAGGGAGAGTATGAAATTCGATTTGGGGTTGTGATGAGTATGCAACTTTTTATTGATGACGAACATATCGGACAACTGCTGGAAGAATATGATGCTATCCGTCACGATGGGTATTACGTGAAAATGGCAGTGGCATGGGCGCTGTCAGTCTGCTTTGTAAAGTTCCCTGAAATTACCATGCAATACCTGAAGCAGAATGCATTAGATGATTTTACGTACAACAAAACGTTGCAGAAAATAATCGAATCGTATCGGGTAGATACCGAAACCAAGAAGCTGATCAAGCAGATGAAAAGACCTGCTACCCGATAGACGGGAGCAGATAATAGTCGCACGAGTGTGTCTTACAGTACCAAAAGACGGATCGATTTATTTATAATTTTATAGGTTAAAGTACAAAATCCCCTGCTTTTAAGCACTTAATCGGAATGGATTAAGGCTAAAGCAGGGGATTTTGTTTGAAAGTATCGGTTATTTTACTTAAGTAATTCTATTTTAGTCCAGCCTTATACGATGTGTGATATGATGTTTTCATTCGTGGTGATACGGACCGTTGTTCAGGATAGTCATGGCACGATAGAGCTGTTCCACAAATATCAACCGAATCATCTGGTGTGAGAATGTCATTTTCGAAAGGGAAATTTTTTCTTGGGCGACTGCATATACGGCAGGAGAAAATCCATAAGGTCCGCCGATAATGAATACCAGCCGTTTGCTGACTGTATGCATTTTTCGTTCTACCCAAGAAGCGAACTCTACTGAGCGGAACTCCTTGCCATGTTCATCGAGCAACACAGGTACATCGCCCGGCTGTAGGGCTTTCAGAATCAGTTCTCCTTCTTTTTCCTTCTGCTGCTCCATGCTCAGACTTTTGGTGTTCTTAAGCTCCGGGATGACTTCTATGTCGAAAGAGATATAATGTTTCGTACGCTCTGCATAATCGTTAATGGCGGTGATGTAATGTTTCTCGACTGTCCGTCCGACAACTAGTAACGTAAATTTCATTTTCTGTCTTGTTTTAATTTATTCTTTTTGCAAAGATAAGGATTATCCTTACCTTTGCCAGTAAGAAAACGTATTTAAAACAAGAAATAAAATGGACGAAAAAGTTGTTAAGGATTTAATCGACCGCTTGATTGATTTATCGTTTGCAGAAGATATCGGCGATGGCGACCATACCACATTATCGTGTATCCCTGCCGATGCTATGGGAAAATCAAAACTTCTGATAAAGGAAGAAGGTATTCTTGCCGGTATTGAAGTGGCAAAAGAAGTATTCCACCGTTTTGATCCTGAAATGAAAGTGGAAGTTTTCATTGAAGACGGTACACATGTAAAGCCGGGTGACGTAGCTATGGTGGTAGAAGGAAAGATCCAGTCATTGCTTCAGACCGAACGACTGATGCTGAACATTATGCAGCGTATGAGTGGTATTGCTACGATGACATACCGTTATGTAGAACGTCTGCAAGGAACCAAGACTCGTGTGCTCGACACTAGAAAGACAACACCGGGTATGCGTATTCTTGAAAAAATGGCTGTTAAAATCGGTGGTGGTGTAAATCATCGTATCGGTCTGTTTGACATGATTCTGTTGAAAGACAATCATGTGGATTTTGCCGGTGGTATTGATAAGGCTATCACGCGTGCCCGTGAATACTGCAAGGCTAAAGGTAAGGATCTGAAAATTGAAATCGAGGTACGTAACTTCGACGAATTGCAGCAGGTTCTCGATTTGGGTGGAGTAGACCGTATCATGCTTGACAACTTTACTCCGGCAGATACACGTAAGGCTGTAGAAATGGTAAACGGACGTGTAGAGCTTGAGTCATCGGGTGGCATTACTTTCGATACACTACGCGATTACGCAGAATGTGGTGTTGATTTCATTTCCGTAGGTGCTTTGACACATTCTGTAAAAGGTCTTGATATGAGCTTTAAAGCATGCTGATAAAGTGTGATTAATTTGTACAAGGTTTCAGAAATGCCTTCCAAGTCTTTTTGAAGTTTTGTACTGAAAAATTTTTCTGCTGATGTTTTTTCAGAAATATGCTGACATTATTCTGAAAGAACAGGACGTTTCCTCCTTTTCCCGCTTTTGTCTTTTATATATGATATGAAAAGAATTAAAGCAGGAAAAGGGGGATTTTTTCTATTTTTTAAACCATTGATTCTGATTCCTTTTTCTGTATCTTTGATTGTTGTTCTAAATCGAAGATTATGAGTCACGACACCTATCAATTCCTTCTTTATGCTATGTCTGTGGCAGGCGCGGTAGTATTTGTGGCACTTTATTTTGTGAGGGCAGGATATGGTATGTTCCGTACATCCTCGTGGGGAATCTCTTTGCCTAATAAGTTAGCTTGGGTGCTGATGGAGGCTCCGGCTTTCGTTATTATGCTGTGGGGGTGGCTGTCTAGTGATATTGACGTTTTTGCTCCTCAGTTTGTCTTTGCCTGCCTGTTTTTGTTGCATTATTTTCAGCGTTCGTTTGTTTTCCCGCTGCTGATGAGAGGCAAAAGTCGTATGCCGGTTGCCATTGTAGCTATGGGGATTGTCTTTAATATACTGAACGGTATGCTGCTCATAACAAGTTTCTTTTCTTATCCGTCTGCTGAAGATTTGTATGCTGAAGGCTGCGGCTATTGGATGCACTCTTTCCCTTGGATAGGGCTGGCACTGTTTATCGCCGGAATGAGTATCAATCTTCATTCGGATTATGTAATCCGTCATTTGCGGAAGCCAGGCGATACGAAACATTATCTGCCGCAGAAAGGGTTTTACCGTTATGTTACGTCTGCCAATTATTTGGGTGAACTGATTGAGTGGACAGGTTTTGCCTTGTTGACAGCTTCGCCTGCTGCATGGGTTTTTGTGTGGTGGACAGCTGCCAATTTAGTACCTCGTGCTGATGCCATCTATCGGCGTTATCGTGAAGAGTTTGGATGTGAAGCCCTTAAAGACAAAAAGAGAATTATTCCTTATATATATTGAGAGTTCGCCTTAGAATTCTTGTTCATACGTTGAAAGATGAGCAGATCTCTTGAGATTTTATGAGGGCTTTCTCATCTGTGATGTTTATTTTAATCAGATTGTTATGAATTCAAAACTATTTACTCCGGTGAAATTGGGACCATTGACGTTGCGCAATCGTACCATCCGTTCAGCAGCTTTCGAAAGTATGTGCCCTGGAAATAAACCGTCGGAACAGCTACTCGATTATCATCGTTCGGTAGCTGCCGGAGGAGTGGGTATGACGACTGTAGCCTATGCAGCAGTTACTCGTAGTGGCTTGTCGTTCGACCGCCAGCTATGGATGCGTCCGGAGATTGTATCTGGTCTCCGTCGGCTCACCGATGCGGTTCATGTAGAAGGAGCAGCTGCCAGCATTCAGCTGGGGCATTGCGGAAATATGTCGCATAAAAGCATTTGTGGTTGTCTGCCCGTAGGAGCCAGCAGTGGGTTCAATCTTTATTCGCCCACGTTTGTGCGCGGGCTTCGTGCCGATGAGTTGCCGGAAATGGCTCGTGCGTATGGCAGAGCTGTTTGTCTGGCACGCGAGTCCGGATTCGATGCTGTGGAAATACATGCCGGACATGGCTACCTGATCAGTCAGTTTCTTTCTCCTGCCACCAATCATCGTAAAGATATCTTCGGAGGTTCACTGGAAAATCGGATGCGCTTTATGGATATGGTAATGGATGAAGTGATGACAGCTGCTGGTAATGACATGGCTGTACTGGTGAAGATGAACATGCGCGACGGTTTCCGTGGCGGAATGGAGTTGGAGGAATCGCTACAGGTGGCACGCAGATTACAGCAGTCGGGAGCCCATGCTCTGGTCTTGAGTGGCGGTTTTGTAAGTAAAGCGCCGATGTATGTAATGAGGGGAGAAATGCCTATCCGTAGCATGACACATTATATGACTTGCTGGTGGCTGAAATATGGTGTTCGTCTGGTGGGGAAATGGATGATTCCTTCAGTGCCTTTCCGCGAAGCTTATTTTCTGGATGATGCGTTGAAATTTAGAAAAGCGCTGGATATGCCGTTGGTATATGTAGGTGGTCTGGTTACCCGTCGGAAGATTGATGAGGTACTTAACGATGGTTTTGAAGCCGTACAAATGGGTCGTGCATTGCTTAATGAACCAGGATTTGTAAACCGTATGCGCATGGAAGAAAATGCCCGTTGCAGTTGTAAACATAGTAATTATTGCATAGCCCGTATGTATACACTTGATATGGCATGTCATCAACACCTGCAGGAAGAATTGCCGGATTGCTTGAAAAAAGAAATTGAACGCATAGAGAGTAGAGGTTGATATGAGAAAAGGACTAGCGATAATAACAGGAGCAGACGGTGGTATGGGAACGGAAATAACCCGTGCGGTAGCTTTGGCTGGATATTGTGTGGTAATGGCATGTTATAATGCTGAAAAAGCTGAGGTTAAGCGGAAGCTTTTGATAGAGGAAACAGGTAATGCTGATATTATGGTGATGTCGATAGATTTGTCCTCGCTGGCTTCTGTAAACGCTTTTGCCTGCCGGATGCTGGAGCGTGGAGACAGGCTGGATTTGCTGATGAATAATGCCGGGACGATGGAAACCGGACTCCATATAACGGAAGATGGGCTGGAGCGTACGGTAAGTGTTAATTATGTGGGACATTATTTACTGACTCGCAAATTATTGCCGCTGATGGGCAAGGGGAGCCGTATCCTCAATATGGTGTCTTGTACGTATGCGATAGGGAAACTGGATTTTCCTGATTTTTTCATAAAGGGGAAGAAGGGCAGCTTTTGGCGGATTCCTGTATATAGCAATACGAAACTGGCGCTTACACTCTTTACCTTCGAATTGGCTGAACGTCTGAAAGAGCGGGGAGTTGTAGTCAATGCTGCTGATCCGGGTATCGTTTCGACAGACATTATCACCATGCATATGTGGTTCGATCCGTTGACTGATATTTTCTTCCGCCCTTTTATCCGTACACCTCGGCAAGGAGCTGCTACAGCAATCTGCCTTTTACTCGATGAAGAGGCCGGTAAACGTACTGGTACGTTGAATGTCAGCTGTCGACCTAAGGTTTTATCGGAAAAGTACACTCATCATAGTCAGTCGCAGGAGCTTTGGAATCGAACGGAGGAGATTGTTGCAAAATGGTTATAACCGGATATTCAGAAGAAAGGGAGTGCTTCGATTTTTCATGCTGAGTATGGTTATTTTTATTTAGAGTAGAACTTATATTGTCTAGTAGAATTTTTCATTTGTTTATGTATGTCTGAAGGAGCGTGTTTTGTATTGTCGTACCAACCTGTTTTTTGCGTGATGGTTTTTTATAATCAAGTGATTAGGTGTATCTGTCAGACGCTAATAAATAAAAAAGGGATGTGGTGAAGTTAGAACTGTTTGCGTATATCATGCTTTGATTATAATTTACAGAAATAAAAAAGCCGAATCAAATTTTGTTTGAACAGAAGTGCCCTCAAAAGTTTTGTGTTTAACTTTTGAGGGCACTTCTGTTTCACTTTGATACGGCTTTAATGTTATAAGGTTTATTGTTAATATGCATTCTTTTCGCCATGAATAGCATTTCTGACAGTTTTATATATGATATAGATATCAAGCCAGAAACTCCAGTGCTCAATATACCAGATATCTCCTATTACACGGCCTTCCATATCTTTCAGCTCTTTTGTTTCTCCGCGATATCCTGTAACCTGACTCCAACCGGTAATTCCTGGTTTTACGAAGTGGCGTACCATGTATTTGTTTATCAGTTTAGAGTACTCTTCGGTATGTTTTAGCATATGAGGGCGTGGTCCTACTACACTCATGTCTCCCAGCAGTACATTAATAAACTGAGGAAGTTCATCGATGTTTGTCTTACGCATAATATTTCCCCAGCGTGTTTTTCGGGGGTCATCTTTTGTAGCTTGTAGTGTATCTGCTTCGGCATTGGCTTTCATCGAACGGAATTTATAGCAATAGAATTCTTTATCATTTAATCCGTTACGTTTTTGACGGAAGAAGATTGGTCCCGGCATGGTTAATTTTGTAATGATTGTTACAATAATTAATATGATTGGGAATAAAGTGCATAAGAATAACAGTGAGAAAACAATATCAAATGTACGTTTCAGTAATTTATTTTCCGTACGGCTTAATGGATCTTGACGTAAACTAAGATAAGGTACATTCCCCATCATATTAAAATATACACGATTATGTAAGTAATTATGTAGATTTGGTACGCTATAAAAATGTACTAAATGGTTTTCACAATAATTGATAATTGGTACAATAATTTCGCTACGGTGTGATGGAAGACAACAGAATAGATAATGTATATATGAGTTTTTTTTCAAATAATTTTGGACTTCCTCTGGACGTCCTAGATAGCAGCATTGTGAGGGCATTTCTGGATTCGGCTTATCATCGAAATATCCATTAACTTTATAACCTGTAGATGGATCATCCGATAATTCATGATACATTTCAATATTATTAGAAGTGCTTCCAACTAATACGACATAACGTATATTCTTTCCTTGACTACGAAAACGTTTTAAGATATCTCTAAATGTAAGTCGGAAAAGGCTTAGCAGAAGAAATAATGTTGAAATATAGGCTGGAAAAAACAGAGAACATATATTCATGAATTTACCAACACTTAAAACTGTACCTGTCAATATTGAAAAATAAAAAACATTACGGAATACACGCATGATTATCTGATATGGATATATTTTGCGCAGGTGTAAGACTACTCCTCCTTGAATGCTACATATTAGATAGCATAATATAATTATGATTAAAACTTGAGGTAGTGTAGCTGTTAGTTCAGTATATTTCCCCCTATAAATGGTCCATAGGTAAAAGATATAAAATAATCCACTACAAATACATAATTCCCCTAAAAGAACACATGCTTTTATTATGCTATTGTAGCGTACCATATTATTTGTATAATTCTCCATAACTAAATTGTAATAGGTTAAACTTAATATTGTATTTTTTATCTATGTAATGTATTATGCATAAAAAATTTCAACAAATATATGTTTTGTCTATTTAATAAACAAATAAATCTAATTAAATTACAATATAAAAAAGAAAAGTATTAAATATAGTTAATAAATGGGGCTTTTTGTTGATTTTATTATGTTGTATAACATAAAACCTCTATCTTTGCATCGTGTTTTTCATGGTATTAGATTTAAGGTTAATGAAGATTGGGAGTCTGGGAAGATTCCCTTTTTTATTTTATTTATTTTGGTATCCGAAAATGGTATTGAATCAGTTCGCTTATCGGGTTCTTTATAAAAATTCCTAATGGAATATTATAAGAGTTTGCAGTTTCTGTAAGCTCATCGTGGAAGAACCATGCTATGGATCCCACAAATGATACAGGTAATGACCGGTGATAGGGCATAACATTACGCCGGAAGAATTCCCCAAAACAATCTAGCAAGAATGTATGTACTTGAGGCATATCTTTATGCTCATGAATGTAGGTTGTTAAAGAGGCGAGGAAACGATTGGCTTCTGGTTGCCGATAAACTTTATCTAATATTTCAGGAACAGTAAGATTGAGTTTTTCCAATAATCCATTTCGTAATATTTCCGGCAACTGTCCTTTTAGGCAGTCACTGATAAAACGTTTTCCTAAATATGCACCGCTACCTTCATCTCCCAAAATATATCCAAGTGGAGATATATTCTGTATTATTTGCTTGCCATCGTATAAGCATGAATTTGATCCTGTTCCTAATATACAGGCGATTCCTGCATTGTCTTTACACAAAGCACGTGCTGCTCCCAGTAAATCTGTATCTACAGCGATGTCGGCTTCAGGAAAGTTGTTTTGTAAGACATGTATGATACTTTCTGTTTTAGGCGGCAGGCATCCTGCACCATAGAAATAGATGGCAGTACAACGTTCAAGAGGAAAACCCAGTTGAGGAATGAGTCCTTGGCAGATTATAGACTCTATCTTTTCTGCGGATTGATGAAATGGATTGATTCCTTCTGTCTGGATAATTTTGCAGTTGCTTATTTCTGTGCCGTAGCACCAATCGGTTTTTGTGGATCCACTGTCGGCAATAAGTATCATAAAGGAATGTGTTTTATGGTGAAAAGCACAATGTAATCATGTTACACTGTGCTTTTTATTTAGATGAAATTTAATAGATTTAATGGCAGTGTCCGCATCCGCCTCCACAGCATCCATCATCGTGGTGGTGATGTTCGTGGTCTCCGCATCCGCCTCCGCAGCTGTCACATCCACAATCACATCCTTCTCCACTCATCATGTTTACCATTCCTTCGATTTCCTTATTGGTTGCAGGACGCATTTCGGTAACAGTTCCTTCGAAAATCAGGTCTTTACCAGCATGAGGATGATTGAGGTCGAGTACAACTTTGTCTTCTGTTATTTCACCTACATTTGCATAAAACTGATGACCTTCTGCATCGTTCAGCATAATGATGTTTCCTGGGAAAATGTTTTCGCTGTCGAAGTTTCCGTCCGGATCACAGAACATTTTCTTTGATACCTGACGTACATTGTCTTCGTTACGTTCGCCATAAGCTTCTGCGCATGGGATAGTAAAATTAAAATTATCCCCTTTGCTTAAAGCTGTAATTTCTTTTTCAAATTTATCGAGTGTATATCCGATACCTGAAATAAACTGGAACGGATGTTCTACAGTTGCTTCTTCCAGCAATTCTTTTTTACCGTCAGCAATAGCATACAGACGATATGCTACGGTGATGTATTTATTTTCCATACTTAATAATTTGTTTGAATAATTGAATTTTCGCAAAGGTACGAATAAAAAATGATATTCAGAAATACGGCCTGTCTTCTCTTTCTGTTTATATCTATATGTTATAAATGTGGTAATATGTATTGTCTAAAAAGAAATTGGATATAAAAAACCTAGGGAAACTTACTAATGATTATTTTTTATCGAAAAAATCTTTCATTTTATTTGTTAGTTTCGAAAAAGCCTTTACCTTTGCAAGCGTAAACAAAACAAGATAATATGAAAATGATAACTGATATACGAATTAACTTGGCAGTCCTGCATATTATTCGCGTCGTGGTGAAAGAACCAAGAGGTGAGTAAAGTTTTCGTGTATATAGTTCACATAAGAAATATGTATGAAAGCCTTTCTCGCCAGTGTTGAGAAAGGCTTTTTACTTAATGAAAAGGAGATAATGTAATGAAACATCAGTTACGCAGTTCGATGAGTACCGAAGGTCGCCGTATGGCAGGAGCAAGAGCTTTATGGGTTGCTAACGGTATGAAAAAAGAAATGTTTGGGAAGCCCATTATTGCTATTGTAAATTCGTTTACACAATTTGTTCCGGGACATACTCATTTGCATGAAATAGGTCAGCAGGTAAAAGCCGAAATTGAGAAGCTGGGATGCTTTGCTGCCGAATTTAATACGATAGCTATTGACGATGGTATCGCTATGGGACACGACGGAATGTTATATTCATTGCCTTCCCGCGATATTATAGCCGACAGTGTGGAGTATATGGTAAATGCTCACAAGGCAGATGCTATGGTATGTATTTCGAATTGCGACAAGATTACTCCGGGTATGCTTATGGCTGCCATGCGATTGAATATTCCTACAGTGTTTGTTTCTGGTGGACCTATGGAAGCCGGGGAGTGGGGAGGCATGCATCTCGATTTGATAGATGCGATGATTAAATCGGCTGACCCGACTGTAAGTGACGAGGATGTAGCCGAAATTGAATGTCATGCTTGCCCAGGATGCGGCAGTTGCTCGGGAATGTTCACGGCTAATTCTATGAATTGCTTAAATGAAGCCATCGGATTGGCTCTGCCTGGAAATGGAACAATCGTAGCCACACACGAAAATCGTAAACGCTTATTCCGTGATGCTGCCGAACTTATTGTAAAAAATGCATATAAGTATTATGAAGAAGGTGATGACAGCGTTTTGCCTCGCAGTATCGCTACTCGTCAGGCTTTCTTGAATGCCATGACACTGGATATTGCAATGGGAGGATCTACCAATACAGTACTTCATCTGCTTGCAGTAGCTCATGAAGCTGAAGTTGATTTCAAGATGGATGATATTGATATGTTGTCCCGCCGTGTACCTTGTCTGTGTAAAGTTGCTCCAAATACTCAAAAATATCATATTCAGGATGTCAATCGTGCCGGTGGTATTCTTAATATTTTAGGAGAGCTGGCAAAAGGAGGTTTGCTTGATACCAGTGTACATCGTGTTGACGGTTCTACACTCGAGGAAGCTATTTCCAAGTATAATATTTGTAAGGCTGATGTAGATGCAGAAGCCATGCGTATATATACAAGTGCTCCGGGCGGAAAATTCAATATTGAGTTAGGTTCTCAGAACAATGTTTATAAAGAACTTGATACAGACCGTGCTGCTGGCTGTATTCGTGATTTACAGCATGCATACAGCAAAGACGGAGGACTGGCGGTATTGAAAGGAAATATTGCTCAGGACGGTTGTGTAGTAAAAACAGCAGGAGTGGATGAGAGCATCTGGAAATTCTCAGGACCGGCTAAGGTCTTTGATTCTCAGGAGTCGGCTTGCGAAGGCATTCTTGGTGGTAAGGTTGTGAGCGGAGATGTAGTAGTTATCACTCACGAAGGACCGAAAGGAGGTCCTGGTATGCAGGAAATGCTTTATCCCACCTCATATATCAAATCAAAACATTTGGGTAAAGAATGTGCTTTGATTACAGACGGACGTTTTAGTGGAGGTACTTCCGGATTAAGTATCGGACACATTTCTCCTGAAGCTGCGGCCGGTGGAAATATCGGTAAGATTGTTGATGGAGATATTATCGAGATAGATATCCCCAATCGTACTATTAATGTAAAACTCACTGATGAAGAGCTGGCAGCACGTCCTATGGCGCCTGTGACTCGCAATCGTCAAGTGTCGAAAGCTCTGAAAGCTTATGCCAGCATGGTAAGCTCGGCCGACAAGGGTGGAGTAAGAATTGTATAAAGAACTATTTTATTCTTCATTTGACTTATGGCTAAAGAAAGAATTACAGGATCGGAAGCTTTAATGCGTTCGTTGGAACATCAGGGGGTAAAGGCTCTCTTTGGATATCCGGGGGGAGCTATTATGCCTGTATTTGATGCTTTATATGCTCATAGAGATAAATTAAACCATATATTGGTTCGTCATGAACAAGGTGCGGCTCATGCAGCACAAGGATTTGCACGCGTTTCGGGTGAAGTAGGTGTCTGTTTGGTAACCAGTGGACCGGGAGCTACGAATACCATTACAGGTATAGCTGACGCAATGATAGACAGCACCCCGATTGTTGTGATAGCTGGACAGGTCGGTGTCGGATTATTGGGTACGGATGCCTTTCAGGAAGTTGACTTGGTGGGTATAACTCAGCCAATTTCGAAATGGAGTTATCAGATACGCCGTGCGGAAGATGTAGCCTGGGCTGTTTCGAGAGCTTTCTATATAGCACGAAGCGGACGTCCCGGACCGGTTGTCCTCGATTTTGCAAAGAATGCTCAGATAGAAATGACTGATTACGAACCGGTAGATGTTGATTTTATCCGTAGCTACGATCCGGATCCGGAAACTGACATGGATGAAATAAACAAGGCTGTGGAACTGATAAATGCCTCTCAGAGGCCATTAGTCTTGGTAGGACAAGGAGTAGAACTTGGAGGTGCTCAGGAAGAGCTTCGTAAGTTTGTTGAAAAGGCAGATTTACCTTGTGGATGTACCCTGCTGGGTCTTTCAGCTTTACCGTCCAAGCATCCGTTGAATAAAGGAATGCTCGGCATGCATGGTAATCTTGGTCCTAATGTAAAAACCAATGAATGTGATGTCCTGATTGCTGTAGGTATGCGTTTTGACGACCGTGTAACAGGTGATTTGTCTACATATGCCCGTCAGGCAAAAGTCATTCATCTGGATATTGATCCGTCTGAAATTGGGAAAAATGTACCGGTAGATGTTCCTGTACTTGGAAATTGCAAGCGTACACTGTCGTTACTTACCGAGCGGATTGTTGCCCAAAAACATACAGAATGGATAGAAAGCTTCCAGCCGTATGAAGAAAAAGAATACACTCAAGTAATAAAACCGGAAGTATTTCCTGAAGACGGACCACTGAATATGGGTGAAGTGGTAAATGCCGTAAGCGAAGCAACGGATAACGAAGCTATTCTCGTAACCGATGTCGGTCAGAATCAGATGCTGGCTTGCCGTTATTTCAAGTTTGCAAAGAAGCGCAGTGTTGTAACTTCCGGTGGTATGGGTACAATGGGATTCTGTCTGCCGGCTGCCATTGGAGCTACTTTCGGCGCTCCAGAACGTACGGTCTGTGCATTTATGGGTGATGGAGGTTTGCAGATGACTATGCAGGAGCTGGGAACTGTTATGGAACAAAAAGCTCCGGTAAAAATCATTCTTATGAATAATAATTATCTGGGAAATGTACGTCAGTGGCAAGCCATGTTCTTCAATCGCCGTTATTCGTTTACTCCGATGATGAACCCCGACTACATGCAGATTGCAGCGGCATATGGTATTCCTTCACGCAGGGTGATGGATCGTTTAGAATTGAACGATGCTATTCGTGAGATGCTGAAAACCGACGGACCGTTCCTGTTGGAAACCTGTGTGGTAGAAGAAGGAAAGGTATTGCCTATGACTCCTCCGGGAAGTCCCGTAAACTATATGCTGTTGGACTGTTAATATAAAAGTAACTATGGATAATAATAAGACATTATATACAATAATCGTTCATTCGGAAAATATAGCCGGTTTGTTGAATCAGGTAACTGCTGTATTTACACGTCGTCAGATTAATATTGAAAGTTTGAACGTGTCTGCCTCTTCCATTAAGGGAGTACATAAGTACACTATTACTTGCTGGACCACTCCCGATATCGTAGAAAAGGTGGTGCGTCAGATAGAAAAAAAGATGGACGTTATACAAGCACATTATTTTACCGATAAGGAAATCTTCCAGCGTGAAGTTGCCATGTATAAGGTTTCTACACCAGAGTTTCAGTCAACTGCAGAAGCATCAAAAGTCGTACGTCGTTATGGAGCACATATAGTAGAAGTAAATCCTACTTATTCTATAGTCGAAATGACAGGTATGAGTGATGATATTACTAACCTGTATCAGGAGTTGAGAAATCTGAACTGTGTGCTTCAGTTTGTACGTTCTGGAAGAATTGCTGTTTCCACCAGTTGCTTTGAGCGTGTCAATGAATATCTGGCACATCGTGAGGAACGATATAGAAATGAAAAACAGTAAATTCAGTTATTATGAGTGAGGATAATAAAGTTAGTACTTATCAGTTCGTTGCAGAACCCTTTCATGTAGATTTTACCGAAAAGCTTACAATGGGTGTTTTAGGTAATCATTTGCTGAACTGTGCCGGATTTCATGCGGCAGAACGCGGATTCGGTATTGCTACATTGAATGAAAACCATTATACATGGGTGCTTTCTCGTCTGGCGGTAGAAATGGAGGAAATGCCCCGTGCTTACGAAAAGTTCAGCATTCAGACATGGGTGGAAAATGTATACCGTCTGTTTACCGACCGTAATTTTGCCATTCTGAACCAGGAAGGTAAACCAATAGGATATGCACGTTCTATTTGGGCGATGATCAGCATGGAAACCCGTAAGCCTGCCGACTTGCTTGCTCTGCATGGAGGCAAGATTACAGATTACATCTGCAAGAAAGAGTGTCCTATTGACAAGGCCGGCCGTGTGAAGATTACGGAACAGACTCCTTGTTTTGAATATCAGGTAAAATATGGTGATATCGATCTCAACGGGCATGTAAACAGTATTAAATATATCGAGCATTCACTCAACTTGTTCCCGCTCGAAATGTTCCGTGAAAAGTCACTTCGCCGTTTCGAAGTAGCTTATGTAGCCGAAAGTTATTATGGCGATAAGCTGAGTTTCTATCGGGAGCAGATAAACGAAAACGAATTTGATATAGAAATAAAAAAGAACGACACTGAAGTTGTTGTTCGAAGTAAAGTGATATTTAATTGATTTTTAATAAAAAGATTGTAATTATGGCACAAATGAATTTTGGCGGTGTTACAGAAAATGTAGTAATCCGCGATGAGTTTCCTTTGGAAAAAGCACGTGAGGTAATGAAAAATGAAACGATAGCTGTCATCGGTTATGGTGTGCAGGGACCTGGACAGTCACTGAATTTGCGTGACAATGGTTTCAATGTCATCGTAGGACAGCGTCAGGGCAAAACATACGATAAAGCTGTTGCCGACGGATGGGTTCCGGGAGAAACTCTGTTCAGCATCGAAGAAGCATGCCAGAAAGCTACTGTTATCATGTGCTTGCTTTCGGATGCAGCCGTAATCTCTGTATGGCCTACTATCAAACCGCATCTTACTGCTGGAAAAGCATTGTATTTCTCTCACGGATTTGCTATTACCTGGAACGATCGTACCGGTGTAGTTCCTCCAAAAGATATCGATGTTATCATGGTCGCTCCTAAAGGTTCTGGTACATCTTTGCGTACTATGTTCCTCGAAGGTCGTGGTTTGAACTCATCATATGCAATTTATCAGGATGCAACAGGCAAGGCTTACGAACGTACTATTGCATTGGGTATCGGTATTGGCTCTGGTTATTTGTTCGAAACAACTTTCCAGCGTGAAGCTACTTCTGACTTGACCGGTGAACGTGGTACATTGATGGGTGCAATCCA
>ENA-UEPD01000112-UEPD01000112.1-human-gut-metagenome-genome-assembly--contig:-NODE-112-length-65412-cov-13.547716_pt1 | contig 65412 bp, 66 predicted proteins | sample MGYA00242895_ERZ507906 | MGnify/ENA primary metagenome ERZ507906 (study PRJEB26167, sample SAMN06115416) | human gut metagenome | host: Homo sapiens | place: China:Guizhou | collected 2015-03-03... | reverse complement strand
ATTCAATAAGCTAACATTACGTTCCGCTATCGAAAGCCGTGTCTCTAAATCAATAATACTCCTTCTATTTCTTATGAAAAATTTTGCCAACATAAATGATTGTTGTTTAAATCTTTCATTTATTCTTATCGAAAGTACATTCAACTTATTATTGATTGTGGCTATCAAATCTAATGTTAATAAGTTTTGCTCTGCTAATTTTTGTAATATGACTTGCGATATATATTGAGCTGCTATTACATTTTCATTGATTTTATCTTGTAGTTTTTTATTACTACCAGTGATTGAGCCTATAATACTACGAAACCATCCTTTGTTTTCTAATTTCGTAGCAGCTTCATCAGCCTCGGTCAGATAAGCAGTACATTCAAAAGCCAAACTATTTATTTCATGTTGAGTCATTGTGTGAGCTCTTAGAATAGATGATATCCTACTATCTAGTTGCTTCTGTTCATCAAGTGTAAAGATTTCACTTCCATTTACTATACTTAATTTATCTTCCATCTTCTTATTCCTCCGACAGTCGACTCAAGGCATGGTAGATTTGATTCAATTCTTTTTCTTGTGCATCAATAATTTTTATATGTTGTTCTTCATTTGACTTCATCTTTCCCAAGATAAGTTCTTGCTGCATATTTGTCATATTCATTTGTCTTGTTGAATACCAAGCCTTATCGGCAGCATGCTGCGATATTTCACGATTCATCAGCCTTTTTCCGATGGCAACCGTATCTACCTTTTTGCCTTTTAAATGGTTTTCCAACTCAGCCGGATTATTGGTCAATTCAATTACTCGTTTAAGTCCATCTAAGAAAGCACTATCGTCTGGTATATAGATACGCGCTCGCTGGCGAGTAATGCGTTTAATGATAGTAATCAGCAAGTTATCTGCAAATTTCTCTCTGTTCTTACAAACATACATATCTAATAATTTATCATGCACCAATTGAATTTGTAAATCTTCTACAACCAAATCAAGTTCTTCTGGAATCAGTAAATATGATTGAGCATGAATTATAAGTCTTTCATTTAATATTTTAACTAATGCAACTACATCATCCTCGATAAACTTGCTCAAAACAGAATTAGCGACCTTACCCCCGATGACGCCACCTGCCACTCCACCAACTGCACCACCAATTGGGCCAGCCACTATAGTTCCTACCGTAGCCCCGGCAGCAGCACCACCGCCGCCTGCCATTAGTGTCATCACATTTTTAAATAACTGTTGTCCAGATATTCTGCCTCGAAAAAAGTTAGAAATGTCCGAAGCCGACATGACAATAGTAAATACTACTGTTGTTATAACGTTGCTACTCCATAGTTTGGCCAGATTTCCTGCTGTTCCCTTCCCGTAAATCAAAGCGCCATTCTTCATAGCATCCACCATAGATTTTCTGACCACAGGTGGTAGTGCTTTGATTACACCTATCAGTGGTTGCTGTATAGCAGCATTAAGAGTAGTCCTAGTAAGTTGTGCAGATATCACAGAGCTGACAAAAGTTACTCCTCCCACTTTGAGCCCTGCATACATAGCATTATCAATAGCTTCTTCCGTACTTTTCCCCGACCATATTGATTGAGCAAAAGTGATTATAGCCGATATACCAAAGGCAGTACTAGCTATGACTGCACCATGCGCCGCATCAAATGTAAGCGATTCTATTGTTCCTGCCTTAGCAATATTGCATGCGGTCTCATAAGTGACGTTTCCTTTTCGGACTAGTTTGGTTGCAGCTTCTGGATCATCTACACCGGGAACTCTTCCGTCTGCAATTCTTTTCCGCATGATTTTCACAGCTTCATCATATTGATCACTAGGAACTTCTAATTGCATCGGCATGCCATTTTTTCCTATATACCGATACATCTTCGTTCCTTGATTGAATGCTGCATCTACAGTAGCCTGAGCATTCTGACAATACTTACTTTGAATCAACACACCATCGACCAGTCTGTCTGCACCATTCTTCGCATTGTCATTGCCTACGATCGTGGCATCATGTAACTTTAGCTTATCAATTAAGTCATTTACCTGCTCCGCCGCGAAGCCATGTCCTTGCTGAGCGTTAAATCGATACATTTGTTCATTATGTGCAGCACTATCCACTGCACCATATGTTGTTCCAACAATTTCGCCAGATTTGGTGTCATGCTCACTTTGTGCTCGTCTCACACGTAATTTGTCAGCAATGCTCATTGACTTAATATCATTTTTTCGTTCGTCATCCATCATGCCATCCCTCCCCCTTATGCTTATGGCACTTTTATAATAAAGTCAAGTATGCTAATTTCCATTGTTCTCAATCAAATAAGCTTCCAGGCTTCCATCAACACACATCTCCAACTGTCGTCGTAAAGAACTCTCCTCGCTGTAAAAGAATTTCATCAAGAGGCGATTGAAGTATTGCATCCTGACGGAGCCATGCTATAGTGCCTATCTGTCCTTACAGTTTTCAGACATTAGCTTGGAATGATGAAGTAGATACTTAGATAGTGTGAATTAAAATTAACTATAAAGACATTATTCTCTTTCCCCTTAGATTATCCTGCAAAAAAAAATTAACACAAACAAAATTTTTTAGACAACAAAAAAGACCCTCTATCTTCATAGAGAGCCTTATCATTCCAAAATGGTCGGAATAGGGAGATTTGAACTCCCGACCTCTTCCACCCCAAGGAAGCGCGCTACCAAACTGCGCCATATCCCGACGACAAGTTATATTATACGATAGAATCGCCGTCTTGTAAAGTGGCAAATGCGCGGCGCATCAGATGAAGTACTCGATCGTGTCCTGGGCGGTCTTCTTGGTGCGTTCGTTGAAGAGCAGGACGGCCTCGCGGTCTTCGATGGGGCCGAGGGCGTAGGGGGCGTTCTCCTCGCGGTTGAAACACGCGGCGGGCACGATGCGGTTGTACGCCTTGGGGTGCTGCAGGGTCATCGCAATGCCGGTGCCCTGGAATTCGTCGGACTCCTCGGGCACGTACCACGGGTCGAACATCAGGATGCTGCCGTCCGCCGTCTCGCCCGTCAGCAGGGCGTAGTGCTCGACGTCGTAGAACAGGCGCACGACGGCGACGCCGCCTCGATGCAGGGCATCGTTGATGAAACTCTCCTGCCCGATGTAGACCGACTTGCCCGCGAGGTACTGGCTCGAGAGCGGCAGATTCGTCGCGCGGCCGAAGCCGTCGAGCCAGTTCGAGAGGAACATCATCGCCATGCGGCTCGTGCCCGCGCGCCCCGGTTCGCCCTTCTTGCTGTAGCAGTCGAGGCTGTAGAGCATGACATTGCGGATGATCTCCGGCGGGATCTCCTCACGCTCAAAGAGATAGCTGACTGCATTGAGCATCGTCGTCGGACCGCAGTCATACTCCGAGAACTGATAGCGCAAAGGGCTCTTCATAGATTCTATTCTCTCCTATCTAAAAATGCTTGTGTTCAGCGCAGCGAGCCGAGGTAATGCACGCCGTTGATGTACGGCACGCCGCTGAAATTGAGGAACGTCGCCGTCGACGCGATGACCTTGCGCAGGTAATGCTTGCCGTAGTCGCTGCCAAAGCTGAACCAGCTGCTCATCGACTGCAGGACAATCGGCGTACCATCGTCATCCTGGCCGAGGTACATCATGACATGCGTGTTGTTGGCGAGCAGGGTGCCCGGCACGCACGCCTCCAGTGCGGCCAGCCGGTCCGCCTCGCCCATGCCGGATAGGTCGACGACCTTCGGCATCGACTTGGCCTGCTGATCCGCATCGCGCGGCAGCTCGATGCCCATGCTGCGGTAGACGTCGCCGACGAACGAGGAGCAGTCGACGCTGTCGTCGAGGCCGCCCCAGCCGTACTCATCGCCGAGGAAGCGGAAGCCCTGGCGCACGAAATTGTTCTCGGTGCAGGGCAGGAAGCCCTCGTGCAGGGTATCATCAAAGGCAGCGGGACGCTTGACGATCTTCAGCGCGCCGTTATCGCTGACCGGTATCAGCAGCACTTTTGCCCCATTCGCACCTGCGGCGAGCGGGATCTTGGCGCCCATCTGGAAGAGCAGCGACTCCCCTGCCCCATTCGCGATTGTCGTCTTGTTGGCCGTGACGACAACGAAGTCAGTCGGATGGACGAAGCCTTCCCAGGTCGTGCGGTCGGTCTCGGCAAAGTCGGACTTCGCGAGCCAGCCGTCGTAGAAGCGCGTGCGGACGAAAGCGAACTTCTTGTCGTAGCTGTCACCGAGCACGGCCACCGGCTCGGCCGGGTCGAGGGCCGTCGCCTGCAAGGTATCGTAGTGCACGTCGCCTGCGCTCTCAAACCAGCCGGCTGCCTCCGGCAGCAGGCGCAGGTTGGCGCGTCGCGTGACGACGCCGTAGCGCACCGTCACCGTCTCGGGAAGTGCCGCGATATTACAGTTCTTGCGCGCAAACGAGTAGCTGTAGGCCGTCAGGGCGCTGCCGTTCTTGTAGAGGTCTGGCTGCGAAGCCGTATCAAAGTCGCCGATGGCCTGAACCTTCTCGATGCGCTCTTGCACCTCGGCGCCGGAGACCGACTCAGGCATCGCGCTAAGGTCTGTCAGTGTATCGTTGCGGCGGCGGAGCGATTCATTCGTCGCTTCGACCTGCGAAGGCGTCAAGAGGACCGTGTCGCCCTGCGGGTTGCGCTGCGTCCAGTAGACAGCCGTCGCGCGCGCGTCCGTGATTTCTGGCGAGGCCTCCGCCAGCACCGTGCCCGTCAACAAGACGGCCAGCAGGAAGACGGTCGGCAAGAGGCGTTTCAGGATAACTGTCATCGAATCCATCCCTTTCTATTTAGTCTGCTCGAGTTGTTCTGCGTGTATTGTATCTATTATAGCGCAGAGCTATGCCGCTGTCATCTCAGATGTTTTAGATGTTCTAGATGTTTTATCGTCTTTTTGTTATAATGAAAGCAAGCCGTCACGGCGTGTATCAGCAGGTACGGCAGTGACGGCTTTTTATTTGGCGCAGAGGGGGACGGGCACGATGACGATCTTAGAAGAAATCAAAGCAAAACGGCAGCAGCTCCGGCAGTCGCCGGGCGAGACCATATCGAGAGAAGGGGGCCTCGTCATCGTGCCGGATGCGACGGCCTTCCGCCACATCCTCGCTGTCGGGGACATCCACGGCAACTGGCTGCGCCTGCTGTCGCTCTGGCAGCACGTCCCCTATGACCCGCAGCAGGACCTGCTCGTCTTCCTCGGCGACTACATCGACCGCGGCGACTACAGCGCCGAAGTCCTGGAGATGGTCATGGAACTCGCCGAAAAGAGCCCGCATGTCATCACGCTGACGGGCAACCACGAGGCCATGATGCTGCATTACTTCCATGACCACAGCATCCGCGAGCCGATGGACCTGAATCACGGCTGGATGCGCAGCGGCGGGCAGGCGACGTTCGCGAGCCTCGCGCGCGTCTACCAGCAAGATCCCAGCCGCTACCACGCGATGCTCGAGTTCGTGCTCTCCCTCGACCACCTCGCATCAGTCGGCGAGGACTACATCTTCACGCATGCGGGCTTCCTGCCCCGTCAGTCCTACGAGGAGCAGGTCGACGACATGCTCTGGATCCGCACGGAGTTCTACGAAGAATATGCGGGAGACGAGACCGTCGTCATCGGCCACACGCCCGTACAGTGCTTTGACGTCAACCGCCACCATCCCCTGATGTTCCGCAACCACATCATCGACTGCGACACAGGCTCCTATCTGCCCGGCGGCCACATCAGCTGCCTCAATGTCAAGAAGATGACGTGCTGGCAGAGCGACCCCGACGATATGTTCCAAGAGGACTGAATCAGCGCAGCGGAATATTGCTCTTGCTCACGCGTTCCGCGGCATTGGGGATGCCGAGCTCTTCGAGCATGCGCACGAAAGCCAGCTCGATGACCTCGGCGTACTGGCTCGGGCCGATGATGATCTCCTCGAGCGCCTCCTCGAGCGGCACACCGGTCTGCGGAGCAGACGGGCTGCTGAGCGGCAGCTTGTAGATGACTTGCGGGATGCCGTCGACGACGACGATGTCGTGGTGGAGGTGGCTGCTGGACGACTCATGGTAGACAAAGCGCCATTCGCGCTCCTCGTTGAAGCCCGGGTTCTTGATGGAGAACAGCGAGATCATGAGCATGTTGACGAAGTATTCGAGCACCTTCGCGGGCTCGTAGCGCTTGAGGGCGTCGAGATACGTCTCGACGTTGTTGAGCATCCAGTCAAAGCCCTCCGTGAACTGCGCCTGCGTGAGGTATTCGACCGGCGTCAGGCGCAGCGGCAGGGGCTCGAGGCGCTGGAAGATGGCCGTCGGCTTGAGGACAAAGGCCACGCCCGTCTTGCGGCCGTAGGCGCGCCACATCGAGAGCCGCCCCTTGCCGCGCTCGCGCGGGCGGTGCTCCGAGACGCAGGCCAGATAAGTGTTCGTGATGAAGCGCTGCTCATTCTTATTGAGGTCACTCATCATCGAGTCGAGCACGTTCTCGCCCCAGTCGAGGCGCGCCGCGAGATGCTGGATGCGCTCGCGCCGGTAGTCGGAGCCGTAGACCGTCTTGTTGAGCAGCTGGATGCCGTAGTCGATCTCGCGGTAGTCATTCATGCAGGCCGCCGCACGCATCCAGAGCGCATGTCCCTTGAGGATGTTGATGCCCGTGCCCGCGCTCGTGTAGTAAGCAAAGCGCATGCGCTCGAGCCGCGTCTTTTCCAGGCGCCGCGCGTAGATGGGCTGAAAGATCTTCAAGAACGCGCCGAGTTCTTCATATCGCCTTAGTTCCATACTGCCTCTCTCCCCTTCCGACTTTTCGACTTGCCGACGATTCAATCGAGCCGATTATCCAACAGTCGGACAGTCGGGCTGTCAGATTGTCCGACTGTTGACCATCGATTCCCAATCCGTCCAACCGACATTCATCATGTCTTTATTATACCACAGAAACCAGGAGGTTTTTTCATGAGCAGACGCCCCAAGATCAAGATCACCATCACCGACCGACGCGGCAAGAAGGGCTGCCATCGCGGCCATCATGTCGGCGAGGTATTCGACTTTGACGAAGACCGCGGCAAGATCTGCCCGATGGCCATGCACTGCGCCTTCCCCTACATCGACATCCTGCGCTACGGCGGCACCATCCCCGGCCAGGAAAAGGGCAAGGCCGAGTTCTGCTGCTCCGACGCCGACACCATCATGGTGTTCGAAGCCGAGATTGTCGAACAATAATAAATTAGTATCCTGATTATCAAAGAGCCTGCTCAAAAAGAGCAGGCTTTTTCGTATTCTTGACTGCATTCAAAACATCACGACTCCTGCCCGGCGAACTGGGTTTCGTAGAGGGCGCGGTAGGGGCCGTTGTGCTCGATGAGGTCTTCGTGGCGGCCTTGCTCGACGATGCGGCCGTGGTCCATGACGATGATCTCGTCGGCGTCGCGGATGGTCGAGAGGCGGTGGGCGATGATCAGGCAGGTGCGGTCGTGCATGAGGCGCGTCATGGCATCCTGGATGCGCGTCTCGGTGCGCGTGTCGACGTTCGAGGTCGCCTCGTCGAGGATCAGGATGCGCGGCGAGGCAAGGCAGGCGCGGGCGATGGCGAGCAGCTGGCGCTGGCCAGCCGAGAGCTCCGCGCCCGCGCTCTGCAGGACCGTCTCGTACTGCTGCGGCAGGTGCGCGATGAAGTCGTCAGCATGGGCGAGCTCAGCCGCCCGTTTTACCTCCTCCATCGTCGCGCCGGGCTTGGCATAGGCGAGGTTGTAGTGGACTGTATCCGAGAACAGCACGGTGTCCTGCAGGACGATGCCGACGAGCTTCCGCAGGCTACCCGGCGCATACGTGCGGATATCCTGACCGTCGAGCAGGATTTTCCCTGCATCTATCTCGTAGAAGCGCATCAGGAGGTTGACGATGGTCGTCTTCCCCGAGCCCGTCGCGCCGACGAGCGCGATCTTGCGCCCCGCCCCGATCTTGAGGCTGAAGTCGTCGATGACGCGCTTCTCCGGCACGTACGAGAAATTCACATGGCAGAACTCGATCTCGCCCTTCACCGTCTCTGGCACTTCGCGCCCTTCCCGCCGCTCGCCCGGCTCGTCGAGCACGGCAAAGATGCGCTCCGCGCCCGCGAGGGCCGTCTCGATCTGGCCGTAGAGCTGCGCAAGCTCGTTTATGGGCCGCGAGAACTGCTTCGAGTAGATCGTGAAGGCCGAGATGACGCCGACCGTGATCCAGCCCTTGAGCGCGAAGTAGGCGCCAAAGACCGAGACGATGACAAAGGAAAAGTTCGAGATGGTGTTCATGATTGGCCCCATCGAGGAGCCGATGCTCTCCGCGCGGATGCCGGTCTTCGTCAGGCTGTCCGCCGTCTGCACGAACTTGGCCGCGACCTGCACCTCGCGCGCGTAGGCCTTGACCGTGCGCACGGCCGTGACCTGCTCCTCGACCATGCTGTTGAGCTGGCCGAGCAGGTCCTGGCGCTCGCGGAAGTAGCGGCCCATCTTCGCGGCGATGTACTTCGTCGCCAGGACCGTTGCGACAGCCGTCAGATACGTCAGCGCCGTCATCGGCACGCTGAACGACAGCATGACCGCCGTCGTGCCGAGGAGGAACAGGATGCCGGCAAACATCGTGCCGAGCGACGTTGAGATGACCGTCGCGATGTTGTCGGCATCGTTCGTCATGCGGCTCATGAGGTCGCCGTGCGGATGGCGGTCGAGATAAGCGAGCGGCAGGCCGTTGATCTTCTCGAAGAGGTCCTTGCGCAGATGCCGGATGATGCTCTGGCTCAGGCGCGCACTCAGGCGCCCCTGGAAGAAGAGCAGCACGGCGTAGAGCGCGCAGGCCCCGAACATCCAGGAAAGGATGCCCGGCACCTTGTCGTAGTCGGCGGCCGTGATGGCGTCAATGGCCCAGCTCATGAAGACCGGCGCGCTGACGCCGGCCGCCACGCTGATGGCAACGATGAGCGTCAGGAGCGCAACGCGCCAGCGCTCCGCCCGGAAGTACTGCATCAGGCGCAGGCAGGCTGCCTTGCGGTCCATAGCATGCTCGACCGGCGCGCGCATATGGCGATGCGGCCCGATGAGCGGCGCAGCTTGTTTCTTAGCCATTTGCCTTCTCCTTCCTCGACGCACCCGCACGGAACTGCGAGGCACAGATTTCCCGATAGATGCTAGAGCGCTCGAGCAGTTCCTCATGCGTGCCGCAGGCGAGGAGCCTGCCGCCGTCGAGCACGGCGATGCGGTCGGCATGGCGCGCCGTCGCGATGCGCTGTGCGACGATGATCTTGGTGAGGTCATGCCCCTCGCGGCGCAGCTCCCGCGTATAACCGTCGAGCGCCGCGTAGAACGCCGACTCCGTCCGCAGGTCGAGCGCGCTCGTGCTGTCGTCGAGCAGCAGGATCTCGGGCTTGCGGATGAGTGCGCGCGCGAGCGCAATGCGCTGGCGCTGGCCGCCCGACAGGCTCGTGCCGCCCTCCGTCACTTCTGTACCATAGCCCTCCGGCTGCCGCTCGATGAAGTCCGCCGCCTGCGCGATCTTTGCCGCCCGGCGTATCTCCTCATCGGATGCCGCATCCATGCCCCAGGCGATGTTCTCGCCGATCGTCATCGAGAAGAGCTCCGTCTTCTGCAGGACGATGGCCATCTTCCCGCGCAAGGCGTGCAGCGCATACGTGCGGACATCGCGGCCATCGACGAAGACCTCGCCCGCCGTCGCATCGTAGAAGCGCGGCAGCAGCGCGAGCAATGTGCTCTTGCCCGAGCCCGTCGCGCCGACAATGGCCAATGTCTCCCCACGCGCCACCGTGAGAGATATATCCGTCAGCACATCTTCCTGCTGGCCCGGATAGCGGAAGGAGACATGGTGCAGGGCAATGGCCGTTGGCCTTCCCCTTGAGACTGCCCCGTCCGTCTCGCCATCCTCGCCATCGCGGATTGCAGGCTTCGTCTCCAGCACCTCCTCGAGCCGCCGCTTCGAGGTCAGGCCGCGCGCGAAGATCTGCAAAATCATCGCGAACATCAGGATGCCGTTGAGGATCAACACGACGTAGGTCAGCGCGGCCATGACGGTGCCTGGGCCGATCATGGCCGACTGCACGTCGAAGGAACCGATGTAGATGACGGCGACAAGTGCCGTGTTCATCACGATGTTGACGAGCGGCAGCAGGCAGGCAATGAGCAGGAGGACGCGCAGCTGCGCCGCTGCGAGATTGTCGTTGGCCACGCCGAAGCGCTCGTTCTCTCGCGCTTCCTGCCCGTACCCCTTGATGACGCGCGCGCCCTGGATATCCTCCTGCATGACGCCGTTGAGCGCATCGATCTTCTGCTGCACGAGCAGGAAGAGCGGATTGCTCTTGTGAACGACGAGCGCGACCTCGATGAGGATGACCGGCACGGCAAGCGCGGCGATCAGGCTGAAGTGGATGTCGAGCGTCAGCAGCGCCGCCGTGCCGGCAATCAGGAAGGTCAGGCTGCGCACGACGCCGCGCAGCGCCGCACTGACCATCGTCTGGACCTGCGTCGTGTCGCTCGTGATGCGCGTGATCAGCGAGCCCGTGCGGAACGCGTCAATCTGCTCCATCGAAAGTTGCAGGATGCGCCGGAAGCAGTCCTTGCGGATGTCATTGCCGAAATTCTGCGCGCAGAAATTGACGCAGACGCCGCCCATGACACCACAGACACCGCCGATTGCGACAATCAGGGCCATCCAGAGGCCCGTCTGCATCACGAGCGAGAGGTCCGGCACGCCGCCGTGATGCAGGCCCAGCACGCCCTCATTGACGATGGCCTCCATCAGGCGCGGCTGATAGAGGTCGATGAGGACCTCGCTGACCATGAAGACGATCGTCAGCACGGCATAGTGCCGGTATGGCTTGATATAATGCAGCATAGCTTCTCCTAAAAAAATCCTGCCGCCCATGGGGCCGACAGGATTTTCGATTCTCCCTCAACACATACGATCAAAGATCTACTTGTAGCGACTGCAGCGCCAGCTCACGGCGCTGTCACATCGTCGGCGGCAGGATCTCGATCCAGTAACCGTCCGGGTCATTGATGAAGTAGATGCCCATCTCCTCATTCTCGAAGCAGATGCAGCCCATGGCCTTGTGCTTCGCATGCGCGGCCTCGAAGTCGTCCGTGCGCACGGCGAGGTGGAACTCATTCTCGCCGAGGTTGTAGGGCTCCTTGCGGCCGTGGATCCAGGTGAGCTCGAGCTCGTGCGGCGTCTGGCCGCCGTCCGAGAGATAGGCGAGCGTGAAGCCCGGTCCCTCGAGCTTGCGCGCCGGCTTGAAGCCGAGCGCCTCATCGTAGAACTTGAGACTCTTCTCGAGGTCAAGCACATTGAAGTTATTGTGGGCAAACTGGAATTTCATAATCATGTCTCCTTCTGTCGGTCTATCAGTATCCCAATTTCTCGCGGATCAGGATGAGCTCGCACGCACCGATCTGCATGGGCTTCTCCCAGAGGATGTTGAGGCTGCGGCAGATGCGCTCCGGGCTCTTGCAGTCGTAGCAATGGTCCGCCTTGACGGCGCACGGCGTCTTGCGGTGCAGGCGCTGGGCATTGAGCGGGCTCGCGATGTTGCGCGCGCGGTCGATGGCACGATGGAGGTCCGGCGCGATCTTGTTCTCGCCGACGACGAAGTAGAGTCGCTCGTGCTTCGTCAGCGTCGCCGCCACGCGGTTGCCGCTGCCGTCGATGTTGACGAGCTCGCCCGTCTCCGCGACGCCGTTGAGCGACGTGATGTAGACATCCGCGAGGTAGGCCTTCGCCTTCGCCTCGTCACCCGTCATCTCCTCGCGCCAGTGCCAGTAGACCGTGTTCTCCTTTTTGAGCTTCTCATAGAGGCCCATCTCCTCGAGCGTCATCGAGCCGCCGAAGCCGACTGTCTTGCCCTTGATGGACGCTGTCAGATAGGCAGCCGCCTCTTCCTTCGTATCGAATACCTTGAGCGCGATGCCGCGCCATTTGAGATTCGCTTCAAAAGCGCCAATATCCATACTTGTTCTCCTGTCGTACACACATGCGATTACTTTCTCTACACTTCAGTATAGCAGATTTGCGCCGTCAGGCAAGCGCGCACTTTTTTGTCCATCGCCCTCGCCCGCGCCGCCTTTTCATCTAACATTTTTGCGTTTATAATAGGAGTCGCATGACAAAAAGAAACGAGGTATTTCAGATATGGAAAAGCATTTTGACATCAATGAGCAAGGCCTGAGCATCCGCTGCAAGCTCATCTGCAGCAATAGCGACAAGACGGCGCGCACCTTCGAGCACATCGCCATCGTCACACATGGCTTCGGCAGCAACAAGGAGACGGCCGGCACGGCGAATTTCGGCGAACACCTGACCTCCAAGTACAAGGGCTGGGGCGTCATCGCCTTCGACTGGCCCTGCCACGGCATGGACGCGCGCAAGAAGCTGACCATCAGCGAGTGCCTGACCTACCTGACCATCGTCACGGAGTACGCCAAGCGCGAGCTGCAAGCAAAAGACGTCTGCATCTACTCGACGAGCCTCGGCGGCTACCTGACACTGCGCTACCTCATCGAGGTCGGCAATCCCTTCCGCAAGATTGCCCTGCGCTGCCCGGCCATTCACATGTACGAGACGATGTACAGCCGCATCCCAGACGCCGACAAGACAAAGCTCGCAAAGGGCAAGGAAATCCAGATCGGCTTCGAGCGCAAGATGAAAGTCGACCAGGCCTTCTTCGACGACCTCAAGTCCTTCTGCCCGCTCGACCACGAGTACTTCGACTTCGCCGACGATATGCTGATCCTGCACGGCACGAAGGACGAGATGGTCCCGTTCGAGGACGCAAAAGATTTCGCCGAGAACAACGTCATCGAATTCATCCCCGTCGAGGGAGCCAACCACCCGTTCCAGAACCCCAACCACATGGCACTCGCCATCCACAAGATCATCGAGTTCTTCCACGAAGACTGAACTGCCCGCTAGAAGTCATGCAAGTGGTTTCTCCCCCAGCCGTTCGAGCAGCAGATTCGCATCAATGACATTAAGATGATGCTCTAAGGCATACCAGATGATACTATCAAAGGAGTTGCGGGCGTAAAGTGCCTCAGAGCCTGCATAGTACAGCAGATGCTGTGCTTCCTTGACTGTCAATCCCATTGCCAAGGCCAACAGCAGGACCTTGCTGCGCGCCGGATGCTTCTTGTGGCCGTCGAAGATGTGGTAGCCGTACGTCGGCTCCATCCCCGTCCGGCGGATCACATCGGCTTTCTTGAGCTGTTTCTCCTCGAGCAATCCCTGCAAGAACACTGCCAGCGACATATCCCGAAGCTCATGCCGGTTCTCCTCCAGATAATGCTCGACCGCCTTCGCCTTCTCAATCTCATGTTCCAGTTCCTCGGTATCTTTTTTCATCATCGCAATCTCCCCTTGCAGAAGTGAATGTTTCTCTCTATACTCAAAACTATAGAGGATTTACAGAGAATCGGCAAGGGGGTGACATCGATGGCAATGGAAAAGACAGAGGAAGCAGGAAAGCGGGCCAGTCAGCTCGTTGCAGACTACTTAGCGAGCCGTTACCATACGCTGCGCATCATCAAGGAATCCCCGCATGGCACGATTTCTCTCGTCGAAGATACGATGGCAGACCAATCGCACGGCAGGCCCATCTTTGTCAAGAAGAGCCTCCAAGCCATGGGGCTTCCCTACAAAGAACTGCAGGACATCGGTTGCGAGGTCTTCCCCAAGGTATTCTACACGGCAGAATTGCCGCCTGCCGGCACGACCATTGTCATCGAAGAATTCATTGCCGGAGAACCGCTGTCCAACCGGCTCGAGCAGAAGCATTACCTGACGCCTCAAGAGGCCACTCGCCTAATCTTGACCTTATGCAGCGGCCTGACACTCCTGCACCAGCACGGCATCCTCCATCGCGACATCAAGCCATCGAACATCATGGAGCCGCCCGGCGCGAGCTCGAGCGGCCTCTACCGGCTCATCGACTTCGATGCCGCGCGGACCGTCAAAGAAGGGCACGAAGAAGACACGCGGCTGCTCGGCACAAAAGGCTATGCGCCGCCGGAGCAGTATGGCAGCGCCCAGACCGATGCGCGCAGTGATTTATACGCACTCGGCGTCACCGTCCGCGAACTTCTGGGCCCCGACTACCACGGTCCGCTGCGCCCCATCCTTGCAAAATGCACGGAACAGGACCCCGCTCGCCGCTACCAGAGCGCCGCCAAGCTCGCCCGCGCCGTGCGCCACGTGAAGCTCTTTTACTATGGCAGGCGCGCACTCATCCTGACAGGCATCGCATTCTGCTCTCTTGCCGCCATCCTGCTCTGGCATCGCTTCCGCTATCCCGAACAGCCTCTGCCCGGTCATGACGAACTGCAAAATTTCAGCCATGAGGTAAGAAAGGCCGTCAAGAACGAAGAGCAGTCTCTCAAAAATAGCGTCGAACAGGCAAAAAAACAGCTCAATCCGCCTGCACAACTGCCGGCTTCATCCGCACCAGCAAAAGACAGCACGGCTACAGCCCCACAAGCAGCACACGCATCCCAAGCTGCGCCAACTGCCACAAGATCTGCCACCACAGGCGAAGATGCCCCTGAGACAGCTCCCAACCGCGTGCGCGTCCGCCTCTACTGCAACGGCGACCGCCTCAACGCCTGGATGGACCAATGGGACACCCCTATCCGAAATGGTGGTGCCACTCAGATTGTCCCCGCCGCCGTCTGGCAGAGCGGCTCACTGTCTGCCTACAGTATCACAGCCAGGATAACGAATGAAAGCGACGAGATCTTTGCCTCCCCCATCCTTACCGTCTCCGACGGCAGCAATCAGGAGACTACCACCGCCGGTGCCATCGTCTCCGGCGCCACAGCCGAGCTCACCATCCCGCTCGGCAGCTTCCCCACACGCGGCGGCGGCACCCATCTCACCGTCACCACCACCGGCATGGGTCCCCAGGTCATCTCCACCCCGACCTTCGCACTTGACTTCCGCGCAAAATGATACCGTTCCAGTAAGGCAAAATGTCCCCGCAGGACAACAAATCCTGCGGGGACATTTGTATAATGAAAAAAGGAGTCAATGTCTGTCTGTCGGTGCTTCGCCTGCAGCAGTCGGACTCTTTGGAGCAGCCGCCGTATTCTTCACACGCGGGCGGCTGCTTTCAGTCGACGATACATCATTGCTCTCACGCGCATATACTGCGTCAAGCGTGATGTCTACGATATCCTTTCCTTCATCGCTCAGATCCAGGTACTTGCGAAGATGGCTGCTCGTCCGCTCATCCGCCTCGCGCAGCTTCTCCGCCAGTGCATCCTCCTCCCCGAGGATGTAATCCGTCGAGACATGATAGAGCTGAGCGAGTTCGCGCAACTTTCGCGACGGCGCGCTCGCGCCACTCTCGTACTTGTTGTAAGCTGTCCTCGTGATGCCGAGGATCCTCGCGACCTCCGTCTGCGATAGCCCTTCCCGCTTGCGCAGCGCACGCAACCGTTGAGCCGTCAGGTTCATCCTGCCCCCTCCTTTCCTACCATATAGTATAGGTAGAAAATCAAAGGTACAAAAGATGTGAGTTTTTTTTACATAATTAGCAGGAATTTAGAACAAAATGTAGAAATAGTGAGTTATAATCACTAATGGCATGTTTCTCTCTACTGAAATACATAAAATCCATCAAAGGAGGTTCGCATCTGCAATACATAGAAAAGGCAATATGTTTTCAGAAAATAGAGAGTAAATAATTATTTTTACCTATCCTTGCAATAGAAAGAAGGCATTACTATGGGTAATAATCAATCTAACTACATGCAACAAAGTATCCCCCAAGAACTAGGAGTAATAGAAGTCTATCGCCCTAGTCGATCGGTTGGCTCTTTCTGCGAAATGATAATTTTTTTTGACGATAAAGCTATTGGAGAAGTCAAAAATGGTGGCAAAATCAGATTTCAACTCCCGCCAGGAATACATGAACTAAAGGTAAAGATTAACGGGATGCATATAAAAAGTAATCCATTCAGTTTTCAACTCCACTCTGGAGAATTCCTTAAAATGCGTACAAGTTTTCCCTTCGGAAGTCTTTCAGTAGTATTCGGAACATGGATGTTCAAATGGATGATTCATGCTGGCAAAATTTTGAACATTGAAAAATATTGACCACTTGACTAAAAAGGAGATGTCTTATATGTCAGAAAATAAATTTTGTCCTAAATGTGGCAGTAAATTAGAAGCTAATGTTGAGTCATGTCCATCCTGTGGATTTTTATTGAGTGAAATTAAAGAAAATTCATCAGATTCCTTACAAAAAATTTCTTCTACCACACCTTTATCAACACAGCATAGTATAGACAAGTCGAACAACCAAATAGAATCGAATAATTCTATAAAAAATGATAGAATTGAAAACGTATCTAAACCAGTTATTTTTACTGACCTAAAACAAAGAAATATATATTGGAAAGTTCCACTTTCAATTTGTACTATAGATATTTATGCTCTGCGTTGGATGTGTAAATTAACAGATGAATCCTCTATACTGGCAGGAAAGCGATTATTTCCACCGAATAAAAAGATACTGCTCTACATGGTTATTAGTTTAGGATTTTATTATTGGTATTGGGCTTATAAAATGGGAGAAATTATCCACTTGGCAAAAACTCGCCGAGGTATAAGTACGGAAGGTAATAAATACGGCACTCTATTCGCCATATTAGGGACAGGACCACTTATATTTTCAATAGGATTAAGTCTGATTCAATCAAAATTCAATTACTTAATACGATATGATACTTATAACAAGAATCTCAATGAAATTCTTTCATCATACAAATCTAGCTTCTAATTTGTACGTGAAGGGCTTATCATCGATAATGCCTCATTGATGCAATTATGGCAGAAAGGAGATATGATCCATGTTTTGTACAAACTGTGGCAAAGAACTCAGTCCAGAAGAGAATTTTTGCACCAGATGCGGGCACAAAGCACCTGTACTTGCAAGTCAGTCATCTGATTCCATAGATGCTCAGAAAGAGCTGACAACAGCCCAAAACATGATGGCTGCAGTAAACTTGCCAGACTTGCAAGCTGTCTATGCCCATTTGGACAAAGCTGCCAAATGCCAAGACCAAGCTCTTTTGCAACAATTGAAGGCTCTAGCTGATAAATATGCAGACATTGCAAATTTATCTAAGAATCTGGCCATGGCAACGGCGCAGACTGTCAGTATGAATCCTTATCTAAAAACTGCTGCTGTCGGTGTTGTTGGCACAGGAATCGGCACTATGGCCGCTGGTGCAATGAACGGAAGCGCTGGCGTAGCAACAGCTGAAGCTGCATCTTCAACTAGCAGTTCCATATTGTCATCAAATGTAGGCGCTCAACTAACCGATCACTTTATACGTGATAACCACGATACACTTTCAGAAGCCGTCAATGACATCACTGACACAGCTAGTGATACTATTGGCGATGTCGTTGATTTTCTGTCGGATATTTTATAAAGATATTGACTAATATACCAGCAGTTTACAAATATCGGGTACGCCTCACGAAGATCCTACCGTACGAGTAAACAAGTGGCTGAGCACCTACTAATACAAGAGCCCGCAGAATCTATGGCAGGCGCTGAGCCAGCAAATTCACAATGAAGTATTTTCGCCAATTTAGTGTGCAAGGCCCAGAGTAGCATAAATTCAAACACATTACTCAAAGCCTTGCGATCATTAGATTAGTGTAATGAATAAACGCTTAAAAATCTGTAAAATGTTGTTTGGTAGATTGCTTCTAAAAATAAATCGGCTATTTAACATCTACGAAATTTGAGAAAACAATTTATCAAATTACTGTCCATTAGGAAGGAATATGATGACTATGGTAGTAATAGAAGGCATCGCTAGTCTAATATTATTAATCCTAGGACTAGTTATTCTAGTAGGACTGTTATACTTTATAATGGGACTACCAAAAATAATAATCTTCCCCCTCAGTTTAGCATTCATGTTGGGATCTCTTATATTTGAACCTTTGATGATTCCTGCTCTTATCTTACTACTGATTGTTAATCTATCTAAATAATTGCTAAAGTATCTATATCTAAAAAAGTAAATGGAGATGAATACAATGGGTTTTTGGAAAAAAGCTGCTCACTTTGTAGTAGAAACTATGGAAAAGGGCGAAAAAAATCTGAGTGAAGGGATTAAAGATTTAAATGAGGAAAAGTGTCATTATTTAAAGATATTCGAAAGATACAGTGACAGGGAATTAATAGATATAAGTACACATAGTACAAACTTAGCAAAAAAATTAGCAGCAATTGAAATACTTAAATCAAGAGGATATTCTAGATGAGACTATTTATTTATATATACATAGGGGGAGATATACAATGACAAATTATCGGGATAAATATTTTAGTTCACGACCATCAAATAATGGTTGGTATACTTGCGTCAGATGTGGACGAAAGCTCAGAAAAGGAGATGCGGATATCGACCACATTTTACCGCAAAGTTATGGTGGTGGAGATGGCTTAGACAATTTACAATGCTTATGTAAGCACTGCAACAGATCAAAACGCGATAGTCTAGATCATACCGCACAAGATTATATAAAAAACAATGCCAGGAGAGCAAAAGAATCTTGGGATGATTTTTGGTGACTTCTTGGAGAGCATCCTAAAATTAGCAACTGCGAAGTTTAATTTTATCATGCATAGAAAAGACCTGCTTAAAACAAGCAGGTCTTTTCTATGCCACTATGCTATTTCTACACCAAGACAACCTGTTTGCCGCAAAAGGCGATGCCGTACTTCAGGACTTTCTCGATGCCTCTTGCTTGAATTCAAGGATGACGCCGCACTTTTCCCTGCGAGTTGGATAGATGGCCAGATTGTATTGTCCCAAGCCGCTTTCTCGGTTCGACTTGACTTCATACTCTGGGACGAGCAGGATGGTCATGCCGAGCAATAAGCCGTGGTAGAATGCTCCCATGCCTGCTGGACGGGGATGTCATACTCATCCAGCAAGAGGACCACAGGCTGATGATGGTAGCGCTTCATCATGTCCATGAGGCGGCGCAGGGCCTCCTCCATCTCGACAGGCGAGGCTTCCCCGTCGTGGATGCGCTGGAAATAGCGGCGCTCAGCCCGCGAGAAGTCCGTGCCGTCCATCAGGTAGGTGTATTAGTCGTAGATATACGGGATGCGCGCAACAAAAGAAAGGCCTGCTCAATGCGAGCAGGCCTTTCTTTTGTGTGCCAATACGGCTCTTATTCGAATTCGATCGTTGCGGGCGGTTTGCCGGTGCAGTCGTAGAGCACGCGGTTGACGCCTTTGACTTCGTTGACGATGCGGCTTGTGGTCTTCTGCAGGACTTCCCACGGCAGCTGGGCGCTCTCGGCGGTCATGAAGTCGCTCGTCATGACGGCGCGCAGGGCGATGGCGTAGTCGTAGGTGCGGCCGTCGCCCATGACGCCGACGCTGCGCATGTTCGTCAGCGCGGCGAAGTACTGGCCGAGACCCTCGACGCCGGCCTTGGCGACTTCCTCGCGGTAGATGGCGTCTGCCTCCTGGACAATCTTGACCTTCTCGGCCGTGACCTCACCGATGATGCGGATGCCGAGGCCTGGGCCCGGGAACGGCTGGCGGTTCACGAGGTACTCCGGCAGGCCGAGCTCGCGGCCGGCGGCGCGCACTTCATCCTTGAAGAGCAGGCGCAGCGGCTCGACAATCTCCTTGAAGTCGACGAAGTCCGGCAGGCCGCCGACGTTGTGATGGCTCTTGATGACGGCCGATTTGCCGAGGCCGCTCTCGATGACGTCCGGGTAGATCGTGCCCTGGACGAGGTAGTCGACAGCACCGATCTTCTTGGCCTCTTCCTCGAAGACGCGGATGAATTCCTCGCCGATGATCTTGCGCTTCTTCTCCGGCTCCGTCACGCCCTTGAGCTTCTCGTAGAAGCGGTCCTTGGCGTTGACGCGGATGAAGTTGAGGTCATACGGTCCTTCCGGTCCGAAGACGGCCTCGACCTGGTCGCCCTCGTCCTTGCGCAGCAGGCCGTGGTCGACGAATACGCAGGTCAGCTGCTTGCCGATGGCCTTGGAGAGCAGCACGGCTGCGACGGACGAATCGACGCCGCCCGACAGCGCACAAAGTGCCTTGCCCGTGCCGATCTTGGCCTTGAGCTCTGCGATCGTCGTCTTGACGAAGGAGTCCATCTTCCAGTCGCCCTTGCACTCGCAGACGCTGTAGACGAAGTTGTGGAGCATTTCCTTGCCCTGCTCCGTGTGCATGACTTCCGGGTGGAACTGCGTCGCGTAGAGGCGGCGCTCGGCGTTCTCCATCGCGGCGACCGGGCAGACTGGCGTGAAGGCCGTGACCGTGAAGCCTTCCGGTGCCTTGGCGATATAGTCCGTATGGCTCATCCAACAGATGCTCTTCTCGCGCACGCCTTCAAAGAGCTTCGAGCTCTTGCCCGCTTCATTGAGCGTGACTTCCGTCTTGCCGTACTCGCTCGTCGGCGCCGTCTCGACCTTGCCGCCGAGCAGATGTGCCATGAGCTGCGAGCCGTAGCAGATGCCGAGCACCGGGATGCCGAGGTTGAAGATCTCGGGGCTGCAGGTCACGGCATCTTCCGTGTAGACGCTGTTCGGGCCGCCCGTCAGGATGATGCCCTTCGGCGCCATCTCGCGGATCTTCTCCAGCGAAAGCGACTGCGGATGGACTTCGCAGTAGACATGGTTCTCGCGCACGCGGCGCGCGATGAGCTGATTGTACTGGCCACCGAAGTCCAGTACGAGAATCATTTCATTTACAGGCTTGCTCAATTTTTTTCCTCCCAAATAAAAACCTACTTTCTTCAAATTATAGCATAGGCGCGGCAAAAAAGAAACGCCGCAAACTGCGGCGTAACTAGCAAGTATTCAGTTCTCCAGCGGATCTTCGCCGTACTGGTTCGGGCCTTGCTTGCCGCGGATCAGCATGAGGCAGACGATCAGGAGCATCGTGAAGAGGTTGAGCGCCTGCACGACCTGTGCTTCCATGCTGTCCTCGGGCAAGTCCGCGATCAGGCGGAAGAAGAACGGCTGCAGGATGGCGATGACGAGGTAGACGATGGCCAGCGGCTGTCCCATGCCGAGGTCGTGGAGCCGACGCACGACGAGTGTGTAGATGGCGATAACCTCGACGATGGAAATCACGATGGCCGCCCCATCGGCGACCGTCTTGCTGCCGAAGCCGCTGTAGAACAGCGTGTAGAGCAGCATGGCGACAAAGGTGCAGAAGAAGATGACACCAAAGAGGCGCAGGATGAACGGCTTGCGGTTCAGCCTGCCCTGGCAGTTGAAGAACATTTCGCGCAGGCTCTGCGCATCAAAGCAAACGTTAAGGCGTCCCATGGAATCCCTCATTTCTTGTGGTATCCGCACGGCAGAAAGCGGTACGGTGCTGGAAGCATGTTTATGTCAGAGCTCTCCGTCCTCGGAAAGTCCCTGACTCTTATATGTTTCGACAGCATCCCTCGCGGTTCCTGCTTCGAATCCCTTCTGGTAGAGATTGGCCATCATCTTCTGGCGCTCGGCGTCGCGCGGGTACTTGAGGGCGAGCACGCGCAGGGCAGCCTGTTTCTCGCGCTCATAGATGTCTCTTGGCCGGCAGGCGTCGATGTCTTCCTTGTTGAAACCGCGCTGGCGGAGCTTGAGGCAGATCTGGCGCACGGAGTTGCGGCTCTCCGTGTAGAGAAAGGCAAACTGGCGTGCGCACGCATCGGCATCGTTGAGGTAGTGGCGCTCCTTGAGGCGCGCGATGGCGCCCGCGATCTCCTCCTCACCGTATCCCTTGCGCGCGAGCTTCTCCGAGAGCTTGGCCTCGCTGTACTCCTGGCGCGCGAGGATGTCGACAGCGGCTACGAGCGCCGTCTTCTCCGGCTTTTTCGGCTTATCGGGAGCTTCTCCATCGGCCGTCTCGCGCCTTCTCGTGCGCCCTCTGCGCGTGCGGCGGCGCGGGCGCGGCTGCTCTTCGTCAGATGACGAGCTCGCGTGGTAGCTGCGGTACATCATGCTTCGTCATCCGCCGGGGCGCCCTCGCCCTGCTCGCGCTCTGCCTCGGCCTCAGCCTGCTTGAGCGAATCGCCCGCCTCGGGGTTCTCGAGCAGCTTGGCGCGGATCTTGGCCTCGATCTCCTCGCAGATGGCCGGCTGGTCGCGCAGGGACTGCTTGGCGTTCTCCTTGCCCTGTCCGAGGCGCGTGCCATTGTACGAGAACCAGGCACCGCTCTTGTCGACGATATCGAGGTCGACGCCCATGTCGATGATGCTCGAGAGGCGCGAGACGCCCTCGCCGTACATGATGTCGAACTCTGCCGTGCGGAACGGCGGCGCGACCTTGTTCTTGACGACCTTGATGCGCGTACGGTTGCCGATGACATCCTGGCCCTGCTTGATCGTGTCGATCTTGCGGACATCGAGGCGGACGGACGAGTAGAACTTCAGCGCACGGCCGCCCGTCGTCGTCTCCGGGTTGCCGAACATGACGCCGACCTTCTCGCGGATCTGGTTGATGAAGATGGCAGCCGTGCGGGACTTCGCGATGATGCCCGTGAGCTTGCGCATGGCCTGGCTCATGAGGCGGGCCTGCAGGCCGACGTGGCTGTCGCCCATGTCGCCCTCGATCTCGGCCTTCGGCACGAGTGCGGCGACGGAGTCGACGACGATGATGTCGATGGCACCGCTGCGTACGAGCGCGTCAACGATGTCGAGTGCCTGCTCGCCCGTATCCGGCTGGGAGATCAGCAGGTCATCGATGTTGACGCCGAGCTTCGCGGCGTAGACCGGGTCGAGCGCATGCTCAGCATCGATGAAGGCGGCGATGCCGCCGTTCTTCTGTGCCTCAGCGATCATGTGCAGGGTGACCGTCGTCTTACCGGAAGACTCCGGGCCGTAGACCTCGATGATGCGGCCGCGCGGGATGCCGCCGACGCCGAGGGCGATGTCGAGCGGCAGGATGCCCGTCGGGATGACCTCGATGTCCATGTGTGCCTTGGCATCGCCGAGGCGCATGATCGAGCCCTTGCCGAAGTCCTTCTCGATCTTCTTCAGCGCGTTCTCGAGCGCTTCCTGTTTGCTTGCTGCTTCTTTCTTATCTGCTGCCATGTAGTTCTCTCCTTTCATGACAAACCATAGGGATTGACGCATCTATGTTGACTCATTCGATTCCAGCGCATAGGGTCAGTATATTTCCATTATAGCAAAAGAGACACCTTCCTGACAAGGAAGGTGTCCCTTCTATAGGTCGTCCATCGATGGCTCGATGGAGCGCAGTATTACATGTAATCAGCCGAGGATTTCTTGCGCTCCTGCTTGAGCAGGCCGAGCTTGGCGGCAATCCACTCCATACCGACGAAGAACACAGGGATCAGGAAGATACCCATGGCCGTCGCAAAGAGCATGCCGCCGACGACGGCAACGCCCATGCCGTTACGCGCTGCAGCACCGGCGCCCGTAGCGATGGCCAGCGGGATACAGCCGATGATGAAGGCGAACGACGTCATGAGGATTGGGCGCAGGCGCAGGCCAGCAGCTTCGATGGCTGCCTTGACCGGCTCCATGCCGCGGTCGACACGGACCTTCGCGAACTCGACGATCAGGATGGCGTTCTTGGCCGCGAGACCGATGATCGCGATGATACCGATCTGCATGTAGACGCTGTCCTGGAGGCCGGCGTTCTGATGGCCGAACATCGCCTCGAGGATGGAGAGGCCGTACTCCGAGACGAGGGCGCCGAAGATGCCCGTCGGCACCGTCAGGAGGACGGCGAACGGGACGCTCCAGCTCTCGTAGAGAGCGGCGAGGCAGAGGAAGACGAAGACGAGTGAGAGCACGAGGACCTGCATCGTCGAGTTCGAAGCCTTGGCCTCCTCACGGCTCTGGCCGGACCACTCGATGTTGAAGCCCGTGCCAGCGTTCGCTTGGACGACTTCCTTGATGGCATTCATGGCCTGTCCAGAGGAATAGCCATTGCCCGTCTGGCCCGTGATCTGGATGGAGCGCGTGCCATTGAAGCGAGAGATGCTCGACGGGCCCGACGTGAGTTTCGGGCGCAGCAGCGTGTCGAGTGGGACCATCGTGCCCTTGCTCGACTTGACGAAGATGAACTTCATCTGGTCGGTCGAGCTGCGATAGTCGTTGTCGGCCTGCAGCATGACCTTATAGCTGCGGCCGAAGCGGTTGAAGTCGTTGACCTGATAGCCGCCGTAGTTGACCTGCATGGCCGTGAAGACATCCGAGAGCTGGATGCCGAGGTTCTTGACCTTCTCGCGGTCGACCTCATACTGGACGACTGGCGAGCCGACGGAATACGTCGAGCGCACGCCGGCGAGCTCCGGGCGCTGGTTGGCCTCTGCGACAATCTTCTTGGTGACGTCGTTGAGCTCTGTCTCACTGTGGCCCGTCATGTCCTGCAGCTGGAGCGTCCAACCGCCCGTCATGCCGAGGCCCGGCAGAGCCGGTGGGTTCATGGCGATGACCGTTGCCTCCGGCGCAACCTTGGCGCCGATGCCGAAGGCCGTGCGCACGGCCGCATCGACCGACGAGGCCGCATCCTCACGCTGTGACCAGTCCTTCATGCCGACGACGATCATGCCGGCACTAGACGAGGAGCCACCCGAAAGCGGCGAGAAGCCCGTGATGGCCATCGTGCTCTGCAGGCCCTTGACGTTCTCCATCATGGCGACGTTGAGCTTGTCGATAACGGCCTGCGTGCGGTTGGCCGAGGTGCCATCCGGCATCTCGACGGCTGCGAACATGTAGCCCTGGTCCTCATTCGGGACGAAGGTCGAAGGCAGATTCTTGTAGATGATGCCGGCACAGCCCGAGACGATCAGCAGGAAGATGATCGCCAGGCGCGAGTGGCGGATGAACTTCGCCACGATGCCGACGTAGCCGCGCTTCATGCGCTCGAACCATTCGTTGAACTTGACGAAGAAGCGGCCGAGCACGCCCTCGTCGTCCTTCTCCGTGTGCTTCTTGAGCATCATCGCACAGAGTGCTGGCGTCAGCGTCAGGGCCACGAAGGCCGAGAGGCAGACCGAGACGGCAATCGTCAGAGCGAACTGCCGGTAGAGGACGCCCGTCATGCCGCCGAGGAAGGCAACCGGCACGAAGACGGCCGAGAGGACGATAGCGATGGCGACGACTGGTCCCTGGACTTCATCCATGGCGCGCTCCGTCGCATCGATAGGCGTCAGGCCCTCTTCCATGTGCTTCTCGACGTTCTCGATGACGACGATGGCATCGTCGACGACGAGGCCGATGGCAAGGACCATGGCGAAGAGTGTCAATGTGTTGATCGTGAAGTCGAGCACGATGAACGCGCCGAGCGTACCGATCAGGGAGACCGGCACCGCGAGCAACGGGATGATCGTCGCGCGCCAGTTCTGCAGGAAGATGAAGATGACAAAGACGACGAGCAGCAGTGCTTCGAAGAACGTCATGAGGACCTCCTCGATGGACGCGCTGATGTAGCTCGTGGAGTCAAAGATGGTCGACATCTGCATGCCCGGCGGCAGCGTCTCCTTCGCTTCATCAAAGACCTGGCGGACTTCACTGATCGTCTTCATGGCGTTGGCATCACTCGTGAGCTTGACGCCGAAGCCGACAGCCGGATAGCCGTTGAACTTCGAGATGATGGCTTCCGACTGGGAGCCCGTCTCGATCTTCGCGACATCCTTGAGGCGGACGAACTGGCCGTCACCGTTCGACTTGATGATGACGTTGCCGAATTCCTCCGGCGTCGTCAGGCGGCCTTCGATCTTGCCGGACATCTGCTTTTCCTGGCCGTTGTTGACCGGCATGGCGCCGACCGTACCGGCCGGGGCCTGGACGTTCTGCTCCTTGATGGCAGCCGAGACGTCGGCGACCGTAAGGCCCAGCTCTGCGAGCTTGTCTGGATTGAGCCAGACGCGCATCGCGTAGTCGGAGCCGAATACCTGGACATCGCCGACGCCGTTGATGCGCTTGAGCTTATCGAGCAGGTAGATCGTCGCGTAGTTCTTCATGAAGGCACGGTCATACGTGCCGTCCGGCGAATAGAATGACATCATGTACGCCATATCATTCGTCGATTTCTTGGTCGTGACACCGACCTGCTGGACCTCAGACGGCAGCTGGCTCGTCGCCGAAGCGACGTTGTTCTGCACCTTGACCGAGTCCATGTCGCCATCCGTGCCGACCTCGAACGTGACCGACAGGCTGTAGCGGCCCGTATCATCGGAGGTTGAGGACATGTAATCCATGCCCTGCGTGCCGTTGACCTGGTCCTCGACGATCTGCGCAACCGTCTGGTTGACGACGGCCGCACTCGCGCCCGTGTACGACGTGCTGACGCTGACCGTCGGCGGCGAGATCTGCGGATACTGCGCGATTGGCAGCTGCGTTGCCGCAATGGAGCCGGCAATGACGATGATCAGCGAGATGACAATGGCGAATATCGGGCGGTGGATAAAGAATTTAGACAAGACGCCGCCCCCTTTAGCTGTTGCTGTCGCCGCTGTTTGCTTCCGAAGAAGTCATCGTGTCAAACGGCGTCGTATCCTCATCGAACGAGAAGCCCATCTCTTCCGGAGTCACCATCGTGACGGCAAGATCCTTGCCCTCCGTCAGGCTCGAGAGGCCCTCGACGACGACCGTGTCGTTCGCAGAGAGGCCGCTCTTGACGATGTAGTAGCTGCCGATCTGCTGACCGAGCTCAATGCTGCGCGACTCCGATTTGCCATCAGCGCCGACAACCATGACAAACGTCTTGTCGAGCAACTGCTGGACGGCGCGCTGCGGCACGAGGATGGCGTTCGGGATCGTCTCGCCCGTGAGCTTGACGCGCGCGAACATGCCCGGCAGCAGCAGGCCGTTCGGGTTCGGGAAGAGTGCCTTGACCGTCAGCGTGCCTGTGTTCTGAGCGAGTGCGCGGTCGGCCTGTACGATGCGTCCGTCCATCGGGTACGTCGAGCCATCGGAGAGCTTGACCGTGACGTCAAGCGCATCGCCCGAGCCACTCTGCATGGACTGGATGTTGCGGAACTTCAGGTACTCGGCTTCCGAGATGCTGAACTGCACGAAGACCGGGTCGATCGTACCGATGGTCACGAGGTTCGTGTTGCCGGCCGTGGCAAACGTGCCGACGGCGACATCATCGACGGAGACCTGGCCCGACATCGGCGCGTAGACGACCGTATCGTCGAGGTCCTGCTGTGCCTTCTGCACGAGTGCCTCATTGGCAGCAGCTGCGGCGGAGTATGCGTTGACATTGGCCTGCTGCGTCGTCACCGTCTGCTCCGAGATGGCGTCAGCTGCGAGCAGCGACTGGTCGCGGTAGAGATCGGTCTGCGCATTCGAGAGCGTTGCCTGCGACTGCGCGAGGTTTGCCTGTGCCTGCAGAACGGCCGACTCATACTGGCGCGAGTCGAGTCGGTAAAGCGGCTGGCCGGCTTCGACATGGTCGCCGCCGTGGAAGTACTTCTCGACAATCTTGCCGGAGACCTTCGACTGGACCTTGACCTCATCTCGGCCGACGATCTGGCCAGCGTACTCGCTGCTGACCGGCGCGTCCTGCTGCAGGACCTTCATGGCCTTGACCTGGGTCGCTCCCGCTGCCTGTTGCTGCTGCTTCGCGCCGCAGCCTGAGAGGAGCACCGTGGCCGAGAGTGCCAAGGTCAGCATGAGCGCCAGCGGTTTCTTGTTCTTCGCAAAAAACAAAGAGATAACCTCCTTTTTGGTGATATCTGACGATACCTTCCCTACTTTCCCCTATTTACTGGGTCTTACTCTGCGATTAGTAAATAAATGTTTACTATTAACGCATCTTATAGTATAGTATATCTATAGAAAAGTCAAGAAAAACCACCTTATATTTAAACGGTCTCATTCAATTTTAATTCTAATTTTTTCATCCGTTTCTATTTTGACGCGATTATCGCAAGATCAGAAGGAGTTTTACCATGACGATGTCATTGTCATTCCCAGAGTCCTCTGCCGATATCTCTTCGGCTTTCATCGAGACACTCGTGCTCATCCACCGCAACTTCTACCGCAACCTGACGACACCTGTGCCGCTCAACCAGTTCGCGACGCTCATGACGCTGCGCCTCGAGAAGCAGGCGACGCTGTCGGAGATCGGTCAGCGCCTGCAGATCTCAAAGCAGCAGATGACGAACATCTGCGACAAACTGCTGCACGCGGGGCTCATCACGAAGCGGCAGGACCACGAGGACCGGCGCCGCATGCTCATCTCGATGACGAGCGCGGGCGAAAAGATCCTCGACGACCAGAACGAGCTCGTGCGCCAGCGGTTCCTCAGCAGCCTCAGGGGGCTCAGCGAGGAGGAGCGCACGGAGCTCCGCCACTCCATCACGAACCTCAACCACTACATCGAGAAGATGGCCTCAACGCCCCGCTGAACTGCGTGACTCAGCCGAGCTCGATGACATCGAGGTCATCCGGCACGAAGACATTGCCGTGGTAGTATTCCTTCGCCTCGGCCGTGTACGCCTGCTTGCGGGTCGCGATGCTCTTGTCCTCCGTGTGGTAGAGCACGAGGTTCTTGACGCCGAGCTTCTCGGCGAGCTCGCTGGCCTCCTTGACTGTCGAGTGGTTCTTCTCGTACGGCTTGAATTTATCGCGGTCACCGTACTTGCAGAAGGCTTCGGCGAGCAGCCAGTCCGCGCCCTTGGCGTAGACTTCGTCGTGCTCGTTGTAGGGCTCATCGCCGAGGCAGGTGAAGCGCAGGCCATCGGCGAAGCGCAGCTCGTAGCCGAACTGCTTTGCCTTCGTCGAGAGGATGTCGAAAGCCGTGAGCTGGATGCCCTCGAAGTTGACGACGGAGCCGTCCTTGAGCTCGTGCAGGAAGATACTCGTGCCCACGCGCGCGAAGTCCTTCTTCTTGAGGGTCATCTTCGTCATCGTCAGCAGCATCTCGTGCACGACGTCGTGGCAGTAGATGTGGAACTCGCCCTCGTACTTGCCCTTGTTCATGAGGTCTGCGACCTTGCGCATGACCCAGATGACGCCGAGCACGTGGTCCGTGTGGCCGTGCGTGACGAACATGTGATGGCACTTCTGGTAGTCGAAGCCCGTGAGCTCCAACTGGCGCAGGATGCCGTTGCCGCCACCCGCATCCGTCAGGAACAGCGCACCATCGTCCAGCGTCACGTAGAAGCACGTGTTGTAGCATTTCGTCACCATGGCATTGCCCGTGCCGAGCATCGTAAGTTTTCTCATGATATGGCCTCCCATCAAAATCAATCTAGTTCCATTATAAAACAAAGGTGCTGATAATGTCAGCACCTTGTTTTTTGCTTTTTTGATTGACGCAAGCGCGCACTCAGCGCTTTTTCTGCGTGTGCGGGGCAATCTTCTCGAGAGCGCGGCGGGCAGCGTGCTGCTCCGCCTCTTTCTTGCTGTGTCCCGTGCCTTCGCCCATGACCTTGCCCGTCACGCGCACGCGGAAGGTGAATTCCTTGGCGTGGTCGGGGCCGGACTCGGAGACGAGCTCATAGGCGATGCTCTGACCTTCCTTGCGGAAGACGATCTCCTGCAGGATGGTCTTGTAGTCCTTGAGGATGGCGCCGTGCTCGGCGTTCTCGAACTCGCCGCGGAGCTGGCGCACGACATAGGCCTGCGCCGCCTCCCAGCCCTGGTCAAGGTAGACCGCGCCGATGACGGCCTCGAAGACGTCCTCAAGGTTCGTCTGGCGCGTGCGGCCGCCGCCCATCTCCTCGCCGCGTCCCAAGAGCAGGTAATCGCCGAGATGCAGGCCGGTCGCGAGCTTGGCGAGCGTCGTCGAGCAGACGATGCTCGCACGCGTCTTCGTGAGCTCGCCTTCCGGCATCTCCGGGAAGTGCTCATAAAGATATGTGCTGGAGGCAAGCTCCAGCACAGCATCTCCCAAGAATTCGAGACGTTCGTTATGGGCCGTGTTCCGCTTCGACTCATTGGCATACGAGGTATGCGTCAGGGCCTGGTCGAGAAGAGCGATATCGTGGAACGTCACGCCGAGGCGCTCTGAGAGCACCAGCAGCTGCTGACGGCGCGCTTCTCCTTCCGTCCGAACGTTTCCCATAGGCATTACTCCGTGTACTTCTTCATGACGATGCACGCATTATGACCGCCAAAGCCGAAGTTGTTCGAGATGGCCGCGCGGACCTTCTTCGCACGCGCCTTGTTCGGCACGTAGTCGAGGTCGAGGCCCTCGTCCGGCGTCTCGTAGTTGATCGTCGGCGGCATCATGTCGCGCTCGACCGTCAGTGCCGTGGCAACTGCCTCGATACCGCCAGCAGCGCCGAGCAGATGGCCCGTCATCGACTTGATGGACGAGACGGAGACATCCTTCGCATGCTCGCCCCAGACGGCCTTGATGGCCAGCGACTCACCCTCATCGTTGAGGTGCGTCGACGTGCCGTGCGCATTGACGTAGTCGACATCAGCGGCCTGCAGGCCAGCATCGTCGATGGCCAGCTGCATGCACTTCGCCTGGTACTCGCCGCCCGGAGCCGGGCTCGTCATGTGGTAGGCGTCGGAGTTCGCGCCATAGCCGGCGAGCTCTGCGTAGATGTGCGCGCCGCGCGCCTTAGCATGCTCGAGGCTCTCAAGGATGACGAGGCCAGCGCCCTCGCCCATGACGAAACCGCTGCGGTTCTTGTCGAACGGGCGCGATGCGTGCTCCGGATCATCGTTGTGGTCCATGCAGAGCGCCTTCATCGCAGCGAAGCCTGCGACAGCCGCCTGGCTGATGGCTGCTTCCGTGCCACCGGCGACCATGACATCGGCCTTGCCTTCCTGGATGACGCGGAAGGCGTCGCCGATGCAGTTCGTGCCCGTCGCGCAAGCCGTGACGACGCACGAGGACGGACCGTGGAGCTTATAGGTGATGGCGACCTGGCCGGCAGCGAGGTTCGCGATCATCATCGGGATGAAGAACGGGCTGATGCGGCTCGGTCCCTTGTCAAAGAGCTTCTTGTACTGAGCGTGCATCGTCTCGATGCCGCCGATGCCCGCGCCGATGTACGTGCCGATGCGGTCGCGGTCTTCCTTCTCGAGATCGAGACCAGCATCCTCGATTGCCAGCTTTGCCGCTGCGACAGCGAACTGTGCATAGCGGTCCATGCGCTTGGACTCCTTCTTGTCGATGTAGTCCGTCGGCTCAAAGCCCTTGACCTCACCCGCGATCTGTGCACCGTACTCCGACGCATCAAAACGGGTAATCTTGCCGATGCCGTTCTTGCCTTCCATGAGGCCTTCCCAGAATGCGTCCTTACCGATACCGATTGGGGTGATGGCCCCCAGGCCCGTAATTACTACGCGTTTACTCAAAACAATGACTCCCCTCTAATTCTTGATCTTGCTATACCCCATAGCGCCCAGCGGCGCCCAGGATCAATCTGCAGCTTCTGCTTCTCTCTTGAGCTGCTCGAAAATCTCGTGCACCGACAGGATCTTGTCGATGCGCGGCATGTATTCACCCGTGAAGACGAGGCCCGTCTCCACATCGCCCTGCTGCGCGCGAATCAGCGCGCGGATGATGCAGAAATTATGCTTGCAGGCCTTGAGGCATGCATCGCACGTCTTCGGCGGCACAGGACCCTCGAGGACCCTTGCCGAGAACGGCGTGCGCACGGCGCGGCCTGGCAGGCCGACCGGGCTGTGGATGACGACGATGTCTTCCGGCTTCGATTTCAGATAGTATTCTTTGAGGGCCGGCGCTGCGTTGGATTCCTCCGAGGCAGCAAAGCGAGAGCCCATCTGGACGCCTGCGGCGCCCATCTTTATCAGATCAACGATGTCCTGGCCATGAAGGACGCCACCGGCCGCGATGACCGGGATCTTGACCGCTGCGCTGACATCCGAGATGAGATCACGTACCGACGTGTTCGTCCCGAGATGGCCGCCAGCCTCCTTGCCCTCCAGCACGATAGCTGCTGCACCAAGACGCTCCGAGATTTTAGCTAATTTTACAGAAGAAACAATCGGGACAATTGGGGTCCCGGACTCCTTGCCAAGGCCAAACATATCGCGTGAAAAGCCTGCACCTGCTACAACGAGATCGATGCCCTCATCGATGGCCGTTTTGACAATGCCTGCAAAATCACGGGCAGCAACCATGATGTTGATGCCGATGATACCAGATGTGAGCGAACGTGCGAGCCTGATCTCATAACGCAGTTCGTCGTGGCTCATGCCAGATGCAGCGATGAGGCCGATACCGCCCTCGTTCGCAACGGCTGCGGCCAGACGGGCCGTTGACAAGCGGATTGCCATACCACCCTGCTGGATCGGTAAACGTGCAATCTTGTTGCCAATCTTAAGCTCTGGAAGTTTCAATGTTACTCCTCCAATCATTTTACCTCTTAAGAAAATCCCGCGAAGCAACTTCACGGGATTCTCAAAAGGTAAGACGCTCAATCTTATTTGTCCTTGTGCTGGTCAATGTAGGTAACTACATCCTGAACAGTCTTGATCTTCTCAGCAGCCTCGTCCGGAATCTCAATGTTGAATTCCTCTTCGAAAGCCATGATCAGCTCAACGATATCCAGGGAATCAGCGCCCAAATCATCGATGAAGGTAGAATCGATTGCGACCTCGTCCGGCTCAACGCCCAGCTGCTCAACAACGATATCTCTAACTTTTTCAAAAGTCGACATGAAGTTTCACCTCCTTAAATTAGTATCCTAATATAGTTATATCACATAACCATGCCGCCGTCTACATTGACGACCTGACCAGTGATATAGGATGAACAATCCGATACGAGGAAAAGTACGGCATTGGCGACGTCTTCCGGGCGTCCCATCTTGCGCATCGGGATCTCCTGGACCATCGCGTCCTTGACTTTGTCCGAGAGGACTGCCGTCATATCTGTGTCAATGAAGCCCGGGGCGACCATGTTGACCGTGACGCCGCGCGCCGCGAGTTCCTTGGCGGCCGACTTCGAGAAACCGAGCACGCCAGCCTTCGCTGCCGCGTAGTTCGTCTGGCCGGCATTGCCCATGAGGCCGACGACCGAGCTCATGTTGACGATGCGGCCGCTGCGCTTCTTCATCATGATCTTCGCCGCTGCCTTCGTGCAGTAGAAAACGCCCTTGAGGTTCGTATCGATAACGGCATCGAAATCCTCATCCTTCATGCGGATGAGCAGTCCGTCGCGCGTGATGCCGGCGTTGTTGACGAGGATGTCAACCGTGCCGAACGCTTCGATGACCTTCGCGAACATTTCGTCCACTGCTGCGCTGTCTGCCACATTGGCCTTGACGAGGATTGCCTCGCCGCCGTTCTTCTCGATCTCGCCCTTGACTTCCTCAGCAGCCTTCTGGTTGCCTGCGAAGTTGATGGCGACTTTAGCGCCCTCCGAAGCGAGCCGGATGGCGATGGCACGACCGATACCGCGCGACGCACCCGTCACAAGTGCGACCTTTCCATCTAAAAGCATATTAACGAACCTCCTTCAAATAGTCAAGCGTTTTTTGCAAACTTTCAAGGTTTTCGACATTGAGACTCTTGAGGGAACGGTCGATACGGCGGTTGAAACCGCAAAGCGTCTTGCCCGGTCCAGCCTCGACAAACGTGTCGGCACCGAAGGTCTGCATCGTCTTGACGCAGGCGATCCAGCGGACCGGATGATCGGCCTGTGCGACGAGGTTTGCCTTGATCTCCTCTGCCTTCGTCTCCAGCTCACCCGTGAAGTTCGAGACAACCGGGAAGGCCGCATCATGGATGGCGACCTTCGCGAGCTCTGCCGCGAGCTTCTCAGCAGCCGGCTTCATGAGCGTCGAGTGGAACGGTGCGGAAACCGGCAGCACGACGGCCTTCTTGGCACCAGCTGCCTTGAGCTCCTCCACGGCCTTTTCCACGCCGTGCGTCGTGCCGGCGATGACCGTCTGGCCCGGGCAGTTGAAGTTGACCGGCTGGACCTCGCCCGCCTCTTTCGTTGCCTTCTCGCAGGCTGCAGCAATCGCCTCGTCATCGAGGCCGATGATGGCTGCCATGCCGCCCTGGCCTACAGGGACGGCCTCCTGCATGTACTGGCCGCGCTTATGGACGAGTGCGACGGCATCCTGAAAGGAGAGGACGCCCGCTGCGACGAGAGCCGAGTACTCGCCGAGGCTGTGGCCGCCGGCAACGTCCGGCTGCACGCCGTGCTCCTTGAGGATCTCATTGACGATGACGCTGACCGTCAGGATGGCGGGCTGCGTGTTAGCCGTGAGCTTGAGATCGTCTGCCGGGCCCTCGAAGCACATGTCCTTGATGGAGTATCCTAACGCCTCGTCAGCTTCAGCGAAGAGTCTCTTGGCGACATCATACTGGTCGAAAAGGTCCTTGCCCATCCCGACGGCCTGAGCGCCTTGACCCGGAAATACGAATGCGAGTTTGTTCACGTTTCACTACCCCCTGCTCTATTTTTCTCGTAATCGATAGATGTATTGCTTGTCTTATCTATGTATATCTATGCTTATATATTATGGTATGATAACTGTCTGCTCGACGGCAGTCTTATTTGCAGTCGTTCTCGATCGTCTCGATGACGCCCGGCAGGCCGCTAACGATGTCCTCGATGATCGTCTTGACCGGCTTGATGTCGTTGAGCATGCCGGAGATCTCGCCGATCATGACGGAGCCGTTGTCGACATCGCCCTCATGCGTAGCGCGGTGCAGGGAACCGACGCCGAGCTTCTCGAGCTCTTCTGCCGGAGCACCGGCTGCCTCGAGTTCCTGGTACTTGCGCGTGAGCTTGTTGTGAAGCACGCGTGCCGGATGACCGAGCGTGCGGCCCGTGACGACCGTCGAACGGTCTTTCGCCTTGAGGACCATCTTCTTGTAGTTCGGATGAGCAATACACTCCTCGCTCACGACGAAGCGGGAGCCCATCTGGACGGCCTGTGCGCCGAGCGCGAAGGCTGCTGCCATGCCGCGCGAATCCGCGATGCCACCTGCACCGATGACCGGCACATCGACAGCATCGACGATCTGCGGCACGAGGGCCATCGTCGTGATCTCACCGATGTGGCCGCCCGACTCCGTGCCCTCTGCAATCAGGGCATCGACGCCGCAGCGCACGAGGCGCTTTGCGAGCGCAACCGAAGCGACGACCGGGATGACCTTCGCGCCAATCTCCTTGAGTGCCGGCACGTACTCGCCCGGGTTGCCAGCACCCGTTGTGACGACCTGTACCTTCTCCTCGACGACGACCTGCATGACTTCCTTGACATACGGGCTCATGAGCATGACATTGACGCCGAACGGCTTGTCCGTCCAGCTCTTGCACTTCTGGATCTCTGCGCGCAGGATCTCTGGCGGCATGTGGCCGGCACCGATGATGCCGAGACCGCCGGCGTTCGAGACAGCCGAGGCGAGCTCAGCCGTGCCGATCCAGGCCATGCCACCCTGGAAGATTGGATACTTTATGTTGAGTAACTTACAGATTGCATTATTTTCAAACATCAGATTAGTCCTCCTTAGCCCATTTCATGATGCAGGATGCCCAGGTGAGTCCGGCACCAAAACCGGCCAGGGCAATGAGATCACCTTTCTTGAAGCGGTGCGCCTGCACCGCCTCCGCCAGGGCAACCGGAATGGACGCCGCTGACATGTTGCCATATTTCCCGATATCGACGATGACCTTCTCCGCCGGGAGTTCCAGGCGCTTCGCCGCCGCATCAATGATGCGCGTGTTGGCCTGATGCGGCACGAGCCAGTCGATTTCCGACTTCTCGATGCCCGCGCGCGCAAGCGACTTCTCGACCGTCTCGCCGAGGATCTTGACTGCGAAGCGGAAGACGGCCCGGCCATCCATGTGGATGCAGTTCTCGTGCATCAGCAGCGACTCGGCCGTCAGAGGCTTGAGGCTGCCGCCGGCAGGGATGTCGAGCAGGTCGCCGCCCGCGCCGTCGCTGCCGAGGTCGAAGCTCAAGAGGCCGTAGCCTTCTTCGACCGGGCCGAAGACGGCGGCACCGGCACCATCACCGAACAGGATGCAGGTGTTGCGGTCCGTCCAGTCCAGGACCTTCGAGAGCGTCTCCGCGCCGACCACGAGGATGTGGCGGTAGACGCCCGTCTCGATGAACTGGCAGGCCGTTGCTGCTGCGTAGGCAAAGCCCGAGCAGGCAGCGGAAAGGTCAAAGGCACCTGCCTTCGTTGCGCCGAGGCGGTCCTGCAGGATGCAGGCCGTCGACGGGATCGTGCGGTCCGGCGTCATCGTCGCGACGATGATGAGGTCGAGTTCCTCGGCTTTCACGCCGGCATTCTCGAGGGCCATGCGGGCCGCGCGCTCTGCGAGGTCCGATGTCGGCTGTTCCTTGCGCGCCACGCGGCGCTCATGAATGCCCGTGCGCTCGACGATCCACTCGTCACTCGTGTCGACCATCTGCTCGAGGTCTTCATTCGTGATGACTTTCTCCGGCACGTACCAGCCTGTCCCTATGATACCAGCGCTATTTCTTTTCTCCGTCATGCGTCAGTATATCCTCCTTTGCAAGTGTATCCTGGATGTGAGCGAGGACATCCCCCCGGACATAATCATTCGCCACACCGATTGCACTGCAGATGGACTTGGCGTTCGACGAGCCGTGGCTGATAATGCAGCAGCCATTGACACCTAAGAGCGGCGCACCGCCGTACTCCGTGACGTCGAGGCGCTTGCCGAGCTTCTTGAGCGTCGGCATCAGGAGGAACGCACCTAGCTTGGCGAGAATACCGCCGCCCTTGATGGCCTCCTTGATGAGTTTCAGGATTGTCTTTGCCAGTCCCTCTGCAAATTTTAGCACAACATTGCCAACAAATCCATCACAAATTACGACATCGAAGTTGCCCTTGGGCACATCGCGCCCTTCGGCATTGCCGCAGAAGTTGATCGTGTGCATGTTCTTGAGCAGCGCGTAAGTCGCCTTGGCCTGCTCATTGCCCTTCGTCTCCTCCTCGCCGATGTTCAAGAGTCCGACGCGCGGGTTCTTGATCTTGAAGACGTATTCCGCATAGATCGAGCCCATGATGCCGCTCTGGACGAGGTGCTCCGGCTTCGAGTCCACATTAGCCCCAGAGTCTAAGAGCAGCGTGACCCCCTTTGGCGTCGGCATCGGCGTCGCGATGGTCGGGCGGCCGATACCCTTGATGCGGCGCAGGATGAGCTGCGCTGCCGTCACGGCTGCGCCCGTACTGCCAGCCGACAGCACGGCATCGCAGACGCCATCCTTGACGAGGCGCGTCGCCACGACGATGGACGCATCCTTCTTCGTGCGCACCGCATCTGCCGGATGCTCGCCCATCTCGATGACCTGCGAGGCGTGATGAATGGAAATGCCGAGCTTTTCCCAGCCCGGCTCCTTCGACAGGACCTCACGGATCTTCGCCTCATCGCCGACGAGGACAATCTCACAATGGTATTTCTTGGCGGCGCGCACCGCACCGAAAACGATCTCGAGCGGTGCGTAATCACCGCCCATGGCATCAACTGCAATCTTCATGCCGGAAATTCCCCCTCACTCCTCTCCCCACGAAACCATGATGAATTTCGCACGGAATACCTCCTGAGTATCATTGCGTGTCTTGACCCAGACAAAATATTTATTGCCGCGTACCTTGACGATCTCTGCCTTGGCAATGAGCTTCTCACCGACATGCACCGGCACCTTGTACTTGACGTTCGCCACGCCGGTGACGGCCATCGGCGCATCGATGATCGCGAGCGCCAGCGAATTGGCCTGCGAGAACATGTAGTAGCCCTTGGCGATCTTCGTCTTCGCGAAGACCATATCATCCGTGATGCGAAGCAGCGAGATGCCGGAATGGCCGAGTTCGAGGTCGATGAGTTCGCCGACGACATCACCGCTCTCGATGGACTTGACCTTGTTCTGCGCACTCTCCGCCATCTTGCGGATGCGGCCGCGCAGCTCCGGTATGCCGAGCTCCAAACGGTCGAGACGGATCGTTTGCACGCTGACGTTGAGCTTCTGGGCGAGCTCCTCGTCGGTCAGGAACGGTTTCTCCTTGACCTGCTGCAGGAGGAGCTGCTGACGCTCCTTCTTCTTGACCCTTGCCATGCCTTCATCTCCTCTCCAAGATTTTAGTACCTGATATTACAACCTTATATCAGGATTCATTATACGGTGTTTGTCCTAAAAAAGCAAGTCTCGCACCGCGCAAATCTCTTCGATGATAAAGGCAGGTATGAGCAAATACGGGCAAAAAAAGAATAAGCAGGACGTTCGTCCTGCTTATCGTATTGTTCTTATTCAGCTGCCTTGACAACCTCTTTGCCATCATAGTAGCCGCATTCCGGGCATACATGATGAGGCATCTTCGGTTCGTGGCACTGCGGGCAAGCTACGAAGCCAGGAGCCTCGAGCTTCCAGTTTGCACGGCGCTGGTCGCGGCGTGCCTTCGAAGTTTTGCGCTTTGGTACTGCCATCTCGGATACACCTCCTTACGGTTTCATTTCTTATTTTTCGCCAATAATTCCTGCAAGGCGGCCATGCGCGGATCCGGTACAAACCGGTCGCAGCCACAGTCTCCCTGATTGAGGTCTGCTCCACAGACGGGACAGAGTCCTTTGCAATCAGGCTTGCAGAGCTTGCTGAGCGGCTGAGCCGCCAGGACGGTATCACGGACGAGCTCCGTGATGTCGATGAAGTCGCCATCGAAGCGATTGGCCTCCTCATCATCAGCCATCTCACCCGTGCGGCGGAATTCTTCCGAGAAGGGATGTTCCTGCTCTTCTTGGCACGGTGCCAGGCAGCGGTCGCATACATAGGATTTCGTGCAGCGGATGACGCCTTCCGCGCGCCAGCAGCTGCCCGTGTGGACGACATGCCCTTCGACCGTCAGAGGTCCCACAAAGGCATAATCGTCCGCAACGGCGCCGATGGCTTCGGCAGTCGTCGTGAACGCAAACGGAATCTCCTGCATGATGTCCGCATTCGATTCAGCAATGTTTATTTTCATATCAGCATCAACCTCCATACATTATAGCGATGTGCCCATTCCTTTGTCAAGTATCTAGTGGCAAGTTCGCCTTCCCTAGAGCACGCGCTGGATGTGGATGGCGAGCAGCGTGACCTCTGCGGAAGAGATGGGCAGGCAGAGTTTCTCCTCGAGCGCCTTGCAGAGCTTCTCGGCGAGCTGGTAGGCACGCGGGTACATCTTACGCACGTACTCATCCATCTGCAGCGGCACTTCCTCCTGCGCGCGGATGCGCAGGATCATGTAGCAGACATGGCTGATGAGCCGCGTGTACTTGAGTTCCGTGCGCCGCAGCGAGATGCCGAGCTCTGTTTCGATCTTCGCGATGCAGTCGGCGGCCAGCCGGATGTTCGTCAGGCTGTCCCCGGCATTCTGCTCGCTGATGCCCGCATGGATGTGCAGCGAGAGGTAGCCCGCCTCTTCAGGCGGCAGGCTCAGGCCCTCTTCGCGCTCGATTGCGTGGAGGCCCTGCTCCGCGATGCGGTACTCGTCGGGAAACATCACCATGATGTCGTGCTGCAGCGGATTGGGCAGGCGGATGCCGCGGCGGCAGCGCTCGAGCGCCATCGCGATGTGATCCGCCATCGGCAGCAGGATATCGTCGGTCATGTCGGGGAACGACTTGCGCGCCTCGTCGAGCACGCGCGCCGCGAGCTCGACTGCGTGCGGGTCGATGCCGTTGACGCGCTGCAGCGCGCTGTTCTCATCGCCCGGGACGAGATGGTAGACCTTGGCCTGTGGCAGATGCGTCAGGCTCTCTATGCGCTCGCCGCTCTTCTTCCCGAAGCCGATGCCCTTGCCGAGCAGGATGACCTCTCGCCCCTCTTCCGTCAGCGCCAGGAGCCCGTTGTTGTTCAAGGGCTTGATGACACGAAACATAAAAAACCTCCTTATATGATGCTATCATTATAACCGATACAGAGGTTATGTGCTATAGCCATACAAGGAGATTTTTCATGTCATAGGTTATAATGACTGGACTGGTGTCAGGTTCTGCTTAGAATTTCGCCACTTCGTCGAGTGCCTTGACCGCACCCGTCTTTTCCATCTGGATGGACTGGCCTTCCTGCAGACCCGTGAAGATGACGAGGCAGGCATCCGACTTGGCATTTGCCTTGATGAAGTCGTCGTCGAAGTGCATGAGCTTGTCGCCCTTCTTGACCTTCTGGCCGTTCTCGACGAATACCTCGAAGCCCTTGCCGCCGAGGTTGACCGTGTCAACGCCGATGTGCAGCAGGTACTCCGTGCCGTCAGCGGCCTTCATGCCGATGGCGTGCTTCGTGTCGAAGACGAAGACGACTTCGCCGTCAGCTGGTGCGTAGACCGTCTCTTCCGTCGGGTAGACGAAGTAGCCGTCGCCCATCATCTTGCTCGCGAACGCCTCGTCCGGCGCTTCTGCAATTGGATGGACATCGCCGGCAATCGGCGTGCAGAGGGCATGCGTTGCGGCCTGCGGTGCAGCAGCCGGCTTCTCTTCGGCCTTCGGCGCCTCTTCTGCCTTCGGTGCTTCTGCCGGGGCATCGAGCTCTGGCTCGACATCCGGAGCCGTCTCGAGGTACGTCTCGAGGTTTGCCTTGATGACGGCAACCTGCGGTCCGTAAATGACCTGGACGCCCGTGCCCTTGACGATGACGCCGACGGCGCCCGTTGCCTTGAGGATCTTCTCGTTGACGAGCGAGGAATCTGCTACCGAGCAGCGCAGGCGCGTCGCGCAGCAGTCGACCGACGTGATGTTCTTCTTGCTGCCGAGGCCGCGTGCGATCATCGAGCTCTTGGCATCCTCGACGCTCTGCTGCGAGCCGCCGTTTGCGCCAGCGCCCTTCTTGGCCTGGTAGTCTGCTTTCGTGTAGAGCTTCGTCTCCTCGTCGTCGTCCTCACGGCCCGGCGTCTTGAAGTCGAATTTCTTGATCATCCAAGTGAAGATGAAGTAGTAGAGGAAGAAGTAGATGATGCCGACCGGGATGATGTACATCCAGTTCGTCTTCGCCTCACCCTGCAGGATGCCGAAGATGAAGAGGTCGAGCAGGCCGCCCGAGAACGTCAGGCCGACCGCGATGTTGAGCATATGCGCAATCATGTAGGCAGCGCCAGCGAGGATGACCTGCACGCCGAAGAGTGCCGGTGCGACAAAGAGGAAGGAGAACTCGATCGGCTCCGTGATACCCGTGAGCATCGAGGTCAGGGCGGCGGAGAGCAGGAGACCTTTGGCGGCCGTCTTCTTCGACGGCTTCGCGCAACGGTACATGGCGAGTGCTGCGCCCGGCAGACCGAAGATCATGAAGATGAACTCACCGGAGAAGTAGCGCGTCGCATCTGCGCTGAAGTGCGTGACATCCGGCGAAGCAAGCTGGGCGAAGAAGATGTTCTGGCCGCCCTGGACGAGCTGGCCGTCGATCATCATCGAGCCGCCGACGCCCGTCTGCCAGAACGGCAGGTAGAAGACGTGGTGCAGGCCGAACGGGATCAGCGCGCGCTTGATGATACCGAAGATCAGCGTACCGATGTAGCCCGTGCCCGTGACGAGGCTGCCGAGTGCGAAGATGCCCTGCTGCGCCAGCGGCCAGATGAAGTAGAGGGCGATGCCGACGAAGAGGTAGACGACCGTCGAGATGATCGGCACGAAGCGCGAGCCGCCGAAGAACGACAGCGCGTTCGGCAGGACGATCTTGTGGAACTTATTGTGGAGGTACGCGACGCCGATGCCGACGATGATGCCGCCGAAGACGCCCATCTGGTACGACATGATGCCGCACGAGCTCGCGATCGTACCCTCGAGCACGCCCGGCGCGATCGTGCCGTCCGGCAGGATCTGGCCGTTGAGCTTGAGCATGGCGTTGCAGGCGCTGTGCATGACGAAGAAGGAGATCATGGCGGCGAGCGCTGCGACCTCGCGCTCTGCCTTGGCCATGCCGATGGCGACGCCGACGGCGAAGATGATCGGCAGGTTGCCGAAGATCGTGCTGCCCGCGCTGGCCATGATGGTCAGCAGGCCGCCGAGGAGCGTGCCATCACCGAAGATGGCTTCGAGACCATACGTCTTGATGGTCGTCGGATTGGTGAACGATGCGCCGATGCCGAGCAGGATACCGGCGATCGGCAGCACGGCGACTGGCAGCATGAAGCTGCGGCCGACGCGCTGCAATACGCTGAAGATTTCGTCTTTCATGAGACCGTCCTTTCCCCCGCGTGCAGGCACGCAAAAAGGCATCAGCAAAAAGCAGCTATACAGGTCCCCTTCCTCTAAACGGGATCTGCTGCTCTTCGCTGATGCCTGCATGACCAGTAACACGCGAACCTTGTTACAACATATCTTGTTTCAACAGGCCTTATTATACGCTATCTTCATCGCGTTGTAAAGCCTGTTTTCGCATTTTATTTCTTGATTCTTCGCGATGTCGCGCAGGAAGCAGCCAAAGCCTGACGGGCGGCCTCCTCCACCTGCTTCAACGGCACGCCGGCCCGTCGCGCCAAGAGGCAGCAATCCTCGTACTCCGGCTTGCTGTTGACGAGCACGCCGTGCCAGAAGGCGAGCTTGCAGGCGACTTCGCCGTACGGCGTCGCGACGCGCACCGTCTCGCGCTCCGCCTCGATGCGCTCCGCCACCTCAAGGACGCGCAGGCCGATGCTCGTCGTCTCGCGCAGGATGACAGAAGCACATGCATTCTTCGATCTCGTGCGGCAGAGCAATGAGAGCATCTGCGCCGGCCGTGTCTTCTTCATGACAATTGGCGTTGTCCAGACATCGAGTGCGCCGGCCGCGAAGAGCCGCTCGTAGAGGTAGCCGTAGATCTGCGGGCTCATGTCGTCGATGTTCGTCTCGAGCACGAGGAAATCCGAGCCCTGCTCCGCCTCTTTTTCTGCCACCTCTCCGATGTAGAGCCGCAGCACATTGGGGATTGCGAGGTCCCAGGTGCCGGCGCCATAGGAAACGCCATCCGCCCGGAAGCCCTCTGGCAGACTCTCCGAGAAAGAGGCCTGGCTGCGCAGGAAGGCCGCGCCCGTCGGCGTCGTGAGCTCCTTCTCAGCACCGGCATGATAGTTCGGCCAGTCGAGCAAGAGGTCAGCCACGGCAGGAGCCGGCACCGGCATGAGGCCATGCGCGCACTGCACGAAGCCCGAGCCCGTATTGACCTTTGAGGCAAAGACGCGCTCGATGCCGAGGTAGTCAAGGCAGATGGCCGCGCCGACGATGTCGAGGATGGAGTCGACCGCGCCGACCTCATGGAATGTCACCATGTCGGCAGGGCGCGCGTGCACCTTGCCCTCCGCCTCGGCCAGCACCTCGAAGATGGCAAGGCTTCGCGCTTTGACCGCCTCCGTCAGAGACGACGCCTCAATCAGCGCGCGGATGTCTGCCATCGTGCGGTGTTCATGGTGCCCGTGCTCTCCATCATGGTGCCCATGATGGGGCAGCTGGACATCGACATAGCAGGCCGCAATGCCGTTCTTCACGACGGGCTCCACCTTCATCGCATAACTGCCCTCGATGGGAAGCTTCGCAAGCTCGGCGCGCAGATGTGCCTCCGGCACGCCCGCCGCCAGGAAGGCACCGAGCAGCATGTTGCCGCTGATGCCCGAGAAACAATCGAGATAAATCGCTTTCATATTCATTCTCCTCAGCGCAGGTGGTTGATCTTGCTCGCGAGCACGCCGGCACCGAAGCCATTGTCGATGTTGACGACGCTGACGCCCGCCGCACAGCTGCTGAGCATCGCTAAGAGGGCCGTGACGCCCTGGAACGCCGCCCCGTAGCCGACACTCGTCGGCACGGCAATGACAGGTTTGTCCGTCAGGCCGCCGACGACGCTCGCGAGCGCGCCCTCCATGCCGGCGACGACGATGATGACCCTCGCCGCTTCGATGTCCGCCTTATGGGCAAAGAGCCGGTGGATGCCGGCCACGCCGCAGTCGTAGTGCACCCTGACTGTATTGCCGCAGAGATGCGCCGTGAGCCTGGCCTCCTCCGCGACGGGGATGTCGCTCGTGCCGGCCGACAGGATCAGGATCATGCGCTCTGGATCCCGCACCACGGGCCGCTCGATGTATAGGATGCGTGATACTTCATCGTATCTTGCCTCCGGCAGCTTTTCCTGCACAAAGGCGGCCTTCTCCGCGCTGACGCGCGTCGCCATGACGCTGCCCGCACTCTTCTCGGCCAACGCCTCCATGATGGCGAGCACCTGCTCGCCCGTCTTGCCCTCGCCGTAGATGACCTCGGGAAAGCCCTGACGCCGTTCGCGCGCATGGTCGACCTCCGCGAAGCCCATCTCCTCGACGGAGGACTTCTCCAGGAAGGCCGCTGCCTCCCGCTCCGAGATGCTCCCCTGCTTGTAGCGCCGGAGCACCGAACAGATCTCTTCGTCCGTCATACTCTACACTTCCTCATTGAAACAAAAAGCCTATGATGCTCGCATCATAGGCCACATAATCCGGTTCATTGCTCAGCCGGCAGGTGTTCTTCCGCTTTCTCTTCTTTGGCCGGTGCCGGCGGCTTCGGCTGGTTGAGGCCGGCCTTGGCGGTCTGCAGGACTTGCAGGGCCTGCTGCAGGCCCTGCGTGACCTGCTGGACGCCTGTAGCAGCCTGCTTCACACCGTCCTGCGCCTGTTGGACGCCCTCGAATGTGCGCGAGACATGTGCGATGAGCTGCTCGAAGACCTGGTTCGCATAGAGGTCGACATTGTCCTTTAGCTCCTGCGCCTGTGCCTTGGCCGCGTCGATCATCTCCTTCGACTGCTGCTGCGTCTGCTGCAGGATCTCCTTGCCGCGCTGCTTCGACTGAATGACGATTTCACTGTTTTCCACCATCGCCGCAGCCTGACGCTCTGCTTCTGCACGAATGTGCTCAGCCTCGCGCTTGGCATCATTCATGATCCCGTCGCGCTCTTTCATGATAACCTCTGCCTTCTCGAGCTCCTTCGGCAGGTCGTTGCGAAGCTCCTCCACGTAGTGGACGAGGTCGTTGTCGTTGATGAGGATGTGGCCCGTGAACGGGAAAGTCTTGGCCGTGGCCACCATGTTCTCGATCTTATCTAAAGTCTCGCGTACTCCCATATTCCGCTTACTCCCTTTCTTTTCCTGAACTCCTGAACACCTTGAATTGCTTGCATGATGGAATCTATAATCTATGGATTGCCTGCTCCACGCAGGGTGGAACCAGGCCGTGTACATCACCGTGGAAACGGATGAGCTCCCGTATGCCCGAGGAGCTCACGAAAGAATACTCCGGCCGCGTCAAGAGGAAGACCGTGTCGATGTCAGGTTCCAGATGGCGAATCATGTAGGCCTCGTTCTGCTCGTACTCGAGGTCCTTGATGGAGCGGACGCCGCGCACGATGACATGCGCCTCATGCGCCTTCATGTAATCCGTGATGAGTCCCGAGAACGAATCGACCTTGACATTCCCGATGTGGGCAGTCGCCTCGCGCAGGAAGCGCACGCGCTCTTCGACCGGAAAGAACGCCTGCTTGTTCACGTTGTGGAACACGCAGATGATGATCTCGTCAAACATCGTGCTGGCCCGCTCGAAGATGTCGATGTGGCCATTCGTGACGGGGTCGAAACTGCCGGAACAGACGGCACGCCTCATATATCCGCCTCCTCAAGATACGCCTTGCGCTGGAAGAAGCTCAGCTGCGTCGTATGGCCGTAGCGGCGGTTCAGCACACAGCTGAGCTTTGCGAGCTCTGGCATGGTATTCTCATCCGCGCCGTGCTCGACGACGAGGATGCCGTCATGGGCGAGCACCGCGCTCTCGTCAAAGAAAGTCAGTGCCCGCTCAAAGAGACCCTTGTGGTACGGCGGATCGCAGAAGATCAGATCGAAGGACGCCCCGCCCTGCTCAAAGCGCGCGAGCTGCGCGAAGACATCGCCGCCATGGACAGTGGCGCGGTCCTGCAGGCGCGTGTGTACGGCGTTCTCGCGGATCAGCGCTGCCGTCGCCTGGTCGACGAAGCAGGCCGAGGCGGCGCCGCGCGACAGGGCCTCGAGTCCGAGGTTCCCCGTGCCCGCGAAGATGTCGAGGACCTTGCGCCCGTACACCTTCGAGCCGAGGATGTTGAACAGGGACTCCTTGATCCGGTCCGACGTCGGGCGCGTCGCCTGCCCCTTCGGCGTCTTGAGGCGGCAGCCCCGCGCCGAGCCCGTTATGATTCGCATACGTTCCACTCCAAACACAAAAGCCAATAAACGCTTTTATTCTAACATATTTTCTCGTTTTCGTGAACTGTTAATGATATAATATAGCGCGTATTAAAAGTTTGGAATGAAAGTGAGGGCATCTCTTTGGAACGATATCGAAAGCGGAGTGCGCTCTTGATTCTCGTGCTCGTGCCGCTCCTCGCGCTCGGGCTCTGGAATCTGCGAGCCCTGCACCACCCTGCCGGCACGCCCATCTCGCCGCAGGAAACGACGGAGCACCATGTCGTGCTCGTGCCGCTCGACGGCCGCCCGCCCTGCCGCCAGTTCGTCATCGATGCGGGGCGCATCGGCGGCACGGAGGTCGTGACGCCGCCGCACGAGCTGCAGGACTACTACTCGCAGCCCGGCGACACGAAGGGCATGCGCCGCTGGCTGCTTGAGGAAGTACAGGCAGGTCAGACCGATGCCATCTTCCTCTCCGTCGACCAGCTGCTCTACGGCGGCCTGCTGACGGCCCGTGAGAAACAGGCCACGCCCGAGGAAGTCGAGGAACTCCTCACCTTCCTGCACGAGCTCCACGCGGCGAATCCCGCCGTGCCCATCTATGCCTTCAGCATCCTGCCGCGACTGACGCCGCAGGACACGATTGACGGCTACGACGAGCGGCGCGACATCATGACCTACTCACGCCTCGTCGGCCGCCAGGCGGCGGGCCTGCCCGTCGACGAGGAAAAGCTCGCCGCACTCAAGGCGAAGATCCCGCCCGCGAGCCTCGCGCGCTACCTCGCGCACTTTGCAGAGAACGCCGCCCTCAATGAACGGCTCATCGACCTCACGCATGACGGGACCATCACGCGCCTCGTGCTCGGACAGGACGACGGCGAGGAATACGGAATCCCGAACATCGAGAAGTACAATCTGCTGGGCTACATCCAGGACCTCAGCCTGACCGATCGCCAAGTCTTCCTGACACACGGCGCCGACGAGATTGCCCTGTCGCTGCTCGCCGCCTGGCACAACGAGACGACAGGCTACGCGCCGAAGATCTTTGTCCAGTACAACGACCCCGGCGCGCACGACCGCGTCATGCCCTACATGGCCGTCTCGACGGGCGTCTGCACCGAGGAGAAGATACGCCTGACGGGCGGCTCACTCGCCGCCTCGCCGGAAGAGGCCGACTTCACGCTGCTCGTCTCGACGAACGACACCGACAAGGACACGCTCTGGAGCCGCGGCGCCTGCGTGAGCCTGCTCGAAGACAACCTCGCCAAGGGGCAGCCGACGGCACTCGTCGACCTCAGCAAGCACTTCAACGCCGATGAGACAGTCCTGCCACAGCTCATCGCGGCCGCCTTCCCCGTCAACCGCCTGCTGGCCTACGCGGGCTGGAACACGACGAGCAACGCCCTCGGCACGGCGATTGCCCAGGCCTGCCTCTACCGCTCCTCGCTGGAAACAGTGAGCAGCGAGGATGAAGCCATCGGCCTCGCCGCCGCGCAGGTCCGCTTCCTCGAGAACCGCATCCTCGAGGATTACTTCTACCTCAAGGAAGACATCGACACCATCAACGGCACGCTCAAGAAGGCCGGCTACACCAACACAGCCGACCTCGACCTCGACCACAACTACCGCTGGGCCAACCTCATGCTGCGCACCTCGATGACGCGCCACCTGCTCGTCTACAAGAACACCGCCGCCTTCCGCGCGCCCTTCCCCGTCGCTGCGCCCTCGGGCACCATCTATCTGCAGCTCCACGACATGCAGGCCGACATGAGCTTCCCGTGGCCGCGCACGTTTGAGATTTACCTCGAGACGACGCCGTTCTTCAGCCGCATCTCATAAAAAAAGAGCGAGACCGTGTCTCGCTCTTTTTGTTGTGCAGCATAGTGGTTCAGATGTAGATCTCGCAGTCATCCTCGATCTTCTTGCAGGCTTCGCGTACGCGCTCCATGACGCTCTGCTGGTCGGCATCGCACTCGAACTCGACCTTCATCTCCTGCATCATGAAGTTGATGGCGGCATGCTTGACGCCGTCGACCTTATTGGCCGCCTGCTCCATGAGGTTCGCGCAGTTGGCACAGTCCACCTCGATGCGGTAGGAACGCTGCGGCAGCGCCTCTGCTGCTGGGGCAGGCTTGCGTTCTGCATGAGGTTCGGGGACGGGAATGGTCTCGACCTCTGCGCCCGACGGCAGGACTTCTTCGCGCGCGCCTGCCGCAGCCGGGAGCTCCGGCACCTTGCCGCTCGCAAAGAGGGCCCGCATGGCGTTGAGCACAGCCAGCACCATGACGCCGACATCGGCGAAGATGGCCGCCCACATGTTGGCCAGGCCGATGGCGCCGAGGACGAGCACGACAGCCTTGACACCGATCGAGAAGACGATGTTCTCATAGACGATGCGCATCGTCTTGCGCGCGATACGCTGTGCCACGGCGATCTTCAGAGGATCGTCGTCCATCAGCACGACATCAGCCGCCTCGATGGCCGCATCGGACCCCATCGCGCCCATCGCTATGCCGACGTCGGCGCGTGAGAGCACGGGCGCATCGTTGATGCCGTCGCCGACGAAGGCCAGCTTGCCGCCCCTGCCCTGCTGCAGCAGGGCTTCGACCTTGGCGACCTTGTCCTGCGGCAGCAGCTCGCCGTAAGCCTCGTCGAGCGAGAGTGCAGCGGCGACATGCTCAGCGACTTTCTTGGCGTCGCCCGTCAGCATGACCGTGCGCTTGATGCCGTTCTTGTGGAGCGCTTCGATGGCCCTTGCCGAGTTCGCCTTGATGACGTCCGAGATGACGATGTGGCCCGCATAGACGCCGTCGATGGCCACATGGATGATCGTGCCCTCCTTCTCGCAGGGATGCCAGGCCGCGCCGACGGCCTCCATCATCTTCTCATTGCCGACGCAGATCGTATGGCCATTGACCTTGGCGCGCACGCCGTGGCCGGCGACCTCCTCGACTGCTTCGACGCGGCAGCCGTCGGCCTCATGCGCATACGCCGTGCGCAACGAGACGGCAATCGGGTGCGTCGAGTACCGCTCGACATGTGCGGCGAGGTGCAGGAGTTCCTCCGGCTCAATCGTCTCCGGATGGATGGCCGTGACCTCGAACACGCCCTTCGTCAACGTGCCCGTCTTGTCGAAGACGACCGTATCGACTGCGGCGAGCGTCTCGAGGTAGTTGGACCCCTTGATGAGCACGCCAGCGCGGCTCGCCCCGCCGATGCCGGCGAAGAACGAGAGCGGGATGCTGATGACGAGCGCGCACGGGCAGCTGATGACGAGGAAGACGAGGGCCCTGTAGACCCAGGTGCCCCAGTCGGCGCCCATGTCGCCGAGCAGATTGACGATTGGCGGCACGACGGCCAGCACGGCAGCGGCGCCGACGACGATTGGCGTGTAGACGCGCGCGAACTTCGCGATAAAGTGCTCCGACTTCGACTTGCGCGAGCTCGCCTCCTCGACGAGCTGCAGGATGCGCGAGACAGTCGACTCCGCGAAGCGCTTCGTCGTGCGGATGGTCAGTACGCCGTCCTCATTGATGCAGCCGCTGATGACCTCATCGCCCGCCTTGACGCGGCGCGGCAGGCTCTCACCCGTCAATGCGACCGTGTTGAGGCTCGACTGGCCTTCGACCACGACGCCGTCGAGCGGCACCTTCTCGCCCGGCTTGACGAGGATGGTCGAGCCGATGGCCACCGAGTCGGGGCTGACGCGCTGCAAACCGTCCGACTGCACGAGATTGGCGTAGTCGGGGCGGATGTCCATGAGCTCCGAGATGTTGCGGCGGCTGCGGCCGACGGCATACGACTGGAACCACTCGCCGACCTGATAGAAGAGCATGACGGCGATGCCCTCCGTGTAGTCGCCGTCCTCGTAGACCGCGAGCGCCATCGCGCCGATCGTCGCCACGGCCATGAGCAGGCACTCGTCGAGCGGCTGGCGGCGCCAGATGCCCTTGCCCGCCTTGAGCAGGATGTCATAGCCGACGATGAGGTACGGCACGAGGTACGCGAGGAAGCGCGCCATGCCCGAGAGTGGCACATAGGCCAGCGCGACCATGAGCACCGCCGCCACCACGATGCGGATGAGGTTTCGTTTCTGTCTAGGGTTCATCTTCTCCACTCCAATCTGCTTGGATCAAACATATGAACAATGATTCATTCGTTGATTTCATTATAACAGATTGGCCGGATAAGGCAAGCATTTCATGCGAAAATGTAGGCAAAAATTTTTTATTTTCCTGTTGACAACAGCGTCCCTCATCCGTATAATATATAAATGTCGAAAGACACAGGGGTATCGCCAAGTTGGTAAGGCACGGGTCTCTGAATCCCGCATGCGTTGGTTCGAGTCCAGCTACCCCTGCCATATGAATATTGAGCCAGTCCGCAAGGGCTGGCTTTTTTGTATGTCAATCCTGTATTCCTATTGTCCAGAATAAAAGAGACTGGCGCACGCTGCATCTGCACGTGCGCCAGTCTCTTTTCCTGTACATATCGCAGGACTTATTTCTTGTTATTCTTGTCTTTCTTGCTGGACTTCGTATTTGCCTTCTTGTCCTTGCTGTTCGCGAGCTGCTTGCTGTCCACATCCTTCAGGGTCGTGATGCCCTTCTGGAAGGCAGCGAGCGAGCTTGCGCGCAGGTCCGGATTGTCGATGAGCTCGACGCCGTAGCGGTTGCCCTTCTCCGTGCGGAAGAAGGCGACAGCCATCTGCGTATCGGCCTTCGCCACGCCGTCGACCTTGCCGTCGCCGTCCTCATCAATCTCGACTTCTTTGGCCGTCACCGCATAGATGGCCTTGTTCTTCGCGTTGAGATTGACGAGCATGATGCCCTCGTAGCCATTGCTGCCCATGATGCCCGAGAGCAGCTTCTCAGCTTCCGACTCCTTGAGCTTGTTGAGGTCCGGCACATTCTTGTTGTCAAAGGCATCGGTGAGCACGACCCAGGCGTACTTGATGTTGTAGCCGTCGTTGTCGAAAATCAGGACCTCACCCTTCTTGTCCTCGTAGAGCGCGCTGGCCGGGATGACACCGACGGGCTTCTGCGGGCACTGGATCGTGTAGCCGTACTGCTGGCTCGTGTAGGTGTAGGGCAGCGTGACCTGCACAGGGGCCGCCTGCGTGGCGGCTGCCGGTGCCTGCTCAGCGGCGAAGGCCGGCATGGCCGGCGTCATGAGGATGGCGGCGCCAAGCGCTGCCGCTGCTGCATAAGAATAAAATCGCATACGATTACTTCCTTTCTGGATGAGCGTTCTGCTCTGGGTGATTCAGCTGCGTGAGGTAGGCGGATGCCATGGCGAGTGCCGTGTCGGTCGTCTGACGCTTTACCTCCGTGCGCGTGCCGCTGAAGTGATTTTCCTTGACCATCGTACCCCGCGGACCTGAAACGGCGATGAAAACGAGGCCGACCGGCTTCTCCTTCGTACCGCCGCCCGGACCGGCGATGCCCGTGATGCCGACGCCGATGTCCGTCTTGATGGCGCGGCGGATGCCCTCGGCCATCTCGCGCGCCGTCTCCTCTGAGACAGCGCCGTGCGCGAGCAGCGTCTCATGCTGCACGCCGACGAGCGTTTCCTTGATGCGGTTCGTGTAGGAGACGACGGAGCCCATAACGTAGGCCGAGCTGCCCGCGATGTCCGTCAAACGGCTCGTCAGCAGGCCGCCCGTACACGACTCCGCACAGGCAATCGTGAGGCCCTGCGCGAGGAGCTGCTGTCCGACCTGTTCTTCAAGAAGTTTCTTGCTCATTCCGCTGCCTTCTTCCCTGCTTCGCTGGCATCGCCATTGTTGATGCGCTCGCCGACGATGTCGTAGGTGAAGCCCTGCAGGACGCGCACACGCACGATGTCGCCCGGCTTGCTGTCCGTGTCGTTCTCGACGTAGACCTGGCCGTCGACCTCCGGCGCCTCACGGTAGGAACGGCCGACCGAGATGTTCGGCTGCTCCTCGTCACGCCCCTCGACGAGGACATCGAGCTCCTTGCCCTCGAGCGACTGATTGATCTGCTCCGAGATCTTGCACTGCAGGCTCATGAGGTCGTGGTAGCGCTCCTGCATGATCTCCTCCGGCACCTGGTTCGGCATGTCGTAGGCCGGCGTGCCCTCCTCGCGCGAATACGTGAAGACGCCGACCTTGTCGAGGCGCATCTCCTCGATGAAGTTGCGCAGCGTGTGGTACTGGGCATCCGTCTCGCCCGGGAAGCCGACGATGAACGTCGAGCGGATCGTCACGCCGGGGATGCGCTCGCGCAGCTTCTTGATCAGCGCGCGCATCTCCTCCTGCGTGTCAGGGCGGCGCATGCTGCGCAGCACGGCGTCGTGCGCATGCTGCAGCGGCAGGTCGACGTACTTGCAGATCTTCGGCTCGCTCGCAATCGTCTCGATGAGCTCGTCGCTGAAGTACTTCGGGTAGCTGTAGAGCGTGCGGACCCACTGGAGCTTCGGCACCTTGACGATCTCGCGCAAGAGCTCAGAAAGCTTCGGCGCACCGTAGAGGTCGCGGCCGTACTCCGTCGAGTCCTGGGCGATCAGGACGACTTCGCGCACGCCGTTCTCCGTCAGGTGGCGCACCTCGTCGCAGATGTCCTCGATGCGGCGGCTGCGGTAGTCGCCGCGGATGTACGGGATGGCGCAGAAGGCGCAGCGGTTGTTGCAGCCCTCCGCGATCTTGACGTAAGCCGTGTACGACGGCGTCGTCGTGATGCGCGGCGTGTTCTCGTCGTAAAGCGCCTCGTCCTTGCCGGCGATGACGACGCGGTGCCCCTTGAGCGTCTCCTCGACGGCCTCCATGATGCGGCCCCAGGCGCCCGTGCCGATGATGGCATCCGCCTCCGGTATCTCGTCTAAGAGCTCCTGCTTGTAGCGCTGTCCGAGGCAGCCCGCGACGATCAGGCTGCGGCAGCGGCCGCTCTCCTTGTACTCGGCCATGTTGAGGATGGTCGTGATCGACTCCTCCTTGGCCGACTGGATGAAGGCGCAGGTGTTGACGATCAGGATATCGGCCTCGGCCGGATTGGCCGTGAGCTCGATGCCGTGCTGCTTGAGGATGCCGAGCATGACCTCTGTGTCAACGAGATTCTTGGAACAGCCAAGACTGATGAAACCAGCTTTCACTGAAATACCTCCCTAGTATGGATAGATCTATCGGTAGATGCAATCGTACAAATCACATAAAATCGCACAAAGGAGGATGCCGATAAAGCATCCTCGCTTTCATTTCCTTGTCCCTGTCATTGGAAGCGGATCTCGCGCGCCCACGTGTCGAGCAGATTGTGCTTCTGCTCGCTCGAGAACTGCGGAACCTGCGTGAACAGCGTGAGATTCTTGCCGGGGAAGGTCTTATAGGCCATCGTCCCCGGATTGGTCGGCACGAAGAAGTAATTGTGGCTCTGCAGGGCGATCTGTGCCTCATCGGAGAGCAGCCAGTCCGCGAAATGCTGCGCGAGCACCTTCTCCTTGTCCCCGCTCGAGGCGAGGATACCCGTGCCCGTGATCCAGGCCGTCGTGCCGTCCGTCGGGTAGATGACCTGCAGCGGGTAGCCGTCATGGATGTAGCGCATGGTCTCGCTCTCGACGGCAATCGAGATATCGACCTCCCCCATGCCGGCCTGGCGCACAGGGTTCGAGAGATAGCGGGCATACTGCACGACGTGCGGGTGGATCTTACCGAGCATCGCCATCGTCTCCTCTTCGCCGAACTCTGCCGTCATCGCGTAGAGCAGGTTCGAGGAGGCGTCGGCCGCCATGAAGTCCGTGATGCCGATGCGGGCATCCTGCTCCGCAAGCGCCTGCCAGGTGTCGGGGATGTCGGCATGCAGCGTCCTGAGGTAATCCCGGTTGACGCAGAAGACGATGGGGTCGTACCAGACGCCCATCCAGTAGCCGTCATCCTGGCGGAAGGAATTCGCGACCATGTCGCCGCGCTCCGACACGTAGGGCGTCAGGAAGCCGCTGCGCGATGCCTGACCGAGCGTCTGCCAGTCGGCCAGCACCATCGCGGCATCCGCCTTCTTCGGCGAGTCCGCTTGCGCCTTCATGCGGTCGAGCACCTCTGCCGAGGAGAGCGGCACGAATGTCACGTGGACGCCCGAGCTGTCCTCGTACGCCTGTGAGAGGATGTCGGCCTCTTCCGCCGGCAGCGTCGTCAGGACCGTCAGTTCCTGCACCCGCGTCCGGCGGTCAATATGGCCGGAGTCCGCAAGGTAGGCCGAACCCGCGATGACGATGGCCAGCAGCAGGAATGCGGTCAGAAGGAGTGTCGTATACCGTCTCATGAAACGCCTCCCTTATCACATATCACACGACTCCAATACTCAGAGCTTCTCATCGCTGTCCCCGGACACATCTGCCGCCTCGCCCTTGCCGTCGAGCAGGTACGTCCAGCCGTCCTTCTCCGCGACGCGGCCTTCCTTCATGAGGTGGCCGAGCGCCCGCTTGAAGGCCGCCTTGCTGATCTGGAACTTGTCGCGGATAACCTCCGGCGACGTCTCGTCGCTGTAGGGCATGCGGCCCTTGCGGCTCGCAAGCAGCGCGAGGATGCGGTTCGAATCCGTGACGAGCGCCTTCTCCTTGGCCTCGCGCAGCGAGGCGTTGAGCCGCCCGTCCGGGCGGACGAAGGTGACGCGGGCCGTCACGACCTCGCCGACCCGCGGGCGCTCGTTGTCCTTCATCTCCTTGTTGGCGATGAAGACGATGTAGCGCTCATTCGAGAACAGGAAGGCGCCGGCATCCGTGTAGTTGTAGATGGCACCGGTGACCATCTGGCCGACCTTGACGTGCGTCGCCGGCTTCGAGGCGCGGCGCATCTCGTCCTCGACCTCCATCGTCACGGCCAGTCGGCCGGACTTGTCGGTGTAGAGCTTCGCCCAGACGACCTCGCCAACCTGCGGACGGCCGCGCATGCCGGCGTACGGCATGAAGATGCCGCGCTCCGCGCCGACGTCGACAAAGGCGCCATCCCGGCTCACGTTGATGACGCGCAGTCGGGCAATCTGGCCTTCCTTCATCTTCGGCACGCGCATGCTGGCCGTCAGGCGGCGTTTCGGGTCCAGGTAGAGGAAGACATCGACAAAATCGCCGACGGCGACAGGATGCGTCTGCTGCGTCTTGTGCAGCAGGATGTCATCCGAGGTATTCCCCGTCTGGGCGTCGAGGAAGGCGCCCATCTCACTGACGCGCGCGACCTGCAGGCGGGCGACCGTGCTCGGGCCGAACTTCCGCTTGGGGCGCGCAGCCTCCTGGGTCATTTCCGTCTTATCGTTCATAACTTCCATCCTTCTTACCGTGGCTCACTTTCTCAGTCTGTTCAATCGCTTTAATCTCAATCACTTCAATCGGCTCAGTCTTCATAGGTCGTGAGCTTCGCATCGCCCCAGAGCTGCTCGAGCGCGTAGTACTCGCGCATCTCCTGGCGGAAGATGTGGACGACGACATCGCCGAAATCGAGGAGGACCCAGTCGCCCTCGCGGTAGCCTTCTTTGTGATTGAAGGCCACGCCGTCTTTGGCGAGCTCTTCCTCGATATTGTCGGCAATCGCGCGGACCTGCGTGGCCGTATTAGCCGAGCAGATGACAAAGTAGTCCGGCGAGATCATGAGACCCTGCATGTCCATCATCACGATGTCACGGGCCTTCTTGTCGCTGGCCGCCTTGCAGATGGCCTTGCACATTTCCTGTTCCGTCATATTGTACCTCCTGTACCTCTAGTCTCTATCAAAATCTTTACGTTCACATGATTAGTTGCCTGCCGTGCTGGCGTCAGGGAAGAGTTCCTGCATCGCATGGCGGATGCCGTCCTGGTCGGGCATCCAGACCGTGTCGTCGCCGAGAGACGGCGCACCGGGCAGGATGACGCCCTGCGGCGGGTCGCTCGAGAGACGGCGCACGACATTGGCGAGGTGCGCCGAGTCGAAGACCTCTGCACTCGTCTTGACGTTCTTGTGCAGCGTCTCAGCGATGAGCGGCAGCTTCGGCACCGTCTCGAGGCGCATGACCTGCTGGTAGAGCGCCTTGACGAAGCGCTGCTGGCGCTGCTCACGGCCGACATCGCCGAGCTCCGGGCTCCGGTAGCGCAGGTACTGCTGCGCCTGATTGCCATCGAGATGCTGGTAGCCCTGCTTGAGGTGGATGTTGAGCCCCGCTTCCGGGTCCTCGTAGTCCATATCGCTCTCGACGTAGATGTCGATGCCGCCGAGGGCATCAATGAGCTCAGAGAACGCCTTGAGGTCGAGCACGACATACTGATGGATCGGGATGCCGAGCAACTGGTTGACCTCGCGGACCATGAGCGGCGCGCCACCCTCGGTGTAGACCGAGCGGATGCGCATGAAGTGCGCATTGCCCGGCGGGTTGACCCAGGTATCGCTCGGGATCGTGATGCAGCGCAGCTTGCCGCTGCCGTTCTCCATGCTCAGGACGAGTATCGTGTCCGCCTTCGCGCCCTCGGTGTTCGTCGGGTCGGCGCCATCGTCGAGTCCGAGTACGAGCACGTTCGTGTAGCCGTCGAAGCTCGGGTTGATTGCGCCCTGCCACGAAGAGCGGCGCTCCGTGTAGCCAGCATACATCGTCTGGTATTCCTGCACGAGATACTCCGTACCGCGCACGAGCGCATAGACGCCGCCCGCCGCTAAGAGCAGCAGGACCGTGCAGATGATCAGCGCGAGCATGCGCCGCAGGAAGCGGCGCCGGCGCAGCCTTGCGAGCTCACGCTTCTTCTGTTCAATGTGACGCCATGTTACATTGTCCTCTTGCCTTTTCCCCATCGATCAATCTTCCTTTTTTGCTTCTGCCTGTCTCGCCTTCATCTGGTTCAGCAGGATCTCGTTGCGCGCCAGCACCGTCGCCGGGTGAATGAGATGCCCCTTCTCGACGACAAAGACGATGGAGTGACTGAGTCCCGCGAGCAGCATCGCGTCGAGCGAGGCCGTCCTCCCTAGCTCGCGCAGCCCGTCGACGCCGGGGAAGTCGCGGCCCGGCTCGATCATGTCGGCGTACCAGATGATCTTGTCGAGCACCGTCATCTCAGGGCCGCCGACCGTATGGCGCGCGATGGCCTGCGAGATGGCAGGGTCCTCCACGCCGTAGAGCTCACGCACGCGCACGGCGCCGATATCGGCATGGAGTAAGAGAGGCATCGAGCGCTCGACCTCGCCGATCGCGATGCCGCGCTTCTCGGCCTCCTTGACCATGTCCTCGTTGCGGAACTCACGCGCGCAGTCGTGCAGGAGGCCGGCGACGCGCGCCTGCTCCTCGTCGGCGCCAAAGCGCTTCGCGAGCTTCACAGCCGTCTCGGCCACGCCGAGCGAGTGGCGGAAGCGGCTCGGCTTGAGTCGCTTCTCGAGTTCTTGTTTCATCTGTTCCAACGTCATTCCATAACGCATCGATAAAGCCCTTCTTTTCTGATGTATGTCTCTACGGATTCCGGCACCATGTAGCGGATGGAGCGGCCCTGCCGGATGCGCGCGCGAATCTCAGTCGAGGAGATCTCGAGCTCCGGCGTCGCCAGCTCGTGGATATGCGCGTCGCAGAGCGCGCCAAAGAATGCGCGCAGCTTCGGCAGGTCGAGTGCCGTCCCCTGCCTTGTTGCCGCGATGAAGTGGCAGAGCTCTAGGAGCTCCCGCGGATGATGCCAGGCCGGCAGATCGTTGATGGCGTCCGCGCCCGTGATGAAGTAGAGCGGCACGTCGAGCCCGAAGCGCGCACGGAGCAAAGCAATCGTGTCCGATGTATAGGAGACGCCCTCGCGGCGCATCTCGATGTCCGATGCCTCGAAGTGCGGATTGTCCGCCACCGCGAGCCGCGTCATCGCCAGCCGGTCCTCAGCAGACTCGACCTTCTTCTCCAGCTTGAACGGTGAATTCGCGGCCGGGATGAAGAGGACCTTCTCGAGGCCGTACGCATCGCGCACGTACTCTGCCGTGAGCAGATGACCCATGTGGATTGGGTCGAATGTGCCGCCCATGATACCGATGCCCTTCATGACTCACTCCCCCAGAAACAGTTCGACGACAAATGCGAGGGCAGCCATGCTCAAGAGCATGAGCCCCGCCGCCTTCAGGTAATCTCTCGCGTCAAATGCGCCCTTCGGCGTGGCGAGGTATTGGCGCAGGCTGCGAAGATAGCCCTGCAGCTTCATCAGCAGGCTCATTCGCGGATCTGCCCTTCGCCGTAGATCAGGTACTTCGTGCTCGTCAGCGCCATGAGGCCCATCGGGCCGCGCGCGTGAAGCTTCTGCGTGCTGATGCCGATCTCCGCGCCAAAGCCGAACTCAAAGCCGTCCGTGAAGCGCGTCGAAGCGTTGACGTAGACGGCCGCTGCATCGACTTCACGCTGGAAGCGGTGAGCACTCAGGATGTCCTTCGTGACAATGGTTTCGGAGTGGCCCGTGTTGTAGCGGTTGATGTGCTCGATGGCCATCGTGAGGTCATCGACGACGCGCACGGAGAGGATGAGGTCGCCGTACTCCGTCGACCAGTCCTCCTCCGTCGCCTCTTCCATCTCCGGGCAGATGGCCCGCGCGCGCTCGCAGCCGCGCAGCACAACGTGCTTCTCCGTCATCGCCGCCACGAGCTTCGGCAGGAACTCCGCTGCGATGTCCTGATGGACGAGCAGCGTCTCCATGGCGTTGCAGACGGAGCAGCGGCTGACCTTCGCGTTGACCGCGATCTTGATGGCCATATCCTGGTCAGCCGAAGCGTCGACAAAGGTATGGCAGACGCCCGTGCCCGTCTCAATGACCGGCACAGATGAATTCTCCGTGACATGTTTGATGAGGCCGGCGCCGCCGCGCGGGATGATGACGTCGAGATAGCCGCGCATGTGCATCATTGCATCGACGGCCTCGCGGTCCGTGAAGTCGACGAACTGGATGGCGCCCTCCGGGATGCCCGCCTTGTAGGCTGCCTTGGCGAGCAGGGAACTGATGGCGATGTTTGAGCGGATGGCCTCGGAGCCACCGCGCAGGATGACGGCATTACCTGCCTTGAGGCAGAGCGCCGCCGCATCGGCCGTGACATTCGGGCGCGCCTCGTAGATGATGCCGATGACGCCGAGCGGCACGCGCACGCGACGGATCTCGAGGCCGTTCGGGCGGACCGTCGAGTAGTCACCCGTCGCGACGGGGTCCGGCAGGGCCGCCGTCTGGCGCAGGCCCTCTGCCATCGAGGCGATGCGCCCCTCGTCGAGCAGCAGGCGGTCGAGGTACGACCGCTTGACCTTCTTCTGGCGCGCGTCCTCCAGGTCGAGTTCATTGGCCTGCAGGATGACCTCGCTGCGCTTCTCGAGCGCGTCGGCCATCGCCAAGAGTGCCTTGTTCTTGACATCCGTGGAGAGCAGGGCGAGTCTTGCCGCGGCACGCTTGGCCGCCTCTGCCTTCTGCTTCATTTCTGCCTGGATATCCATCTCATATTCCCCCTCAGACCATCAGGACCAGATTGTCCCGATGAATGACCTCCTCGTAGGCAGCGCCCGCGACGAGATGCTCAAACTCCTCCGTCCGGTGCCCGATGAGCTTGCGGAGGTCTTCTGACTTGTAGTTGACGATGCCGCGCGCAATCTCGCGGTTGTCCTCCGCGAGGACGCGCACCGTGCTGCCCGCCTCGAAATCGCCGTCGAGCTCCTTGATGCCCGCGGCGAGCAGGCTCGAGCCGCCCTCGAGCGCCTTGACGCAGCCCGCATCGACGACGAGGTCGCCCTGCAGGCGCTTGCCGAAGGCCAGCCAGCTCTTGCGCACACGCAGATGCGATTCGCGCGCCGGGAAGACCGTGCCGACCGCCTCGCCCTGCAGGATGCGCCGCAGGACGCCTTCCTCGCTGCCCGAGGCGATGACCATGTTGACGCCGGCGCTCATGGCCACCTGTGCGGCCTGCAGCTTCGTCGCCATGCCGCCCGTGCCGAGCGAAGAGCCAGCGCCGCCGGCCATCTCGATGACCTCCGGCGTAATCTCTGGGATCTCGTGGATGAGCTCGGCCTCTGGATGCGTCGCGGGGTTCGCCGTGTAGAGGCCCTCGATATCCGAGAGGATGATCAGGGCATCGGCGTCGACGAGCGTCGCGACCATCGCCGAGAGGTTGTCGTTGTCGCCGATCTTGATCTCGTCGACGGCAACGGCATCGTTCTCGTTGATGACCGGCACGGCCCCCATTGCGAGCAGCGCGAGCAGTGCGTCGCGCGAATGGCGGTACTGGTGGTGGCGCACGGCGTTCTCCTTCGTCAGGAGCACCTGGCCGATGGTCTTGCCGTACTCGGCGAAGAACTTCTCGTAGATATGCATGAGCACACCCTGGCCGATGGCCGCGACCGCCTGCTTCTCCGGGATGGAGTCCGGCTTCTTCGCGAGGCCGAGCTTGCTGAGTCCCGCCGCGATGGCGCCCGAAGAGACGAGAATGATCTCGCGCCCTTCATTCATGAGGTCGGCCAGCTCCCGCAGGAGATGGTCGATGCGGTAGAGGTTCAGCATACCCGTCTCATGGGCAAGCGTACTCGTGCCGACTTTGACGACGACGCGCCGGGCCTCTTTGAGCCTTTGACGTGCATCCATACTACATCCCTCCGTCTTACGGCAGCTCGATCTTCGGCTTCTCGAAATTGCGCTTGAAGAGCAGCCCGTTGCGGCCGATGACCTGCACGAGGTTGGCATCGGCACGCTCTGCGACCATGGCGATGGCGTCAGCCGGCAGCTCCATGCAGTTCTGCAGCACGCGGACCTTGATGAGCTCGCGCTTCTTGATGGCCTCGCGGGCCGCCTGCACGACGCTTGGCGTCACGCCTTCCTTGCCGATCTGGACGACCGGCTCGAGCTTCATGCCCATCGAGCGCAGAAAGCTCTTCTGTTTTCCTGTCAGTGAATTGCGGATCAAATCGATTCCTCCGTTACTCTTTATCTATCTTACTCGCGGTACTCGAATTCCATCTCGCCGATGCGGACGGTCTGGCCTTCCTTGATGCCGCGCTCCTTGAGCTTCTCGTCGATGCCCTTGATGCGCCAGATGTACTGGAAGCGGCGCACGGCCTCATCGTTGTTGAAGTTCGTCATGATGACGAGCTTCTCGATGGCCTTGCCGTGCACGATGAAGTCACCCGCATCGTTGCGCGTGATCGTGATCTTGTCCGGGTCCTCGGCCGTCTCGTCGTAGACCTTGACTTCCTCCTCCTGCTCCGGCTCCTCGACGTAGTTGTCGAGCCATTCGCCGACGTACGAGATGAGCTCCTTGACGCCCTCGCGCGTCGCCGCCGAGATGGCGAAGAACTTCAGGCCCTCCTTCTCGGCCAGTGCCTTGAGGCGTGGCAGGTTCTCCTGCGCCTCAGGCAGGTCGATCTTGTTGGCCACGAGGATCTGCGTGCGGCGCGCGATCTTCTCGCTGTACTTCTTGAGCTCTGCGTTGATCTTGTAGAAGTCATCGACCGGGTCGCGGCCCTCGATGCCCGAGGCATCGACGATGTGCAGGATGAGCTTCGTGCGCTCGACGTGGCGCAGGAAGTCGTGGCCGAGGCCGACGCCGTCGGCTGCGCCCTCGATGAGGCCTGGAATATCCGCCATGACGAAGCTCTTCTCGTAGTCCGTCTTGACGACGCCGAGCACCGGCGTGATCGTCGTGAAGTGGTACTCCGCGATCTCCGGGCGCGCCGCGCTAACGCTGGCGACGAGGCTCGACTTGCCGACCGACGGATAACCGACGAGGCCGACATCCGCGAGCAGCTTGAGCTCAAGGATCAGGTTGCGCGCCTCGCCAGGCTCGCCGAACTCCGCGAACGTCGGGGCGCGGTTGGCCGCATTCGCGAATTTCGCATTGCCGCGGCCGCCACGGCCGCCCTTGCAGATGACGGCCTCCTGGCCGATCTCCGTGAGGTCCGCGAGGACCTCGCCCGTCTCCTCGTCCTTGACGATCGTGCCGGCCGGCACCTTGACGTAGCACGCCGGCGCATTCTTGCCGTACTGGTTCTTGATGTCGCCGTTCTCGCCGTTCTCCGCCTTGAACTTGCGGTGATAGCGGAAATCGAGCAAGGTATTCATGTTCTGGTCCACGACGAAGATGATGTCGCCGCCGCGGCCGCCGTCACCGCCCGACGGGCCTCCCTTCGGGATGAACTTCTCGCGGCGGAACGCCGACTTGCCGTGACCGCCATCGCCCGCCTTGACGATGACGCGTGTCCTGTCGATAAACTGCATGATAGCCTCCTTTTTCTCTTGAGATTTCTTGTCTATTTCAACAGCTGCCTGCTGCATTCCTGTTTATGACGCATAAAAAGCCGGCATTGTGATACCAACACCGGCTTTTTATCCATCACAACGCAACTTAACGCCGTTTCTCTGTAACAATATAACAATACCTGCGCCTTCCCGGAGGAATGCGCAGGTATCTTTCATTACATAGCCTCTTCAGCCGTGTAAACACTGATCTGACGGTTATAGCGGCCCTTGCGCTCGATAGCGACCTTGCCGGCAACCTTTGCGAACAGCGTATCATCCTTGCCGATACCAACATTGTGGCCCGGATGGAAATGCGTGCCGCGCTGACGGACGAGGATGCTGCCAGCCGTTACGATCGTGCCGGCATGCTCCTTGACGCCAAGGCGCTTGGATTCACTGTCGCGGCCGTTACGCGTGGAGCTGACGCCCTTCTTATGTGCGAAACGCTGAAGTTCAAACTTAAACATGGAATTCACCTCCACTATTTCAGGATACGTACAGCCTTGGGGTATGCCTCAGCGATTGCCGAGATTCCCAATAGCATCGTTTGCAGAATCGATTCTGTCTGCTCGTCCGGACTGCCCTTGAGTTCCATTCTGAGCTTCCCGCTCGCCGCATCATAGCTGACCTCGCGATGCAGATACTCGGTTATCCCAAGGAACGCCGTGTCCGTTAAAGACGAGACACCAGCACAGACGATATCCTCGCCTTCTGCCGCCGTGCCGCTGTGGCCGGAAACATCAAAGCCGGATATCCTGCCGTCTGGCTGGAAAAAGATCTTGACCTTGATCATGGACGATTAAGCTTCGATCTTCTCGATGACAACCTTCGTGAACGGCTGACGATGACCCTGGCGCTTGCGATAGTTGGACTTAGCCTTGTACTTGAAAACAAGGATCTTCTTATCTTTGCCCTGAGCCTCGACTTTGCCCGTTACCTTGGCACCTTCGACGACCGGCGTACCGATCTTGACATCAGCATCGTTGACGACCGTCAGGACCTGATCGAATACGACTGCTTCGCCTTCGCCAGCAGCCAGCTTCTCGACCGTGATGACATCGCCCTCAGCGACCTTATACTGCTTGCCGCCCGTTTTGATAATTGCGTACATGAAAACACCTCCCTGAAAGATTACTCGCCAGCTTCGGTACGATTGCTCGTTTCTCTTTGACCTCGCCGTGCGGTTGGGGAAAGACGCTCCTAAGCGTCTACAATATGAAATATTACCATAGCGTCAAATACTTGTCAAGAAAAAAGATGGCCTCTTTTAAGAAGCCATCTTCTTGTATTTCTTACTGTATGCCTTACGAGCGCATAACGAGATTGATGACAAACGCGATCGAGACGAGCCACATAATCCAGCTGATCTCCTTGTACTTGCCGACAGCCGTCTTCATGAAGACGTAGCTGACGAAGCCGAAGGCAAAGCCGTTGGCGATCGAGCCCGTCAGCGGCATCATGATGATCGTCAGGAAAGCCGGCAGGCCGTCGGAGAAGTCGACGAAGTTGATTTTGCCGACTTCGCTCATCATCAGGGCGCCGACGAGGATCAGCGGCGGAGCCGTCGCAAAGCCCGGCACGAGGCCGACGAGTGGAGCGAAGAGCAGCGCGATGAGGAAGCAGATGGAGACCGTGACGGCCGTCAGGCCCGTCTTGCCGCCGGCCGCGATGCCGGCCGCACTCTCGATGTAGCTCGTGACCGTCGACGTACCGAAGATCGAGGAGCAGATCGTGCCGACAGCGTCCGTCGTCAGGGCGCGGTCGAGGTTCTCGATCTCGCCGTTCGGCTTGATGAGCTTCGCCTTCGACGTCAGGCCGATCAGGGTGCCCATGTTATCGAAGAGCTCGACAACCGTGAAGGTGAAGATGATGGAGACGATGCCATAGTTCCAGGCACCGGCAATATCGAGCTGGCCGAACGTCTCGCCCATGTGTGGCAGGCTCGTGCTTATGACGTCACCGATGGTGTGCGGGACCGGCGAGTAGCCGAGCACCATCGAGAGCACCGTCGTCGCGACGATGCCGATGAGGATGGAGCCCTGGATGTTGCGTGCCATCAGCGCGCCCGTGAGCACGAGGCCGAAGAGCGAGAGCAGCGTCGTCGGGTTCGTGACGTGGCCGAGGCCGATGAACGTCGCCTTGTCCGGGATGATCAGGCCCGTGCCCTTGAGGCCGATGAAGGCGATGAAGAGGCCGATGCCGACGCCGATGGCGACGCGCAGGTTCTGCGGCACGGCATTGATGATGGCCTGGCGGATGTGGCTGATCGTCAGGATCAGGAACAGGACGCCCGAGAAGAAGACGGCACCGAGTGCGACCGTCCAGTGAAGGCCGAGCGTGCCGCAGACGTAGTAGGCAAAGAACGCATTGAGGCCCATGCCCGGTGCGAGTGCGACCGGGTAATTGGCGAATACGCCCATGACCATCGTCGAGAGCGCTGCAATCCAGATGGTCGAGGCGATGGCCGCCTCCTTCGGGATGCCTGCCTCCGACAGGATATTTGGATTGACAAAGATGATATAAGCGAGTGCAATGAATGTCGTGAGACCTGCCAGGAGTTCCGTCTTGACCGTCGTGTTCTTCTCGCTGAGCTTGAAGAAGCGGTCGAGGAAGCCCTGCTTCGCTTGTGTCTGCATAAATGAATTCCTCCCCATTTCTGCATCAAAAAAAATCTATCCACCACAAGAACGAGAGTGATGGAATACCGTACAAGAATATCAAAAAAGAGGACACATGTCAATTTTTGTTTTGTTTTAAGCAATAAAAAAGCCCTGACAAAAGTCAGAGCTTTCATTTCGAAGTGGCGGAGTGGAGAGGATTCGAACCTCCGCACCAGTTACCCAGCCTAACGATTTAGCAAACCGTCCTCTTCAGCCTCTTGAGTACCACTCCAATAATGGCAGGGGCAGTAAGACTTGAACTCACAACCTACGGTTTTGGAGACCGTTGCTCTACCAATTGAGCTATACCCCTATAAAAAAATGGGGCGACTTGTGGGGATCGAACCCACGCATGCTGGAGCCACAATCCAGTGTGTTAACCGCTTCACCAAAGCCGCCATGAAACCGGCAATTTCCTATCCTCCCAGTCCGTCTCCAGACAAGTACTTTCGGCCTCTGAATGCTTAACTACTGTGTTCGGTATGGGAAC
>ENA-UEPD01000095-UEPD01000095.1-human-gut-metagenome-genome-assembly--contig:-NODE-95-length-69358-cov-14.148425_pt1 | contig 69358 bp, 60 predicted proteins | sample MGYA00242895_ERZ507906 | MGnify/ENA primary metagenome ERZ507906 (study PRJEB26167, sample SAMN06115416) | human gut metagenome | host: Homo sapiens | place: China:Guizhou | collected 2015-03-03... | reverse complement strand
GTGGTGCCACCAGGAATCGAACCGGGGACACAAGGATTTTCAGTCCTTTGCTCTACCAACTGAGCTATGGCACCTTTCTCGTTTGCGGGTGCAAAGATAAGTATATTTTTTAATACCGCAATAACTTCGCGGGAAAATTTCGCCAAATTCTGACCGATGAAAATATTAATGAATTTTTGTTAGAATAAATATGTAGATAACTCACTATTTATGCAACATATTTTATAAATTTACGCACTGAAACTATCAAAACATTATAAACACTCTAATCCTATGTCATCACTGGCAATTATTATTGTAGTAGTTCTATCAGCTACCCTCATTTATGTGTGGGCAAAGTGCCAGTCACTTCAAAAAGAGGTACATTCGAAAGAAAATAAAGAGAATGAACTTAAGAAGTTGGCTTTGGTTTTGCAGAACATCAATGCCTACTTCTTATTGATTGACAAGGATTTTGTAGTCTGTGACACCAATTATTATTCTTTGAACCGTCTGCCTGTTCAGGTAGGTGGAGTTACAAAAAGAGTGGGGGATTTGTTGCATTGTAGAAACGCGATAGCAGCCGGTGAATGTGGTCAGCACGAACAGTGTAAACTATGTTGTATTCGTGCGTCTATCGGTAAGGCTTTTTATAAGAAAGCAAGTTTTAAGAATCTGGAAGCTTCGATGAAGTTGTTGAGTGAGGATGAAATGACAGTGACTCCTTGCGATGTATCAGTATCGGGTACTTATTTGAATATTCATGGCCAAGATTATATGGTGTTGACTGTTTATGATGTGACAGAACTGAAAAATGTGCAAAGGTTACTGACCATTGAAAAAGAACATTCCATCTCTGCCGAGAAATTGAAATCTGCCTTCATTGCTAATATGAGTCACGAAGTTCGTACACCGCTCAATGCTATTGTCGGATTTTCCGGTTTGATGGTGTCGGCTTCCGGCGAAGAGGAAAGAAAAATGTATGCTGATATTCTCGCAGAGAATAATGAACGATTGTTGCGCCTGGTGAATGATATTTTCGATCTTTCTCAAATAGAATCCGGGACGGTAGATTTCGTATATAAGGAGTTTGATGCCAATGATTTGTTGAGAGAATTGGATGGAATATTTAAGGCGAAATTGAATAACTCGCCGGTGGAATTGATTTGTGAGGCGCATGTGCAACCTATTATGATGTATTCGGAACGAGAACGTATCATTCAGGTATTGTCTAACCTCTTACATAATGCGATGAAATTTACTGCGTCGGGTGAAATCCGTTTCGGGTGCCGTTTGGAAGGAATGGAAGAAGTTTACTTTTTTGTGTCCGACACAGGCATTGGTATACCGGAAGAAGACCAGAAAAAGATATTCTCACGTTTCATAAAACTCGACCGTGAAATGCAGGGAACGGGACTTGGGCTGACTCTTTCGCAAACGATTATCCAAAATCTGGGTGGAAACCTCGAACTCGATTCGAAGGTCAACCGGGGATCTACTTTCAGCTTTGTGTTGCCGAGGGTGATTAAGCCGGAATTGATTAAGCCACAACCATAAAGTAAATCGCCCTTACTACAGTTGTAAAGTGTATCTCAAAAGTGTTAAATCTGACTTTTGGAGATGCTTCACTTGACTGTAGTGAGGGTGATTTTATAAATTCAAGGCTTTTCGAATTGTCTTGAACTTCTTAATGAACAGGATGAATGTTTAGTCTTTACGACTTAGGTGCATCCTTATCTTTGTCTCCGGTTCCCGGAGATGCTTTGCTGGCAGAGGAACTTCCGAAGGAAGCTGAACCGGAGGATGCTGTGCCTGAAGTTGCTGCATTAGAAGCGGTTGCACCGGGGGTAGCTGTGCTTGCCCCAGTTGTTCCTCCTGTGTGTGCAGAAGTTGCATTAGCAGGACGCGGAGCATTAACGCTGCTTGCACTAACATTTGCAGTGGCAGGTTGAGCCTGAACTTCCCAATGGAACGGTTCGAAATTGGAATTAGGATCTACCCAAGACGGTTTCTTGGAAGCGTAGATAATAAACGGAGCAACGACAACGATAATTGCACCGATAATTAGTACGGAGAACCAAACGGTGTTGCTACCGGTAGAAATCTGGCTGGGCGGGATGAAGCTAAGAATAAAGGCAAGTAATGATCCGCAGAAGCCAAGACCGCCAACAAACCACATCAGGCCGTTGCCGGATTTACCGATACGGAACGGACGGTTGAGTTTCTTCATCTTATAACGCAATGCGATAGCTCCGGAGAACATCAACAGGTACATAATCAGATAAAGAATAACTGTCAGCTGTGACAGAATTTGATAGAAACTCTGTACGGAAGGCATAACAACAAACAACAAACTTAATACGGTTACAGCGATACCCTGTACGAACAAGATATTCTTTTGTACACCCAGCTTGTTTGTTTTCTGGAAGAACGGAGGCATATAACCGGCTTTACCTACGGCAAATATACCTTTGGACGGACCGGCAACCCATGTCAATACACCAGCCAATACACCGAAAGCAAGAGCGACCGCAATGATTGGTGACAACCAGGAAGCATGAATATATTTGAAATAGTTGTCGAAACCGACGAGCAGGCTTTGAGTCAGGTTGATGTCTTTAGCAGGGATAATCACACCTAATGCGAAAGTACCCAAAACGAAGATCAACACTGTGATAAGCGCACCAATAAATACGGCTTTCGGATAGTTTTTAGAAGGGTTATCTACGTCTTTTACGTGGATACCGCCCATTTCCATACCGGCATAAAACAAGAAGATACTGGCAGCAAGAACGACATTATCGAAGTTGGTAAAGTCGGGGAAGAAGCTACTGTTGAAATCCATATTGGAATGTCCGCCCGTTGCCAGGTAAATGATTCCTAAGATAATCAACAATCCGGCCGGGATAATGGTACCGACCATACCACCGATTTTGGCTACTTTACCTACCCAGCTCATACCTTTCAGGGAGATGAAAGTGGCCAGCCAATAGATGATAAGTACGACGACGAGCGTATAATACTTATTGTTTGCCAGTGACATGTCATGTACGTCATTCATTCCGATGAAAGCGATAGATACGGCACCAAACGTCAATACTGTCGGATACCAGATCGTACTTTCGATCCATTGCACCCAGATGGCGAGGAATCCCAGTTTCTTGCCGTAGGCCTCGCCTACCCACCGGAATACACCACCCTGCTTATCCTGAAACATTGCTGCCAACTCGGCTGCAACGAGCGATGTAGGGATTAGAAAGACAATAGCTGCAAAAAGATAATAGAAGGCCGAACTCATTCCGTATACGGCCTCGGCTGGTAGTCCACGCAAGGATACTACTGCCGTAACATTCATGATAGCAAGGGTAAACACACCCAGCTTCACTGCATTTTTAATATTTGCCATAAGTTAAGGTTTTAAGTGAAAAATATTTTAAAGTCAGTGTTATAACAACATTTTGCGCGAGATGTTTCCGCAATCTCTTTCAAAGTTCGTTAATTAACATCGCCGGAACGGGATATTGCAACCCCCGATTTACCTGTTTCGGAACAATTACTTTTCTCGATTGTTTCTAAACAATCTAAATTATATGTGAACCATTTTATTATAAACTAAGTAGTTATGAAATCAGCGTTTTCAGATTTTATTTCCGGGAAAAAGGGGATTTATGGTATTCTTCACATTATTATATTAATAATGTCTCTTTTTCTGGTTATCAGTATCTCGGTGGATACTTTTAAGGGAATTCCGTTCTATACACAGTCTTCTTACATGAAGGTACAGCTATGTATCTGCCTTTGGTTTCTTTTCGATTTTGTGTTGGAGTTCTTTTTGGCAAAACATAAAGGACGCTATCTGCGGACACACTTTATCTTTTTATTGGTGGCTATCCCTTATCAGAATATCATCGCATATTATGGATGGACGTTTTCGGATGAGATTACCTACCTGCTTCGTTTCATTCCTTTATTAAGAGGAGGATATGCGCTTGCTATTGTGGTCGGCTGGCTGACTTACAACCGGGCTTCGAGCCTGTTTGTCTCTTATCTGACGATGTTGCTGGCAACAGTTTATTTCTCCAGTCTGGCATTTTTTGTGCTCGAGCATCGGGTAAATCCATTGGTGAATGATTATGGAGATGCCTTGTGGTGGGCTTTTATGGATGTTACTACCGTGGGGTCGAATATTATAGCGCAGACCGTGACCGGACGCGTGCTTTCCGTTTTGCTGGCTGCCTTGGGTATGATGATGTTTCCTATCTTTACGGTTTATATTACAAATCTGATTCAACAATCCAACAAGCGTAGAAAGCAATATTACGAAGAGGAGGAACAACAGAAAAAGGCTTCCGCCCAAAAGGAATCGGCAGAAAAAGCTGTCGTACAGAAGGTTAATACATAATATGCTTGTGTGGCGGATAAAAACAGATAGAATGAGAGAAATTGTAATGTGTTGAAAATCAGCTTAGAAATACTTTTCTTAATAGTATTATTACTTTTCTTTATAAGCATGGAAGGAAAAGGGGAGGAAAAGTGGAATAACTTTCTATCTTTGTAGAAAAGAGACAGAGGCAAACAGTTGTTAGTTGCTGTCTCTAAATGAAGAAGTTCCACCTTATCCGAGTGAATAATAGTGACACTGATATACTCATTTTAATAACTGGAGTTGCATAGGGGTAAATTTAATTTGTTGTATTTGATAATTAATACCGTTTGTATTGAAAACACTGGTGGGGAGTCAAGCGGGAAATCAATGGGATAAGGAGGAATAGAAAAAGGTTACTATCGGGAGATAGTAACCTTTACCTACTTATAAAAGAGATCGAGAGAGAGTTTTAGTCAACAACGGTGATATGGTTGTTGCTAAACACATTTAATTCCAGCTTGTTCATGATGTATTGAATAGCTAACTGCGCTTTCACGGAGTTGCCCGATCCATCCAAAGGAGGAGCAAAGGCGGCAATACCGAACTGTCCGGGCAGTACCCCCATCACACCACCGCCTACACCTGTCTTGGCAGGAATACCGGAAGTGTACATCCAGTCGCCGGTATGTTCATAGAAACCTACTGCGGCAATCATGGCAGTGATTTTAGGAGCCAGCGTGGCATCAAAAACTTCTTTCTTAGTCACCGGATTTACACCACCGTTGGCGATTGTGCCGGCTGCAATGGAAAGCTGCAATGCAGTCACTCCTAATGAGCACTGACGGGTGTAGAGGTCTAATGACATATCCGGATCATCATAAATCCGATTATAATTTTTCAGCAACCATGCGATAGAACGGTTGTTGAAGTTGGTATCCGATTCGGACTTGTACAATTCATCAATCAACTGTGGGGCGCTGCCGCATAAATCGGTCACGTTTCCTACGATGGCATCCCATTTCTTGGCAGAGTCGCCAATGGGCTGCACCATGCTGCAGGCGGAGATGGCTCCGGCGTTTACCAGCGGAGTAGACGGATGGTCGTTCTCCAGCAAGATGGCGATAATTGAATTGAAAGGTAAGCCTGTTGCATCGGCTCCAATCTTGTCCAGGATTTCTTTGGCACCATATTGGCGCAGTGCCAGAATAGCCGTATGTACTTTGGATACGGATTCTATACCGAAGCGGTAGTCAGTATCTCCCACATGGATGGTCTGCCCGTTGAGCAGGCAGACACTGATTCCAAAGAGATCTTTGTTGACATTTGCCAGGTAGGGGATATAGTCGGCGTTCTTGCCGCCGGTATTAGTCTTTACCTGATCGTATGCCTCCTGTACCACTTCTTTCAATTGAGCGAGTGTTACTTTTTTATCCATAGATCTTTTTTATTTTTTTACGGTTTTACGACGACCACCATGGTTGAACATCTTAGCTTCTACCGGAAGATTCTTTTCTTGAGCCATACGGGTAGGGGTAGGATATTCCAGTTTTTCCAGTTCGGTGATGGCGTTGTTGATGTCGCCCAGTAGCATATCTGCCATATCGCGGCTGAATCCCTGACGGACAACGACACGCATCACTACATAATCTTCCAGTTTGGAAGGCAAGGTGTAAGCAGGAACCATCCAACCGTGTTGGGATAGTTTGTCTTGCAAATCGTACAAGGTCCATTTGGCGTTCTTTGCATATTCCGGTTTCAGATACCAGATGAATAATGGGTTCACAACATCATTAGAGTAGTTGACAAACGGAACCATCTTGGCTATTTCGCTGTGGATATATTTAGCAATTTGCAGGGAGTTGTACTGCACTTCTTTGTATCCCTGGAATCCTAAACGGATGAATTGATAATATTGCCCTAGGATTTGTGCAGCCGGACGAGAGAAGTTCAAACCTACCTGTGTAATGTTGGCACCCAGATAATTTACGCTGAATGACATTTCTTCGGGCAGATATTCTTTGCCTTTCCAGCAAACCCATCCGAGTCCCGGATATACCAAACCAAACTTATGGCCGGATACGCTGATAGAAAGTACCCATTTCAAACGGAAGTCCCATTTCTTTTCCGGATACAGGAACGGAAGGATGAAACCACCACTGGCGGCATCTACGTGGATAGGAATGTCATAACCGGTCTTGGCATTGTAAGCATCCAGTGCTTTGTCCAATGCTTCGACGTCATCATTCAGTCCAGTCCATGTAACACCCTGGATAGGTACGATACAGATGGTGTTTTCATCACACATTTTCAAAGCTTCTTCGGGGTCGAGAGTGGTTTTTTCGAGTGTCAAAGGCACTTCACGCATTTCAATCTGCCACAACTGTGCAAACTTTTCCCAAACAACCTGGAAACCTGTAGAAATAACAAAGTTTGGTTTATCAAACGGTTTGCCCTGTGCTTGTCTTTTCTTACGCCAACGTAACCAGGCAGCTACACCACCCAACATACATGCTTCTGAAGAACCGATAGCCAACGCACCGGTTTTCCAAGTGTCTTTTTCAGGAGAGTTCCACAAGTTGGCAACGATGTTGATACATTTACCGTTCATCACTGCGATACGCGGATATTCTGTTTCATCAATGTAGTTGATGTTAATGGCCTCATTCATCAGCTTAGTGGCGTATTCATCCATATAAGTAGTCACGAAAGTAGCCAGATTCAAACGTGGTTGGGTTTGAGCAAATGTTTCATCTTTCACCATTTGATAGGCGACTTCAGGAGTAGTAGGTCCATCAGGTATTTTCTCTACCGGAGAGGGTTGTAACATTCTGTCTGAACCAAATACATCGGTTTTTGCATCACCTTTTCTGAAATTTAAATCTTCCATACTAATTTGTTTTTTTAAAGGTTTAGGGCGATGGGGATTTTCCCCGTCGAATTTCCCACAACAACAGCAGATAGTTTTGAAAGTTTCCGGGTTTTACATTATTTGGCGTTTATTAAGGAGGAGGACGTCCTTATTGAAACGGGCCTATTCACCACGGAGGACGCAGAGGACACAAAGGTGAATCTTGGTCATTTCTGTACTGAAATGAGCTAAATGATAATTTTGCGGAGTGCCCTGAAAGGGCTTAATTATATAGCGTCGGGCAACGCCCTACGTAAAAGCGACAATCTGAATTTGCGCCCTGAAAGGGCATAATTGTATACAGTTCCGCCCTTTCAGGGCTTGTGGCTGGTGTGTTTTTTTCGTAGGGCGTTGCCCTACGCTATATAATTAAGCCCTTTCAGGGCACCCCAATAAATATATAATTGTAAGGCTTTCAGCCTAACCGATAAATTCTCATTTAACCGATAAATTCCCATTTACCGGCGTAGCGCCGGAGCAAGGTTTCCATTCGGTATTCCCTGAAAGAGATACAGTTCCACCCTTTAGGGTATGTCTAAAACGATAACATGCCGAATGGAAACCTTGTTGGGGCGCTACGCCCCTAAATTCCCATTTAACGAACAATCATTTACAATGAGTTCAATATTTGATTTGCCCGGTTCACGGTTACTGCTGCCGGGGTTTCCGGCATACTACCCAAGTTGAACGGAGCAAGCATTTTCTCTATTTTCTTTAATCCGGCTTTATTTCCCTTTTTCTCAAATTCCTGACGGAGGATATTTATCTTCTCGTGCGCCTGAATTCCTTCAATCAAGCGTTCGAAACGGATACAGCTACGCGCTCCCGGATATACAAGATACGTATCTCCACCTGCCCAACTGCGGAAACGGGAATCGAGCAGCGGTTCCAATGGCCAGCTGTTGTATGCCCAACGCAAATAACCGTCCAGGTGTTTCTTAGAAGAATAATAACTTATCCAGACAGCTTCTGCAGGATCGGAGAAAGTAAATGTATTGGGGTGAGCTTCCGTACAGCAGGTGTAATAGTTGGTACGCTTGTTTTCTGCCACACGGCGGAGGCGTACTTCTTCGGGGAAGTTCTGTCCGATTACAATGCAGTAATCATACAAATCGGGCTCAATCTCCGCATGGTAATTTCCTGCCAACGAAACTTTGAAATCCGGATCGGCCTTACGAATCACCTTCAAGGTCTTCTGCATCACTTCCATCGGACGTTCATCCATTGCTATAGCGCAGATATCGAACCATCCTTTTTCTTTCAGGTGCTTGGAGAAAGACGAAAGCATTGCTACCCACATTTCTTCGTAAGCCTCCTCGCCCGGTGCTGTTTTCACAAATTTCAGCGAGTTGGTTGCCTGGTCGTAATACTGGAATGACAACTCCCAAGGAACCATTGAATAACAGTTGATCTGTTTGTCAATGCCCACACTCATCATAAATTCTACCCAACGGTCGAAAATGGTATAGTCGAAAGACCATGTGCCGTCCGCCCGTTTCATCCAGGTAACCATTGTATCAAAATAATCTTCCGTCTGACCGTTCCAGGGTTTGTGCGTCAAAGTAGCCGTGATAATCTTTTGTCCGGCGTCTGCCAGCATTTTCATCAAAGGACGCATGGCGTCTAAATGCTCCTGGCTCCATAGAGGAACCTGATAGTAACGTGCCACTGCATAGGGACTTTGCCACAAATCCAAGTGGTAAGCCCACTCCGAAGGCGCCGGAAGTTCACGGGAAGAAACCGTAATTTCCAGATTCAGGCGTTGCAACAAACGAGAGCCGTCGTTGATTAGCAACTCCCCTTTATACGTTCCGGGAACAGCCGATTGAGGAATCCAACATTGCACCCAGACAGGTTGAACTGTGCGGGCAGGCAAAGCCATCGCTTTCAGACTGGTATCAATCGGATCGGCCACCAATAATGAATCATAATCCACCGCTTTCCGATGTCCGCAGGCACCTCTGCCGTCTTTGTTCAATTCGTCCGTCATCACATAACGAACAAAACCGCCGGTGAATGCATCTTGGGGAAGAACATTTCCTTTCTTGTCTTTGAAATCACCAAAGCTGAAATTCAGGTCTTTCAGTTCTACACCTGTCCATACAACCGCTTGCGCGTTCACACGTTCACCACGCCAGCCTTTCAAAGCAACCGTTTGCTGGTTCTTCAACCGGGGAAGCCCGTGTTTTGCGTACCGGACGTCTGTTGTACCCCAAGACACTTGTGTTATTGTCACTGCCGCCCATTCTTTATCAGACGGCGCAGCAGGGTCGGGCAATTCCTGATAAGTCTGTAAAGGGAACTTCGGTTGTCCTGTCGGAACACCACATTGAGTGACTCCTTGCTGGGCAAAAACTGCGCCTACGCTAAAGAGACAAGTCAGAGAAAAAATAGTAAGTCGTTTCATGGTTAGTTAATTAAATGATTAAAGGTTTTTATTAGGGGGAAAAATATTCAATCACATGGGGTCTACATCATAATAGACAATCAAAGATTTATAGCGTTCATCTTCCAACATCTCCCGTTGGATGCGCAACAGCAACTCCCGGGCACGCCCCATCGGAGCGTTCTGCTCAATCTTTACGACAATCTTTTTAATAAACAACGTTTGGATACGGGCAACAGGAGGTTTATCCGGCCCCAACACTCGATTACCAAATACCGCCCGCAGCTTATCCGCCATCACTACCGCCATCTGATCCAACAACGCTTCATTATGATTTTTCAGATAAACATATACCAACCGGTAATAAGGAGGATAATGGAACATCTGCCGTTCCGCCAACTGCCCGCCTACCATGTCTTCATAATCATTGGCAATGACCTGATGAATGATAGGATGCTCGATACTCTTGGTTTGCAGCACCACCCTACCCCGTTTGTTCTTACGTCCGGCACGTCCCGCTACTTGCGCCATCAACTGGAAAGCCCGTTCATAGGAACGGAAATCCGGATAATTCAGCATCGTATCGGCATTCAGTATACCTACAATACTGACATGATCGAAATCCAATCCTTTTGAAACCATTTGCGTACCGATCAATATATCCGTCTTTCCCTGTTCGAAATCCGCAATAATCTTTTCATAAGCAGAGCGGGTGCGCGTGGTATCCAAGTCCATTCGTGCCACTGCCGCTTCGGGAAAAAGGATTTTAATGTCATCTTCAATCTTTTCCGTACCAAAGCCACGGTTCACCAGTTCCGTACCTTCGCAGGCAGGACAGGATTTCGGCAGTTGGTAGGTATAACCGCAATAATGACAAGTTAGCTGATTGATCCCTTTATGATAGGTAAGGCTCACGTCGCAATTCTTACACTTGGGCACCCAACCGCAAGTACGACACTCCACCATCGGAGCAAACCCGCGACGGTTCTGAAAGAGAATCACTTGCTCTTCTTGTTCCAAAGCCTCTTTCATGTATTGTATCAACAGCGGTGAGAATTGTCCCACCATCCTCTTTTTGCGATGCAATTCCTTTATATCTACCGGAATAATCTCCGGCAATTGAATTTCTTTATATCGTTCTTTTAGTTGTACAAAACCATATTTCCCCTCCCCTGCATTCTGCCACGACTCGATGGAAGGAGTAGCCGTCCCCAACAAAGTTTTAGCTCCGTACATGGCAGCCAGTACAATCGCTGCGCTACGGGCATGATAACGGGGAGCGGGATCTTGTTGCTTATACGTATTTTCGTGCTCTTCGTCCACAATCACCAATCCCAGATTTCGGAAAGGAAGAAACACGGAAGAGCGAACACCCAGGATAATATCGTACCCATTCTCTCCCAGTTGTTTCCGCCATATTTCAACCCGTTCGGCATCGGGGAATTTAGAATGGTAGATCCCCAGGCGAGCACCGAAAACCCGTTGCAGACGCTCTGTAATTTGAGTAGTCAAGGCAATCTCCGGCAACAAATATAAGACTTGCTTTCCCTGACGAATCGTTTCTTCGATCAGATGAATATACACTTCCGTCTTCCCGCTGGACGTTACTCCATGAAGCAGACACACGTTTTTCTCCTGAAAAGACTGAACGATTTCATCATGTGCCCGTTGCTGAAACTCGTTCAAGGCGTTCAGCTCGACTACTTCTTTCTCCTGTTTATTCAACCGTCCGATCTCGTGATAGTAGATTTCGAAAATCTTCTTATCCACCAGCCCGTTCAGTACCGAAGGAGCCACATTAGCCCGTTGCAACAATTCTTTCTTGGAGACTTCTTTCGGAGTTCCGGTTCCTAAAATACCTGAATACTCTACATACTTCATGAGCAACGCCAGTTGCTTCGGAGCACGAGACAGAATATCAAACAGAATATGGAGTTGCTTTTCATCTGCCGTACCCGCAAGCCGCACCCGTGCCTCTGTCTTAGGCTTATAAGTGCGTTTCAATTCTTCCTTTACAAAAATGGCTTCTTTATCGAGCAGGGACTTGATGGCGGTAAGAATATTTTTTATGCCGCTATCTTTCTCCAGTTTAGTGACGGACTGCTGCGCATCTACGGCAAGTAAATCCAAAATGCGTTGTTCCCGTTCCGGCAATGGCGCATCCGCCTCAAAATCGGGATTATATTCAACAATCGTTTCACTCTCCAGCTTCAGGCCGGAAGGAAGTGCCGCTTTATAAACATCTCCCTGTGTACAGAGATAGTAATCGGCTATCCATTCCCAAAATTTGAACTGAACGGGTAGTAAAATGGGAGAAGCATCCAGCAATGCAGATATATCTTTCACTTCGTACTCCGTTGGAGCACAATAATGAACGTTAAGGACGATAGCCGTATAAAACTTCTTTCGCCCGAAAGGAACTACCACACGGCAGCCTATCTTCACATCTTCCGCACATTCGTCCGGCAAAGAGTAAGTGAAACTCTTCGGAAGCGGAAGCGGTAATATGACATCTACATATTTTTTCATTGCAGGTACAAAAATACAATAAAAAAATGGGGAATGAAAAAGAAGGAAGAGAGAACACTCAAAAGAAAAACGCTTCTTAAGGCAGGATTGGGCAGAAACAGTTTCGAGGCTGCAACAGGGCAGCCTCCGAACAAAAAAAGAGTTCCCGTTCACCGGAAACTCTTTTTTATATACGATGTAAAATGACAGACTATTTAAAAAATATAGGCAACAGATACCTGCCAAGTCTTAGTCTTATAAGAACCATCTATTCCTTCAAATTTGGCAGTGTCTCCCAAAGGGATGTTATAATTGGCACCAACCTGCAAATGATTGAGCAATTTCACACCCGCGCCAACGTTAATGCCGACTTCGGCTTTCTTCTTGTCGGTTTTTACGCCTTCAATCGTTTTATTTCCCGCAAAATCGAAATAAAAATCAGGACCTGCAGCGAAGTAAATACCTGCCAGACTTCCCAAACCGATTGTATATTTCAAGTTTACAGGAATATCAATACCGTTTTGCTTAACAGTATAATCCTCGTTTCCTTCAGAAACCTTTATACCTCTTTGAGCAAAAAGCAAGGCAGCATCTACTCCCAACCCTACGATTGGAATATTAAACTCGGCCATCGGACCAATAAAGAAACCGGTAAAATTATCCTTCTTAAAGTTTTCGCTCACATTAGAGAAACTCGCCTTCGACAAGTTCAAACCTCCTTTTACACCAAAGTGTATTTGCGCCTGGGCAGGCATTGCCATACCGATACATACGGCAATCATTAAAGCACCAAAAATCTTTTTCATAAATTTACGTGTTTATAATTCGGGACAAAGATATATAATTAGAATAAATAAACACAATTTATCGGTTTTTTGTTCGCTCAAAGTCGCTGTTGTTCACTTAATCCGACGCCCGTACTTTTATATTTGCTCTTTTGAAGATTGAACTTACAATAGAGCATCAGTTTCATCCACCACTCACAGACTAATAAGAAATTCTTATTAGTTCAATTTTCATCCTATCTATCATCTATAAATCTTGGGAAAATGATAGTTAATCAAATTTACTTCCAGATTATCATACATAACCTTTTCAGCCAACACGCACGGCAAGTGGTTTGTTCCAATGCAAGTTCTTTTTCTAAATGCCGCACCCGGTCACATTGCTTCAACCATTTGCCCTGCAATGTATCATACAAGTGTTTAGCTCCTTTATATATGGTGATTTCCTTATCCTGTTTGCCTAAAAGTGATGCGTATATTGAACAGACTCGAGATTTATCCATGCAATATCGTTCCAACTTTTCGATATACATCAATGTAATCCCCTTTTTATTCCGGTTGATAAAATCCTGAATACTTTCATCGTCGATGATGTCAATGTCGGCTCTTTGGTAGTCCACGGTGATTTCTCTTATCTCTATCAAGACCCAGATATATTCTGTCTCGAATCCGTACTTTGCAGCCGCTTCTTCTATACTAATCCATTGTGCCATAGCGTTTGTTCTTTTATGTGTGATACAATAAGGGATGAATAATGTTTTATTCATGTATATTAGCACAACGAGCATCCACTCTTTTTGCAGTCTGCCGGATGGAGATTGGCTAGGTTAAATTGTGGGATAATCAATAACCGGCCGAATACAAGAAAGACGCAGATGCTGCTGTACCATTATCCACTTTCAAGGCTAGCTAAACCGACCAGAGAACAATGATAACAGCAGACACCCACGTCAATCGTTTATATATAACACATCTTTTACGAATATGTTGATATACATCCGTTCACGTGGAGTATCTACCGTATCATCTCCCTCTGTTTGAATTAGCTATTTCTGAAAGTGAGAGATAATACGCTTTTACTCCATATAGGAAATAAAAACCGCTTCCTGCCTGTTTCATCACGCTGATGGGCTGAAAGCGTATGACAAAGATATATGTTTTTTTTGAAAGGTAGCAGAAATATGGAAATAAATATAGGAAGTTCTGTATTAAAATGAATTTGATAAAATATAATCCTGTTTCTTATTTCTGATTACTGAAATCCGTCACTAATAAAAATAAATAAGCAATTTTACTCTCATACTCTCATCAATCGTTTGAAAAGCCTTTATTCATCGGAGTTACAGGTATGAGAGTAAGTATGATAGTAAGATGAGAGTAACTTTTACTCTCACCATGCCTCACACCAAGACAGGACCATTATCTTCTGACATACAGTACATTATCTACTATTACCAAAAGTATTAACAGCTATAGCATCAAGTATTAACTCCCTAAAAATCATATATTAATAGTTCGAAAATCAGGTATTAATGCATGGGAAACAGTATAATAACACCTATATTAGTAGTGACAATAAAAGCATTATAGATAAACTTATAACCAAGCTACCATCATCTTTCTACCATTTAAGCAGTGAATGTTCGTTAAAACACGAATATAGGATTTGCTTTTTATAGCATTGTTCGTATATTTGCGAACATTAAATAAAAGAGAAACTAATGTATGGAACAGCAGGAACAGATTGCTCGTTTTGCTAAAGCGTTGGGGCATCCCACCAGAATAGCAATACTTAATTTTCTTGCAAGGCAAGAAAGCTGTTATTTTGGGGACATCCACGATGAGTTGCCAATCGCTAAAGCAACCGTTTCCCAGCATCTAAAAGAATTAAAAGACGCTGGACTGATACAGGGTGAAATAGAAACGCCCAAAGTGAAATATTGCATAAACCGTGAAAACTGGGAAATAGCCAGACAGTTGTTCGCCCAATTCTTTTGCGATTGCGCTTCTAAAAAAGGTGCTTGCTGTGAATAGCAGCCCCTTTTTTAGACTTATTGTTCGTTGTTTTGCGAATTACGTTTAATATATAAAATAGAAAATATGGAAATTAAAGTTTTGGGTACAGGCTGCGCAAATTGTAAAGCTCTGTACGTAACAGTAGAACAGGCTGTAAGAGATCTAAATTTAGATGCTACGTTAGTTAAAGAGGAAGATATTTTAAAGATTATGGAGTATAATATCCTTAGTTTGCCGGCATTAGTGATTGACGAAAAGATCGTTTCCGCCGGAAGAAAATTATCCTTAGCCGAAGTAAAAGAACTATTGAAACAATAACTTAGAAACACTGTACCTATGAAACATTTATTTTTGATTGCTATCAGCTTACTCCTGTTTTCTTGTAGCGGGAAGCCAAAAACAGAAAACAAACAAGAGGTTTCCGCACAGGGAGATCGTGTAGAAGTAATCTACTTTCATGGAAAACAACGGTGTGTTACCTGCCGTGCGATTGAGCAACTGACGAATGAAGTGTTGGAAGCCACTTTCAAAAATCAAATCGATAAAGGGGCAGTTGTGTATAAGGTTATAGATATTTCAGATCCGCAAAATGAAGCGATTACGGATAAATATGAGGTGACATGGTCGTCTTTGTATATAAACGGCTGGAAGGGAGGAAAAGAAACTGTTAATAACATGACTGAATTTTCTTTTGCCAACGCAAAGGGGTCACCGGACATATTCAAAGAAGGTATAAAGAACAAAATAAATGAACTGCTAAAATAACTATTATATGGATTTTCTTCAAAATCTTCTGGATAATAGCAATATCCCGATAATAACCGCTTTCCTGCTCGGTTTGCTTACAGCCATAAGTCCTTGCCCTTTAGCTACCAATATAACTGCGATAGGCTTTATCAGTAAGGATATAGGCAACCGGAACAAGATTTTTTTAGGAGGATTGCTTTATACCTTGGGGCGTGTTGTGGCTTATACAGTTTTAGGGATCATCCTGATTTCTATATTGAAAGAGGGTTCAAGTATGTTTTCCCTACAAAAAAGTATAAGTAAATATGGTGAGATACTGATCGCCCCGGTCTTGATATTTGTAGGGGTATTCATGCTTTTCGGAGATCGTTTGAATTTACCTAAGTTCGGATTTTCGGGAACAGGAAAGGCGGAAAAACTGAAAGGCAATTTAGGCAGCCTTTTGCTTGGAGTGCTTTTCGCTCTGGCATTTTGCCCTACCAGCGGACTGTTTTACTTCGGGATGCTTATACCGATGTCGGCAGCAGAACCGGGAGGCTACCTTTTGCCTATTGTCTATGCGGTAGCCACCGGCCTGCCCGTTATTCTGGTAGCTTGGATTTTGGCGTATAGCGTTGCCGGGATAGGCAAATTCTACAACCGCATACAGGTATTTCAGAAATGGTTTAACAGAGTGGTCGCTGTTTTGTTTATCGCAGTCGGCATTTATTACGCATATATCAATTACTTATAAATTAAATAAAAACAGAATATGAAAAGAATCGAGATTTTTGATCCGGCAATGTGTTGTCCTACCGGATTGTGTGGCCCGAATATCAATCCTGACCTTATGAGGATTGCAGCCGTACTGGAAACCCTCAAAAGACAGGGGATCGTTGTCGAGCGTCATAATTTACGGGACGAGCCGCAGCTTTATGTCAGCAATAAAACGGTTAATGATTATTTGATGAAAGAGGGTGCGGAAGGCTTGCCAATCACCATAGTAGAGGGGGAAATCGTGGTAACAAAAGGTTATCCGACCAATAAGCAGTTGAGCGAGTGGACAGGCATTAAGTTAGACATTATTCCAATTATCAACCAATGAGATTATGAAGAATTTCAATTTATCAGACATACAGTTAACAAAGTATTTATTTTTTACAGGTAAAGGCGGTGTAGGAAAAACTTCTATCGCTTGCGCTACGGCCGTAGGTCTTGCGGATCTTGGCAAAAAGATATTATTGATAAGTACAGATCCAGCCTCTAATTTGCAAGATGTGTTTGGGCAGGAACTGAACGGGCATGGTACGAATATCTCCGAAGTGCCCGGCCTGACGGTCGTAAATCTTGATCCGGAAAAAGCAGCCGCAGAATACCGGGAAAGCGTAATCTCCCCTTATCGTGGGAAATTGCCGGAAAGTGTGATCCGGAATATGGAAGAACAATTGTCCGGATCTTGCACGGTAGAGATTGCAGCGTTCAATGAGTTTTCGGATTTTATCACCGATAAAACCAAAGAAAAAGAATACGATTATATCATTTTTGATACAGCGCCAACAGGACACACCCTAAGAATGTTACAATTACCGTCCGCCTGGAGTACGTTTATCAGTGAAAGTACACATGGTGCATCCTGTTTAGGCCAGCTGTCGGGACTGGAAGAAAAAAAAGGTATTTATAAACAGGCTGTAAATACCTTGTCCGATGAAAAAGCAACCAGCCTGATACTAGTTGCCCGGCCGGATCTTGCTCCATTAAAGGAGGCTGCACGTTCTTCCCACGAGTTGAATTTGCTTGGCATAAAGAAACAGGTACTTGTCATAAACGGAGTGTTACAACAAGCCGATGATAACGACAAAGTTTCCAAGTTATTAAGCGAAAAACAAACTTCGGCTTTACAGAACATTCCGGAGGAGTTGAAAGATTATCCGGCATATAGCGTTCCGTTACGTTCCTACAATTTATCAACTATAGAAAATATCCGGAAAATGTTATCGAGCGATAACCTTATTTCGGGAGGTGATTACAAGCCTTTGCAGGGTGAAAAGAATCTGGATGATTTGGTAAATGACCTTTTTTCTTCCGGCAAACGGGTTATTTTTACAATGGGAAAAGGGGGCGTAGGAAAAACGACAGTTGCAACCAATATCGCCCTAAAGCTAAAAGAACTTGGCGCAAAAGTGCATTTGACAACAACAGACCCGGCCAATCACTTGAATTATGAACTTGTAATAAAAGCAGGGATCGACGTTAGCAAAATTGACGAAGCCGAAGTTCTGGAGGCTTATAAAAACGAGGTAAGGGCAAAAGCCAGGGAAAACCAAATGACGGCCGAAGATATGGAATATATTGAGGAAGATCTGCGTTCCCCTTGCACACAGGAAATAGCTGTATTCAAGGCATTTGCCGATATAGTGGAAAAGGCTGATACGGAAATTGTAGTAATAGACACAGCACCAACCGGACATACTTTGTTATTGTTGGATGCAACGCAAAGTTATCACAAGGAGGTAGAACGGACGCAGGGAGAAATCAAGGGAGCAGTGGCAAACCTGTTGCCACGTCTGCGCAATCCCAAAGAAACGGAGGTTGTCATCGTAACACTTCCGGAAACAACCCCTGTTTTTGAGGCGGAACGTTTATTGCAAGATTTACAACGGGCAGGCATCAAGAACAAATGGTGGGTGATAAACTCCTGTTTATCTCTGGTTGATACCCAAAACCCATTTTTAAAGGCCAAAGCACAAAGTGAGTTGCCATGGATCGACAGAGTAAAGAAATTATCAGACAGTAATACCGCGTTAATCGCATGGAGAGCAAAATAAAAAGAGAGTGATTATGAAACAACTTGCTTTTTTAGACCGTTATTTGACGGTATGGATTTTCTTAGCAATGTTTATCGGTGTAGGATTGGGTTACCTATATCCCGGCATCGTAGACTTTTGGAGTCATTTTGAAGTCGGAACGACGAATATACCCTTGGCAATAGGGCTTATCCTGATGATGTATCCACCTTTGGCAAAGGTGAAATATGAAGAATTAGGCAACGTATTCAAAGATAAGAAAATCCTGACCGTATCACTTCTGTTGAATTGGTTGGTAGGGCCGATACTGATGTTCGTTCTCTCAATCATCTTCCTGCATAATTACCCCGAATATATGTACGGATTGATTATGATAGGTCTTGCACGATGTATCGCCATGGTACTGGTTTGGAGCGAACTTGCAGGAGGAAGCAATGAATATACGGCCGGACTGGTCGCTTTTAACAGCATCTTTCAGGTCCTTTTCTTTTCTGTATATGCTTATTTCTTCTTATCTGTGTTCCCTGAATGGGTGGGAATGGAAACAACCGACGCCGTTCAACAAATCACGATGTCCGAGATTGCGAAAAGTGTAGGCATTTATTTAGGAATACCGTTTGTTCTTGGATTTCTGACACGTTTAGTCTTGGTTAAGAATAAAGGCATGGATTGGTATTACCAGAAATTTATCCCTAAAATCAGCCCGGTTACATTGTTGGCCTTGCTGTTTACAATCGTGATAATGTTCTCTTACAAGGGAGAATATATCATAAAATTGCCGTATGATGTGATGATAATAGCAGTCCCGTTGGTGTTGTACTTTGGAATCATGTTTTTTGTTTCCTTTTTTATTACCCGAAAAATGGGAACGGATTACCCAAAAGCCGCATCCGTATCATTTACGGCTACCGGAAATAACTTTGAATTGGCTATTGCTGTGGCTATTGCCGTTTTCGGTATCAGTTCGGGAGAGGCTTTCGCCGCGGTAATCGGGCCACTGGTAGAAGTACCCGTATTGATACTATTAGTAAGATATGCGTTAAAGATGCGCCGCAAATTTAAAGCAAAGAACTAGAAACTACAGTTCCGAGGCGGGAAACTACAGTTTCCAAGGCAAGAAACGCCAGTTCCTAAGGCGGGAAACGAGAGTATCTAAGGTAGGAAACTGAAGTTTCCATATAGAGTTATTATAACTCTCCCGTAAGGATAACTAGAACTTCCCATAGCTTTGCATAAAGAAATCAAGGACTTTTCTTTAGTTATATTATACGTTGCAGATAAAGTATCTGCAACGTATCTGCAACAGGTATCTGCAACGCTCCAACTGCCTATTTACTAATACATTACAAGCGTTTTGTTGCAGGTGGCAGATACTTTGATGTTTTTTAAACTTTATGGAGGAAGATTATACTCATTCTTACTACTATAAAAACAAATCATTTAACGCCTCGCTCATACTAGGATGAGTAAAGATGAAGTCACGCAGGAAAGTATAATCCTGACCTGTCTTCATTGCAACAGCAACTATATTGATTACTTCGCTGGAATCAGGCGCAAACAGCATACAGCCCAATATTTTTCCCGTATTCTTATCAATGACAGCTTTCAACAGGCCGTCCGTTTCTCCCAATGTTTTCGCTCTTGGTATCGCCATAACGGGCAATTTCTTGATAATAATATCCAAATTCTGCTTACGAGCCTCTTCTTCATTCAATCCGATACGTGCTAATGGAGGATCAATAAAAACAGAGTAGCTAACCGGATTGCGATCATTCGTTGTCCGTTCTTTATCGCCAAACAGATCCTCCCGGATAATCCGGTAATCATCCAATGAAATATAAGTGAACTGCAAACCACCTTTCACATCACCAACGGCACGTATATTCGGTTGGGTTGTTTTCAGATATTCATCCACAATGATCGCTCCGCGTGCATCCGTCTCCACTCCGGCAACTTCCAAATTCAGATCTTTCGTATTCGGTCGGCGTCCTGTCGCCAGCAATACAGCATCAGCTTCAAGTTCCACCACCTCGCCAGTTTGTGAATCAGAAAAAACAACGAGTGCTCCATCTTCGATATGTTTCACAGATTGAACCTTTGCATTCATTCGAAAAACAATGCCTTTTTTCTCTAATGTTTCTTTTACACTTGCAGCAATATCCCGGTCTTCACGCACAATCAGTTCAGGATAACTTTCGAGTACGGTCACCTGTGAACCGAACGAAGCATACATAGACGCAAACTCCAAACCGATGTAACCGCCACCGACAATAACCAGTTGGCGGGGAAGCTCGGCCAATTCCATGATTGAGGTACTTGTATAAACCAACGGATTACCCACAACTCCCTCAATGGGAGGAATAACTGTTTCTGCTCCCGTATTGATAATAATTTGCTTCGATGTCAGCATTATTTCTTCAGTAGATGTACGGACAGAAACCACATCGGAAGAGACAAAAGAGCCCACACCTGTATAGACTGTTACATTGGGATTATCTGCCAGATTATGGTAATTCTTATTTCTCAATGCACTTGTCACAGCTTCTTTCACAGAAATGGCATTGCGATAGAACTCACTCCTTTCTTCAAATGTAGCATCTTTCATACCGGAAGCAATTTTAGCCTGATGAACCAATGTCTTGGTCGGAATACAGCCAATATTAATACACGTTCCTCCATACATTTTATCCGAACGTTCAACAATGGCAACTTTTCGCCCACGCTTTGCAAACTCTGCCGCAAGAGTCTTCCCTCCCTTGCCAAAACCGATAATAATAACGTCAAATGCATTCATATCCATATAGTTTTAATTGGTTCTAAATTTACTTGTTAAGTTCATAACTAATGATGTTGCAAAGTTCACTGTTTTTGAAAGAATGAACAATAACCATTTTACCGGATAAGTTAGCAATTATTCCCATATAGAATAAAAGTAACAAATAATCAAAATCGCCGGAGCAGATCAGTGACTTGCCCGGCGATTTCCCTATTGAATCGATTCCCACTTACTATCTATCAACGGTTGGGATGAATATCCAGTTTGACTGGTTTAATCATATTTTCAGGTTCCAGAATGGTATCCAAATCTTTCTTGGAAAGGATATTATGTTCCAAAACAAGTTCATACACTCCCTTTCCTGTTTCCAATGCTTCTTTAGCTATCTTGGTAGAATTTTTATAACCAATCACCGGATTCAGGGCTGTCACTACGCCAATGCTGTTGTGCACATCTCTCCGGCATTTTTCTTCATTGGCTGTTATGCCGTCGATGCATAACGTACGCAAGGTATCAAAGCCATTCATCAACAAGTCGGCAGACTCGAAACAGCATTGCGCCATCACCGGCTCCATCGCATTCAGCTCCATTTGAGCGGCTTCGCCACTCATGGCCACGCAAAGATCATTTCCTATCACCTTATAAGCCACCTGATTCATCACTTCAGGAATCACCGGGTTCACTTTTCCCGGCATGATGGATGAGCCCGGTTGCATAGCCGGCAGATTGATTTCGCCCAATCCACAACGCGGACCGGAAGCCAGCAACCGCAAGTCATTGCATATCTTATTCATTTTGACAGCTATACGCCTCATCGCTCCCGAATAACCTACCATGCAGGAAGTGTCCGAAGTGGCCCCCACCAAATCATCGGCAAGTTTTATATCCAGTCCCGTAATCTTGCGCAAAGCGGCAATACACTTCTCCGCATATTCCGGTTCGGCGGTGATTCCGGTTCCGATGGCTGTGGCTCCCATGTTGACTGTCAGAAAGTCCTGCGCGGCAAAATCAAGATTCTTCACTTCATGTTCAAGAATACTCGCAAACCCGTTGAAGGTCTGTCCGAGAGTCATCGGTACGGCATCTTCCAGTTGGGTACGTCCCATTTTGATGATATGCGCAAACTCACTTCCTTTCTTCCGGAAAGCCTCTATCAACACTTCGAAATGCTTAACCAATTTCAGATGAGTGTAATAGAGTCCAATGTGGATGGCGGTTGGATAAGCATCGTTGGTAGATTGCGAGCGGTTGACATGATCGTTAGGCGAACAGTATTGATACTCTCCGCGCTGATGCCCCATCAATTCCAATGCCCGGTTGGCAACCACTTCATTGATATTCATGTTCGTGGTAGTACCCGCTCCTCCCTGAATCATATCTACGGGGAACTGTTCGTGATGCTTTCCTTCAAGTATTTCTTTACAAGCTCTCAAGATAGCATCCGTTTGTTCTTCGGTTAATAAGTCCAGTTCGCGGTTGGCAACAGCGGCTCCCATTTTTGTGATAGCCAATGCCTGGATAAACAAAGGGTACTCATTTAAATGAAACTTACTGATGCGAAAGTTTTCGATACCGCGGAGTGTCTGTACTCCGTACAGTGCACTTTCCGGCACTTCACGACTACCTATCAGGTCACTCTCCGTACGAGTTTTTTTTGATAAATTTTGTTCCATATCGGTTGTTTTATAATAATAACAGTTTCGTTAGTTCTTATAATAACCAATGAGTTTAGTTATTGTTTTAATAAATATGCAAAAACTATTCAAAGACTTTTTTGTTGTTAATACAAGAAAAAGAAAATACAAAGAGAGAAATCACTTATCTTTGTTGGGAACTTAAAACAGCATCTTATGATATTACAATTAGCATTTGTTCTGACAGCTATTATTATTGGCGCACGCCTGGGAGGTATCGGCCTCGGCGTGATGGGAGGAGTTGGATTGGCTATACTTACGTTCGTTTTTGGTTTACAACCCACCGCGCCTCCTATCGACGTAATGTTAATGATTGCCGCAGTGATTTCGGCTGCTTCCTGTATGCAAGCGGCCGGCGGACTGGACTATATGGTGAAACTGGCAGAACATTTGCTTCGTAAGAATCCTTCACACGTCACCTTGCTTAGTCCGCTGGTGACTTACCTGTTTACTTTTGTAGCCGGAACGGGACACGTCGCCTATTCTGTGTTGCCGGTCATCGCGGAGGTTGCCACCGAAACAAAAATCCGTCCGGAACGTCCGCTAGGTATTGCTGTCATTGCTTCCCAACAGGCCATTACAGCCAGTCCGATTTCCGCGGCTACCGTAGCACTTCTCGGACTCTTAGCCGGATTCGATATTACCCTGTTCGACATTCTCAAAATTACGATTCCCGCTACCATTGTCGGCGTGTTGGTCGGTGCTTTATTCTCTATGAAAGTCGGTAAAGAGCTGGTGGAAGACCCCGAATATCAGAAACGTCTGAAAGAAGGATTATTCAACAATAAAAAGATAGAGATTAAAGATGTGAAGAACAAACGTTCCGCTATGATTTCCGTCCTTATCTTTATATTGGCAACTGCATTTATCGTACTCTTCGGTTCTTTTGAAGGAATGCGCCCCAGTTTCCTGATCGACGGGGAAATAGTTACATTAGGAATGTCTTCCATCATCGAAATCGTGATGTTATCGGCTGCTGCCATCATCCTGTTAGTAACCAAGACCGACGGAATCAAAGCAACGCAAGGTTCCGTATTTCCGGCAGGTATGCAGGCAGTGATTGCCATCTTCGGTATTGCCTGGATGGGAGATACCTTCCTTCAGGGAAACATGGGACAGCTAACTCTTTCTATTGAAGGGATCGTGCAACAAATGCCGTGGCTGTTTGGTGTCGCGCTGTTTGTGATGTCTATTCTACTATACAGCCAGGCTGCCACAGTTCGGGCACTTGTGCCTCTGGGCATTGCGTTGGGGATTTCGCCTTATATGCTGATCGCCTTGTTTCCGGCAGTGAACGGATATTTCTTTATTCCGAATTACCCTACCGTAGTGGCTGCCATTAATTTCGACCGTACCGGGACAACAAAAATCGGCAAGTATGTGTTAAATCATTCGTTCATGATGCCCGGCTTGGTATCGACGATTGTTGCCATTGCCCTAGGACTGCTCTTTATACAAATATTTTAATATACATATATTATTAACCTAAACATCATTCAGTTATGAAACAATTCAAAAGCTTTGGACTGGTAGTAGTCACACTACTATTTTCTGTAACAATGGCATTTGCCGCCAAACCGAACATTCATATCCTTGCCACCGGAGGAACGATTGCAGGCACAGGAAGTTCAGCTACCGGAACCAGCTACACAGCAGGACAAGTTGCCATCGGCGCACTACTCGATGCCGTGCCGGAAATTAAGGATATCGCCAACGTGACCGGAGAACAGATTGTCAAAATCGGTTCGCAGGACATGAACGACCAGGTTTGGCTGACGCTTGCAAAAAAAATAAATGAACTATTGAAACGCCCGGACATCGACGGCATCGTGATTACTCACGGAACCGATACGATGGAAGAAACTGCCTATTTCCTGAACCTGACCGTTAAAAGCAACAAACCGGTGGTACTGGTAGGTGCCATGCGTCCGTCTACTGCTCTAAGTGCCGACGGCCCGTTGAATCTTTATAACGCCGTAGTTACCGCCGCCGCAAAAGAATCCAAAGACAAAGGAGTACTGGTTGCCATGAACGGACTGATCCTTGGAGCACAGAGTACAGTTAAAATGAACACGGTCGACGTGCAAACTTTCCAAGCTCCCAACTCCGGCGCGCTAGGTTATGTGTTGAACGGAAAAGTATTCTATAATCAGGTGACGCTAAAAAAACATACCACCCAATCCGTTTTCGATGTTACTCATCTGAACGCACTTCCTAAAGTAGGTATCGTATACAGCTACTCTAACATTGAAGCAGATATGGTCACTCCGATGCTCAACAACGGCTATAAAGGCATTATCCATGCAGGAGTAGGAAATGGAAATATCCATCAGAATATCTTCCCGGTACTGACAGACGCCCGTCAGAAAGGAATCCTTGTGGTTCGTTCTTCCCGTGTCCCGACAGGTCCTACCACACTGGATGCAGAGGTAGACGACGCCAAATATCAGTTTGTGGCTTCACAGGAACTGAATCCGCAGAAATCACGCGTTTTGTTAATGCTTGCACTAACCAAAACAACTGACTGGAAACAAATTCAGCAATATTTTAACGAATACTAAAAGCCTGACCTACTTATGAAAAAATGGATATTTATGTTGCTCCTCGCGGGCAGCATACAGGGAGTATATGCTCAAAAAACGGAGAAGAAGGATAAATTCAACCCGAACACTCCCCTGTTTGAAGAACTGACAGACGTAAAAAAGAAGACAGATAAGTTCAATCTTTATCTGAATATGCAAGGAAGTTTTGACGCTCATTTCCAAAATGGTTTTCAGGAAGGTGACTTCAATATGCACCAGCTCCGTATCGAAGCCAAAGGAAATATCAACAACTGGCTTTCTTACCGCTATCGCCAGCGCCTCAACCGCTCGAACGATGCAAACGGCATGATTGACAATCTGCCTACTTCCATCGACTATGCCGGAATCGGTATCAAACTGAATGACCAGTTCAGTCTCTTCGCAGGAAAGCAATGTGCCGCATACGGTGGTATCGAGTTCGACCTCAACCCGATCGACATCTATCAGTACAGCGATATGATCGACTATATGAGTAACTTTATGACCGGACTGAATGTAGGTTATAACATTACTCCCGAACAACAACTTAACCTGCAAATACTGAACAGCCGCAACAGTTCGTTCGACAATACTTACGGAATCACGGAAGATGCCGAAGGAAATCTTCCCGATCTGAAATCCGGCAAAATGCCGCTGGTTTATACTTTGAACTGGAACGGTAATTTCAATAACGTATTCAAGACCCGTTGGTCGGCTTCTATCATGAACGAGGCCAAAAGTCACAATATGTATTATTATGCTTTAGGTAACGAGTTGAATCTCGGCAAATGGAATGCTTTTGTCGATTTCATGTATTCAAAAGAGGATATTGACCGCAAAGGTATTATCACCAACATCGTAGGCCGTCCGGGCGGACACAATGCCTTTGACGCGAATTATCTTTCCGTGGTTGCCAAATGTAATTATCGTTTTCTGCCGAAATGGAATGTGTTTGTGAAGGGTATGTATGAGACGGCTTCCGTGAGCAAGGCATCCGAAGGAATAGAGAAAGGCAATTACCGTACTTCCTGGGGATACCTGACCGGTATCGAATATTATCCGATGGAAACCAACCTGCATTTCTTTGTGACGTATGTAGGACGTTCGTATGATTTCACCTCCCGCGCCAAAGTGCTGGGACAGGAGAATTACAGTACTAACCGGATTTCCGTAGGATTCATCTGGCAGATGCCTGTATTCTAAAAAACAGCCTCATTATTATACAAAAAATACCCGATAGCCTTCTTGCAAAGGTTATCGGGTATTCTTATATGTTCGGTCTTTTTTAATCAATACTCTTCCTCGTTAAAGAAGAAATCCTCCTTACTAGGATAATCCGGCCAAATATCTTCGATACTCTCATAGATTTCGCCCTCATCTTCCATCTCTTGGAGGTTCTCAATAACTTCAAGAGGAGCACCCGAACGCATGGCATAATCAATCAATTCATCCTTGGTTGCCGGCCAGGGAGCATCTTCAAGTTTTGATGCAAGTTCCAATGTCCAATACATAATCTTGAGTATTTAAAATGAATACTAAATTTGTCTCTTTTTCTATTTTTCGGCAAAAGTATAATAAAATCTATCATTTCCAACTATTATCCCAAAATATTTCATTATTTTGTTCATCAAAATTAATTTTTCGGGATAATACAAACAAATAATCTGATAATCTGTTGACAAATGCTAATACTTCGGGAGAAATTGTACAAGTTTCAGACAAAGCCAGAATGCGTCTTTCAGCTCTCCGGCAAATCGTACGGCAAACATGGCAAACGGCTGCTCCACGACTTCCGCCGGGAATGATGAAAGCACAAAGTTCGGGTAATTGCTCGTCCAGCTTATCAATCTCCCGCTCAATACTTTCCACATGTTCAGGGGTAATGATACTGGCGGGTTTCAGTTGTGTTTTCTCCTGGTCGGTGGCCAGGTGTGAACCGATGGCGAATAACTTATGTTGAATACTCAAGATAAAATCCCGGTCGGACTCCTCCTGCAGATAAGTGTGCAGCCATCCCAGGTGAGAATTTAATTCATCCACCGTTCCGTAAGCTTCCAGGCGGATATGAGTTTTTGGAACGCGACTTCCGCCGACAAGACTGGTAGTTCCTTTGTCTCCGGTCTTTGTATATACAAGGCTCTTTTTCATAACTTTCTTTTTTACTATTATAGATGGTAAACGTACAAAGGTTCTTAGAAGTTGATGATATACTGCTGTTTTATCTTCGTTTTATCAAAAAATAGTAAACCGACGTCATATAGGTCGAAAGTTATTCCTACCCTTTCGTCAGCCTGCCACTTTTTCCAAAGCGCTTTCATCTCTTTGGAATAGCAAATGCCATGGACTACAAATACACTTTTAGGAGTAGTACGGTGTACGCAAACCCGAAATACTTCTTCCAATAAGTCCGGATTTTGGTAATCGTTCAGATACAGAAAATCGACTGAAGTATCCGCATCCAGAAACAATTCCGACAAATCGGAAGCAAAGAGATAGGAAGCCGATGGTTTAGCAGACTGTAAGTACAAGGCTGTCGAGGAAGGACGCCCAACCTCAATAATCGTATCAGGCTGTACTCTATTTACCAACCGGAACAAAAAACGGTTTACCTTTTGAGAACCTTTGGTCCACCCACACTCTCTTACCATCTTTTTTTGTTCTTCTTTCAAGGAAGAATAAGCATAGTAAGGCATCTTCTCATAAATTACATCGGTAATCAGACTGAAAGCAAATGGGGAATGGACACCATATCCGCAACGATGACGGAAGCGGGAAAGCCAGATAAAAGGTCTTTTTATACAGAGTAGAAGATTCATAAAACAATCATTCGTATTTTTATTCTCCCGACAAAGATATATTTTTTTATTGAAAAAGGGTTGGTTCTTTGCAGGAACCAACCCTTATTCATTTATTCCAAGTTACTACTGCAGTCTGAATGACACAGGTACAGTATATTTCACTCGAACTTTCTTACCATTTTGCACTCCGGGAGTCCATTTCGGCATAGAACTTATCACGCGGATAGCTTCTTTATCCAAATAAGGATCAACCCCTCGCACCACTTCAGGATTAGAAATCGTTCCGTCTCTATCTACTACAAACTGAACAATGACTTTTCCCTGTGAGCCAGTTTCTTGCGAAATCGTCGGATATTTGATATTGCTACCTAAATATTTCATTAAAGCAGCTGTACCTCCAGGAAACTCCGGCATGACTTCAACACTTACGTGAATAATGTCTTCAACTACCGTTTCTGTTTCTACCACTGGTGGTATCCAAATAACGTCATGAACTGCATTCATATCCTCTGACACTGTAGAAACGTTATCCGTCACCTCCATATTGTTTTCCACTATTTCGAACAATTCTGTTACCTTAGTTTCGGGAGGAGGAGGCGGTTCCAGTTTCTCGTCAGGGAATGTGATCGGAACTAGCTCTGTTACAAAGATGGATTCATCATCTGGTGATAGTGCTGCAACTCTGACATCATGTTGTGTCCATTCGAACGAAACGAACATGAAGGCTAGCGCAACAACCAAACCCATCAACAACCAAGAACCCCGTTGATTCTCAATTGCAGCCTTTTTTGATTTCTTGGCTTCCATAAAAAATGTGTTTAAGTAATTAATAATAGAAAATATATAGTATATATACTACTTTTCGTTTTTCCTCTTAAGCATTACTTAAAGTGCTCTCTCGCTGCAATAAATATAGTCTTTTTATGGATAGGTTGTTACGACGCCCCTTGTTTATTTTATTCTTTTCTCTTCTTTTCGATAAAATTTATGAATTAATCCTCATATCGGACAACCTGTCCATTCCTGTCAACAATAATCCTTGAATATATGTCTTTCAAAGCACACAAGAATAAATCTTTGCTAAGTACAGTAATGTTATGATAGACGGGAGCAGTAAGAGGCTTTCCTTTTTCATCCATCAGCCCGTAAAGATTGTAACTACCATATCTATAAATTCCGGTAGGCTTCATGATTGTTCCTTCGCCGTCTTCTGCCCTTTCCATCGTATCATAATCCAGTGAAGTCACATCATGATAAACATTCTTATTTAGTATCCTACCATCATAAGCGATCTGCAACTGAACTCCATCCGGTCTATCTGCCACTAAATAATCATCTAATAATTCAATATCCCTGTATTCTGCAGGAAGAAGTACATGCAAAGAATCATCCAGTACTCCATACATCTTTCCGTCATTGAATACTCTTTTTCCATATTGCGGATTTTGTATATACTCATAGGATGGTTTCAGTACCCATTCTCCCTTTTTATTGATTATGCCACATTTCCCGGTTGCATCATACATACTGCTATACCCATCGTGAAACACAAGCCCAACTTGCTTCTTATTATCCTTAGCATAAGGAAACTGAAAATCAATCACAGTCTTTCCTTGATGATCAATAAATCCAACCTTATTATTCAGTACTACAGCTGCCAAGCCTTCGGAGAAGATCCAGGCATGTGTATATTGTGCCGGTATCACATTCGCTCCCGTATAACGGTCGAAATATCCACGTTTGAAGTTTTTGGAATAAACAACCAACGAATCTGTATATGCATCCGCCGCAAACAGCCAGTCGATGCCGTCAATCGTTGTTTTTCCGGTAGTCATATTGCGTATACTATATTTCTCGTCGCTGATAAAAGAACGACACTCGCTACTGTATATATCAGCCAATTGCTCGTCACTCTCATAATGTTCACAAAAACCAATAGTCAACATAATGCTAACCCAAAGCAGGCACAATACAGCAATTGTACCCAAAGCTTTTCCCAAAGTTATCTTTTTCATTTTATCTTTATACTATTTTTCATCATCAAAAAAATTGTCTGCCAAATTATTACAGTTTTTCTCCAGTTTATCAAAGAAGCGCATACGACTGGCACTTTCTTTTGCAAACATTTGATTGGTACCACATGGAGTACTTTCAAAACTCATTACGTTTGTTACGGAGATCGTTGCAGCCACCTTTTCTACATTCTGATTAGCTCCGATATAAGTAAACACCCAACCTTTAGTCTTCAATTCTTCAACCATTTTCTTTATCAGCCTTCCATCATATTCCGAAGAGGAATTTTCTTCCCCGTCTGTTATAATTGTAACCAATACTTTATAATCATCGGTTTCGGATAAAGAATAGCGCAACTTTGTCAATGCCATTCCCATTGCATCATACAAAGGAGTACAGCAATTCGGACGATAGGTCTCATGCGTTAACTCCGACACCACATCTACACTGACTTTATCAAACACAGTCCGGATACTGTCTGAATTAAATACTACCAATGAAACAAAATGCCATTGTCCTTCATGCTTCCTTTGCGCAGCAGAAATCGTTTGAATCGTTTCATTAAAACCTGAAATAGTTTGTTTCTCAATGCTGCTCATTGATCCACTCTCATCCAAAATAATTAAATTATAAACTCGTTGACTCATGTTGTTTTTATATTTTTAGTTTATCAAAAAAAATCTACAATCATTTTATCTATAATCCTACATACAAACTTTTCTCCTCTCTTAAAAGAGAATTGTCTCCTTATCTGATTAGGAGTCCCAACAAAGCAACTTGTTGACATTCTTCCCTCATCTTTAAACCCGATCTCCACATATACCAGACAGCACTGGTCATCTTTCACCCCTCTGATGTATTGAAATGAAAGAGAGTCATAACAATCACTTACTTTTTCATTCTCCTCCAACAACTTGACTTCCTTATCTGTTATAGTCCCTTTTATATCTTGCACTACCACCTCCAGTAGCTTACTATTCAGCCGGGATATAAGTCCACAAAGATGTGAGTAATCAAAATCGCTTTTACTTCTACGCTGTTCTTCCTGATTACGCTCCCATTCCTTCCTCTCTTTTTCCCGTTCAGGAGTCAGTTCCACTATCCAATAGGTATCTCTCAACTCTTCACACTGATCTAATACAGATTTCTCACTAGCTTCCAACGCTTTACCGGCTTTTTCCCGAGTTTTAAAAGTACCTACCAAATAACTTTCCCGGGCAAAAGTATCTTCGCCCCATACCTCATACATTACCTTGTTCATAATTCCTCCCTGCTATTAAATACTTGGATATTTTTCTTTCAGTTTTCTCATAAAAGGCTTGGTTATCTGTAAATTATCCACCTCATCAAACGGTGGAAGAAACACGCAATTATTATCCTTAATCAAGATCAGGTATCTTACATTAATGATGAATGACTGGCTAACCTGCACCAAGTGAGGATGATAACTCAGTATCTTTTGCGAATTTGTATTTCTTTTCAACATCAGAGAATGTTTATCACACAAAACTGCTTCCCATTGCTTACATTTGGAGTTATAGCGAAAATAACCAATGTGTTCCAAACGGATCAGTTGCAAATTTCCAGTCATAGTGGCAGATAAAAAGATATTATCCTGATCTCCGGCAATACCAATATTCTTCCAATTGTCCATGTTCAGTTCATTTTAATTCGGTTATATGTACTTATATTACCATTGTAAATACTCAAAAACTCCTTGATAGCCCGATGTTTAATATTATAAATATTATCTATCGTTTTATTCCATTTTCGGGCAACCTCCTCAGGTGTATATCCTTCAATAATCATTAATCTTAGGATATCCGCATAACGCTTGTTTTTCATCAAAGACATTACCCGTTTCACATCTATATCTACTTCAAGGTTCAGTTCTGTATTATAAGTATTCCTACAGGAATTTATCAATTCCTCTTCAGAATCCTTCTCCATCAGCACCATCTTCTTTTTGACGAAAAAATGCCATGACACGACAGAAAGCCACGTTTTCAGATGACAATCATTTATTCCTAAAAAAGAATCCAGTCTTTTCCAGTTTCCAGCATTGAGTTCCAGATATAGTTCGTTCACAAGTTCATCATATCCGACTTTACCATTGTAAAGTGAATACTTGATTTCATTCAATAAAAAATAGCATTCTTTATAAAAGAATTGATGAGTTACCCTGTTATCCAGATTTTTAAGGCCATGGATATAGTCATTATCACTCAATAAAGGGCTTTTAGTAGCATACGATTTCATAATGGTAAACCTTTAATTTACCACTTAATGTATTTTAGTCCTTCAAAGTAACCCTACTTTGGAAGAAAAATGTATTATTTCCTATTTTTTAGTGTCAGTCCAGCATAATAAAGCCTGCCCAGTAGAAAGGTTCAGGATAAGTTTGACGTATGAATGCTTTTGCATCTTCAAAAGCCTTTCTCTTATTCCAGCCGTTTTCTGTCAGATTTCTGTAAAAATGCACCATAAATTCTTTGGTAGTCCAATCACTCACTCCCCATAAACTCATCACTAAAGTTTGTACACCGGCCTTCTTAAAAGCACGCTGTAGGCCAAAAACTCCTTCAGAATTGATACTACCTAATCCTGTGTCACAAGCAGATAGTACGACTAAATCCGCACCTTTCAAATTCAGACGGGAAATATCATCTGCCGTCATAATGCCATCTAAAACACCTTCCGGTAGCATGGTTCCCTTCCACCCTGCATTACCACCGGACATGATCACACCGGATAATAACATTGCATTCTGATATCCTGCCAACCTTGATACATTCTCCGCATCCGTCGGAGTATAGTAGAAGCCATGTGTAGCCAAATGAATAATTTGAGGTGCCTGCCCATCCAAATGAAAGAAAGATTCCTCAGTACCCTGAGTTCCAGTATAAATAGTCGTATCTATCCGGCAGTCTCCCAGCAAATCAGCAATACTATTTACCTCCTCTTGGGTCATAGGAAGATAGCGATAAACAGAATCACTGACCATGGCTCCACCACGCAATGCAAAAAGTCGGGATATATCATATTTCTTACTTTCCGCATCCATAACGGACAAATCGACATCATAATATAACCCTCCGTACAAAACCGCACTTGTATGTCCAGTTTGTTGTAATTCTTGCCTGCAGATTTCTCTGGTAGAAGACAATCGTACAAAATGATACTGATCTCCCAATATAGAATCAGAGGTAACAGCAACAGATTCAAGAGATAGCTGATGTAAAGTACCAGCCGGAACATAATAAACGGTCTCACCCAGGTGAATATAATGAGACAGTGATTCCCAACAAAGCTTCAACAAAGATTGAGAATAAGGGAAATGATAAAGACGGTCTGTTATATTATTTACAGTGTTATATAATGAGTCCAATTGATTCTGATTAAAAAGCGGAACCAATAAGGGATATTCCCACTCTTTCCTTAAAACATAAGCTGAATAACAATGAACGGAATCTAATTTAAAATCCGTAAAGTCAATGGCAACCTCACCTTCTTTCAAAGCATTTTTTATATCCTTATATTGCGTATTCAAGAACTGAGTATAGTTTCCATAAAAAGAGCACTTGCTTGCCAACTGTTTATCAATCTGATCAATCTGAGAATAAAATTCATTGGCGTTCTCTGTCCCCTTACCTGTAGTTCGCTCTACTTCGGTCAATCGACTTTGTAACAGTAGCATTTTATTATACAGTGCCAAGTCTTCTTCCGTGCCACTCTGCCGTAGTAAATTCCTCATAGACCTTTCAGACTCCAATAACAATCCTTTCGAAAAGACCAATGCATTATATGCATCGCAGGCAAAAGGCTCCTGCTTTACTCCTATTTTTACAGCATAAGCAGTCATATTCCATAATATATCAGAAAGATCATTCCAGTATTTAGTTCTGGCGTTCGTTGGCAAATATCTTAGTTGCTTTTTAATAAGCTCTTTCAATAAAATTGCAGCCTGCCTGTAATCTTTGCATCCAACTTGCTTTTCATTGGTGAATCCTTCAATGTTGGCTAAATAGTAAAGTGAATTTGCATACTCCATAGACTGATCTCCATATTTAGATTTACACAAAACTGAATAATGGGAATAATTCTTTTTAGCGACAGCAAAATCTTTTTTATGATACCAACAATTGGCCATAGCCAGCAAAATATGCATTCTGCTATTACTATCTTCCGGATAACGGACAGACAGCAGACTGTCTGCATATTTATAATCAGCTATTGCCAAGCCGTATTCATCAAAGTTTGCATATAATAAACCTCTCTGTACATAATGACCGGCAACCGTTTCCATAGACACCGACTTCAGCTGATGACTCAGGAATAAGGAATCCATACAGCAAAAAGCACTATCCTTTAATCCCATTTTCTGATAAATATATGCACGGTTCCGGTAAGGAGAATAACGATTAGCTGACGCAAGACCAAACTCTGAAGCATAACAAGACAAACAACAGGTGTTATATTTTAATGCGTCATCATATTTTTTCTGTGCTATCTTCAGATCGCACAAGCGTAAACTGGTAATAAATAACTGGCTATTTCTTACCTCTTCCTGCAAATTGGGAATCAGACTTAAATTCTTTAAATAAAATGATTCTGCTAGTGCATCATTTCCCCACAAATTTTGTGCATTGTCCCCTCTTTCATAATTCAGTTCCATCTGAATATTGACATCGCCAACATTTGACATTAAAGAATCTAGCCTAAGTGACAATTGCAGATATTCCTCCCACTCTCCAAGCTCCTTCAATACACCACTTTGTCCTTTCAAGGCATCAATCCACATAAGTGTATCAGGTATCTGCCGGGCAATGTTCACCACCTCGTTATACCTTTTCATAGCCTCATCAGCCGAATAGAATCTTTTTTCTATCTCAGCCATTTGCTTTAATACGGACATCTCATCTCCCTTATCAGAAATCTCCTGAAAAGATTTACGTGCTTCTATAAAACATCGGTATGCTTCTTTATTCTTATTCTGCAGTTTAAGAACACAACCTTCAAAGTACCAGCTCAATCCTATTTTCTGTATGCTTTTTATGCGCATCTCGCCTGTAGCAAACGTCAAACCTTGATGCAATACACTTCTCGCCTTTTCATAATCACGCTTTAATATCAGCTCCAAAGCACATGAGTAGTAAGTCGAGTCCGGCTGCGTTTCGGTATACTGCCGGGCATTTACTCCGACAGTCGCCATTATGAATAATATATAAGTCACCCAACGTCTCATCTTAGCATCTTTTATCTAAGCAACATCCATAATGAATCCGCCTTATCGCGATAATCGCCTTCTTGTAATCTATACTGTTCTAACGATTCACGGACTTCATTATATTTTTTTTGCCCGATTAATGATTGAATACGTAACCACTCTAACTGATAAAGAACAATAGAGTCGCATTCATGTATATAAACATCTTCCTCTGTCTTTATCTTTTTAGCTAGTACCAGAGAGTCTTCACTCCTATATACAATTCTCAAAGAATCTACTAAAATCAAAGCTTCATCATATTGGCTATCATTCAATAACTTCACGACATTCTGAGTATGTGTTCCTCCCCGTTGGTACATTCCCAAGTCTGATGGGATAGACACAGGGATAGACAAATGATCATCTCCTACATGAAAAAAGAAAACAGCCAATACTAAACAAGCAGCCAAAACAGATACGATTCTTCCAATCTTGTAAACCTGGTTTCGCCTGGACCGTACTACATCCAGTGCTACCAAATGCTCTTTCATTGCACGTGTTTCAACTGCATCTATTATATCTTTCATCAATTCTACACGCTGGCGTAAAGCATCATCTCCTGCCAATATATTCTCAAAGGCATTCTTCTCACGCTCCGTCATCTCTCCACGTAGGTAGCGATCTATTTTATTTAAAGTTTCCTCTTTCATGTAGATAAGGTTTCAAGTTATACATATTAAACTTTTCTTCAATACGCTTTTGCAATTGTTCCATACATTTATATTTCCGTGTTTTCAATGCATCCTTACTTGTATAATTATCTGACATCTCCATGATTTCATCGTAATTCTTTTGCTCGTAATAGAAAAGTGAAATAATCTTGTAGCAAGAATCGGGCAGGTTCTTTACACATTCTGAAACAATTTTCGATTTCAAATCTTCCGTATGAGTAGTAACGTCTGCCTCACTCATCTTACTATTCAAAAGCTGTTTCATATCCCGTGCACTTACTTCTTTTTTTCTGAGATATTGGTTATAATCATTTTTGGTGATATCTATCAGATATGTCCGCAAACTGCATTTTAACAGATTTATCTCTCCAGCAGCATTTCTCTTGTAAATTTGATTATTTTGTACAAAAATAGAACAACGCCGGATCTCTTTCCAAAGTTTCACAAATGACTCCTGAAAAAAATCATCTTCCAGATTTTCTTCCTGAAACAGCTTCTTATAAGTTTTACGAAAATAATCTCTACAGTAAGTATGAAAATGATTAATCACTTTCATGTTTTCTTTTTGAATTTCCAGGATGTAAAATTCATCCGTATATGATTTAAATCCCCACATCAACTATTTTCCTCCAAATACATTAAAGACTTTATATCCGGATTTCCCAGTCAACACAGGAGTCTGCGGCAAACCTCTCCGATTCTCATCCATAAATGATTTTATTAATTGGATTAATTGATCATTAGACAGTCTACCCAATGATTCTTTATGTTTATACAAGCCATAACTCAATTTTCCATATCCATCCGGTAATTCTGTATTAGACTGATAATTCTTGCAAGCACTCAGCGTCAGCCAATACTCCGGAGTCTTTTCTTTTTTGACGACAAGAGCAGGATCAATGGGAATCACAAACTTCCTCTCCGTACCTCTCACACACTCCTTGCTTATATCTCTCGAAGAATCTCCACTATGGCATGCATCTACTGCTACCAACAGATGTCCCGACGTTCCTATTTTATTATGTATATTTGTCAATAGTAAGCCGATCTCATCATCTACCAGATGTTTCTCTCCACGATCTTTATTACTATATTGCAAATATCCGTCATAAGGAATCCAAGCCTCATCCAAACCATCCTCTTCATCTCCGTCTATATCCGTCATTCGTTGCCCATGTCCGGAGAAATGAATATAGACAATATCACCAGCTAAACATCGTTTTGCCAGTTTTTGAAATTCAGAGACTATTTGTTTCTTGGTAGCTTGCTTATTCACCAACGTCTTTACATCATTATATTTATAGTATTTCAGCATTTCCACGATAATAGGGACATCCTTATCACCATGAACAGCAGACCAGCTAGTATCTTCATATTCACCTAATCCTATTACTAATGCTCTTTTATTCTGCGCTTGCAAAGACAGAAAGAAAAACATACTGAACATCCCTATTAATATTTTCAGCTTCATGTTCCAAACGATTCCTGACTTAATTCATATCCCAACCTTTACTTTTAAAAACTGCTTTGCAGGAAGAACAAAAATCGTCTAACTGAGAAAATCGATTCTGACCTTCCGCATCATGCATTATGCAATGTTCCGCTTTACAATGAGGCAAACCTTCTACATGTCCTAGTTCATGTAACATTAACTTCCTCAAATGCTCTGTACGTTTTGATGGGATACGGAGTCGATAAGTGGATATTACAGCAGCCCTTTTATTCAAATAGCTTAATCCCATCACTCCCCAATTCTCATGTTCTTTGTATTTCAGACTAATATCCTTTGTCGTCATTCCTAAGACCATATCATTATTCAGTTGTAAAGTCATCATTGTATTCAATAACTTAGCTGCCAGATATCTGTTTCTTGGTACATAATAAGCAGAATCAGGCAAAGATATTCGTCCTTCAAAATGTACCGAAGAGTATACTTTTCGAAGTTCCTTAATCATTTGGCTTCCTAGATTAGAAGGGAAATCACCGAAAAAATAAACATGAATAGTTCTTGTTTTATTCTCCTGTTTTGATTTCGCCTGGCTAACAACTGTTTTATCAGTTTTCACTACATCATGATTAGCATTACCTCCACAAGATGCAAATAATGCCACACAAAAGGACATACTTAGAAATATTTTTTTCATCATTTATATTTTTCAATTTTCATTACTAGCTTTTCTTAAAGCTTCTCTAGCCCATTCCAGCCTAGTTTTACCTTTATCTCTGGCATCTTTCGCCCACCGTGTACGTGTTTTGGCCTTATCTATAGCATCATTTGCCCATCTCTGATAGGTAGCTACTTTATCCAAATCCCCTTTACCTGCATAATATTCAGCATCCTTCAGGTACTTTTGTGCCTGGTTATTATAATACTCAGCATCTCGTTCATAACCTTCCGCCTGATTAAAATAATATTTGGCTTCACGCTGATAACTTTCAGCCTGTTTCAAATAATAATCTCGACTTAGTGGATAAGCAGACAGTATAGACAATAATCCAATAATCTCCAATAACAATAATCGTTTCATGTCAGATATAATTTAAAGTTCAATTCAAAATAGAATAACATATGTTTATAATGAGCACTTAACTTTCATTTTCTAACATGCAATCAAATTATTTATAAAAGATTCACCTATTTATTTTATTTGAATAATCAAATATTTGCTTACACTCCAAAAACTAATAGAATCAATAATTTTAAGAATATATGAGTCTCGCCCATTTTCTGTAAGCGTATATGATGTAGAAACTACATTTGTAAGTATTTGAGGCTCTTTACCCACAATTGTCAGTTGCTTTAGAAAACGCATATCTGCCTTCACAAACATTGAGGTATCCAAAGATGAATAATCTATTCTTTTCTTTGCAAATAATCCTCGGGATGAAAGAAGTCCACGAGCTATCAGATCTTTTTTAGTACCTATCGTATAATAAACCTCATTTATCTTTTTCTCTTGTTCACTAAATGTTTCTGTTTTTTCTTGTAGCATGGATATAGTATCATTCAAAGTCAATACATCATTTTTTAATGATGATAACTTATCAGTAAGAATCGAAATATTGCCATTCTTACGCTCCAATTCTCTACGAAGTACCCTTATATTTTCATTTTTCTTATCAATTTCATTAACCAAATAATCAATCATTATTTGAAATTTTCTAATATTTCCATCCTTATTAGATAATGATTCTTCCATTGCTTTCATTTCCTTACTTTTTTCAGTAAGCAAATTCTCAAAAAATGATAAATTCTCAAGAATCTTTTTTCTGCTTAACACCCGTCCCTCAATATCACGATTTGAATATAAGATTTGTTCATGCTTAGCAATCGAATCAAGAGTAACAGAGACCTGCGCAATAGTAGATGTTATTTCTGTCAAAGCTTCATTTTGCTGTTGATTTACTTTTATCAACGAATCACGTTCTGCAGTAAGTTCCTTCGACAAATTACTGTGCCCACAAGAAAAAGAGGCAAAACAAAGAAAGAGAACGAAAAAGAAATACACAGATTTCTTTAAATCCATTTTTAGAGTTTTCATACGCAAATTTCAATTATAAACTATCTATTTTCATTGAAGTAACTTTCTTTTTCACACCATTAACTATATATTTATTAAAGTCCGCATAAGATCCGTGAAAAGTATTTATATCAATTTCTCCCTTTATTCCCGATATCTTACCCTTATTCGTAAATTGCCAAAACCTCCAAGGTTCAGAATGTGGAGGAAGTTCAGCATACCGGGCTAACCAATAATCATATTTATCAAACTCCGGTCGATTCAGATAATCCTTTTTATAATTGTAAAACGTATAAATTATTGGCAGCCTGTTATAATGAGACTCAATTTGTTTTAGCCATTCTAAAGCCATATTTAACACGGAATCAACTCCTACATTCAACATTACTTCTTTAGGTATTTCCAAGTCCAATATAGGAGGTAAATCTCCTTCATCCAACTTTACACGACTGATATAGTTCTCAATCTGAGTATTTATAGGCGACTTTGTACTCAGAAAATGATAAGCCCCACGAACAACTCCGTGTTCCTTTGCCAAACTAAAATTACGTTCAAAATATGAGTCTTTAATAGTTGATCCCTCAGTGGCTTTTATCAAAGCGAAAAAAACAGGTTGATAATATTTTAAACCAGAAGTTTCTCCACATACAATATTGCCTTTTTTATCCGCAATTAGCATCAAATCATCCCAGTTAACATTTTCCTGCCGATAAGAAAGATCTATACCATATATAGAATCACCAATTGCATAATTTCCTTCCATCTTCGAGAGTACACCATTAATCCATTGCCCGCACTCAATCTTCCCTTCACTTAGATATAATGTTCCCAACCCATTTTTTCGTCCCAAACTCCAATTTCCAACATATTTCATTCCATTACTATAATAATAAATTCCAAAACCATTGGGAGCTAATTCACTGAAACTCCCGACATATTTATTACTATCGTTAATCATGGTTCCTTTATACAACTTGTCTTTTCTCCAGATCCCTTGATAAGTATTTCCCTTTCTCGTTTTCAAAATTCCCACTCCTGTCTTCAGACCATTCACCCAAATTCCATGAAATATGTCTCCATCCCCATATCTTAACACACCTCTACCATGCATTTTATCATCATGAAATTCACCTTCGTATTTATCTCCATTAGGATACAATAGGATACCTCTACCTGATCTCATCCCATCTTTCCAATCACCCTCATATCGTAATCCATTGTTATAATATAATATACCATTTCCTGACCTAACTCCATTCAGTGTCTCTCCATAATAATGCCCTTCATCACATACCATTTTTCTATAGTATTTACTACAGGAAAAGATTGAGCAAACAACAATAATTCCTAATATACAATTAAACAGCTTCATACTATATATACATGAAATTTTAAACATCAATGTAGTGTTGGAATTCTTTCGTTCTTAGATATTGACCTCACCTTCCCTGCAGAATGCTTATCACAATAAGCTAATTCTATATAAACATCCATGTCAAGATTTTCTCCTAGCATAAAAATATTATCATAATTTTTTACAGGAATTTTTCTGCAAGCTTCCAATATTTCCGGCCACCGATGAACCCCAACCTCAACAAGTCTAGGAGTCCATATATCAATTATATTCTTTGAATTTCGGCGATTCAAATCATCCCATAATCCCACAATATATGGACGAGCGTTCATTGAATCACGATTCCATATTTCATTAGAATTTAGGTAATTGCACGCATCAATAATTTGCCTAGCCACATCGCCTGAAGATTCACTTAAGTTTGGCAAATCCTCTTCTATAAAGGCTAATGATCCAGATGTATCTAAACCATTTTTATTTATCTCATTTTCCAACAAATCATTTCTAAACATATAACTTGTCGCCCAGCCTATACCGATACTCAACAAGAGTAAAATAATATAAAAACGCTTTTTCATTTTATATCCAGACGAACTAAAAAATATTTGGTTTTCTTGAATCTTATCTATTTTATAGCCTGCAATTTTGTAGTCTCTTGCATTAAACGCTCCTTCATTAGTTTGAAGATGCCCAAAGTACCGTTTTCCTTTAACTTCATAAGGCAGACACAATATATACGACCTCTTGGAATGCAAATTAATTGCAGAATCATCACCATCATTATTTATTTGCATATCATTGGCTGACGACTCACCAAGATATTCATTCGTTTCAGTTCTTTCACAATGCAATTTTTGAGGAAAATCTGGTGCACTTATTTCATTTAATGTATAGCTAGTGCTAACATCATTGCCATTCATATTCAACTGGACAGGAATATTTAAATCCTTAACACAGATTACACACGGAGTTTCCTCTCCTCTTATTTTACTATTCCCTATTTGCAAGCAAACGCTATTCAAAAATTGAGTCAAATGCACATCATGATATTCTATAAGCTTTTCTCCTGATATATCATTCATCAATGAAGAAGAAAAGGAGAGATGACAGTCCATCTCCACTAAGAATACAAGTTTATAGTTGAAAAGCCAATCCTGATATAGCCATTGAAACATTTCACTCCATGAATAATCAGTTAGCTCAACGCGCCTGTATGCAATTTTTTCTGAAAATTGCCAAGACCGTGGAACAATGACTAATCTTTCCTCCTTATCTATATTTTCTATAGAAATACACTCTTGCTCATCAATTTCATTCTTGTTTATAATGAATTGAAGTTCCTGCAGTTTATTACGTAAAACGCACGCAGAGATATACATTCCTTGAGGTATGAACAACCAAGCAATAATATATTCTATCGAGTTCACACTTGAAAGCATGCGAATAACTCCGATGTAGCATCCGTTTTGATTAACAAATACTGGATAACAAGCTTTCAGAGATTTCTCTCCATATATTTCCTTCAAATATATATTTAAATCAGGCAAATCTCCTATCCATTCATGTTGCTTACTAAGATATCTTATCTTTGCTTCAACATTACATTCAGCAATATACAAACCTAGCATATCTTGTCACATTAAAAGTAAATATAATCACTGTACTGTCCCCGTTGTGTCTTCAAAAGTCAAGTTGTTTATCACTTCTGTAAAATCAGCGGTATAATTCTGATACTTGTTTTTATGAGCATCTAATAATTTTAAGACTTTTGTTATTTCATTGTCCAGATATTCGATGACAGACTTACCTCTATAATACATTTTATAATAAGACATTTCTTTTATTTTATTCATATAGGCATCTGCGTACATTTCTTTCATCGGCTTTTCCATACGAACCGCATCATTTTGCGCCCGTTGAACTACTGTTTTTACTTCAACCATTGATTTTTCATACTCTTTCAGCATTTTATTTACCCAGGAATATTCTGTTTTGACTTGCTCATTAGCAATTCTATCAAACATTTCTAAAGCAAATTTTACTCTGGTCGGAGAATATTTCAAGCTCAAATAGGTCATTGCAATCTGTACATACATAGTATCTAATTTTCCAGTTAAGTCGCTATTGACTATCTTCAACCGGTCATTCTCTTTCTTTAACTCTTCATTATTCTGTTGAGTTTCTATATTAGAATTATTCTGTATCCTCAAATCCCGTATTAATTGATTTATCAAAGGATACAATCTTTGAGCCATCGAATCCAATAACATTATTGAATCGACTTGCAACCCGGCTATATGCTTTTCTCGCCCTTTAACCGGAGTTGAAGTTACTTCATTCTGAGCAACAATATTTTCTATAAAAGAAAATAACATCAATAGTAAAATAAATTTCTTCATACTAGTAGTTATTCATTTTTTGCATATTTTGTTTTGCTTCCCCCGAATGAGGGCCATCAGGATATAGATCCAAATAGTGCCGATATGCTTCTTGGGTATTTTCCGTACAAGCATCTTGCCAATTATAATATTCAACAGCTTGAATATATATATCTCCACATTCTTCCTTAAGCGCACTGACTCTATATGAAAGGCCATACAATTCTCCAGCATAAGTAGAATAATCATTCATAGCTTCAAATAGCTTTTCTGTATTCCTACTATATGAATCACGATCATAGCTGCGATAATTCCTAAAACGTCCCGGAATGCTCTCAATATAACGATAATGTGAACTATGAATATCCAAAGGCAATTTATTTAAACCATCTACTATTTCTCTACAGTTGCACAAATGAGGCATTGAGCTCAATTCATGCGCCCGGCTTATACGTATACGCACATTCGAAATCCCATCAAAAGATGTTTTGTTTATTAAAGCCTTTGCCTCATTATAGCAGTTTATTACATTCTGAATAGAATCCAACTTTTTGTAATTTGGTGAATTGTTTTCCAATGCAGATACAATTTTTCCCGAGTGCTCTACTTTATATGCTTTCAATTTCAAAATCCGACTTTGCATATATTCGTTATCATCAGTAGACCATACAGGTCGCTTAAATATTTCAAAAGATTGCTCTATAAAAACAGGAGTGTATGCAGAGATAAAATTTTCAAGTAACAAATTATAATCCTTCTCCGAAAACAACTTATCTTGATTATAATCTATTATATTATAATCTATCATCTCATATAAAGAATCTATCTCTATAAAAGATGATTTACATGAATATATCTGATCAATATCGTTCTTAATTTTAGAAACATATTGATTAGTCAAATCAAGTTTTTTAGGAGATACTATTATATCTTTTACAAAGTAAAAAATTCCTCCTATTACGGTACATATTGCTACAGTTAACAATAATATTTTAACTATTTTATTGAACATTATTTCATTTTTTGGTTTGAAATCCAGACACTGTTGTTGTTTTTGCAGTTGCCTCTGACTGTTTTTCTTTTGCCTTTGGTTGATTTGTTTTTGGCTTTGTCTCACTAAAAGCGCTCTTTATATAAGGATCACATTTAATATTCTTATCGAAAACAAATTCATTGTTCCAATTTTCAATAGCTATATTTTTACATGCCTTCATAATAGATTTCCACCTAGAACTCCTCTCCTTCATTTTTTCGTCCCATATCTCTACTAAGTTCCTCGAATTCCTCAAATTCAAGTCATCCCATAATCCTTGGAGACCATAATGTTCCATTGAATCACGATTCCAAGTTTCAGCAGCATCAAAATAAGCAATTGTTGCCAATAAAAGTTTTTCTTCAGTATTCAAAGTGTCAGGACCAGTATTACCAGCATTAGCGGTGTCAGTTTCTTTAAAGGTAACCTGTTTCTCCTCACTTTTTAATCGTGATATTGAATCCTTCAACTTACTTATTGAATCAGTATATTTTCTTTCAGAGATATTATTCTTAATAATCATAGAACCGCTACCAATACCTCCTCCCAACAATAATACAAGAAATAGAACTAATATAATCAACTTACCATTTGACCTAATCCAATAACGAGAATCATATTCGAAGCGTATTTCATTTTTACATTCATTCTTCCGATACCCCTCAATACTACATTCTCTCCAATTTTCTATAGAAATAGGGTATTTAATTTTATCCTTTCTACTTTTGACAGAATAAGGAATAACTAAATCATAAGTCTTCTCTTCTTTCGTCAACTCAATTACAAATGGAGATTTTGATGAATAGTTCTTTAAATCAACAGCACCTTTAAATTTCTTATAACCATTGGCCTCAACTGCAATATCAACTTTAGAAAGTTCGTTTTCCGGTAAACAAATCTCAGAGTACAACTGCTGATTATTAAGATAAAGAGTAAAACTAGGTATCTCCTTGTTATTCTTATCCGAACCATTTATAATAAAAAAATCCCTTTTTATTATTTTTTCCCATGAAAGATTAGAAAAGAAATGATCATTTTCGAAATCTGATAATCCACTCACCAAAATGTTTTTAAACCCATCCCTAGTTACTTCTGCTTCATCAATGTTGCTTGGAATACGATAATTCCCAATGTTATTGTTATTCTCCGTAGATAAAGTAGACTCTCCAATTATAACTTTGACACCATCAGGTATCTGAGGTATTCGCAGAACCTTAGTTTCCTCCACGAATTTCTCAGATATATTTTCCATATCCCAATTTACCGGAAAGCTGCAACTTCTGTCCTTCATCTTTAAAAGATAAACAACCTTATAATAAAAATAGGATTCTTGATATAGCTTATCCAAAATCTCAATCATATTAAAATCAGTTGTCTCTACACGAAAATACGCCTTAGAATCAGACTTTTGCTTTGATAAAAGAAAATTAGTATCATTATCACTTTCCCAGTCTTCTATTTTACGACATTTATCAACATCTATTTTGGATTCTCCAATAATTTCTCTTAATTTTCTCAACTTATCATACAACTTTTGGCCAGAAATAGATGTCCCTGGGGGAATGAACAACCACGCAACGAGATGATCATTTGGGCGACTGCCTGGAAGCATACGTACAACTCCTACACAAATACCCAGATCTGAAGCTATTACCGGATAAAATTCTTCTATATCTTGATTTTTTGATAAATTCATAAAATCATCGCGCAAATCAAGAATTACAGTCTTCCACTCAACATCTTCACCATAAAGAGTGGTTGGCCCTCCCTGATATCTTACAATATATACTCCTAACATACATTTATAATTTAAAAATATCAATCCATGTCGTTCCACTAACTGCAGCTGAACGTTCCATTAATATATCTACTATTGCTTTGGATGCATCAGGATTAAAACAACAATAATTCTGAAAACAAACTTCACCTAGAGTAAAATACTCTACATTTATTACCTGATTGTTAATGTCATTCTTTTCGCATAAAATACTAAGATTCTGATAAAGTGACCTATAGTTTCTTTTCACGTAAGTTTCTACATCCACACTTTGATCTGTCTGCTTATCCCATTTGGTCACGAGTAAATAAACGCCATCAGTAGACTCCTTCATAACATCAATTAAATTGGCCAGATACCCTACAGAAGAAGCTAAATAATCATCTTGGCAAAGGTTCTGATAGCGTTTTTTCTCTCCTCCACATTCCACAACAAAAAAATGAATTTTGCGAGTCTTTCTATTTGACAATAACTCATTTAGTTTTTCCAATGTTTTTTGTTCCTCATCAGCCAATACCTTCCCAGCTATGCTTTTGTGCATACAAGTAAAGATTTCACCTGCAAAATCCAGAAAAGCTATAGGATGATCCTTCTTTTTTTTATCAGTTAATGTAAATCTCATCTCATGAATCATTCCTTTAGGGGTGCCGAAAGGCAATGTACACACAGTCTCTATCTTAAATGTAGAAGCAAGCCTCGTCATATAATCATATGCCTTACTTTCAATATCATATTGTATATTTTCTGCATATTCCTTTGCCGCACTAAGTATTCCGCCTAAAGCACATGTTTTTCCTGAAGCCGGAATACCCCAGAAATAAACTTCAGTAAACTCATCAGGTATCGAATCCGGTAACGAAGATTCAACATTGTCGTAACAATCATTATCCACATTATCAAGAAGATACCTAAGAAACTTATTATCAACATAACCTACCAAATCTCTACGACTTATAATATCATACTCATTTAACCTTTTAATTACTAATGAATTTAATAAATTGTGATCCTCAGCAATTAAGCTCACCAAATCATCTTTTGAAATTATCTGCTGTTCTATGTTAGATCGTATAAGCTCGACAACCGCCTCATCTGGGTCAATATATCCACTACCATCAGTATAAATATATACAATCTTTGCTTTTAAAGAATCAACAACATCATCATTAAATAAAAGGTCCTCTGCATTTTTGGCAAACATTCCGTTGGGATACTTCTTTAAAAATTCCTGTAAAGAATCTTTTGACCTTTTATTTAATTTCTTCCAATCTTCCTCCTCCTGCTTTTGCCCTATCTTAGCTTTATTCTCTCGTGCTTGATCACGAAAATTTCCTTCTTGCCAGCTTCTAAGGTAATTATCATAGCCTTCAACACTATTTGCTTCACAAGCCGCTTTCCATGCTATTATTTCCTCATTGGAAACACATTTCTTTTTCCGTTCTCGAGCTTCCGAGCGATATTTACCTTCTTGCCAAGTCATCAGATAGTTATCATAGGCTTCAATTGTATCTGCTTCGCAAGCTGCTTGCCAATCATAATCCTCACCATTCTTTATCAACTCATCCACCTTTTTCTGCTTAGCTATGTCAAAATCGCCTCCTGTATTCCTCGGATCTTTTAGTCTATCAAAAGTCGTAAACTTCTTTTGTTTTATAAAAAAATAAATCTGTTCAGGAGTCAAATCTGCAATGTTATCAAATATATCCTGTTCTTCCACTATATCCAGTTCTTCCATGTTCGTTTTATTATTTATATGTTGTAAGTTCTATTTATTTGAATATTTAAATAAAGTATATGTACTTTTCGTGTTACGAGTTTGCAATGCATATGGAAAAAGAAGCAAAGCATAACAAATGATAGCTAACAACAGCCCTATCAATGCAGGTGTCCTATTAAAAATAGTATATAGATTTGTCACATCTTCAAAAGTTATAGAATACGCAAAAGGCTCGGCTGATTCATTCGGACAAAGTGTTTCAGACATTTTATGGAGTTCAGTTATCTTATCAGATATAACAGAAGATATAGTTTTTACATTGTTCAAGAAAAAAGGATTCCAAACATTCGCATTACTCCGAGCCTTATCCAGCCAATCAATTGTGGGTACTTTTATGTTATCATAGTTTTCGGAAAGAAGGTGTCTCCTCAATTTATCTATTTTATTTTCTTTCTGAAAATTATCATCTTTACCTTCCATAAATCCATAATTAACATACTGGGAGGGAGAATTATTTTTTGCCCTAATCACACGATCCAGATCATTTGTATATACCTGAATACGATTATTCGCGTATATTTCATAGGCATCAAAAACAGCTTTGCTCTTATCTATCGACTTGGAAAAACTCGTAGACAGAGCATCTTCATTTGAAAAAACTGTCCAAAAATGCAAAAAGGGCAAACTCGAAATAATAGAGAACAAGATGAAGATAAGGAGACAGATGCGCTCAATCTTTATTCGTATTTTAAAATAGCGGGCAACAGCTTTTAATCCTTGCAAATAAGTCATCAAGCCCAATAATATCAAGACCATTACCCCTGTAAGTATTCCGGATAGTATAAAATTACCATCTCCCCAATAAGTTAATCCCAGAAAAGAGATATAACCAATAAAAATCAACGAGATATAGGCTAATATATGCCCAAACGTAAATCTAAGTTTCTGATTTCTCATAACAATATCAATAATTTAAATCATTTCTTATACTCAGGCAATTGTTTCTTCAGTTCTTCAATTTGATGTTGATGCTCCTTGATTTTTCTTCTGATCGACTCATAATCCACCCATCCTTCTTCATGTTCCTTTAGTTTCTGTATGGGTTGAGGATGCTCCTCATAATCCCCGTTACGTAGCATGATTAAAGCCTTGTCTACTTGTATTAACGGTCCGACATTACTATCAATATTCTTACCTGTTTTGATGAGAATATTCGATATTTGCTCAACAGTCAGATCCTTTTTTACCGATTTCATCAATGCAACCGCCCCAGCGACTATAGGGGCCGCCATACTTGTACCATCACAGTAATTATAACTATTTACAGGAAACGTACTATAGATATCAACTCCGGGAGCAGCAATTACGGAACCATCTCCATAATTGGTAAATTCAGCAGCTTTGAAATCTTTTCCGATAGCAGTTACATTTAAACTGCAACCGGTACGATGTTCTGGTGGCAAATTTGTCAACACCGAATTATTACCGGCAGAAAACACCAATATTGAATTATATTTTTTAGCAGTATTTAATATCCACTTCCACATATTTTCTTTAACCTTGAATTTGTTCCGTATCAATTCTTCCTGTACATCATGCGGAATATCAGATTTAAAGACAGTTGTAATAGACGTATTTATTACATCCGCACCATTATGAATGGCATACATAATGCCATTAACCCAAGCAGTAGTCGAAGTATTTTCTCCATCAAAAACTTGTATAGGCATTATTTTACACAAAGGCGCTATTCCGGACACTCCTTTATCCAGTTCACTATCCGCTGCAGCTAATCCTGCCACATGCGTTCCATGCCCTTCACCAACAGAAACAGTCGTAGATTGTGTAAAAACATTATAAGACTTTATAATTTTATTCTTTAACAAGTTATGCTTTATGTCTATGCCATCATCCACCACAGCTATAACAATATCTTCATTACCTTTCGTTATTTTCCAGGCCTCATAAGCATTTACTGCTTTCAAATGCCACCCCGAATCAGTGCCCGACTCCTTCAAAAATCCCATTCCGCCATTTATATCCAGTTTTTCCACTTCAACCACATACATTTTATACTGAGACAATTTTGACGACAATTCATTAAGCAACATTTCTCTTTTCTCAGCAGGAACAAATAATTGCACCATCGGGATATTAGGATCAAAACCTACTATTTCAAATTCCTCTCCCGGATATTCTTTCTTAAAATCCGCAGCAAATTGATTCAAATCAGGCTTATCTTCAAAATATATATCTATCAGATTATTGAAAATATTACGTCCATCAGGAGTCTCGCTATACGGTAATAAGTTACCATCCTCATCTTTAAAAGGAGGAACTCCCAGACGCTTCGGGAGATATTCATTATCATATACAACTCCTGTATTCGGATCAATTACCTCACCATCATATATATTATCAGGCAAGCCTATAACCGGACCACTTTCATTTGTACCAAGAACAGGAACTGCTCTGCGATCCTCCAAACAAGACCTTAGAATAAACCATAATAATAAAAGTAGCAACAACAATAAAAGAAGCCATAATAACCTCCTCAAACATCCGTTTGAAAACCAAAATCTCTTATACCACGGCATCTTCTTAATATCTTCTTCGTATTTAGCTTTAAAGATAATATTCTTAGTCAAGCTACAACCTTCGGGATTCATATCCCATCCTATAAATCTATATCCTTCATGAGGTTCTACAACAGGTATATCTCCCGAAGATATTACATATCCTCTATTCTTTCTAATTTCACAATCTCCCTTAATTGTACCATTATCACCTGCGTCAAACGCACATATATACTCATCTACCTCAGGATCTGGAAAATCCGGACGTTTTGGAGAAACTGGAATATCCTCATCATCAATGATATTAGCTTTCTGTTCTACAATCTTTTTTTCATATTTAGCAGTAAAAACAATATCTTTATCAATTTGAAAGTTTTCAGGTAAAGAAGACCAACCTACAAACTTATATCCCTCTTGTGGAATAACCTCAGGAATCATTGCCGAAGATATTATTTCTCCTTCCGGCAATTCAAATATAAAATCTTCAGTCAGACCACCTGTGAATGTGCCATAATCCCCTGCATTGAAGCGAACTTCATACGACTTCTCAAATAAAGCCTTAAACACACAATCATTATCAATTTTATATCCGATTGGTTCTGGTATCCATCTTACAAATCTACATCCTTCTTTCTCCTTTATTACCGGCAAATCTTCTTTCGTCAAAATATAGTTTTGCCTTCTACTAATTTTCTGCTCATAATGATTAGAAAATACAGCGTTATCTTCAACGTCAAAGGTTATTTTATAAATTGAACATTCATCATAATCATGAATAATCTCTCCAAATGATTTATGCAAATTAGCGCGATGCTTCATCCCCCAAATACCTAATACCACTTTGCCATCATAACAATAGATATATTCATCACATAAATATTTTATAGCTCCTTTCAAGATATTTTTTTCATCCGAATTCTCTATTTGATCCAGAGCATTTGTATAACAATTTATCGTTTCATCTTTAATCTGTTCATATTGCATTTTTTCCTTCCCGTCCAATTGAGTGTAATGCACTGGTATCTCTTTCCATTCATGAGCATACCACTCTATTGTTTCAGTTGCATTATTGACAACAGGCTGTGCCAAGAAGCCTCTATACTCTTCGGTTATATATTTATTAACAATGCTTTCAACACTCTCATAAATATTATATAAAGGCGTGGAGCCTATTCCCTGTATATCGCAAAAATCAGCTTTATCAATATAGCATAAAGCCTTCTTATTATAAAGAACTTGAATGCCCATAATATTTACATCAAATTACTATATTGTTCTTTTATCTTCTGAATAGATTTATTAGCTTCAGGATTTCCATCCGGCATATCACTAACCAAGATCAGTCCCATTTCCAGATTATTTTTCCACTTCCAATAATTATCATACATAGGAAGCCGCTTCAAAACATTCACTTCTTTATCCTCTACCCATTGTTTTTTAAGAATATTAGCAGAGTTCTCCAAATCAAAAAGAACATCTGCCACACCTCCTGATGTAATGGTTGTTTCATCGCAATGCGAATCAACATCAAAACTATATCTTTGAGCAGTGGTTTCAATATAATTCAAATCATTATCATCCATATAATCTCTTCCGAAATTTCTAGAAAAATTATTCAACGTCAATGCCACCGCATCTGCAATAACTTCAGAAACCATATCATCGTTATATTCTCTCAAATATTGCTCTGTAATCTGCATTATCCGGTTCTTCATTTTTAATCGAATGAATAAATCTTTCAATAGGTTCACTATGTCATCTACACAATCAAGTAATGATGACAGATTAAGAGCAACTTCATTCATCAAATGATCCATCCAATACTGATATATTTTTGAAGAGATTATTCCACCTTGGGTAGTATCCATATCTTCCCTTTCATCTTCTCCACGATTGTTTTTTTTACTCCCTATAATATCATCGATAGTAAGATCATGCTTTGATAGCCATTGCGCAACCTCCCCTACATCTTTATGAGAGTATTCACACAGATGCTTTAACCGTTCCTCCCAGTCATTCGTGAAATCAATTCTTGCACTTAAACGTATATTAGCCACAACAGAACTCACAGGAGGCATTTCAGTATAATTCTTGATAATTTTAAATACTACGTCTTTGATCTCTATCGGATAGATCATTAATTCCTTCACCAACTGACCAAAAATTGCCGGTTCTTTTCCAAATAGCACATCAATATCACAACGAATTCTTCCCAACTTCTGCTTAACTGCATTTAACTTCTCAACGGGATTATCCGATACAAAATGTGCTGATATAATATCCAATACATCACATTTTATACTATCTACCTCATTTTCATATTTTTTCCTTCGCGCATCATCCAACTGAGGAGCAATTTTATTCAAACTTTCAATAATAGCTAACGAGCCATCGCTATTAGGAGAAGCCACATCATTCCAGGCCTGTTCAGGATCAGAAAAATGATCGATTACAAAAGGATATTTCTTAAAACTTTCTTTCAAGTGCACTCTATACTCAGGATATTCCGCAGGACACACTTCTTTCTCTTTCGTATCGTTTCCCTCTTTATATTCTTTGAATATATTTTGGTTAATTGACCAAAAGAAGCTACGAAGCAAATAAATATTTCTAAAATAACAACTATTCATATGTACATTCTCCTCTGACGCAACAATCCAATTATTGAACCAATCATAAGTACATACTTTCAATACTTTTTCAGCAAGAGGTTTAAATCTATCATCCCATTTATCATTTAAGTTATCGCCACGTTTTTGATTAGTATGGGCTAATTCAAAATTAAATTTTGTAGCAACAACAAAAAATGGCGAAATACCTCCTGCATCTTTTATAAACACACTCCGTTCCCGAGGTGTCTCACCAATATTGTCAACAATCCAATTATTTAGAGTCTCCCCCATTTCAGTATCCTTTCCATCTCCTCCATCTTTACAAAAGAGTATAGCTCCAATTCTTTTGGCATTAGAATACTTATTAAATAAATAGGAAACACGTCCGCGCCGGATTAATTTAGACATTTCTTTCTCTATATCCCTTTCATAAATCTTTTCACGCGGACATGAACCTGGGAAGTCTAGCAAATCAATATTACTTAAAAACCTCATTCGTTCATTATCAATAGAATCAGGAGAAAGAGTAAATGTCAGTTCAGCTGCTAAAGCACACAAACTAGCTTTTCTAATGTCTTTAGCCAGAAGCATTCCTGTAGAATCATACACATCTGTTGTACAATGATATTTCCTCGCCATCTCCCCATCTCCTAAAATTTCGTCTGTCCAGTTGATATCAAGTAAAGTTCCATTTTTATACAATAATGCCTGATAAGGTACATACACATCCATTTGAAAAGACATTTTCTGTAATTCACTAATCAATAAAGTAAATAAGTCCGTTATGTCTTTATTCTTATTCCATAATAGAGTAAACAACCTCGGCCAATTTTCCAAGCGAATATGAGATATTACCCTCGACACCGCCAAGGCAAATTCTGATTGAATAATGGTAATGGCATTACTCCCAACTATTTGTTTAAAATAATCAGATATATCATATATATCATCGTCCGTTATGTAATTCTGATTGTAATTTTTGTCAACGACTTCATTCAATGTCTTTTCAATTTCTTTGTTCAAGTCATTGAGGTCCAATGCTGTTTCCGGATGAATTTTAATATCCTTATAATAAGAATCGGAGAGAAATAATATAATATCTACAATAGTGAAATTACGCACTTTCACATATTCTGTCATCATAGAATTATTACAGCGTGTAGTAAAGCGTGTTATAACTCCTGTCGATTCTCGTTTAACATTTTTTCCACCACTAGGATTAATTTCATCAACAAAGACCGGTTTTTCTTTCCCGAAATCAACAGAGAATGGCTTTCCGATTTGAGATAGCAGACTATCCATCAAGTAAGATTTTCCTGCTTGACTTTCTCCATACGCTGCAGCTGAACATCTTTCTTCTATTGCAAATTTTATAGTTTTCAATTTGCGCCTAAAGTTTTTTAATCTATTTATCTCTGAAATATTATTTCCATGATATGTTTCCAACCAGCCTATTGATTGGTTCAACAAATTAATCTGTACATCTATATTTTCCATAAAGCCATACTATTAAGATTTTACAATTCAAAAGCACCAGAATCCAGCCAATAGCAATTTGATACGCCCAAACTATGTATAGTCAATCTCTTGCCAAAAAAAGGTGTAATATCTTCTTGCTCAGAATTACTCACTTCACAAATTTCAATATTTTCCCTCTCATTATTAGAGTCTACCTTTTCAATCTTAAATGTAAAAGGCAACTTCTGCTTTAATAGGTGTTTACGCTCTTCAACTAATTCTTCAATCTTAGATGTGGACAAATCATCATATTTACTTTCTATTAATTTCGCTATCTTAACATCATCAAAGTCGATACAGAACAATACTCTGGCAGGATATAAGTCCGAATCTATTTGTTTTGCTTCGATATAAACCGGAAGAGAATTAACTACAAGCTCTCCATTTTTTTTCGATGGTGTAAGAATGTATAAATGCTCTTTATTACTCAAAGGGTTTGGATTCAAAAGAAAATTAGCTGTAGAACAAATTCTTTTCCCCAACTCTGTAGTGTCAATAGAAAAGTTTTTCAAATTTGCTAAATCCGTAGAGTAATGTCCTATCATAGCTCCTACAGAAACAACTGTCTTAGGGCTAGTCATATAGCCAAGCCCGTCATTAAAAGGATACCACGTGCCTATATGATATTTATTAAGTAATACTAATCTATTAGGTGCCACCGGATAGTATTTCAAAAATATCTTCTCAATCGGAGGAAGGGAAGTGGGACGTCCGGAAAGTACTATTATATCGCAAGAGTAAGCATACATTATAGCTGCTATTTTCTTTAACAGAGGTTCAAAAGCACGTTCTATAAGTACACTGACATTATCCGGATCAAAAATCCATTCAATCTGTTCGAAATCAAACCCAAAATGTCGTTTAAAAGATTCAAGTACAATAGGGCTAGGCTGATTCAGAGAAAAGACATCCTCATATCTCACTGCACAACGTTTTGTGCCTTTAGATAATAATTCTAAAAAATAAGAAATTAAGGGAACCGAAATCTGTAAATTAAAATCACGTCTTAACAATCGATCGGTAAAAGACTGTTCGTTATGATCAGGGCCAAAAAAGGAATAAATTTTTTTATGATATTCTTCCGAAGATATATTCCTTAAATACTTACGAAGCATACTATGTTCGCCTTGAATAATAAGATTTAAAATAAGCATTTTAAGCATATCATCACCGGCATAATAATAACTATCATAAAATAAAGGAGACGGTACTAATTTTACAATATCTTTATTCTTATAATCATACTTACAAATCATCAAATCTGAAGTGCCCGCCCCAATATCTAACGAACCGACAATTAAGGAATTATTAAGATCATCTTCACGCTTTCGACCATACAGATGAAAAAACTCTTCACAATGACAATTATAACGTTGTGACATTTCTGCATACATATAGACCAATTGAGCACATGTTGCTTCATCGTAATACCATTTATCAGATGTCTTCTGTAGTTTCGGTACTATTATTACATCAACATTTAAACTATTGTTTGATTGAGGTCCCTTATTTTCACTAAAATTCTTTAGCAATAGTGCCGCATCTTTAGCCGAGTTAATCAATGCTTCACGCTCTATTTTTGACATCGCTGTAGGACATGTGACAATCACTCTACGGATTCTTCGGGGAGAGTCAGTTTCCCCACGAAACTCCCGATAAGCATGACTATTAATCTGAAAACGTGCTTGAACAAACATTTCAAGAAAAGCAAACGTCATCAATGAGCGCCGTGGATAACGTTTTAAGACTCCTCCATTATTCTCTGCATTAATAGATCCATCTGCATTTAACTGTGAAGTTATCCCTTGTAAAATCAGCACACTATCATCTTGGCTCTCATTAGGCAACCTGACAAATTCCCAATCATATTTTTGTTTTTTATCATCCCACAAATACCGCTTAGGACTCGAGTAAGTCGAATAAGATTGACGCCCAAGCTCATAGTCGGCAGCTTTTCGTGCCAAATTATTTGCCTCAATACCCAGCCTAACTAAACTCGGATACACAAACTGCAAACTATCCTTTATTCCAATGTTCCCAAATTGAGCTTTACGAAAAGCTAAATGCATATCGAAAGGATCCTTATATACTTTTAATTGAGGCATCCCATTCTCATTGTGCATTATAATATCTGTATAATCAATCAACTCTAAAGGACGTACCTGATTGAAATTCATATTATCTTCTACAAGAAGAGCAGTTGTTCGTGAATTTCCGACATCTATAATCATATCTATATCTTTCACTGTAACATCTCTATCTTTATACAAGGTGACTTTAGGAAATAAGTTTTGTCGTACTATGCTTTTAATTAAATAAATATACGTTGCTATATATGAATACTTAAAGTCATTTTGAGATACTCTTATTCTATTCACTTTAGTTGCATCAGGATAAACCACCTGCATTAAATAATTATCAATATAACTCCATGGCTTTCCACCAGCACAGTAATCTGCTAATAGAAAATCATTTTCACAAACAGAAAAAGTCAATTCTTTTTGATAATTATCTGCAAATACAGGTCCTTCGTTATATTCGTCTCCCTCTTCATAATAGCTACGTGTATCGAATGCTAATATCACATCATATTCATTCTCTTCAGCACGAGGAACTAATTTAAAGCGACTCCAGTTCAATGGCCCAAACCTAAATCTATTTTTTGCGTTTACCAAAAAATAAGGAATAGGCAGCCAAACATTCTCAAAAAATGACAACTTACAATTCCTATCAGAGAAGTTCATTCTAAAAATATTACCACGAACTCCCTCACACATATCAGCGTCCATTTTTAAAGGTTTAATGCCTTCGGCACTAACCTCATCCCAATTTAATTTTGTTATCGAAGTATCAGCAGATAAAAAACCGGCATTATACAAATCATACTTCTTTACATATACAACACCGGATTCAGTAGAAATATCTTGTACTAACTCTAATTTCAAAAATAACTTCTCCGGATCAAGCCATTCATGAAAAAACATTTTCACATTATCTTGAGGGTCAAATTTTATAGGAAAAGTAAACATTTGAATTCCTATATTGGCAATGAGTGATATCATATGATTCTAATCTAAATTATACAATTAATTAATAAGGAGTTCTTCTTTTTAATATAAGAGACAATAACTTCTAAAATTCTATCAGTTTATCTTTCTCATTTATCACTCTCCTAAATCGTCAAAATTAAAGTAGTAATCATCAATACAATATTTATATTCGTATGTTGGATGATTATGATTATAAAAAACATTGGCTTTAACTTCCAATTCTTTCTCATCATCTGTTTTTCCTTGTGATCGATAGACAGCTATATAAGAATTGTCTTTACAGTATATATCATAATAGAATATTGTTTGGATAGATGTCCATTCCAATAAATATTTATCATATCGCAAACATACAGGTTGAATTGTAGCCACAAAACGGCCATGGTCAGGAGTACATGATATTGACACCAATACCACAATTACTACTAACATAGATTTTAATGTTCTTCTTATAGTATTCATTCTTCTAAGATTTTAAATTCTAAACACACTGCCACCTTTCTCAAATATACTATGACGATTTTAATTGTTCATAAATAGCTATGGCAACTATTATTGAAATGATAACAGCTATAGTTATGTTAACTCCTGAAGATGCAAACTTATTAAAGACCACCCATCCTGCTCCAATACAGAAAACAAGTATCAAAACAATACCCCATCCTGGAATTTTTTCATTCATACTCATATACAATTCAATTTTTAAATACCATTCAGCGAAATATAAACGCAAAAAGCGCAGACCCAATCGTCATCCGTCCCCAGGTATCGCCAAACACCCACTGCACAAATGAACAAATTTGTCTACGCTTCGTTATATTATAAGAAGAGTCATACCACCCAACTTTTATCCACGCAAGATAAAAGAGAGATGTTTAGATATTCAGGTTATAATAATAGAAGTTACAGACCGTTTGACTTCATTCTGGCAGTTCTTTCAATTGGCGATTTCAGGGAACCGGAACTAGCTTACGCTCGATAACTAATATTTCATTTAAACACGGATAAGTCTCTTTAGACTTATCATCATTCGCAAAGATAATGCGAAAAAAGAATTATGCAAATAAATTCTTCATTTATCTGATAAAATAAGAAAGCAGCACGATAATCAGTATTAGCTTTTAACAGATACAAATATCATGCTGCTAAAATGTTGTCCTTGTGCAGTCCTTTCATTGGCGATTTCAGAGACCAGGACAAACATATTTTCCATATTCTAGTTCACTGCATCATCTTTACAAGTCTCAAATATAACGAATAATATAGCAGGGAAAAATTACAAAAGTCCCAATCATGCCTAAACAACCCAAAAGCGGTACTATTGATTCGAAAAACATGTCTATCATGACATTTTTTATTTTGCAAATTATAACAACAAAAAGATAGCATTCGTTACAAATATATTATTTACATCTTTCATCTTTCACCTTAAGTCATAAAACATCCTATTTATCGCACTTTCAAACCATTGACAGTTCTTTTTCAATCTATCACCCAATCTTTCATCTTTCACCACCTATCACATCAAAGAAACAGCTATTTCTTTCCTGAACTATTAATAGATAAGTTCCTTTTCATTAAATATAAACTTCCTTTTCATTAATAGAAAACTTATTCCTCACTCTATTCAAACTATAAATGCAAGTTCCGTTTTTATAAACGAAAGTTGCATTTATAAAAACAGAACTTGCATTTATATAATTAAAGATTTCATTTATAGATTGCAAACAGCCAAAAGAAACTTCTCTATTAGACGAAAGAAACTTTGCATAGGAAAGAAAGGAAGTTTTCTATTAATAGCCAATGCAAGAGATAGTACATAAGAAGAGTCCAATAAAGAGTAGATTATATATTTGGAGAGTCCAATAATAAAACATACCTTTACTCGCCTTTTAAATAAAGAGACATAAACAAAAACACATCTATCATGAAACTTACTTTGATGCGGGACAACGGAGGGACGACAACCATGCGAACGTTGGACATAAACATACAAATAGAAACGATGAAGCATGAAACGAAAGCCCAGCCAGTCAGCAACCTACGCACGAGCATCCGTTACGCATCACCGGACAGCAAACTGGACGACGTCAAGAAATTGGTCAAAGTTGTCCCGGCTGCCACTTTTCGCAAAACAGTCAACGGTATACAGATGACCGGATATAACGGCATTATACAAATAGAAGTGAATCATCTCGCCAACCGGATGGAAGTAAACCGGGTGAAGCAGGAAGCGGCCGAACTTTCACATACATTCGCAGCCTTTATGGGTTCCGGAGGACATTCCGTGAAAATATGGATACGATTCACACGTCCCGACAAGTCACTTCCTCAAAAACGGGAAGAAGCGGAAATATTTCAGGCAAATGCCTACAGGAAAGCGGTCAGCCTATACCAGCCCGCCCTTTCCTATGCTATCGAACTGAAGAATCCTGCTCTGGAACAGTTCTGCCGACAGACTTATGACCCGGAACTTTATTACAACCCTGAATCTACCGTGATTTATATGCGGCAGCCATTGGAAATGCCTTCGGAAACAACTTACAAGGAAGCTGTGCAAGCAGAAGCATCTCCATTCAAACGGTTGATTCCGGGATATGACAGTTTCGACACATTATCCGCTCTCTTCGAAGCTGCTTTAAACAAGGCATATCAATCACTAAGCGAATTACAGCCAAGGATCCATATTCATTCCGATGAAGACCTGAAGCCTTTGCTGGTTCAGGTAGCGAAGAACTGTTTTCAGGCAGGAATACCGGAAGAAGAGACGATCCGTTGGTCCACCGCCCATTTCTATACAAAGAATAAAGAATTCCTGATCCGGCAAACCATACAGAATGTATATACGTGCGAAAAAGGTTTCGGAAAGAAATCTCCCTTATCAGCAGAACAGGAACTGGAGTTCCGGACGGAAGAATTCATGCAACGCCGATATGAATTTCGCTACAATACGATGACGACAGTTACGGAATACCGCGAACGAAACACGTTTTGTTTCTGTTTCCGTCCCATCAGTAACCGCATACGGAACAGCATCGCAATGAACGCACGCCTGGAAGGGCTTAACCTATGGGACAGAGACGTCGTCCGGTATCTGGACTCCGACCGTATCCCTATTTTCAATCCTATTGAAGATTTCCTTTTCAGGCTGGACATCCATTGGGACGGACGTGACCGGATTCGGGAACTGGCAACCCGGGTTCCTTGCAACAATACCCACTGGCCTGACTTGTTTTACCGCTGGTTTCTGAATATGGTTGCCCACTGGCGTCAGACAGACCGGAAGTACGCCAATTGTACTGTACCGTTACTGGTCGGTCCGCAGGCATACCGAAAATCCACCTTTTGCCGAAGTCTGCTTCCACCTGAATTACAGGCTTATTATACCGACCGCATTGATTTCAGCAATAAGCGGGATGCCGAACTTTCTCTAAATAGATTCGCACTCATCAATATGGATGAATTTGATCAGAACCGAGTGAGCCAGCAGGCATTTCTGAAACATATTCTTCAAAAACCGGTTGTCAACGTCCGGCGTCCGCATGGCACCGCTACTCAAGAGATGCGCCGATACGCATCTTTCATTGGGACAAGCAATCACAAGGACCTACTGACTGATACTTCCGGCAGCCGACGCTACATCGTCATTAACGTGACCGGTCCCATCGACTGCTCCCCCATTGATTATGAGCAGCTTTATGCACAAGCCATGCACGACTTATATAGAGGAGAGCGATATTGGTTCAACACGGAAGATGAAAATGTCATGACGGAGAATAATCAGGAATTTCAAGTCATGCCGGTTGCCGAACAGTTGTTTCACGAATATTTCCGAGGGGCAAAAGAAGGAGAAGAATACGAGCAACTCCTTGCCATTGAAATACTGCAACAACTACAACATGACAGCAAGATTCATGTATCTATCTGCAGTATTGTCCAGTTCGGAAGAATATTACAAAAGAACAAAATACCTTCTTTGCATACGAAACGCGGTAATTTCTACAAAGTAATACGAATCAAGCCGGGAAGAGGATAAGTTTGCAATAAAAAATATCCAGTGAAAGATGACAGATCAGTGACAGATCATTTTACATCTATCACCAACGTACAACTACCATAGACAGGGAGTTTCAGCAGAAGGTGAAAGATTGAAAGATAAAAGCATAAAGAAAAGCTTTAGTGGAGGGAGTATAGATATAAGACGAAACATCGCCTAACAAATTTTCGTTCTACTCAAATTGAAAAAATAGACTCATTTAAATGGAGCCTGCATTCAACTTTAGTAGAACGAAAATGATCATGTAGATTAAATAAATTATTAATGAAAGAACCGAAAATTAAGTATAGCGTCATAACAGATTATCTTTTACGATTCTCCGTTTGACAGGTTTAGATTAAACGAATAGTACTTATTTTGCTTTTTTCTTTTTCTTCGCGTTATCCTTCTTACGCATATCCTGGTATTTCTTATATTGTTCATCGGTCAGAATGCTTTTTATTTTAGCATCTATTTCCTGCCTTTTCTTTTGCATTTCTTCCCGCGTAGGTCTTTCATTCGATTTATTTTTCGCAGGTCTCATTTCTTCCATTGCAGCTTTGAAATCTTTGGCCTGCTTTTCATTCAAGCCCAGATCGGCAACAATCTGTTCCATACGTTTCTCTCTATCAGCCTTTCCATTCTGACGATTTTGAGCCATACATACAGTTGAGCCAATCAATAACGCAACTGCCAAACTTAAAATTTGCTTTCTCATCATTTTAATTCTCATATTAAATAAGTTATGTATGTTAGACCTCACAAATGGATGAAAGTTAATTCGATAATGAGGCTAAAAACTGTTTTTTCACATTATTTATCAAAGGGCAGCTAGTATCACATCGAAAAACGAATAAACGTTTTCTTATCCGGTAAAAAAACAGCAGCATCCAGTTTATCGGTTTAGAAATATTATTTCTATATTTGCAGGAAACAGATCAAAAGCTTGACATACCCTTATGCAAACCTATTACAAAACCGATTAATAATTAAAACGATGAGAACACTTTTCTTTATTCTGCCATTTATCTTTATCACTACAGGATGTATTAAACAGAATACAGAAAAAAGTGATATTTTGACAAAAGAGGATATAGCCAAATTTGACAGTTTATTTAATGCCTGGGAAAAAGAAATACACAACAATCCCAAAGCACAATTAAGTTCAAGTACCCGTGCTTACACCATTTTACCCCAATTCAAAGAGCTAAAAGCTATGGGTAAGAAAATTATCCCATGTATCATAGAACAGTTTGAAAAGGACAATAACACTTTTTTTGCTTTACCTCTTTATGACGAATTACAAGATAATGACAGCCTAAAATCTCACAGAGAAACAAGCGAACAAGATAAAGTGAGCGAGATTGTACAGAAATTCAGAGAACAGGAAAAAAGAAAGATGTGGGAAGAAGCTAATAGATACAAGACGTCTATAACCGACACTACTTTCCTGAAGACAAGAGGGACGATGTCGTATGCTGCAATAGATTTATTCACGGGACGAGGTTTCAATAAAGATTACGCATTTAATCAGGTTGTCTATTTGAAAGCCTTACAAAGAGCCCAGAAACATCTGTCTGTCGTAAATGGTCAGTTGGCATGCGACTTAAAGTCAGGTACAGAAATATATATTTCCGAAGATTTATACCTATTTATCGCCGACCTTTTTAAGGATTGGAATACGTGGCTGGAATCGGGAAAATATGAGATAATAAAAGACGAACAAGGGCTTTATACAGTGTTACCTAAGAAAACCAACCAATCATCGCAAACGAACTCCGTCACATTGCGACCTATTCCCCGTGACATTCCGACTGGAGAGGACATAAGTCCCGCTTCGCTTTCTATAGAAACAGAACACGATCATTATCCGCTATCAACTACAGAAGTAAAAATAACCATCACCAACCACTCTCACTATGAATATGAGTGCGAATTTCGGTATGACCAACGAGTTACGAGGAGTAGAAAAGAAAAGCGGAGAAAGTATTTCTACTTTCTCCGCTTCAGTACCCAGACCCGCATTTGAAATAATTAAAGTGGGGGAAATGTGGGTAAAAAGAAAAACGCAGAAAAACACAGCAATATAACTATATATCAATCATTTACAATTATATTAAATTTTAATCCGAATTAATCCGATTGCAAATTATTTAGCAGATGTGGGGAAAATGTGGGGAAAATATCTATATTTGCATCCAGATAGATATTTAACCTGTAAGCCTATGAAAGTAACTTTCATCATTAAAAAAGCGGCAAAACGGTATGATACTGAATCAACCGCAACTATTTATATCCGTCTGAGAAATGGAAGACTGCTTGATTCTGTTGCTCCTACCCAGCTTTCAATCAATCCCAACCTGTGGGATGACAAAGCAGAGTGTGTAAAAACAAAAGCTGTCTGCAACGAAGATTTAAGGACTGGTATAAATGAAGAGATACGAAAGCTGAAAACCTATGTGGAAAAATCCTTTCATACGGAAAAAGAATCCGTTGATAAAGAATGGCTGAAACTGACCTTAGACAGATATTATCATCCTGAAAAGTATTTCACACCGGAAGAGATTGCCATCAAGCCGACTTTCGGAGAGCTGTTTGACAGTTTTCTGGAAAAGCATCCGTTATCGGAAGTAAGGAAAAAGAATTTCAGGGTGGTAAAAAGAGCCTTATTGCGTTATGAACTGTATGTACGGGAAACCAAAAGAGGGCAAAAAGGCTTTGTTCTTGATGTTGATACCGTCACACCTGAAACGCTTCGGGACATGTGGGACTTCTTCGAGAACGAATACCAATATTATCAATTGTACCCGAGCATTTATGAAGCCATTCCAGAAAAGAGAACTCCGCAACCACGTGGAAAAAACACTCTGATAGACTGCTTTTCAAGAATACGCACATTCTTCCTGTGGTGCTTAGACAACAAGCTGACCGCCAACAGACCGTTTGACAAGTTTCCGATAGAGGAGTGCAAATACGGAACCCCTGTTTATATCAACCTTGAAGAAAGGGACAGGATTTTCAATGCTGATCTGTCAGCCACTCCACAGCTGGAGATACAGAGGGACATCTTCATTTTCCAGACACTTATAGGATGCAGAGTAAGCGACCTGTACAGAATGACCAAACTGAACGTGGTGAATGAAGCCATTGAATACATACCGAAGAAAACCAAAGAGGGCAATCCTGTAACGGTACGTGTTCCGTTGAACGACAAGGCAAAGGAAATTCTCGAACGGTATAAAGACCATGAGGGAAAACTCCTGCCGTTCATTTCCGAACAGAAATATAATGAGGCAATAAAAAAGATATTCAAACTTTCAGGAGTGGACAGGATTGTCACTATATTAGACCCGTTGACACGTGATGAAGTCAAAAAACCGCTTTATGAAGTGGCAAGCAGCCACCTTGCAAGACGCACCTTCATCGGTAATATTTATAAGAAGGTGAAAGACCCGAATCTTGTTTCGGCACTGTCGGGACACAAGGAAGGCAGCAAGGCTTTCAGACGGTACAGGGATATTGACGAAGAGATGAAGAAAGACCTCGTTAAACTTTTAGACTAAACCTATATGGGACAACAGGAATACGACAATTTCAAAAGACTGATAAGGGAGTGGCTTGACAGCCACCCCGATGAATATGCGACTTTCGTGGAAGAAATGAACGACAAGGAGTTCAAGGGATTCGTTAAGGTTTTCAAGGTTGCCACAACCTTGATACCGAGATACAAGGAAGCCACACGCAGACGGATCGGAGATGACAAAATCTCCGATTTCGAGGAACTGGAGAATGTGCTTCTGGATTCTGACCTTGCCCAAAAGATTGTAAACGAGTTCCATCATTCAAAAAGGCGGAGCATCATACCTGCCATGCTCGCATGGCTGTATTACGGACGGAGCTATGAGTGCATGGTGGAACAGGGAGAGGAACTGGCCAAAAGAAAAGGTATTACCGGACTATACAAATGGCTTGTTTCCTACATGGTCAGGTTCATCATCAAGAAGAGCATCAGCAGCGGTATGAGAACCAAAGAGGACTGGGTGGCTTTCAGGAAGCAGCAGAAAGCCATTGAGGAAAACAACCTCGTGGAATGGTCTATTGAGGATGAAGAAGACATTGAAGAAACCGAAACGGAAGATACGGACAGCCTGCAGCAAGGACAGCCCAAGAGTGCCGGACGAAAAGCCGACACACGTACCCTGCCGGAGCTGCTGATAGAGAACAGGGATGTCATTCTGGAAAGAATCGGAACAAGGCTGAAAACGCATACGACCGAAACGGACATCGCACGTCTGTACATCGCACTGGTGGAATACCGTTTCATGCGCCCCTGTCCCATAAAGACTTTCCGGAACGCACTACAACAGCAATACACAGACCTCAGCATCGTACACGAAAGGGGAATACAGAAAGCGTACAGGAACCTTACCACACCTTTCGGAGGCAGCAAAAAACTGATAAAGGACATCGGGGAAGACCATGTTGCCATAGAGGAATTGAAAGCTTATCTATCCGCTTGAAATTCGTTTAATTCGTTTTTGGATTTTACGAATTTAACGCATTGAAATCCATTGACTTACGATTATTTTTCGTTATATATTTGTGCCACTATCCTAATCGGGGTAGTGGCTTTTCGTTTATAATACTGCCGAAACGGGAAGTCTTACAACCGGCAGTTTCAACAAGCCTATGACAGACCTGATGGCAATTATCCAAAGCGGAAACGGCAACATCAAACTGGAAGTGACAGGCGAAGACCTGCTCATGTTTTCAAACCAGCTGATAAGCCGTGCCAAGCATGAACTCTCCGCCGCCATTGCGGAAGCGAGAAAGGAAAAGTACCTCACAAAGGAGGAAGTGAAGAAAATGTGCGATGTGTGCGACACCACCCTTTGGCACTGGGCAAAGAAGAACTATCTGAAACCCGTAAAGGTGGGGAACAAGGTCAGATACCGACAGTCGGACATACAGAAAATCCTGGGTGAACGCAATCCTTCAATCTGAGCCTATGAAAGAGGAAGAATACATGCGTGTGGGAACGACACTGTACAAGGTCGTAAACCAGCCCTGCGCCAGCGGAGGGTATGAGAAAAGACGTGTGATATGGAACAACAGCACACTCAGGCAGGACTACGGGAAGAACTATCTTGCGACCGTCCCGAAGTATGACGGATTCTGTACCGTTCCCGACCATCTGAACTACCGGAAGGAAATTGACGGTTTCCTGAATCTATACGAACCGATAGAGCATACTCCGCAGATAGGGGATTTCCCGAACATACGTTCTCTGGTGCTTCACATTTTCGGTGAGCAGTACAATCTTGGACTGGACTATCTGCAACTGCTGTTCCTGCAGCCGTTGCAGAAACTTCCCATACTCCTGCTGGTATCGGAAGAGAGGAACACGGGCAAGAGTACGTTCCTTAATTTCCTGAAAGCCGTATTCGGGGATAACGTGACATTCAACACCAACGAGGATTTCCGGAGCCAGTTCAATTCCGACTGGGCCGGAAAGCTGCTCATTGTCGTGGACGAGGTGCTGCTCAACCGCAGGGAGGACAGCGAAAGGTTGAAGAACCTGAGCACCACTTTCAATTACAAGGTGGAAGCCAAAGGAAAAGACCGCACGGAAATAGCCTTCTTCGCCAAGTTCGTATTGTGTTCAAACAACGAGTACCTGCCTGTAATCATAGACGCAGGGGAAACACGATACTGGGTAAGGAAGATAAATCCGCTGCAGAACGATGACACGAATTTCCTGCAAAAGCTGAAAGAGGAAATCCCTGCCTTCCTGTTCTTCCTGACGCAAAGGGAGCTTTCAACGGAAAAGGAAAGCCGTATGTGGTTCAATCCGAAGCTGACACATACGGCAGCCCTGCAGAAAATCATCCGGAGCAACCGCAACCGTCTGGAGATAGAAATGGCTGAACTGTTCCTTGACATCATGTCAAACATGAATGTGGAAAGCGTATCATTCTGTCTGAACGACCTCATGACACTGCTTATCTATTCGCAGGTAAAGGCAGAGAAACATCAGGTGCGGAAAGTGGTTCAGGAAGTATGGAAGCTGACTTCCGCACCGAACTCGCTTTCCTACACCGCCTATGAGATTGCTCCCCACCGTGACTGCCACTACGAAACGAAAAGGAAGACAGGAAGGTTCTATACGATAACCAAGGAACAGCTGACCGCTATATGATTATTTTGATGAAATGATGAATATGGTATATAACACACTGTATTACAATATAATACAAGCTCATCATTCATTCATCGGAATATAATGCTGATGAAAAGAGAAATCATCATTTCTTTTTTGGCAAGCAGTCTGATGAGAAAATGATGAAGCGTTACCATTCTGTATAACAGCTTATTACAAGTAAAATTCATCAAATCATCGTTTTTTCACTCATCACAAAACCGTACGAAAATGACAACAGAAGAAGCAAAAAAGATAAGAATCGCAGACTATCTGCACAGTCTGGGGTATTTCCCAGTAAAGCAGCAGGGGGTAAACCTCTGGTATAAATCCCCGTTCAGGGAAGAGAACGAGCCCTCGTTCAAGGTAAACACCGAACGTGAACAATGGTTCGACTTCGGTCTGGGAAAGGGCGGCAACATCATCGCACTGGCGGCACACCTCTACGCAACGGAGAGTGTTCCGTATATCCTGAAACGCATAGAGGAACAGACACCGCATGTCCGTCCCGTGTCTTTCTCTTTTCGCAGGCAGTCTGCCACCGAGCCGAGTTTCCAGCAGCTTGACATCGTGCAGCTGTCTTCTCCTGCCCTGCTCTCTTACCTGCAGGAAAGGGGAATAAATACGGCACTGGCGAAAAGAGAATGCCGTGAGGCACACTTCACCAACAACGGCAAACGGTATTTCGCCATTGCCTTTAAGAACATATCGGGCGGATATGAAATCCGCAACCGATATTTCAAGGGCTGCATCGCACCGAAGGAAATATCACATATCAGACAGTCGGGAGAGCCGAGAAAAGCATGTTACGTTTTTGAGGGATTCATGGACTACCTTTCCTTTCTGACACTAAGGCTTGAAAGCTGTCCGCAATCCCCCGATTTCGACAGACAGGACTACATGGTTCTGAACTCTGTTGCCAATGTTTCCAAGGTGCTCTATCCGCTGGGCAGCTATGAGCGCATCCACTGTTTCCTTGACAATGACCGTGCAGGAATGGAAGCCCTGCAGCAAATCCGAAAGGAGTATGACAATACCAGACATATACATGACGCTTCACACATTTACAGCGGATGCAAGGATTTGAACGAATACCTGCAAAAACGGGCAGAGACAAAGAAACAGGCTCAATCCATCAAAGTGAAGACACCGCCCAATAAACCGGGAGGCTTTCGGTTATAGCCCACTATAACTACACGCTTCGCTTACGTAGTTGTGGGCTCTCCCGAGGGGATTAGGGTTTTACCCTAATAACCCACTCAGGGCGTTTCTCCCCTGAGAACCCAGAGCAAAGAGTGACCCTCTCTTTGCAATCTCCGCTTATGGGTTG
>ENA-UEPD01000086-UEPD01000086.1-human-gut-metagenome-genome-assembly--contig:-NODE-86-length-71651-cov-16.828834_pt1 | contig 71651 bp, 55 predicted proteins | sample MGYA00242895_ERZ507906 | MGnify/ENA primary metagenome ERZ507906 (study PRJEB26167, sample SAMN06115416) | human gut metagenome | host: Homo sapiens | place: China:Guizhou | collected 2015-03-03... | reverse complement strand
GATTTCATTCTTGTTGGCCGAGAAAGTAAAGCTGCTGTCCCAGCCGAAATCTCCCCAACGATGCCCATAAGACAACATAGCCTCGAAACCATAGTTGCGTACATATCCGGTCTGTACATACAATTTGTCATATCCTGACGAAACAGGAAGCCGAGGATCAAATGTCTGATTATAAGTATTGGCGTAATAGAAAGATCCGCTCAATTTGAAATCTTTAAACAGGGTTGCATCCAGACCTACTTCCCATGAGTCAGTACGCTCGGGGTATAGTTTACCAATGGGATAATTCGTCTGCGATTTCCAGTCCTGCTTATTGGCATCATACGAGTAAGTAGGATAGGTAAGAAAACGAGGATAAGGATTACCTACGGAACTGAACGCTCCGCGTACTTTAAGATAATCCACCCAATCAGGCAGTTTCAACATTTCAGTGATGACAGCCGAAAGCCCTACGGAAGGATAGAAGAATGAAGCCTGCGGAGAATGTGTCAGCTGCGAAGCCCAGTCGTTACGTCCTGTAACGGTGAGATAAAGCATACTTTTCCACCCTACTTCGGCACTGGCAAAAATAGATTCGGTCGCTTCGCGCCAACCCACCTGCGTAGCACGTTTTTTTGCGTTGTCAAGGTCGTAAACATTGAACAGATTAGGAATACCAGTTTCTCGTATAGGCCCCGCATAGCCCAATTCCTTACTAGTCACTCCACTATAACTGGCACCGATATTGGCTACAATCGTAAAATCCTGAATACGTTTATTAATATTCACCAACACATCGGCATAAGTCTGCGAATATTGTCCGTTATTTACTGTATAATGGCCTTGTGAACTACCGTCAGTCAGCGTGTTGCTACTGCTTGCATAAAGCTTGCCTTCATATTCGCTATGAGTATTGTCGATGCGGACACGCCCTGCCACATTCAGCCAGTCAAGAATCTGGTAACTCAAACCTGCTGAAGCCATATAGCGTTTCTTATTGTTGAGACGGAGATTACGGTAAGCAATCCAATAAGGATTCTGCATACGAAGGTCACCTTCGCCCTGCGGCCAAAACTGTACGCTAATTTTCCGGGCTTCATCCCAACGCTCGAAATTCTTCACTATAGAGAAATCATCCCCACGAGGGAAAAGATAAGCAGAAACCAACGGATTGGAGTACTGCCCCTGATTGGTCATATTACGGTCGTTCTGAAGAATATAGCTTGCACTTACATCCAGTTTCATCTTATCATTCAAGAAACTGGTCGTATTGCGGAAAGTGAAATTATATCTGTTATACCTATTGTTGGGAACCATCCCTGCCGAATTGACGGCAGCCGCAGAAAAGAAAGTCTGATTTTTATCCGTTCCGGTAGACAGCGTAACGGAATTTGTATATACCGCACCCGTATCAAAGAAATCATCGGGTTCATATCCTGTTTGAGCAGCCGAGTTCAACTTCGGTCCCCAGCTATAAATATTGGAATTTCCCGCTTTTCCATTGCTACCCGTACCATAACGTCCTTGGAATTCGGGCATCTTAAAAGCATTCAACCATTCAATGCCACTTGATACACCTACTTGCAGCTTACCTACCTGTCCTTTTTTTGTAGTAATCACAATCGCACCGTTTGCCGCATTACTACCATAAAGGGCGGCAGCTGCCGCTCCAGTCAGTACGGAAATACTTTCTATATCTTCCGGATTAATATCAGCAATGGCCTCGGTAGCTCCCTTTGAACCAAATTCCGTATCTCCTCCGCCACCGAAATTATACATCGGAATGCCGTCAATCACGTACAAAGCGTTACTACTCTGTTCAATAGACTTTGTTCCACGCATCACCACTCTACTTGCCCCACCGACACCGGAAGAGCTCGTATTGATAGTAACACCCGCAACTTTACCATTCAGGCTGTTTACAAAATTAGCATCCTTAATCTGGGTCAGTTCGTCGGACTTTACTTGCTGTACGTTGTAGCTCAATGCTTTCTGCTCGCGTTTGATGCCAAGTGCTGTTACAACAACTTCACTCAACAGTTTTGTATCCGAAGCCAGTTGCACGCTATATGTATTCTGTCCGGTTACTTTTACCGTCTGTGGAGTGTAACCTACATAACTGATACTCAACACACTTCCAACAGGAGCTTCGAGCGAAAAGTTACCGTCTATGTTTGTGATAGTTCCAATGCTTGTACCTTCCACACGTACATTGACACCAATCAACGGTTCTCCGCTATCATCCAGTACGCGTCCGGTGATACGTTTGGTGGAAGCAGTTTCGGTTGCTTTCTGTTCTTGTGGAACGATGATGACATATTTTCCTTTGAGCTGATACGTATATCCTGTACCTTTTAGGATTTCCGTGAGAGAGTTCTCCAACGTGGCTTTTTCCAACGCCAAATCGATGGAGGGTTTGTTTTTCAACTGCGACTCGTTGTAACCAACGGACAGTTTCGTTTGTTTTTCCACTTCTTTCAATGCCTCGATGACCGATATGTTTTTCTTATGGATCGTAATCCGGGCATTACTACTTTGAGCAAAAGTAGGGGTAGAAAGGAGCAGACAGCACAAAAAAAGCATAAATACTCGACTGATTGCCTGCTTATTGGCTATAAATTCATAAATTTGCTGCATCTTCTTAGTATTAGTTTATACAGATAAAGTTAGATTCTCGAATTTAGTAGCGTCTGGTTAACGCTAATAGTAAGAATTTCGATTTCACATCCGGGGGAAGGTTGCAGCTTCTCCCGGATATTTTTTCCGCATAGGCTCAATGTATTTTAAGGTTAATATTCAGTGTTTACAAGTTCTATTTTGTTCCCCGGTGCCGAAGCATGTCTTCCCCGGTACCGGAGCCTATCTTCATCGGTGCCGGAGACGCCCTTCCCCGGTGCCTGAAATATAGCACTTGTCTCCCACTATTTTATAGTCCAGATTTCCCGTCACACGAGCGATAATATCCATCACTTCTTCCATAGAAGCATTTTGCCCGAAAGTAAGATTGAACCGGTCTTCTTTCAGACTACGGAAACTATAAACAAAGGTGTAAGGGTATTTGCGTTCGAGACGGGTGAAGATTTCTTCCAATGTCATACTGCGGAAAACGATTTCGCCACGTTGCCAAGCAGTGACATCCTGCATATCAGGATGAAGTACGTTTCCGGAGCGGGTACGTTTGTTATAAGCCAGTTGCTCGTTCGGCTTCAAGATCTCCTGCCCCTGCTGATTATTGTACTCTACCAACACTTTTCCGGAAATCAGGGTAGCTGTCACTTCCTCTTCGTCGGGGTAGGCTGTCACGTTGAATTCCGTTCCGAGTGCCGTCACCTGAAAGTCCGAGGACTTCACGATAAAAGGATGCTCTTCGTCACGTTTCACCTTGAAGCCGGCTTCTCCCACAAGATACACACAACGGGTATCACCCTTAAATTGCTGTGGATAAAGTAAAGTGCTTTGGGAATTAATCAATACCTGCGTACCATCCGGCAAAGTGATGTTCCGCATCTCGGCGGTAGGAATATATGCTTGCAACAAATCTGGTGCCTGCCGGTTCTGCAAAGCCAGATAGATAGAAACGGAAGAAACTGCAATCAACAAAGCTGCCGCTACGCGCCACACTACCAGATGAGTACGTAAAGAATGTATCCTGCGCCTCGTTCCGATGCCTGTCAGTTCACGCATCCGTTCCAAAGAATGACGGTAGCCGGAAGTCGTTGCCGATTCGGTAGCTTCCCAAAGTTGATTGAGTTCATGATCTTTTTCATCGGCACGTTCTTCGTCGGTCAGCCATGTACGGAAATCCTGATCGACTTCTTTCGGATAGTCGTGATTGATATAACGGTCGATTACATCGCGAATATAATTCCTCATAAGGTGATATTTATTGTTCTGTTTAGAAACGCTTACGTAAATATCACTACTCAGCAAGGACAACTACGGGAAAAGACGGAATAGAATAACAAACATTAACACTTTGCGGAGTTCCGTCAATGTTTTATAGATGTGATCTTCTACGGTACGCAAGGGGATTTGCAGTTTATCTGCTATTTCTTTATGAGAAAGTCCTTCAAAACGGCTCATCTCAAAAACCCGTCTACGGCGATCAGGCAACTGACTGAGTGTCATCCTAATAAGCATTAATACTTCTTTATAGTATAGATTTTCTAACAGGGAGGAATCTTCGTCACAAAGTTCACCCAACAACTGGGCTTTCAAAACTTTGTCTTCATATTCCTGCTCTACCTTCTGATGCTTGAACAGGTTGAATATTTCATTCCGAGTCACAGTATAGAGATAACCAGTCATGGTTTCCTGATCTTGCCAAAGTTCAGGACGTGTCCATAACTTAAGAAATATATTCTGGGCAATGTCTTCCGCATCCTCCTCCGACTTGGTCAACAACTTCGCAAAGTTCTTCACACGAGGGAAGTTAGCGGCATAAAACTGCTCAAAACGGATATCCAATTCTGCTATCGTTTCGTTCATCTGTCGAGTCTTTTACTATGAAACCCGGGGCAAATATAGGCAAAATTAATTTCAGGCAATGGATGCAAACAAAAAAAACATCCCACCTTTTAAACCAAAACAAGTCTAAAAGGTGGGAATATTATAAGATTCTAAAGAATCTCAGAAGTTATTCTTCATCCATCAGAATTTCCAAAATCTGACAAGCAGCCTTCGCCACCGGAGTACCCGGACCAAAGATAGCAGCTACACCTGCCTTATACAGGAAGTCATAATCCTGTGCAGGAATAACACCACCGGCAATCACCACAATGTCTTCACGTCCCAGTTTCTTCAGTTCTTCAATAATCTGCGGAACCAATGTCTTATGACCGGCAGCCAGTGAAGAAACACCTACTACATGAACATCGTTTTCTACCGCTTCACGAGCAGCTTCTGCCGGAGTCTGGAACAACGGTCCCATATCCACGTCGAAACCACAGTCCGCATAACCCGTTGCTACTACCTTGGCACCACGGTCATGACCGTCCTGTCCCATCTTTGCAACCATGATACGAGGTTGACGTCCCTCTTTTTTCGCAAACTTCTCTGCCAGTTCACAAGCACGCTTGAAGTCGCTATCGTTTTTACTTTCTGATGAATACACGCCTGATATAGTTCTAATTATTGCTTTATAACGTCCTACAACCTGTTCGCACGCATAAGAAATTTCGCCCAAAGTAGCACGAACACGAGCTGCTTCAACTGCCAGTTCAAGCAAGTTACCCTTGCCGGTCTTCACACATTCAGTGATAGCTGCTAATGCCTTGTCCACTTCAGCCTGATTACGTCCTTCTTTCAAACGTTTCAGGTTTTCAATCTGTTCAAGACGAACTGCCGTATTATCAATTTCAAGGATATCAATCGGAGCTTCTTTTTCCAAACGATACTTGTTCACACCCACAATGGTCTGCTGACCGCTGTCGATACGAGCCTGTGTACGTGCAGCCGCTTCTTCGATACGCATTTTAGGAATACCTGTTTCGATAGCTTTCGCCATACCACCCAGTTTTTCAATTTCCTGAATATGTTCCCAAGCCTTGTGTGCCAGTTCGTTCGTCAGAGATTCTACATAGTAAGAGCCGCCCCATGGGTCAACGTTCTTGCAGATGTAAGTTTCTTCCTGAATATAAATCTGTGTGTTACGTGCGATACGTGCAGAGAAATCTGTCGGAAGAGCAATAGCCTCATCCAATGCATTGGTATGCAAAGATTGGGTATGTCCCAAAGCTGCAGCCATAGCCTCAATACAGGTACGTCCTACATTGTTGAACGGATCTTGCTCCGTCAATGACCATCCGGAAGTCTGTGAGTGAGTACGCAAGGCCAGTGATTTCGGGTTCTTCGGATTAAACTGTTTCACAATCTTCGCCCACAGCATACGTGCGGCACGCATCTTGGCAATTTCCATGAAGTGATTGGTTCCGATTGCCCAGAAGAAAGAAAGACGCGGAGCAAATGCATCAATATCAATACCTGCTGCTGTTCCGGCACGGAGATATTCCAAACCGTCAGCCAATGTATAAGCCAACTCAATATCTGCGGTAGCACCTGCTTCCTGCATGTGATAACCGGAGATAGAAATAGAGTTGAACTTCGGCATCTTCTGTGAAGTGTATTCGAAGATATCAGAAATAATCTTCATAGAGAATGCAGGCGGATAAATATAGGTATTACGCACCATGAATTCTTTCAAAATATCGTTCTGGATAGTACCTGCCATTTCTTCGAGTTTAGCACCTTGTTCCAAACCGGCATTGATATAGAATGCCATAATCGGAAGTACAGCACCATTCATCGTCATGGATACAGACATCTTATTCAAAGGAATACCATCGAACAAAACCTTCATGTTTTCCAATGAACAGATAGATACACCTGCTTTACCTACGTCACCCACTACACGTTCGTGGTCGGGATCATAACCGCGGTGAGTAGCCAAGTCAAATGCTACTGACAAACCTTTCTGACCGGAAGCCAGATTACGGCGATAGAAAGCATTGGATTCTTCGGCGGTAGAGAATCCGGCATACTGACGGATGGTCCAGGGACGAAGGGTGTACATTACTGAATACGGACCACGCAAATAAGGAGGAAGTCCGGCAGCATAGCCGAGATGTTCCATCCCTTCGAGGTCTTCTTTTGTATAAACAGGCTTCACTTCAATGTGTTCCGGTGTTTTCCAGTCGGCGGAGATACCGTTAGCCTTTTGCCATTCAGCACCATTAGCAGGCTGAAATGCGGCATATATATCGATGTTTTTAAAATCTTTTCTCATCTTACTTCAATAGTTTAGCGTTAAACTCTTTCAAGGTATCCAATACGTTGACACGAACATGGATGAAGTTTTCGATACCTGCGGCTTTCAAGTCATCCATACAAGCCGGAGCACCGGCAACGATAAACATAGCACGACCATTCAAGGCCTTGAAAGCAGGAACCGCATATTCAGCATATTCATCATCGCTGGAACAGATGACAACAATATCAGCTTTCGCAGCCATCGCTGCCTCTACTCCTGCCTCTACTGTTTCAAATCCTAGATTATCGACTACTTCATAACCGGCACAAGCCAGGAAGTTACAAGAATATTGCGCACGTGCCTGACGCATCGCCAGATTACCAATTGTCAACATGAACGCCTTCGGACGTTTGCCCGATGCTTCCGTTTCAAGACGTAACGCTTCAAACTCACTGGCTGCACGGTCGAATACCAATGTATCCACATCTTTCTCACAAGTATGAGAGTCACCTCCACAGCAGCATTTTCCTTCCACAGGTTTCTTGTCACCGGCTTTTTCGTTGAAATTCGGGAATTGGTTAGTACCCAACAGAATTTCACGACGCTGTGCCACTGCTTTATGACGAGCTTTATTGCTTTCGTTTACTGCAGCCTGAACCGTACCAGCTTTTAATGCGGCATAGAAACCACCTGCTTCTTCTGTAGCAAGGAAGATTTCCCACGCTTGTTTAGCAATGGATACAGTCAGGTTCTCAATATAATAAGAACCGGCAGCCGGATCAATTACTTTATCGAAATGGGATTCTTCTTTCAGCAATAGTTGTTGATTGCGAGCCAGACGTTCTGATAACTCATCCGGAGTCCCATAAGTCTTATCAAACGGAACGACTGTCATTGAATCTACCCCACCCAAAGCGGCACTCATTGCTTCAGTCTGTGTACGAAGCAAATTCACGTGTGCGTCAAACAAAGTAAGATTAAAAGTAGAAGTTTCGGCATGAACCGCCATTTTTGCTGCACAACGACATTCGCCGTTAGCTCCCTTATTATCGCAATCACGCAGACATTCAGGTTTATAAGAAGCTACGATATTTGCCCACAATAGACGTGCGGCACGGAACTTCGCAATTTCAAGGAAGTAATTGGAGCTGATACCGAAGTTGAATTTTATCTTTTTAGCTACTACGGCAGCGGGAATGCCGGCATCAGTCAACTGATTCATGTATTCATTACCCCAAGCCAATGCATAACCCAACTCTTGAGAGATATAAGCACCGGCATTGTTTAATGAGATTGCATTTACATTCAATACACGATAAAAAGGAAGCGGCTGGATAGCTTCGATCAACGCTTTCGCTGTCTGCACCATATCCCCTTTTTCCTTACCGCGAGTCAGCATCTTATTGAAGAAATCATAATTGATAGAGCCTTTCAGCTTCTTCACATCATAGTCTTTCTTCTGGAAATAAGCCACCAGCAAATTGGCCAACTCCACAACATGCCCCTGACAAGTTGAGAAATTTAATTCAACGCACTCTGCCTGAATATCATTCAACAGCGTCTCGATATATTCCGCATTGAGTTCTTTTGCTTTTACATGGAAAGATAGTGAATCAACACCCTTATTTAAGATGTCCAGTGCTTTTGCATTGGCCTCTTTGGGGCATTCTACCCTGATTTCCTGGCGAACCAACCACTCATTGTTGTCTTTTTTAGTTCCTCTCAGATAAGGGAACTCTCCGGGAAGCGCATCAGTAGTTTTTAAACCCTCCAGATCTTCCATCCGGTAGAAAGGTTTCACTTTAAACCCTTCGTTTGTTTTCCAAACGAGCTTCTTCTCAAAATCAGCACCTTTCAAGTCGGCTGTAACCTTCTCCATCCATTGTTCGGTGGAGACAGGAGAAAAGTCTGAGAAGAGTTTTTCTTTTTTGTCTGCCATAGTTTATCTAAAATTAAAACAAGATTAATATTGTCTTTATTTTTATCTATCTCTTTCTAATTGTCTGTTGTTCGACATGCAAATATAACCAATAAGTTAAAACAAAACTTCTTTTTATAGAAAATTCGCACACCTCTCACTCTCGCATAGAATCTGTATAGAAATTCTTCATTCTTTATTTTTTTAGTTCTCCATTTATTTGATTTGCTCCAATGTTATGAGTAATTTTGCACCCGTTTTTAGAAAAACATTATAAAAACTGCTATATTATGGATTGGTTACAAAGTTTATTGTGGGACCCCAGCTCCGTAGCTCACATCGTGCTTCTCTACGCATTTGTAGTGGCAGCCGGAGTGTATTTGGGCAAGATAAAGATATTCGGAGTATCTTTGGGCGTCACATTTGTTTTGTTTGCCGGCATCCTAATGGGACATTTCGGCTTCACAGCCGATACACACATCCTACATTTCATCCGTGAATTCGGATTGATCTTGTTCGTATTCTGTATCGGTCTTCAGGTGGGGCCATCTTTCTTCTCTTCTTTCAAAAAAGGAGGAATGACATTGAACCTGTTGGCTGTAGGCATCGTAGTGTTAAATATTGCCGTTGCACTGGGGCTTTACTACCTCTGGAACGGCCGAGTAGAACTGCCGATGATGGTAGGTATCCTCTATGGAGCTGTCACAAACACTCCGGGACTTGGTGCCGCCAATGAAGCATTGAACCAGCTTAATTACACTGGTCCACAAATCGCACTGGGATATGCGTGTGCTTATCCGCTGGGCGTGGTAGGTATTATCGGTTCAGTCATTGCTATCCGCTACATCTTCCGTGTCAATATGGCTAAAGAGGAAGAAAGTCTGAAAATCCAAAGTGGAGATGCACATCACAAACCTCACATGATGAGTCTGGAGGTACGTAATGAATCAATCAGCGGAAAAACTTTGATTGAAATCAAAGAGTTTTTAGGCCGTCAGTTCGTTTGTTCCCGTATTCGTCATGAGGGTCATGTTAGTATCCCCAACCATGAAACCATATTCAATATGGGGGATCAATTATTCATTGTCTGTTCAGAAGAAGATGCTCCTGCGATTACCGTATTTATCGGTAAAGAAGTGGAACTCGACTGGGAGAAACAAGACCTCCCCATGGTTTCACGCCGTATTCTGGTGACTAAACCGGAAATCAACGGAAAGACTTTAGGATCTATGCATTTTCGCAGTATGTACGGAGTGAACGTTACCCGCATCAACCGTTCCGGTATGGACTTGTTTGCCGATCCAAATCTGGTACTTCAGGTAGGTGACCGTGTGATGGTGGTAGGTCAGCAAGATGCAGTTGAACGTGTAGCAGGTGTTTTGGGTAATCAGTTAAAACGTCTGGACACACCGAACATTGTGACTATTTTCGTTGGTATCTTCTTAGGAATTCTTCTGGGTAGCCTTCCTATAGCATTCCCCGGTATGCCAACTCCTTTGAAATTAGGTTTGGCAGGCGGACCGCTGGTAGTAGCTATTCTTATCGGACGTTTCGGTCATAAGCTCCATTTAGTGACTTATACCACCATGAGTGCCAACCTGATGCTTCGCGAAATCGGTATCGTGCTCTTCCTTGCCAGTGTCGGTATAGATGCCGGAGCCAACTTTGTGCAAACGGTAGTCGAAGGTGACGGATTACTATACGTAGGTTGTGGTTTCCTTATCACCGTTATCCCATTGCTTATAATCGGTGCTATCGCAAGATTATATTATAAGGTAAACTACTTTACCCTGATGGGATTGATAGCCGGTAGTAATACCGACCCGCCCGCATTGGCTTATGCCAATCAAACAACATCCGGAGATGCTCCGGCAGTAGGGTATTCTACAGTTTACCCATTATCCATGTTCCTCCGTATTCTGACGGGACAGATGATATTATTAACGATGATGTAAATCATGTTTTATTTATAAATAATAAAGCCGGTCATATCCTTCAATGGAATATACCGGCTTTATTTCTTTTTCTTATAGACTTCTTCTACGCCTATAATATAAGCTGTAGTTTCTTCACTACAAATTCTTCTATAAACCGAACTGTCTCTTCAACTCCCAAAGAAGAAGAATCGACACATAAGTGATAAGTAGCAGCTGCTCCCCACGTTTTATAACTATAATAATTATAATACTCCGAACGTCTCTTATCCGCTTTTTCTATCATTTCTTCTGCAGCTTCCGCATCAATATGATGCATGGCGCATAATCGCGTAATACGATCTTCCTTAGAGGCCGAAATAAAAACATTCGCACAACGGGGATGTTCACGCAGAATATAGTCCGCACAGCGTCCGACAAAGACACAAGATTTTTCTGCCGCCAGATGACGAATCACATCACTTTGCACTTTAAACAGGGCATCATTACTCAAACAGTTATTACATGGCATAGCTCCTTCACTGATAAAAGGAAAACGCATGCCGAACAATCCGCCAATAATACCTTGCGAAGCTTTCTCATCCGCTTTTTCAAAAAATTCTTTGCACAACCCGCTTTCTTCAGAAGCCAGATTAATCAACTCTTTATCGTAGAAGTCAATCCCCAAACGGGCTGCCAACTTCTCTCCTATTTCTTTTCCGCCGCTACCTAGTTGCCGACCGATGTTGATAACATAATTACCGCTCATAGTACATTTTGTTTTATGGTTCTGTAGCAAACATACGACTTTTTTCTAAAAATCACATCATCAAACGAAAGTTATATTTGAAAGTAACGATGAAATACCCTTTTATTTCCTGCGTACGATACTCATAAAAGCCGTCAGAAGTCGCCATACGGTTATAACTTTTCCTCTTTCCTAAAATGTCTACCCAATGAGCAGACAGTTCTGCTTCTTTCTTTTTCAAGAACCTCCAGGTAGCACTCGCATTCCATAATATCTCATCATCTTCTCCTTTGCGGATATTTGTACCATTACGGAAAGTATAAGCCCCATCCGTCCGTAATTGTATGCCCAAAGGAAGATCAACATATCCTTCCAAACGGAAATTATAATAACGTGTATACGTATTGTTATCATTCACAGAGTTGAGCGAATACTGATAATTCCAGGAAGTAGAGAAGTCAATACCTCCCCAGGCAGGCTGATAAGAAACATTCGCTTCACAATTCAAGCCGGTGTCACGCGTTGTACTTTTCACCGGCTCAAGACTTCTATCTTCATTAATCATGCTGACACTATTACTATGATTACCGTTCATATCCAACCGTAAAGAGAAATGTCCTAAACGTTTCCACCAGTTAGCACTTCCATACACATTCCAGTTACCGTTTATATTGACAGGATATGTCTCACGTCCGCCAGTCTGTGCATCATATATCATTACTTGTGTAACGCTATTCTGTTCCAACTGTCCTCCAAGATTCGCAGATATGCCTTTTTTAGAATGTTGAAAGCTTATACGCATACTATGAGCAAACATTTGCTTCAAATCCGGATTCCCTCGAGTAATATATAATGGATTACTATTATCTGTAAGTGGCATTAAGTCCGATAAAGAAGGTTGCCGGGTTCTACCGTCATAATTGAAAGTAATTCGTGCCTCTTTCTTTTTCCAGGCCAGCCATATCATAGGCTGAAAGTCGATAGTATGCACAGTGGTATCCGCATACAGTTTCCCCATTTTCCGTTCAATGGTTCGCCTTTGCGGAGTAATCCCTAATGATGCATTCACCATCCATGTATCATCAGAGTAATTGAAGCCTACATTCAGATCATGTCCATTAGTACGACTATGACTTCGATTACTCAAACTATCTACATACCCCGTTTCATAGTCAGGAGGCAACTCACCAAAAACATCCGACTTCGCCAAAGAAGACAATTCATAAGTGTCGCGATTATCGCGTTCATAATGAGTGTTCCAGTTATACGCTGCACGAATATGCATTTTCTTACCGATAGGTTGGGTGAAGTTAATCCCTACCCGCCACGAATTATTTTTCTGGGGTGACTTCAAATACTGGTTACGATAAAGTAAAGAATCGTTGCCCTGCTTATCTTTAAGACGGAAATAAGTAGTTTTTGAAAGCGAAAAACTTTCATTATCCCCCCAAGAATCCGAACTTTGAATGTTCAATCCTAAAGTTGTACCTTTTTCATTCAGCCGCCTCATAATCCCCATCATCCAATTATAACGGTTCGATTGTCCTTCCGAACGCGACCGGTTTTCACTACGATTTACTTTGATATCTTGGGAAATCGATTCAAAATCATCGAACAAGCTTTCATGATTGACGTTAGGAGGAGCATCAAAAGAAGCATTCTGGCTATTACTTTCATTCCGGTTAGGAGAAAAGCTGAAACCACCGTTAAAATGTATGCGTGTACGTTTATCCACTTCCCAACTACCCATGATATTAGAATTGAACGACCGGCTTTTAGAGTTACCTTCATTAGTGGACGCAGAATATTGGTTACCAGCAGTTAAATATTGCTCCTGATACATGGAAGAAATATTTCCGTTCCGATTGAGATTATAGTTCATGCTTCCGGTCAAAGAAAACTTCTTTCCGAATTTATGAGTCATATTCATTCCCACCGAATTATTAATATTATCCTTGTAAGTGCTATTCTGATATCGGTTGGTGGAACGTCCTATGAAAGAAAGATTTTCCCCGTCTTTACTAAAATAATTCACCTGCCCTTCCAAATCCTTCTTTTGATTGTTTCCATATCCCACAGTGGCATTTGTCAGCCAGGTTTTATTCAATTCATCCTTAGTCTGCAAGTCAAGTACATATTTCTTTTCTCCTGAACTAATTCCGGTAAATTCTTCTTCTTTTGATTTTTTATCGTACACTTTCAACTTACTAATCAAATCTGCCGGCAGATTTTCGAGTGCCGTCTTTTTATCTCCGGAGAAAAAGGCTTCGCCATTTACATTGATTTCACTGATGGGCTGTCCGTTGTATGTCAACGAATTATCTTTCTTATTATATACCAATCCGGGAACACGCTTCACCAAATCCTCCAGATAAGCTCCTTCACGAGTTTTAAAAGCGGCAGCATTGATAACCGTAGTATCTCCCTCCATCACTACTTCCTGCAATTTTCCCGTTATCGTCACTTCACTAATCTGAATATCATCATCTTTCAATACCACTGTACCGATATTCACCAATACAGAGTCTTCCAGTGCCCGGTATACAGATTGCATTCCCATAAAAGAGACCTTTAACAGGTATTTCTTTTTCTTCTGCGGTTGATAATTAAGAACGAAACGCCCATTCTTATCACTTGTTATTCCCTTGATAAAAGCAGAATCGCTTTTCGCCAAAATAACAATGCTGGCAGATGGTAATGCCCGCTTCTCATTACTGCCGGCTTCCACTGTCTGCACTCTTCCTCGCACAGTTCTCACTTGTTGAGCATACAAAGTAGTATGTCCCCAAAGTAGCAGCAAAAGCAATCCCACTAACTTACAAGCGTTCATATCCAATAGTAGTTAAGTCTGATATTTATGTTGATCTAAAACAAATCGGGACAAAGTTAATAACTTTTACGTGAAACGTTTAATCCCAGAGTTATTTTTTATACCTTTGTCCATCCATTATTCAATCAGCAACTTAATGAAAAGGATTATATTAATCACAGGAGGACAACGATCCGGTAAAAGTTCGTTCGCGGAAAAAAAAGCGCATGAACTTACTACGTCACCGGTTTACTTGGCCACTGCCAGGATATGGGACGAAGAATTCAGAAAAAGGGTGGAACGCCATCAAAAGAACCGCGGTCCTGAATGGACAAATATAGAAGAAGAAAAAGAATTGAGCCGTCACAATGTAGCGGGCAGAGTCGTAGTGATAGATTGTGTAACTCTTTGGTGCACTAACTTCTTTATGGAGTTTGATTCTAATGTTGCCTCCTCATTGGAAGCCGTCAAAAAAGAATTCGACAAATTTACCCAGCAGGACGCCACTTTCATATTTGTAACTAATGAGATTGGTTGGGGGGGAGTTTCCGAGAACAAACTGCAACGTAAATTCACAGACTTGCAAGGTTGGACCAATCAATACATCGCATCGCATGCCGACGATGTATATCTCATGGCAAGTGGTATTCCCGTAAAAATAAAATAAACATGAAAACGTTTCATATTCAAAAGCCGGATGAAGCTATCAAAGAAGCTCTGATTGACAAAATCAATAATCTGACCAAGCCTAAAGGATCGCTTGGAAGACTGGAAGAAATCGCTTTGCAAATCGGACTGATCCAACAATCCCTTTCTCCACGATTAACTCATCCTCAAAATATAATCTTTGCCGCAGATCATGGCATCGTAGAAGAAAAAGTCAGCCCATCTCCTAAAGAAGTAACCTGGCAACAAATCAGCAACTTTCTTCATGGAGGAGCAGGGATTAACTTCCTGTGCCGACAGCACGGTTTCACTCTTAAAATTGTAGACGCAGGAGTCGATTATGATTTGCCTTATGAAAAAGGCATCATTAACATGAAAGTCGGAAGAGGAACACGCAATTTCCTTCATGAAGCAGCCATGACACCTGAAGAGATGGAACTCTGCCTGGAGCATGGTGCCCAATGTGTGGACACTTCTCACCAGGAAGGCTGCAATATCATTAGCTTCGGTGAAATGGGAATCGGAAATACTTCGCCCTCTTCCTTATGGATGACTTGCTTCACCGGAATCCCATTAGATCAATGTGTAGGTGCAGGAAGCGGACTCAATCATCAGGGAATAAATCACAAATACGAAGTTCTGAAAAGATCTCTCGAACAATATCCGGGAGAGCATTCCACAGAAGAAATCCTCTGCCGTTTCGGAGGTTACGAAATGGTAATGGCCGTAGGAGCAATGCTCAAAGCTGCCGAACTGGGAATGGTTATTCTAATTGATGGATTTATTATGACCAATTGTATTCTTGCCGCTTCACGCCTTTATCCGGAAGTGATGAGCTATGCCATATTCGGTCATCAGGGAGACGAGAGCGGACATAAGCTATTATTGGACTATCTCGGAGCACGTCCCCTACTCAATCTCGGACTAAGACTTGGAGAAGGAAGCGGTTCCGTTTGTGCCTATCCCATTGTAGATTCTGCTGTAAAAATGCTGAATGAGATGGATTCATTTGCTCATGCTTCTATCACTAAATATTTCTAAGATGAACCAGATACTTGCCGCCCTCATATTCTTTACACGATTGCCTTTCTGGAAAATAAAAGAAGTTCCGCAGGAGTGTTTCAAACACGTTGTCAGTTATTGGAGTTTCAGTGGCTGGCTGACCGGGGGAATGATGGCATTGATTTTCTGGGGAGCCAGTACTATTTTACCTCACGGAGTAGCCGTAATCCTGGCACTGACTTCACGTTTACTTATCACAGGAGCATTGCATGAGGATGGATTGGCCGATTTCTTCGATGGATTCGGAGGTGGAACGAACAGGGAAAGCACGTTACGCATCATGAAAGATTCCCATATCGGAAGCTACGGAGTTTTGGGATTAATCATCTATTATCTGCTTGCTTACAATCTACTGGTCGCACTTCCCTTAACAGTTACTCCTTTCTTATTACTAAGCGGAGATACCTGGAGCAAATTCATTTCTTCCAATATCATCAATTACCTGCCCTACGCACGGAAAGAAGAAGATAGCAAATCCGGAACAGTATATACAAGAATGAATTTGGGGGAGATCGTTATGTCTGCGATGGGGGGAATACTGCCTCTCCTATTACTTCCTCCAAGCTACTGGCCCGTGTGTATATTTCCTATTCTGGTATTCTCCTTTATCTGCCGGATGATGAAACGACGTTTGAACGGATATACCGGAGATTGTTGTGGTGCATTATTTCTCTTAAGCGAAATAAGTTTCTGGCTGGGAGCAGTGATGTCTATCTATATAAAATAAGTAATCCTATGAATATTTATCTAATCAGACATACCTCTGTCGACGTTCCTAAAGGTCTTTGTTACGGTCAGTCAGACGTTCCTTTACGTCCTACATTTGAGATAGAAGCAGCCGTAACCAAAGCTAAAATCGAATCCATTCACTTTGATATGGCTTACACCAGTCCTCTATCCAGATGCACCCGTCTGGCACAATATTGCGGATTCGGAGATGCCATCCGTGACCCAAGAATACTGGAACTTAATTTCGGAGATTGGGAAATGCAGTATTTTGATAAAATCAAAGACCCGAATCTACAGTGCTGGTACGACGATTACTTGAATGTAAAAGCAACCAATGGAGAATCGTTTGCCGATCAGTATAAACGGGTAGCCGCGTTTTTAGACGAAGTCAGACAAAAGGAGGCTGAAAATATAGTAGTATTTGCTCATGGCGGCGTATTGATTTGCGCACAGATTTATGCAAAGTTGATTCAACCGGAAGAAGCATTTCAGGCAGTACCTGCCTATGGAGGAATTTTTCTATATCAAGAGCGCCCGTAAACAAACAGTCAGGACAATCATCATCTCTTCTGCACGACGGTTGACAGCAACTCCCATCCGCATATCGGATGTGTCCAGCAAACGTTCATTCACTCCGATATAAGGCTTTGTAAAGAGTTGACCAAAATAGTGATGAGGACCGCCGAAACGACAATTCAGGATACCTGCAAGAGCGGCTTCCGGATAGCCGGAATTGGGACTTGCATGTTCCCTGCCATATCTCTTCACAAATGACAGGAGTTTCAGCCGACCACTTGCCAAGACCATCAGAAAAGCAGTAAGACGGGCAGGAATATAATTAGCGACATCATCAACACGAGCTGCCACACGCCCAAAAAGGAGATAACGATCACTATGATAACCAATCATGGAATCAAGCGTATTCACCATTTTGTAGGCCATCATTCCCGGAACGCCCAACAACAAATACCAGAAAAGAGGAGCAATCACTCCGTCACTCAAATTTTCCGCCAAAGTTTCAAGAGCAGCAGTCCTGACTTCCTGTGCAGAAAGTTCGGAGGTATCACGCCCTACAATACGGGCAACCTGAATACGTCCCTCTTCCAAAGAACGATCAACCGCCTCAAATACCATTCTGACCTCTTTAATCAATGTAGTTCCGGCCAGACAAAAGAAAATGCAGATTATATCAAAACCGATCACCGCAGGAGTTCCTAAAAAAGAAAGGGCATATTCGATTCCTATGGTGACCGAATAAACGAACAGGATCAACAGAACAGACATGATTCCTCCTTTCCATAACTTATAAGATCCTTTATTCAGTCTCTTTTCCCCGAAAGCAATCATCTTGCCGAACCAGATGACAGGATGAGGCAAAGACACCGGATCACCGAATAGACGATCCATCAACCAGGCCGGCAATAAAACACGCAGCACTACTCCTATAACGATAAAGTAACTCATCATAAACAAAAATATATCTTAACTCATTATCTGCTCCATCCATTCACTGATTGCTTTCACCAGCTTATCATTTTCTTCGGGAGTTTGCGTAGCAATCCGAAAGAAACGCTCGTCCAATCCCTCAAAGTTGGATGCATCCCGAATGAGTATTCCATGATTCACGGCTAGAAAATCCTTAAGGGCCGCCGCTTTCCCCATACGTAGTTTTATCAACATATAGTGCGTATCAGTTGGCCATATTTCTAACATCCCCGTGGCAAGCAGGAGGTTTGTCAGTCGCTCACGTTCTGCCAGAAGTTGCGGAATATCCGCTGAAATGCCGTCTCCCTCTTCCAGAAGATATTTTGCGGCTTCAATAGCCAGGCTATTCACAGACCAAGGCATCCGACGGCAACGAACATCATCGGTCAATCCCTCGGAGGCAGTAAAATAACCTACCCGCAGTCCCGGAATCGCGTATTGCTTGGTCATTGAATGGAGCAGGATCACATTTGGAAAGGAAGCGGCTTCTTTAATCCCAAGAAGTGACTTTAATGTGAAATACTCGTAAGACTGATCGAATATAAACAATTTATCAGGATGAGAATCGACCAATGCTTTCAGGTCTTCCTTATTTCGCACTTCACCTGTCGGGTTATTCGGATTGCAGATCCACACCAGTTCCGCATCTTCCGGTAAAGCGTCCAACGAATAAAAAGGCTTCACTTTGTGCCGATGTACCCGGCATGCGTCCGCATACTCGCTAAAGGTTGGTCCCAACACAGCTGAAATACGTCCTTGAAAGACTTGTGCTATCAAGTAAATAGCTTCCGTCGCTCCATTAGTCACACAAACTTGGCGGGGAGTGAGCGAATACCTCCGGGCTATTTCACTTTCCAAAGAATAAGGCATCGGCTCGGGATAACTGCAAATGGTAGAGAGCCGCTCATTCAGTCGTTGGTAAAGTCCCGAATGATCGATCCGGTTATACACATTCGAACTGAAATTGCTAACTATTTTCTTTCCGTATTTATAAAGATCGTCTCCGTGTCCCTCAATCATTTCTTTCTAATATTTTATAAAGTAACGGCATATTGATGTGTTTTCTCACATGTTCCGCCAACTTATCATATTGTTCTTCCTTGAATGTTGCATAGTCAAAGGTCTGCTGTTCCAGTTTGTCGGCATAAGGCTTGAGCAGGAAATCTATAAATGACTGGTTGTCAAGTATGCCATGAATATATGTTCCCATACACTTCCGGCCATTCCGGTAACCATCCTCTCTTCCATCCTCCAGTTTATTTAAAGGAGAAGGGGAGAATCCTCCGGCAGGTACGCTTCTGCCCATGTGTATCTCATATCCCTTACAAACCGTATCCGACTCATCAAAAGTGAAATTCACCTGCCGGGTCACTTTATCTCCCTGCATGGTAGTGATGACAGGAAGTAACCCCAAGCCGGGAAGTAATTTAAAACTTCCCTCTACTCCGTCAGGATCGCGTACTTCCAGCCCCATCATCTGATAACCGCCACAGATGCCCATGATGGTCGCCCCTTCCCGATGAGCTTTCAGAATAGCTTGTACTACTCCGTTACAGCGCAATTCATAAAGATCATCCAGCGTATTCTTGCTTCCGGGCAACAATACAATATCTGCTTTCGCTATTTCATTCACATTATTGGTATAATACAAATGCACCCGTTCATCCCGTTCCAACACATTAAAATCGGTAAAGTTAGACAGATGACGCAGCAAGATCACAGCTATATTGATTTTTCCGGCTATAGCCTCCCGGTTTTTAGACTCAAGCATCACAGAGTCCTCTTCTTCTATATAAATTCCCTTATAGTAGGGCACTACTCCAAGCACAGGAACCTTGCAGAGGTCTTCGATCATCTTTATTCCGGACTCAAACAGGCGGATATCCCCTCTAAACTTATTGATAATAATACCCTTAATCAATGAACGTTCTTCCGGAGTCTGCAACAGAATAGAACCATACACACTGGCAAATACACCACCACGATCAATGTCCGCTACCAGAAAAACATCTGCCCCAGCGTGTTTTGCCATAGGCATATTGACCAGGTCGACGTCCCGCAGATTAATTTCCGAGATACTGCCGGCCCCCTCCATCACTATCGGATTATATCTGGTAGCGAGGCGATTATACGACTCATTGACTACTTTTCGTAATTCTTCCCTTCCCTCCTTGCGGAAATACTCATACGCATTCCGGTCACCGATTGGTTTCCCCAATAACACAACCTGCGAAGTATGTTCGGAACTTGGCTTCAACAACAACGGATTCATATCCGTATGACAGGGAACACCGGCAGCTTCCGCCTGAACGGCTTGCGCCCTGCCGATCTCCAATCCCTCGGGAGTGGCATACGAATTCAAAGCCATATTCTGGGCCTTGAACGGTGCAGGATGATATCCGTCCTGCTTCAATATGCGACAGAATGCCGCAGCCAGAATACTTTTCCCGACATCGCTACCTGTTCCGGCAAGCATAAAGGAATTTAGTTTTTTCTTCTCCATCTTTCTATTTACTTTGGTCAGGGGTTGAAGCTTTGCGCTTATAACCGAAAGCTTTCCATTTCTCTTCAGTCCAGTGCTGCCGATACATTTCATAGCGTGCCATGACAAAGAACAAGTCGGATAATCGGTTGATGAATTCAAGCAGAGATTGCGGCACCGGGTCCTGCCGATGTAATGTGCAAAGCCTCCGTTCGGCACACCTTGCTATAACACGCGCATGATGCAATTGTGCAGAAATTTGTGTACCACCCGGTAGTATAAAATAGCCATTATCTTCCATAGCGGTATTCATTGTATCCATTCTTTTTTCCAGAAGACCGGTCAGATCCGTACGCAAGGTATTCGGGTTTTCGCCCCTTTTAACGGATGGAGTAGCCACATGACTCATGCATGACATCAGTTCCATCTGTATTTCATACAGCCATTCGTGCCATTCATCCTGTTCAGGAAGAAGTGAGCGGACTATTCCTATCACCGTATTCAGTTCGTCAATCGTACCATTAGCCTCAATCCTGATATCATCTTTTTCGACACGCTCACCACCAAAGATTCCGGTAGTTCCATTGTCACCCGTACGGGTATATATTCTTCTCATCATTCCCAAAGTTTCATTAAGTTCATTTCACCCCAATAGAGGTGTGTATAGCCTGCAATCAGATTCTTATATCGATAAAGCGGAGTGGAAACAGGATTTCCTTTTGCATCTGTCACCTCCGCAATGGATGGAAGTTCTTTTTCAATGGAAGAGTAATGAAACTCATGTCCTTTCCATACCTGCTCTCCTATCCGGAGGGTTCGATAACCAAGCCTTAATTTCATATTTTCCATAGTAGCCCTCTGATGCAGTAATCCGACCATGACATATTGTTTTCCATCCATTCCCCGGATACTGTCACAAAGATACATCATCCCACCACATTCGGCAAGCAAACGGCCTCCGCTTTCCACATACATTTTTAATTGTTGCTTGATGGCTATGTTACTTTCCAGCTCTTTCAGGAAAAATTCAGGGTAACCACCCGGCAAATAAACTAAATCACAATCGGGCAGATGTTCATCGCTCATGGGACTGAAAAAGGTAACTGTCCCCAATTCTTGCAAACGAGCCAAGTTCTCCCGGTATATGAAATTAAATGCAGCATCCTGTGCTACTGCTATCTTCCATTTTTTTTCAGAAAAAATGCCTTTTGAGATTTCTGTCGATGAAATCGAAGTATGTGCATTATAATCAACCAATGGTACACTACATACTTCAAGAATCCGATCAACCGCCACATGCTCTTCAATCGCCTGCGCCACCACAGAAGCGAATTTATCAAACTGATAGGAAGCATCCAACGTCAATCCCAAATGACGGGAGGGTACTTCCAGTTCTTTCAATCGGGGAAGAAAGCCGAAACATTCTACGCCTACATCTTCACAGGCTTTCTGTAAAAAAGAGTAATGGCGTTCGGAAGCTACCTGATTGAATACCACACCGGCAAGTCGCACCGATGGATTGAAATATTTAAAGCCATATAGAATCGGAGCTACTGTATAAGACGTTGATTTGGCATTGATTACAAGAACAACAGGGATATTCAATAAGGCGGCAATAGCCGCACTGCTTCCCTCCATTCCATCGAAACCGTCGAAAAGTCCCATCACTCCCTCGGTCACACATACATCCATTGCAGCCGCGTATTTTGCATACGTCTCCTTTACATGTTTTTGAGAAGAGAGCCAGAGATCGAGATTGACGGAAGTATTACCAGCTGCCATCTCATGATACTTCGTATCAATATAATCAGGGCCACATTTATAAGGCTGCACATTCAGTCCTCTATCACGAAACAGTCTTAACAACCCTGTTGTAAAGGTTGTTTTTCCACCTCCCGAAGAAGCGGCTCCAATTAAAAAATGACTGGTTTGTTTCATCGTTTTATAGCTTTCAGTGTATCAATGGGATTATGCTCGTCTACTGTCAGTCGGATCACTTGTTCAAGTTTCAATCCATTATCGTCTATTGCTTTCTCAAATTGCTTCCTACTGTCTTCGGATACAGAATTAAACACCAGCGTCCCACCAACAGGCAATAAAGGAGCTATTTTCTTTATCATTTCTCCCAACTTGCCACCATGACCTCCAATAAAGACAGCATCAGGCATGGAAAATTTCTCTAACGGCATATCCAGAAAATCTCCAATCACCGTCGTTATTCCCGGACAACCAAACCGACGACTATTCGTTTCCATCAATTGCCGCCCCGCCTCTCTTTTTTCAAAAGCAACAATATCGAGATGAGGAAATTGTAACTTCGCCTCAATGGAAACAGAACCGGTACAAAAACCCACGTCCCACATCACCGATCTGGTTCTCAAATCGAGCAGACTCAATGACAGCAGACGAACAGGCATTTTGGTTATCATATTCGCCCGCCCGTCCAACAATTCAAACTGCTCTTCCGGAATTCCGAACGGCCGTTCACGAACAGTAATACGCTTTAAAATCACACAATTCGGCATCCTGAAATGCCTTTCCATCGCTTCCTCCATACTATATTCTGCCACTGTTTCCTCTTCATTCCCCAACTGCTCACCCACAATCATCCGGTAGTTGGCATATCCGTATGCTTGCATCCGGGCAGCTATGGAAGCAGGTGTTTTTTCTCTGTCAGTAAGCGAACCAATCAATGTCTCTCCGGAAATAAGAGCCTCATCCAAGGCTTTCCACGGTCTGCCAGTCAGAGAAATCGTCCGCATATCATGATAAGGCAACAAAGCTTTGTGTGCTAAAAGCTGCAAGGAATTGAAAGACGGATAGATTTTGACAACAGCCTCGGACAGTTTACGCATCACCGTATTGGCAAAACCAAAAAACAAAGGATCACCGGAAGCAAAAACTACTATTTCCTGATAACCGGCATAACACTCGAACACAGCGTCAAGAGGCACAGTTATATCTATCCAAACCGATGATTCCGGTAACATGGCCGCCACAATTTCATGGTGTCTCTTTCCACCCGAAAATACATGAGAACGGGCAATCAAAGCCTGAACCTCCTTACTGAAAGAGAGTTCGCGACTATCTGTTATTCCTATGATATGAAATTCCTGCATTCTGTCATATAAAATGTCCATACTCTTCTATACATCCCTACCGGGGCGCAGTGTCCGGGCATCATCAAAACATAAAATCGCGTTCACCAATGTAGCGGCCAGATTACTTCCTCCCCGTCTGCCCTGAACAATAATCTTCGGTACTTCCGTGAATGTCTTTATCATGTATTTCGACTCTTTCACATGCACAAATCCTACGGGAGCTGCAATAACCCCGGACGGGTGTGCCTTTCCTTTTCGAATCAGATCGCACAGTTCTATTAATGCCGTAGGCGCATTGCCAAATACAAAAAGAGCATCCGGATGTTCTTCTACAGCCAGACGAATAGCCTCCTGCGAACGGGTAGTTCCCCGTTTCTTCGACTGTTCCACTGCACGTTCGTCGGAGAGATAACATTTCACTTCCACCCCTAAACGCTGTAAAGCACCTTTCCGTATGCCGGCAGCTACCATCGTGACATCTGTGATAATCGTCTTAATCCGTCCGGAAGCAATCTGTTCATACAAGTTCTTTACAACCTCCTTATCCGTATATACCAGCTTCTCCATTTCAAAATCCGCTGTGGTATGTATGGCATGAAATAAAGCCCACTTACGGTCAAGGTCGATCTCTTTATTCTGCATCTCTTCCTCTATCTTCCGGAAAGAGTTCATCATAATCTCCTGTCCTTTTCCGACTTCACCCTTTTCCTGTTCGCGATAATATCCGCGAGGAGTTACCATCCGGTTCTGAAATTGATAAGTTTGTGAATTACCAATCAGCATTACTGTAAACATATCCACTTCTTCCGGATCGAAATCCCGTAAGGTGGTCACTACCACCGTTTCTTCTTCCCGACCTGCCTGACGAACATAACCTACGGGCGTTTCCGGTGAACGGGATTCCTGAAAGATTTCTTTCAGACGATGAAGCTGCCAGTAACGTCCCTCACTCTTAGGGTTGTAAATGGCTGTTACAAAGTCGGCAGTAGCAGCGGCAGTGATTCTTTTTTCTATGATTTCCCAGGAAGTCATCAAGTCGGACAGAGAGATAATGCAAAAATCATGACCGATGGGAGCACCCAGCAATGACGCAGCTTTCTGGAAAGCACTGATACCGGGCAGCACGAGGATCTCGACCTCACTCCCCCGTTCCCGTTTCATTTCATAAATCAACGGAGCCATCCCATAGATTCCCGCATCACCGGAACTGATGACACAAACAGTTTTTCCCTGTTCAGCATATTCAAAAGCCAATTCTGCACGGGCTTTCTCCCGCTTCATTCCGGTATCTATGCATTCTGTCTGTTCCGACAGCCAGGAGGTAATAAACTGAAAATAATACTTATATCCAATCACTACATCTGACTCTTTCAAGGCATTAACGACAGCTGGAGTAATATCTTCCGGGCTACCGGGACCGATACCTGCTACTATGATCTTATTTTCTTTCATACATCTTCAGGATTATACCTGAAACAAAGGTAAAGATAAAAACTTAAACAAGATAAAATGTAATCAGATAGTTCTGAATAAAAAATCACAGAATATCCTGACTATATAAAAAGCCAACTAAAATGATCCCGTTTTATTTATAGCAAATACGGCCATTTTGGTTGGCTTTATTTTGTTTATTAGCAGTATGATTATTTCACACTCAACTAATCAACCAATTATTCTTCTTCCGCATCCGGATCATACATTGCATCATTATCAGCGACCTTCTTCTCAATATGGCTAACCCATACGCTTACAATCTTGGAATAATCACCTAATCCTTTGATATCACAGTTAGCCAACGGGCAAGTATATCCGGCTTTTGCCAATTCATAGCGCCAACTTCCTTCTTCAGCCGTGGCACCAACACCACCCTTCATATCATTATTAGCATGATCGCCTGCAATAGACATCAACGGATGACAGATCACATTACCTGATTTCTTGTTAGCTGCCTGCATACGGGAAATCATATCGTCTATATAATTATCTTCCATATCTACAGTAGCCACAAAATAATTAGAATTAAGTTTCTGCAACTCTGCTTCCATCATCGTGTAGCGAGAGTTACCATTCCCGTAGTTATAATTTTCGGGATTTCCATGTCCCATGAAAGTCACAATATTATTCGACTCCACTTTACTTTTATAAGTTTCATGCAGAATCTTTGCTACATTGGTTACATCTTCCTCTGTTTCCAACAACGGACCACCCAAATATACTTTCACGTTGGCAAATTCCGGGTGCTCACCATCATTATGGAAATCTTTCACGACATTCTGTACCCGAAGGAATTCTTCGCCGGGAATAACATGAAGAGATTGCACGCAAACCGTCTTATATCCTGCCAGACCAATAGCTTCCAAATAGAAAGAAGGTGCATAATAATTCCAACCTTTTGCCGCGCAACGGGTCATACAAATCTCCGAAGTGAAAGAAAAATAAATATCCATGTTAGGGAACTTACTAGCAAACTGCGCTTTCATATTATTGAAAGTCGTTTGAGGCGCATCCCACGTACTACCAAAAGTCACTAGCAGCAAGGCTGTATCATGCTTTTTGTTGGCTTGTACTTCGGCAGTTACTGCTTCCATCTTCTTATCGTGGTTGGATTTTGCCACATCATCATCGTCGTCGGAGCAAGATACTGCCGAAAGGGACATTACAGCTACTAAAGCTGTCATCATCATAAATCTAAACTGTTTCATGTCTTTAAAATTTTAAAGGGTTAAACATCATGTATTTTTTGTCTTTTTTTGTCCGAATTGTATCATCAACGAACCATAGAAAGTTCGTCCCGCTGTAGTTGTACCATAATTCAGGCTGTGATACGTTGTCTCATAATAATTGAAGATATTGTCGATTCCCGCATTCACCTCGGCATTCCATCGTTTGCCCAATTTGAATTGGTGACGGGTATTCAGCCTCCAAAGATTATAAGCCTTGCCATTTCCATCATCCTGATAATAACGTTTACTCTGAATACGACCATAAACTCCAATGCCAAGACGATAGTTACTCCGTCTCCACGCATGCGTCCAGATGGCACTCACAGTAGCACGATGATGAGCCATACCATCAATAATGACATGTTTCATTACTTGATCTTCTTCATCATATTGGTTCGCTTCAGTATCCAGATAGCTATAACCTCCTGTCAGAGTCAGTGATTGGACCGGTGTCCATTTGGCATTCACATCCACCCCATAAGTACGGGCATCATCCATGTTCTGATACTGGCGTACACGGGCAGGATCATAGGTAACAACCAGATCACCCGGAGCCTGCGAAAGAGGAATAGTGACTAGAGTTATCATATTATCTACCCAGTTACAATATCCCGTGACATTGATACTGAAACGAGTTCCATTATATTCCAGTCCACCGGAAACATAACGGCTGGTCTGTGGATCCAACTCCGTATTTCCCAGATTCAATGAGATTATTGACATCTGACGGATATAACGGTAATGCAATTCTTTCAGTGTCGGTGTCTTGAATCCTTCCGAATAGGTAGCACGCAGATTAAAAGCTCCTAACTTATAAAGTGCCGATACTTTCGGAGTGATGCGCACACCAAAGTTCTGATTCACTGTCAGTCTCCCTCCCGCTGTGATATTCAACCGTTCAATAGGCGTCCATTCATCCTGCGCATAGAAAGAGGTCGTATAATCGGATACCTGATCTTTTTCATCCAGTCGACGGGGAGCATCCAGCCAATTGATTTCCGTATCAGTACCCACACTCAAACGATTGAAGTATGGCAGATTGAATATACCTTTCAACTGCAATAACAAGCGGCTTTGATCGCTTTGCAATCCTTTATCACCAGGGAAATATGGAAAACTGATCTCCTTGCCACTATCATCATACTCCTTATCCCAAGTCTCGCGAGTGTACATATAATAATAAGCATGACTATCATAGTTGACGTCCAGCATAATGCTATTGCTATTTTTCAGCTTCAACTTACCTCCTGTCGCAACAGAAGAGTTACGATAAAGGAAATCATAAGTCTTATAGTCAGGCACTCCGCAAGGACGATATATCCGTTTGCGATAAAAGCTACCGTCAGCGTAAAGGCTCAAATCCTTTGTAGCCTGATAATCGAAACGCTGTGCCACTTGCCAGTCCGTATAGCGATTTACAGTCTTATTGATGGAATTGGTTATAGGATATTCATAACGGTTCGGATCTTCATAAGTTGTATTCTGCCATCCGTCTGAATGCTTCAGTTGGAAATTAGTGGAAGAAGTAAATTTACCAACCTTGAACTGCACGGTATTCGACTGCCGGAATTCTCCATACGATCCGCCGCGACTTGTATTTTCTATCAAAATATTTTCGCGGTGTTTCTTTAATATAATATTCACCACTCCTGCAATAGCATCACTTCCGTAAAGTGCCGAAGCAGCTCCTTTCACGATTTCAATACGTTCAATACGAGCCGGATCGATCAAGCCCAGATTATTCTGTCCGCCTACATCACCATGCATCTTCTTACCATCAACAAGGATTAATATATAACCATTGCCGAGTCCTCCCAATTGCATATTGGCTCCCATATCACCAGCACTAAAATCAAAAGAAGCACACAGTCCGCTCAAAATATCTTCCAAGGTAGCCCCTGCATAACTATCCAGCATTTTGCGGCTAATCACTTCCGTCTGCACAGGTGCATCTTTCAGATAGTGTTCCGTTCCCGTACCTGTCACCACTATTTCAGGAATCGAATCCTGCATGGCGACATTGCTCTGTGCACTTACCTCTGCGGATAAAGACAACAAAACAAGTCCTGCTAACCATATTTGTCTCATTCGTTTCATCTACCTTTTATTATCATTAAAGAGAAATAAGGAAATTCCCTTGCCAATATATCTTTCTTATCACACGTATAAAATTCCCCGTCCGCTCCCACATTCTCGAAATAATGACAGACAAGTCTTTCCTCCAAACTTATAAAATGCTTCACTTCCTCCTCACACTGCGATAGTTTCATCACTACCGCCACTTCACTACCGGAAGCAATCCGGCTGAACAGTTCTCTGTCCACTTTTCCCGGACACACCGTCAACCGTTCTTCTTGTTCCACAATGGAAAGACCGATGGAAGCCGCCGCTGCAATAAACGCCGGAACACCGGCAATCTGCTTGATAGGTATTCCCGCTTTCTTGAGCCTTCCGACCAAATAACTGGTAGAAGAATAAAAACCGGCATCTCCTTCAGCCACTATCGCCACACATAAACCTTCCGAATACAGGCTGACTATTTCTTCAAAAACCTTATCGTAAGCCTCATAAGCCATCTCACGCTTCTTACTCATCGGCAATGTATAGCGTCTGATAGATTCTTTCTTTATCTTCAATTCTTTCAGAAGAACAGAAGACCGGGAACGCGCATTTGTTTTCGGGCAAAAAATAGCATTTGCCCGACATAGTGTAGCACCTCCTATCAAAGAGATAAGCCCCGCTTCACCCGGACCTAAAGAAACGATATATACCGGTTTCAAATCTTCCATCTTTCTTATCGATTATTTCTTATCCTTATTTTCTAAAACGAATCGTCAGGCTTGCATAGAAAGCTCTTCCCGGTGTAATGGTCGAATAAGGTTTCTTCGTATTCCAGGGACGGTCGTCTACCCAGTCGAACAGGTTCTCAACACCCAAACCGGCATTCAGAATGAAATATTTCAGATTGAATGTATGTCCTGTATTCAAATCCCAAAGCATAAAACCGGATGAATCATAGTCATACGTTTCGGAATATCTCTTTCCCTGTCCGCGACCAACCATATTGATGTTCAGTCCATACAATCCCCAGTTCTTAGACCATTGCGCATTTACGTTTCCTGCATACTTGACACTTTTGTCAATCGGTTTGTCCGTTATCAGATTTCTTGCATCCAACAGCGTATAGCCGGCTCCCAGATTGAATCCAAGTCCCAGGTAAGCATTTGCATTTACATTCACCCCTTTGATTCTCACTTTATCGATGTTGTCACGCTGGCGCACTTCATCATAATCACCGTACTGTGCAGCTTCTTCATCGCTCAAAGTACGGTAATTAATCATATCCGTCACATTATTTACAAAAGCCGTTGCTGATACAGAAAAACGGGAATGAGTATATTCCAGATTCAATGAGAAATTCTTGCTTTCTTCCGGTTTCAGTTCCAGATTTCCGATAGTATAGCGATTGGTAGTCTTTGCCAGATCCGTAGCGTAAATTTCAGAAAGAGTAGGCGTGCGGAAACCTGTTGCAAAAGACAATCGGCCACGGAAACCACCCTCCCTATACATAATAGAAGCTGTCGGAGTGAAATGATCTTCAAATGTTTCATTATAAATGTAACGCAATCCCACTACTGCTTGCAGAGATTCGGCAATCGTCCACTCATCCTGTGCATATAAAGCCATGGTGTAGAGCGTCTTATTAGAGATATTGTCCGATTCACTTTCCAGCTTTTCATCCAGATATTCCAATCCGGCAGACAGTTTGTTCTTGCTGTTCACCTTGATGATACTCTTCACATTTCCCCGGTAAAAATATTGTTTCTTACGAGTTTCCTTATCTCCAATCTTGAAGTCACCGCTTTCCTGAATATAGTCATAAGCCGACTTGTAATTGTCCGAATAGAAATCGGCATCGATATATGCTTTCTTATTCACAATATACTTCATACCGAAACCATACGTATAATTCTCATGATACATATTATATTTATATTCCGTTACCGGACGGTCATTCAGGAAATTATAGTACGAACCCTGTGCATACAGCGTTGTCTTATGATTCAGAGAATAAGAGAAACTCTGGTTGACCGTATTCGAATGATAACCGGTGAAAGCCTGTTTATCGGTAGGATCCAGTTTCACTTCCCCTTTTTTATTCACCGTTTCGGTCATCGGATGAAGTTTCCAGCCATCCGACTGTTGGCGTTGGTAAGAAGTATACGATGAAAGTTTGCCAACATTCAAATCCAGATTCACAGCTTCCGAAAAACGTCCGTGGTCACTCACCTTAGTAGTGCTCGATGCGTCAATCTTGTTTTTGCTATCATCCGTGATGATATTAATAACTCCACCAATGGCGTCACTACCATACAGCGCAGATGCCGAACCGTTCAGTATTTCAATTCGTTTCACGTTTGCCATGTTGATGCGCATCAACGCATCATCGCCAATCAGTTTCCGACCGTTCACCAATACAAGGATATAATCGCTATTCAAGCCATTAAGCACCATTTCCGTTCCCATACCGCTGGTAGAGAAAGAAAAGTTAGAAGTGAGTTTGGTAAGAGCCTCCTCAAGATTCGTAACATTGGCCTCCTTGATATCTTTGGCAGTCAAGACATTTACCGGGATGGGACTATCCACCATCCGGCGATGTGTTCCGGTTCCGGTCACTACCACCTGGTTTAAATTGTTATGACTTTCCGTCATGCGTATCACGACGTCATTTACACTCTTTGAAGTGGAATACCGTTGCGGTTCATAATTGAGATGTGATACTTGCAGGGTTTGTTTGCCATCAGGCAATCCCTTGATTATAAACTCTCCTTTTGCATTCGTAGTTCCCCCCTGCAGACTATGGTCCACCCGAATATTCGCTCCGACAACAGGCTCTCCGGTTTCAGAATTCAACACACGCCCCTTGATTGTAACCTGAGCGGACACAACACAACATACACCGACCAACATGGTGGTCAAAATAAGTTTTTTCAACATTTTGTGATTATGCTTAAATTTCTATAGTTTATGTTCTTAGCCCCGAGAACAAGTTAACTATTGTTTCTTCCTTAGGCAGGTTTCCTGACTTCATCCTGAAAGTTCGCCTTCCCGTGCATCCGGCACAGTGGCAGTAGTAAAACTTTCAATAGATGGATGTTACAGTAGCGGGCACTGCTCCGGATTCACACCGGATTCCCTTTTATGTTCAATCGGACGATTGAAAACATCACCTAAAGTGCTGCAAAATTACTACATTTAATTTGTATCTCATAACATATCTAAAAATATTTTTAGTAACACGAAATTTACACTACCTCTCAAGAAAAGAAACTGATTATTATTGTACTTTTGCAACATTACCTCAATTAATTATTTTCAGGATGGAAAAGAGCGTTCAGACAGCAATCATTTTAATTTCCGAGTCAAGTCTGCCCATAGCCAGGAATATAAGCAGAGAGTTAGCAGAATCCGCCATATACCTCAAAGGAGAAGCAGAGGGATGCGAAACAATCACCTCGTACAGCGGATTTATGAAAGAACATTTTTCCGATTTTAAAGCAATCGTTTTTATCGGTGCACTCGGCATCTGTGTGAGAAGTATTGCTTCCTGCATCCGGAACAAATATACCGATCCGGCAGTGATTAACGTTGACAGTACCGGACGTTTCGTTATCTCCGTACTGTCCGGACATATCGGAGGCGGCAATGAACTGACACGAATCGTTGCGGGAATCACCGGAGGGGAAGCCATCGTCACCACCCAAAGTGATAATCAACAGTTGTGGGCGCTGGATACGTTTACCTCCCGTTACGGATGGAGAACTTCGGCAACACCGGCTTCCATGAATCAGGCTATTTTTCAGTTTGTGAATAAACACAAGACAGCCCTGCTGCTTAGTGTCAAGGATAAAGGAACGGCCGAACTTGAACAGAGCTGTCCGGAACATACAGATATCTATTATAGATTGGAAGAAATACCGCTGGCCGAATACCAATTACTCATCACTGTTGGTCCGTGGGAATATGACGCTCCTATCCCGACACTGCAGTTCTATCCGCCCGTGCTTCATATCGGGGTAGGCTGCAAAAAAGAATGTTCTCCACAAGGAGTCTGCATTTATATGAAAGATGAATTATTGCGACACCATCTTTCTCCACTTGCAGTGAAAAGCATTTCAACGATTGAACTGAAAAAAGACGAACCGTTGATTGCAGAATTACATACGCAGTTCTCAAACAGTGAACTACATATTTATAAAGCCGAAGAACTGGCAGATATCAGCGTTCCGAATCCCTCCGAAAAAGTGAAAGAAGTGACAGGCGTTGATGGGGTGGCCGAAAGTTCTGCTATCCGTGCCTCCGATTACGGCAGATTGTTGATGGAAAAGCAAAAAAGAATACTATCCGAAGGAAATAATTTCACCTTTGCCGTAGCACTTTCTGCTGATAGTGACCGCAACAACGGGCATATCGAGATTGTGGGGGCCGGTCCGGGCGACCCGGAATTGATTTCTGTAAGAGGCAAGAGAATGCTGGAAAAGGCAGACCTCATTCTTTATGCCGGCAGTCTGGTGCCCCGCGAACTGACGTATTACGCCAAACCGGGCGCTACCGTTAGAAGTTCGGCAGACATGACATTGGAGGAACAATTCACCCTCATGAAGTCTTTCTATGACAAGGGATTGTTTGTGGTACGTCTCCACACAGGTGACCCGTGTATTTACGGAGCTATTGCCGAACAGATGGCATTCTTCGACCAATACGGAATGAGGTATCACATCACTCCCGGCATTTCTTCTTTTCAGGCCGCAGCAGCCGCCCTCAAATCACAGTTCACCATTCCTGAAGAAGTGCAAAGCATTATCCTCACACGTGGAGAGGGTCGGACACCGATGCCCGAGAAAGAAAAACTTCATTTGCTGGCGCGCTCGCAAAGCACGATGTGCATCTATCTAAGTGCTGCTATTGTGGAGCAGGTACAGGAAGAACTCTTGCAAGCCTACTCTCCCGAAACGCCCGTAGCTGCCTGCTACAAACTCACTTGGAAAGAAGAAAAGATATATCGCGGCAAGCTGAAAGATCTTGCTCAAATTGTCCGTGACAACCATCTGACTCTTACTACCCTGCTTGTAGTCGGTAATGCCATCGACCACCGGGAGGGATTATCCAGACTATATGCTGATGAATTCAAACATCTTTTCCGCCCATGATACTGATTTTCGGAGGAACGACGGAGGGACGCACTGCCGCTGAAACCCTCGATGAAGCAGGACAACCCTTTTATTATTCCACACGTGGCACCCTTCAGGAAGTCACGTGCAGAAATATGACGCGACTGACCGGCAACATGGATTCAGAAAAAATCATTTCTTTCTGCCGTGAACACGACATCCGATTAATAATAGATGCCGCCCATCCATTTGCGCAACAACTCCACCTGAATATCTTCCTCGCGGCAAAAGAATTAACGATCAAGGTAGTACGTCTGGAACGTATCTATCCGGAATTATCGGAGGAAATCATTTGGTGTGATGACTTCGAAGATGCCGTCGCCCGTATGAAACAGGACGGTATAGAGAAACTACTGGCTCTTACCGGCACTCAAACTATTACCAAGCTACAAGGTTTCTGGAAAGAGCATGACTGTATCTTTCGGGTTCTGGAACGGTCGGAATCCGTAGATATTGCCATAAAGGCAGGATTCCCCAAAGAAAAACTGATTTTCTATCAACCCGAAGAAGATGAATCACTCCTTTTTAAGCAACTTTCCCCGCAAGCGATTATCACAAAAGAAAGCGGCAGTTCGGGAGGCTTCATCGAAAAAATAGAAGCTGCTCTGAAAAACGGAATCAAAATTTATGTGGTCCGCCGTCCTCCCCTGCCCGAGGGTTTTATTACAGTAAATGGGAAATACGGATTGAGACGGGCTGTTGAACTAAATGTACCGGGATTTTATGCCCTAAGAAGTGGATTCACTACCGGAACCTGCGCAACAGCCGCAGCCAAAGCCGCTTTACTTGCATTGACAGAAGAATGTTTTGAAGAAAAAACGGAAGTGACATTACCGGATGGAGAAAGGGTCGTCCTACCTATATATAAGGTAGAAAAAACGGATGAGAATACCGCCACTGCCAGTGTCATCAAAGATGCCGGAGATGACCCGGACGTTACCCACGGACATCAGATTGTAGCCACTGTATCTTTTTCCGATTCTCCCGGCATACATTTCCTGCAAGGAAAAGGGGTGGGAAAAGTCACACTTCCCGGATTGGGATTAGCCGTCGGTGAACCTGCCATTAATTCGACTCCCCGGAAAATGATCGTCAATGAACTATCCTTGCTTTATGGAGGAGGGCTGGACGTAACTATCAGCGTTCCCGAAGGAGAAACACTGGCTCTGAAAACATTCAACCCGAAATTGGGAATTATTGGAGGGATCTCCATTATCGGAACTTCGGGTATTGTGAAACCTTTTTCTTCGGAAGCATTCGTCGATGCCATACGCAAGGAAGTGGAAGTGGCCTATGCAATTAATGCGGAACGATTGGTTATCAATTCCGGAGCCAAAAGTGAGAAATTTGTCCGGAGCCTCTATCCGAATCTCCCTCCACAGGCTTTTGTGCATTACGGAAACTTTATCGGAGAGACATTAAAAATAGCAGCAGAGACTGGTTTTCAAAAGGTAAGCATGGGGATTATGATAGGAAAAGCGGTAAAACTGGCAGAAGGACACTTGGATACTCACAGCAAGAAAGTCATAATGAACAAAGACTTTTTAAAAGAAATAGCTATTCAGTGCAGCTGTTCAGATGAGACTTTAGCATTGATCGAACAAATGACGCTTGCCCGCGAACTATGGGGAATACCAAACAAGAAAGATAAAGAAATTTTGTTCAACAAGTTGGTACAACTATGTCATATACACTGTACACCACTTTTTCCCAAAGGAGAGCTCGCCATTTTATTAATCAATGAGACTGGGGAGATTTCATATCAATTTCACTCTACCCTATTCTAAATCTATTATTGACAGGTTTATTTCTATACGGTTTTGAAATAAGTCAAGTCATAAAAAATAAGTTGAAATATAATCCCAGCGAGCATCTACTAGAGAATTAAAAAGTGAAAATTTGCTGTCACCTGTCACATGTTTGTATTTAAACATCTGACAATGAATGAGTAGTGGTGTGACGGCAGCATGTGACAGCACAGTGACAGTACTTTTGCTGTCACATGTTCTCCCACGATTCTTTCTTCTCTTCCTTTTCTCTTTCCTGAAAATCACAACCTGTATAGCTTCATATTTTTTAGTCATAGGAAAACATTCGTTTCATACCTTCAAACCATTGGTTTCATGGGATGGAACTTTAGTTCCATAAGCTTGAAACTCTAGTTCCAATTGCTTGAAACCATCAGTTTCAAGGCTGGAAACTCTAGTTTCTCTTTGTTGAAACTTTAGTTTCAAACAAAGGAAACTTGCTTGGAACTTGCTTCTAAAAGAAGGAGAAGAGGTGACAGCAAAAGTACTGTCACTGTGCTGTCACATGCTGCCGTCACACCACTACTCATTCACTGTCAGATGTTTAAATACAAACATGTGACAGGTGACAGCAATTTTTTACTTTTTAATTCTGTAGTAGAGTGTTAAGAGATTATATTTCGGCTCATTTCCATACAGTTTTGAGGATTTTTTGAATCAACTATATCTGCTATTCACTAGATAACCGGACACCAACTTGAGCAATACCTCAATGTCTTCCGCTTTTCGAACTTCATTCTCCGGCAAATGCAGCAAAAATCCTTCCGTCTGAAGATTACCTGTTTCTATGTAAACATCAGATTCAATCTCACGCCCTGCCAGAATTCCATTTCGCAAAAGAGCTTTCCTGACCATCGCATATTTTTGACCATGCCCTTCAAGATGCATCTTTACAGAATATTCATTGTTGATTTTAAACAATCCCGTATTTTGGTCGAACATGATTCCTTTACGGGAAAAGAAGTTACTCAATGTACCATTCAGTGACAAGTCTTCAGGAGTTCCGATAGTCACACCGTTTTCTTTATCCATCATCCAGACTTTATCGGCAATCTGTAAAGCCAGTTCCAAATCATGGGTACTCATGAAAATAGTTTTCCCCGTATCGCGGGACAACCGATGCAACAGTTGCATCATCTCCACTTTACTTGGAAAATCAAGGAAAGCAGTCGGTTCATCCAGAAAAATCACAGGTGTTTCCTGCGCCAACGCTTTGGCAATCATCACCTTTTGTTTTTCTCCGTCACTCAACGTATGCATCATCCGACCGGTTAGCACCTCTATCCCTACACCGGCTATCGCACGGGAAACAATTTCTTTATCTCCTTTCTTCAACACTCCCCAAAAACCAGTATAAGGACTTCTTCCTAACGCTACCATCTCTTCCACCGTCATATTACGCAAGTCGCACTTTTCTGTCAGCACCACACTGATGACTTTCGACATATCCGCATCGGAATATTTCTCAACCTCTTTATTCATGATCCGGATCTCTCCCGACAATTTCGGTAGGAAACCGGACAGTGTATGCAACAAAGTGGACTTCCCCGCTCCATTGGCTCCAAGCAGACAAGTGAGTTCGCCAGCATAAATACTGGCATTTATATCACGGGCTACGATATGCGTTTTATGCTTTCCTTTATAGCCTGTGGCCAGGTTCCTGATAGTTATGGTTTCTTGCTCTTGCATGTTAAGTTTCTCCCTGTTCTGATTATCATTCATTTACCTCTCCCTTACGCTTACGGAACAACACCGACACTACCACCGGTGCACCGACCAAAGCTGTGACGGAGTTGACCGGCAAAGCACCTTCAAATCCCGGCATACGGGCTATCAGATTACACAATAACGCCATTGCCGCCCCTACCAGTAAAGAAGAAGGCATCAATATCCGATGGTCGGAAGTACGGAACAAAGCACGGCAAAGATGCGGAACAGCCAGTCCCAGAAAAACAATCGGGCCACAATAAGCCGTTACAATCGCCACCAAAGCTCCGGAACAGGAGATTACCAACAAACGGGCACGTTTGATATTCAAGCCCAGATTTCGCGCATAACTGTCTCCAAGCAACAACAGATTCAATGTCTTAATCAACAGAAAAGAGAGTGGAAGAAGTACAGCCATTGTACAAAGGAATGGGAATAACTGGTCACCGGAAATACGGGAAAAGCTTCCTAATCCCCAAATGACATACGCGCGAATATCTTCTTCGACGCTGAAAAACTTCAATACTCCAATCACGGCATTGGCTACATAACCAATCATCACACCGATAATCAACAGAGTCACGTTTCCTTTTACTTTCTGTGAGGCGAAAGCAATAAGCGCCATGATAGACAATGCTCCTGCAATAGCGGCAACCGTCAGCGCCAATTCACCAATCAGCCCCAGACTGCTCAACGCCACTCCCCCGAGACTGCCTGACAATAAAACGACAAAAGCCACTCCCATACTTGCTCCGGAACTAATCCCTAACACTGAAGGCCCTGCCAACGGGTTTCTGAAAACTGTCTGCATCTGCAATCCGCTGACGGACAACCCTGCTCCGGCAACCAACGCAGTGACTGCCTGGGGCATTCTCGATTTCCAGATAATATTCGTCCAGATGTGGTTCTCATGATCTCCCCACAGGCAAATATCCCATACAGCACGAAACGGTATAGATACAGAACCCAATACGAGATTCAGGAAGAAAAGAAAAAAAATCAATCCAACCAACAGAAGCATCAACAACCAGACAGGAGTTTTCATACCCTTCTCATTTTAAAAGCTCATAAAAAACAGGAGTATACTCCGGTAGCAGTTCCGGATGAAATACTTTAATCAAATCTTTCAGCAGCACTTCCGGATGAGTGGGAACATTCTCATAATAAGGTTTCTCCTTGAGATTACAATAAATCACTCCTTTATCTTTGAATGCCCGGAAATCAGCATACCGGGAATCCTGTGCTTTCAAGGCGTCGTAAGTGAACGTGCCGTTATGGCTGTTCAATATCCGCCAATAATCAGCACTTTCCGCGCGACTGTAAACAGTCTCAAAGTCTAAAGTCACTCCACCTGTATTCGGATCATCTTTTAGGAAATAATCTGCACCGGCATCCCGAAAAAGTTGTGCGAGGAAATTACGTCCTCCTACGGCGTACCAGTTGCCGCCACGCAGCTCACCACTAAAAACAACCGGCTTTTTCTCAATCTTTGCCGTCAGCTGCTTCAATGTATTATATTCAGCCTTAATCGAATCAAAGATTACATTTGCTTTCTCCTCTTCTCCAATCAGCAGACCGATAAACTTAATCCATTCTGCCTGCCCGAGGGGAGAATTCTCTTTATATCCCAAATGCGGAATCAAAGGAATACCTACCTCTTTCAATGCGTCATATCCTCCCCGTTTGAAAGGAGAAATCAGAATCAGATCGGGATTCATGGAGATAATGACTTCATTATCAAAGTTCCCCTCTATCCCTATCTTACGAATTTTCTTCTCTTTCAACCGGCGTTTTACTTCCTCATTAAACAAATGGCGGGTACTTGTGATACCTACCACATGATCCAACTCATCCAGTTTTATAAAATTGGATAGTTGCAACGAAGTCATACAAATGATATTCTTAATCGGAACGGACTGCACTACATAATCAGTGGATACTTTATTTTTCGCAAAGGCTTCCTTATCCCTGACAAACGCATACTGATAAATTTCCCCTTTACCCTTTTCTTTCTGCGGGTCCTGAATGGTCACCAGACACCCTCCCTCTACATATTGCACTTCGAAACCTTCAGCATATTCCGGAAGAATGATCCGGGAGGAATCAGAGGTGCTAACCGCCACTCCGACTGCCTGCGTATTGTTTTTACTTTTCTGTCCACAAGAAACGAGAAATAACAAAAGGCAAACAACCGGCCAGCATTTTCCTTTCAGCCGCATACTATTATATCTGCTCATATTTTATCTATAAGATTAATCTTCAGATTATTCAAGTATTTTTCGAACCTTACTCCCGGAAAGTATCGAAAACTTCATTCTGGCAGGTCTTCTGACTTACTCCATTTTCCTGACGCCCTTCCCGCCTCTTCATGATCGAGACAGTGGATTTGAGTATTGCAGGAAAACTTCAGCGGAGCTTACAGCAGCGGGTCTGTTCAGGATTTTCACCTGATTCCCTTTTCACCACTCTTTCCGTAGCATCGGAAAAGTGACACCAAAATTCACCTTGCAAAGATACATAAATAGGAATGATTTCGGAGAAAATGCAATAAAAAAAGAAAGAATATCTCCAAAGATACTTATCTTTGCCCCACAATGTCAATCTTCAGACACCGAAAATTATTTATTCATTTAAAAGATACACGAATAAAGATGAAATCTCCTATTTCAATCCTCACATGGCTATGTCTTCTCTTCCTGGCTAGTTGTATATCCAACAAGAAGACTTCTCTCGAGGCTTTCAAACAGGATGTCTATACACCTGAATATGCTACCGGATTCAAGATTATGGGTGCGGACAATACCGCCAGCACACTTATTCAGGTTTCCAATCCATGGCAGGGAGCCAAAGACGTGAAAATGTCTTATTTCATTTCCCGCAACGGTGAACAAGCGCCTGCCGGATTTACCGGTCCTACGATTCCTGCCGGAGCCAAACGCATCGTATGTATGGCTTCTTCCTACATCGCCATGTTCGACGCATTAGGACAAGTGGACAGAATTATCGGAGTATCGGGCATCGACTATGTATCCAATCCATATATCCTTGCACACAAAGATTCTATTAAGGATATGGGACCCGAAATGAATTATGAGTTATTATTGGGACTGAAACCGGATGTTGTCCTGTTATACGGTATCGGAGATGCGCAAACTGCCGTAACAGACAAACTGAAAGAACTGTTTATACCTTATATGTATGTAGGAGAATATTTGGAGGAATCACCGCTTGGTAAAGCCGAATGGCTGGTAGCTCTTTCCGAATTAACAGACAGCAGGAAAAAAGGCATCGAGATATTCCGTGAAATCCCTAAACGTTATCAAGTTTTGAAAGCGCTCACCGAATCGGTAGAGCAACGTCCTACCGTTATGCTCAATACCCCGTGGAACGACAGTTGGGTGATGCCTTCCACACAAAGTTACATGGCACAATTGGTAACTGATGCGGGTGCGGATTACATCTACAAAGAAAACAATTCTAACAGTTCCACTCCCATCGGACTGGAAACGGCTTACAAACTGATACAAAAGGCCGACTACTGGATTAATGTAGGCATGGCTTCTACGTTGGATGAACTAAAGACGGTCAATCCTAAATTTGTAGACGCCAAAGCTGTACGCGAAAAAACTGTTTACAACAACAATTTACGAACAACACCGACAGGAGGTAATGACTACTGGGAATCTGCAGTAGTACGTCCCGACGTCGTATTGCGTGACCTGATTCATATCTTTCACCCCGAACTCGTATCCGATTCACTTTACTATTACAGACACCTGGAATGAAACAGCCTGATAAACGTACTCCCTTTTTATTCATTACACTGGGTATAGTTGCCATACTGTTATTACTGATAGACATGGCAACGGGAGATACATATATTCCTATCACCAAGGTATGGGCTGTACTCACCGGAGGCGAATGTGACGAAATGACACGGAATATTCTCCTTTCTATCCGTTTCATACGGGTAGTGGTAGCGGCTTTGATAGGAATAGCACTCTCCGTTAGCGGTTTACAGATGCAAACAGTATTCCAGAATCCGTTGGCAGATCCTTACCTGCTGGGAGTAAGTTCCGGTGCAGGACTGGGCGTAGCTCTGTTCATACTAGGTGCTCCATTACTTGGATGGGCGGAGTTTCCAATTCTTCAGTCGCTGGGTATCGTAGGTTCGGGCTGGATAGGAACTGCCGTAATCTTATTGGGAGTAGCCATTATCAGCCGGAAAGTAAAAAACATTCTCGGTGTATTGATCATGGGAGTTATGATAGGCTACGTAGCAGGCGCTATCATTCAGATACTCCAATACCTAAGTTCGGCCGAACAACTGAAAATGTTCACACTCTGGTCAATGGGATCTCTTAGCCATATCACAGTCACCCAATTGGGAATCATGATACCAATGCTATGTATCGGCTTACTGATTTCCGTAGCCTGTATCAAATCGCTGAACCTGCTACTGCTCGGTGAAAATTATGCACGAACGATGGGAATGAACATTAAACGTTCACGCACGTTCATCTTCGTTTCTACCGCACTGCTGACAGGAACGGTCACCGCTTTCTGTGGTCCGGTAGGATTTATCGGCCTGGCAGTACCGCACGTCACACGACTGCTGTTCAACAACGCCGACCACCGGATACTGGTCCCCGGCACCATGCTGACAGGGCTTATCAGCATGCTTCTCTGCGACATCATCGCCAAGAAGTTTCTGCTTCCGGTTAACTGCATCACCGCCTTGCTAGGTGTTCCGGTTATTTTATGGGTAATTGCTAAAAACTTGCGTAGATTCAAATGATAGAGCTTAAAGAACTGACATTAGGATATGGACAGCGCACGCTGTTGGAAACGGTAAATGCCCGAATCACAGGCGGACAACTCGTTGCCCTGTTAGGACGTAACGGAACGGGAAAGAGTACCCTGCTCCGTGCCATGATGGGACTGGAAAAGCCTCAATCAGGAGAAATTACTCTGCAAGGAAAAAACATAGCTTCATTGAAACCGGAAAAATTAGCCCGGAATATCAGCTTTGTCACCACCGATAAAGTACGCATCGCTAATCTCCGCTGTAAAGATGTAGTAGCCTTAGGGCGTGCTCCCTATACCAACTGGATCGGCCAACTGCAACCGGAAGACCAAAAGCGGGTGGACGACGCTATGCAACTAGTCGGTATGTCCGGTTATGCAGAAAAGACAATGGATAAAATGTCCGATGGCGAATGTCAGCGAATCATGATTGCCCGTGCCCTTGCACAGGATACTCCTGTCATCCTGCTTGATGAGCCGACCGCCTTCCTGGACTTACCCAACCGCTACGAGCTCTGTTTGCTTTTAAAGAAATTGGCACAGGAAGAAAAAAAATGTGTCTTATTCTCCACTCATGACCTCGACATCGCCTTATCGCTTTGCGACTCCATCATGCTCATAGATAATCCGCAGATGTACACGCTGCCTACTCCGGAAATGGTGGCCAGCGGACATATAGAAAGACTTTTCCGAAATGAATCCGTCACGTTTGATGTGCAGGAGATGAGAGTACGCATCAAATAAACAAACAGATATCCGACAAGAATCAGACTGTGTATAAAATAAATAGGTAGCATTCATTTGGGTTCTATATAAATTCGCTATCTTTGCCCCCGAATTGGTTTCAGATAGCCATATCAACTATCTGAATTAAAAGGGAATCGGGTGTAAATCCCGGACAGTCCCGCTGCTGTGAAACTCTATTCAACTTCTTGATATTTACTTTTACCACTGACCGGGTATAGATAGTCAAGGTCGGGAAGGAATCAGGAAGGGAGTCAGTCAGAAGACCTGCCATTCATACCTTTATAGCTGTTTTTACTCGTGGGATAGGAAAATGGCAGACTGTAAAAAAAATAATCGAGTAGTCATGACATCGGAAATGATTGAAGGAGGATAAATTCTCTCTAGCTAAAATATCAAAAGGACGGCATTAGACCGTCATGCTCAATGTGTGCGTATCCCCGCAGAAGTGATTTCTCCGGGGGTACTTTTAGCTAAACTAAATATCATCATATAATAATCACAATGGAAGTTCTAAGAAATTTATTTGAAGGTTACCCCAATCTTTGGGGCGGCGGAGTGGCACACTCCGTACTGATTCTGTCACTAACCATAGCGTTTGGAATCATCCTTGCAAAAATCAAAGTGCGGGGAGTATCTCTGGGAGTTACCTGGATACTCTTTGTCGGAATCGTATTCGGTCATTTCAACATGAATCTGGACGAACACCTGCTCCACTTTCTAAAAGAATTCGGATTGATTCTGTTTGTTTACTCAATTGGTTTGCAGGTAGGACCCGGCTTTTTTTCAGCATTCAAAAAGGGTGGCTTTACCCTGAATATGCTGGCCATGCTGGTAGTAGTATTAGGAGTAACCATTACTGTTATCCTGCACTTCACCACCGGAACTCCGATTACCACAATGGTAGGTATTCTGTCGGGAGCCGTCACCAATACTCCGGGGCTGGGAGCCGCACAACAGGCCAATAGTGATTTGAATGGTATAGATGCTCCCGAAATTGCTTTAGGATATGCTGTCAGTTATCCGCTGGGTGTAGTAGGTATCATCCTTTCACTGCTTGCTTTGAAATATCTCCTTCGCATCAATACTGCTCAAGAAGAAAAAGAAGCGGAAGTCGGTCTGGGACATCTCCAGGAACTTACCGTACGTCCTATCTCCATTGAAGTGAGAAACGAATCGGTAGACGGCATCAGGATTAAAGAACTCCGCCCGTTACTGAACCGTAAGTTTGTCATTTCCCGCATCAAACACCGCGAGGGTGGAGAAACCGAATTGGTCAATTCCGAAACAATTCTACATGTAGGGGATATCATATTAGTGATCTCTACCCCGATTGACGTGGAAGCAATTACTGTATTCTTCGGAAAGGAAATCAAAATGGAATGGGAACAGCTGAACAAAGAGCTCATTTCACGCCGTATCCTGATTACTAAACCGGAATTGAACGGGAAAACGCTTTCACAACTCAAAATCAGAAATAACTTCGGAGCAAACATCACCCGCGTCAATCGTTCGGGAGTAGACTTGGTAGCCTCTCCACAATTACAGTTACAAATGGGAGACCGTGTCACCATTGTAGGTTCCGAACTGGCTGTTACCCATGCAGAGAAAGTACTTGGCAACTCCATGAAACGCTTAAATCATCCGAACCTGATTCCTATCTTTATAGGTATCGCTTTAGGATGTATTCTGGGAAGTCTTCCTTTCGCATTTCCCGGAATCCCGCAACCTGTGAAACTAGGATTGGCAGGCGGTCCGCTCATCGTTTCTATCCTGATTAGCCGTTTCGGTCCGAAATACAAGCTGATTACTTATACCACCATGAGTGCCAACCTGATGCTTCGTGAAATCGGTATTTCCATCTTCCTCGCTTGCGTAGGTTTAGGAGCAGGCGAAGGCTTTGTAGACACAGTCATTCATGGCGGAGGATATATATGGGTAGGCTACGGAGTAATCATAACCATCCTGCCACTTCTAATTACAGGATTAGTAGGACGGTATTATTGCAAGCTGAATTATTTCACGCTTATCGGGGTTCTGGCTGGTTCTACCACCAATCCACCGGCACTGGCTTACTCCAATGACCTGACCTCCTGTGATGCGCCTGCCGTTGGTTACGCTACGGTCTATCCGCTCACCATGTTTCTGCGAGTATTGACGGCACAAATATTGATTCTGTCGTTGGGATAACATATTAATATATCCTTTTCCATCCAATTGATTACTAACAAATGGAGAGAATAGGATCAGATGCCGGAATATTTGTTATTGGTCAATGGGATATTTTTTTAGAATAAAACAAACTAATTAATAAAAACTTTCTAACTTTGTGCCGTTAAGGTTTCCTTGAACAACTTTTGCGTTGTTAAGGAATTAAAAGGGAATGCCGTGTAAACCGGCAACAGAACCTGCTGCTGTAAATCTCCGCTCCTTGTAATCAGAGAGCAAAATTGCAACACGAAAGTCACTGGATAGTTTATCTGGGAAGGCGTTGCAAAATGGGATGAGTCAGAAGACCTGCCTTGATGCTCTGATTTACACCTGCGGGATTTCGGGTAGTAGTCAAATAGAAAATAAGCAATTATCTTTTATTTGGTATAATAGCTATATGTCCGTTTGTGTAGATTGAATTCAGATCTGAACAAACGGATTTTTTATACCTATAAAATAAAAGACATGCTTTCTATTCAAGTCCATTCATACAATAAGCATTGTATCCATTTACGGTGGATATTATGTTTGATTCTATCTTTATTTACCACATTACCGGCCATTTCCCAATCCAAGGTTCGGCATCAGACTTCTCTGTCTGATACACTTCTCAAACTCAAAGAAGTTACTATCTACAGTAATCGGATGCAAAAAAAGATGTCTCCTGTACAGATTCTGTCCGGCAAAGAACTTGAGAAGCTCAATGTTTACTCCGTTGCCGATGCTTTGCGCTACTTTTCCGGAGTACAGATAAAAGATTACGGAGGTATTGGAGGACTAAAAACCGTCAATATACGAAGTATGGGCAGTCATCATGTCGGAGTATTTTATGATGGTATTGAATTAGGAAATGCGCAAAATGGAGTTGTCGATCTAGGCCGTTTTTCATTAGATAATATGGAAGTCATTTCACTATATAATGGTCAAAAAAGTGCCATCTTCCAACCTGCCAAAGATTATAGTTCCGCAAGTGCCATATATATGCAGACACGAAAACCCCTATTCAAAGGGGAAAAGAAAAACAATCTGAACATCGGGGTGAAAGGCGGTTCATTCTCTACCATCAATCCGTCACTACTTTGGGAACATCGTTTCAACGAACGAATAAGCAGTTCCATCAGTACGGAGTATATGTATACATCAGGACGATATAAATTCACATACGCCAAGAAAGATGGTTACGACACAACAGCTGTCCGTCAAAATGGAGACGTAAGAATGTTACGTTTGGAGAATGCATTCTTCGGAAAAATCCCCAAAGGAAAATGGAAAGCCAAAGCATACCTATACAATTCGGAACGGGGATACCCCGGAGCTGCGGTAAGAGAAGAACCGGGTAAATTTCGCCATCAGGACCGGCAGTGGGATACCAATCTGTTTGTGCAAGGCTCTTTTCAAAACTATTTTAAGCCTTGGTACAGTCTGCTAGCCAACGGAAAATATGCTTATGACTATCTCCACTATTTATCCGATCCCAGACTGGATGTCACCACCATGTATGTAGACAATCACTACCGACAGCAAGAAATCTATGCTTCGGCCGCCCATTTATTCACCATCTATCCCTGGTGGAGTATGTCATTATCCAACGATTTTCAATGGAATACATTACGGGCCGATCTCATAGATTTTGTCTATCCAACCCGTAATACAATCCTGACTTCTGCCGCCACGTCCTTTGACTTCAACCGCCTCATGTTGCAGGCGAGCCTGTTATATACTCATGTCGACGACAATACACGTACCAAAGGAGCCAATGCAGGCACCAAAAACAAATACACTCCGTCTGTCATAGCCACCTGGCAACCATTGACCAAGCTCCCTCTGAATGTACGGGCCTTTTATAAGAAAGTCTTTCGCATGCCGACTCTCAATGATTTGTATTATACTTTTATAGGCAATAAGGACTTAAAACCAGAATATACCACCCAATACGATGTGGGTATCACTTTCTCTCACACCTGGAATAACCATTGGCTGAAAAGCCTGGACTTACAAATAGATGGTTACTATAATGAAGTAGATGATAAAATCATTGCCATGCCTACCTCCAACCAGTTCCGTTGGACTATGATAAATCTCGGACATGTGGAAATTCGGGGATTAGACGCAGCCATACGAGGAGAATGGGGTTTCGGAAAGGTGGAACTTAGCACTCTATTCAATTACACCTATCAAAAGGCACAGGATTTTACCGATCCTACCAGTGAATGGTATGGAGGCCAGATTCCTTATATACCTTGGCATGGAGGTTCCATCATCCTCAATGGAAGTTATCAAACATGGTCTTGCAACTATAGTTTCATTTATACAGGTGAACGTTATGAAGCAGTCGCCAATATCCCGGAGAACTACGCACAGCCTTGGTATACCCATGATTTTTCCCTATCCAAAACTTTTCAATGGGGGAAAACGGGAATACGTGTAACGACAGAAATTAATAATATCTTCAATCAGCAATATGAAGTAGTGCAATGCTATCCTATGCCCGGTACAAGTTTTAAAATCAAATTAAACGTCATGTTATGAGAATATCTGTTCTATCCATCATTATCTGTTTTGTTCTTCTGTCGACTTCTTGTCGCGAAGATGAACGCATTATTCCGTCAACTCCCAACCAAGTTACTCCCGGAGTAAGCGGCACCTCTGTCAAAGGTTTCTTTCTACTCAATGAAGGAAATATGGGAAGCAACAAGGCTACCCTTGATTACTTTGATTACGAAACCGGTATCTATCATAAGAATATCTATGCGGAACGGAACCCGGGAGTCGTACAAGAATTGGGGGATGTGGGAAATGATATCCAAATCTATGGAAATAAGTTATATGCCATCATCAACTGTTCTCATTTCGTAGAAGTGATGAATGTAGAAACAGCAAAACACATCACGCAAATTTCCATACCTAATTGCCGTTATATCGTCTTTAAAGATAAATATGCATACGTCAGTTCGTATGCAGGCCCTGTCAAAATAGATCCCAACGCCAGACTGGGGTATGTAGCACGTGTTGACACTACCACACTGACTGTCAAGGACACCTGTGTGGTCGGCTACCAGCCGGAAGAAATGGTGATTGTGGGCAACAAACTCTATGTAGCCAACTCCGGCGGGTATCGCGTACCTAATTATGACCGTACGGTATCCGTCATCGACTTGAACACATTCAAAGTTATCAAAACCATTGATGTGGGAATCAATTTGCATAGAATGGAATTAGACCAATACGGAAATATTTATGTCTCATCCCGGGGAGATTATTATGACACTTACTCCGAAACATTTGTAATAGATTCCAATACCGATAAAGTAATCGAAGAACTACCGCTTCTTCCCAATACAGAAATGGCCATTTGCAGAGATTCACTGTATGTATACAGTACAGAATGGAGTTATTACACCAACAGTTGGACAGTCTCTTACGCCATCTATAATACAAAAACAAAGAAAACTGATACCCGCAATTTTATTACAGATGGTACGGAAAAATCTATCAAGATACCTTATGGAATAGCAATCAATCCGGAAACAGGTGAATTCTTCGTCACCGATGCCAAAGACTATGTGACTCCCGGCACATTATACTGTTTCTCCCGGGATGGAAAAAAGAAATGGTCAGTCATCACGGGGGACATTCCGGCACATATTGCCTTTACAGATAAGAAACTAAAAGAGATTCAATAATTCACAATTCTATTAATAATTAAAAACAAAAGCAATGAAGAAAATTCTATTTTTACTGCTCACTGTCGTTACAGTATGCAGTTGCTACAATGACAATGATCTCTGGGATAAAGTCAATGATCTCGACGGACGAGTAGAAACACTAGAAACAACAGTCAAGAAAATGAACTCTGAAATTACAACTTTACAGAGTTTGGTAGACGCATTAAATCAAGGGAAAGTAATCACCAACACGGAACAGACATCTGATGGCTACACATTAACTTTCAGTGATGGAAGCACCGTATCTATCAAAAATGGAAAGAATGGTACAGATGCTCCTGTGATTGGAGTGAAAGCTGACAAAGACGGAATATATTACTGGACCATTACTACCAACGGTACTACAGAATGGCTGCCGGATGCAACTAACAAGTTAAAAGTGACGGGTACAACTCCAGTTATGGGAGTTGACAGTGACGGATACTGGACCGTTGATACAGGCGAAGGAGCCAAACGCATTAACGGAACAGACGGAAAACCTGTGAAAGCGGAAGGACAAGACGGAGACTCTTTCTTCAAATCTGTTACAGTTAATGACAATCATGTACTAGTTACTCTTGCAGATGGAACGTCGTTCACATTGCCCAAAGGGGAAACATATACATTTGACATTGCCAATAGGGATTATACCTTGTTCTCGTCTAATGAAACAAGGACGTATCTTCTTACAACTGCCAATATAGACGACGCAACATTAATTGCTATTCCGCAAGGATGGACAGCGGTTCTTAATGATAAAGACTTAAGAATCACAGCTCCGGCAGTTTCAGGTGATGATGTCAAAGATGGTGAACTTAAAATACTTGTCACTCCGTCCAAAGCTTTCGGTAAAGTAATAAAAATGCAATTAAGAGCAGTGCGTGAAGCACACTTCTTGACATTCGAGGATGTTGATTATAAAGGTGATGCTAACATGGTAGGAGAAAGAAACTGGTCATCATTAATTGACAGCCAACAATATGGTGGCCCACTACTTTATCCTAAGAATAACCAACTCTATAACTGGAGTGATGCAAACAACACTTTTCTTGCTTCCGAACTTCCTAACGGATGGGGTGATTACCAATACTGGGGTGGCGGACACGCAATTTCCAATTATCTGGATATGGATCTTACTCATGGAGACTTCCAGCACCAACTAGCCGTTTATTATCAGGATGCAAAAACTGGTTTTGGAGGACATAATGGTTCCAAAAACTTCTGCGTACATTACGGCTATGCAGACAATTCCGGATATGCCAACGGTCCATTACCCTATATTTACTTTGGAGACGGAGTTGCTCGTGTAGTTGACCACATGTATGTGACTATGACGACCTACCTAGCCAACTGTGTGGCCAACGGTAACGGTTTGACCGCACCCGCAGGCAAAGATGATTGGGTGAAACTGGTTGCTATCGGTTATGATGAAGATGGAAAAGAAGTAGCTACACGTCCGGAATTTTATTTGGTTGGAGCCGAGGGTAATATACTTGAATGGACAAAATGGGATTTATCCGCATTAGGCAAAGTGGTCAAAATAGACTTTAATGTCACTGGAAGTAATGATAACGGATATGGTTTCAGCCAACCTGCCTATTTTGCTTATGATGATGTAGCAGTGAGATTCTAATGAAACATATTATACTTTTTTTATTTGTTCTGTTAGCATTAATATCATGCGTGAAAGAAGAGGAGGACTCTCCTCTTCTTTCCGCTCCTGTCATTACCTTGAAAGAAGAATCCCCCATCTATAAAACAAAAATTGGTCGGGAGATAACCATCGCTCCCATTTATGAAAATACCGATTCGGAAACGACCTTTAACTGGACAATAGATGGAAAGAGTATCTGTACCACTTCCACCCTGACATTTTCAGCCGATGAAGCAGGCAGGTATTTCATTCTGATTTCTGCCACCAATGCCGGAGGGACAACAGAAAAGGAGATACGTATCGATGTCTTTCAACTTGATGTACCTACTATCTCTATTGCGGATGCCGACAAAGGTTTCAAAGTGCTTCAAGGCTCTGAACTAACCATTACACCTATAGTAGATTCTTTTCTGGAAACCAGTTACTCCTGGCAAATAAACGGTGAAGATATTTCGAACGAATTAACCTGTACTCTCCCCACAATCGAGCTTGGCGAATATCAGGTTCGTTTTGCTACTCACAATGAAGATGGCGATGACGAAGTAACTTTCAAAGTAGAAGTTTGTTCACCGGATCAAGTAGATTTCAACTGGACATTCCTGCAAACGGAATATAACATGTCAGCCGGCAGAACTATCCGTATCAAACCGGTTGACGTGAATAATGCACTGGATGCAGTCTATACATGGACTGTGGACAATGAACAAGTGCAATCCGGAGAAAATGATACTTATCTGTTTACATCCGAGCAGCAGGGAGAACACACAGTAAAGGTAGAAATGAGGAACTCATATATACTCGCTACGCAAACATTAAAAATCAATGTTTGCCCTCCCGCAGGAACATACCAGCGGAAGATTAGCGCCACAAGTTCTGCGTCAATGAACAGAGTATATGAATATTTACCGGCTCCCGGTCAATTCATCAATGAGAATCATACCACAACAACTATGGCAGAAGCCTGCACCTATGCAGAAGAACGAATCAATCAGACGGCTTATGTTTCCCTAGGCGGATTCGGTGGATACATCATCGTTGGATTCGACCATAGTATCGTGAATGATGGAGATTACAACATTGCTATTACAGGAAACGCTTTTGATGGTTCGTCAGAACCGGGAATTGTATGGGTAATGCAGGACGAAAATGGTGATGGGTTACCTAATGACACTTGGTATGAATTGCGCGGATCCGAATATGGGAAAGCCGAAACCTGGCAGGACTATGCCGTCACCTATCATAAACCAACTGGTATTCAGCTTCCCACCCCATGGACAGACAATCATGGTCAAAGTGGGTCTATTGATTATCTGGGTGCTTTTCACCGGCAAGATTATTATTATCCCGCCTGGGTAAAGGAAAAACAATATACTTTGCGAGGTACTCGCCTGAAAGAGCGTAATTACGATCAATCCGGTAATGGTACTTATTGGGTAAATGATAGTTATGAATGGGGATATGCTGATAATTTCAGCGCCATTGATCGTCTGACAGATGATGACAACTATAATGCCGGACCGTCTGACAATCATTTCAAGATATCCCATGCTGTAACTTTCGACGGTAAGGATGCAAACCTGAAGTACGTTGATTTTATCAAAGTACAAGTGGGTGTTAATAGTAAAAGCGGTTGGTTGGGTGAAATATCCACTGAAGTTTTTGGAATAAAGGATTTCAACATGATCAAATAATTGATAGAATATACATAAGAGATTCTTTTCCCTATTAAATATAGAGATAAAAATTACCAAATGGTAATTTTTATCTCCTCTCATAACCCTACCTTTGTTGCCATTTTCAACGACAAAGGTAGAAAGTTATGAAAGATAGTATTGATTTCGGCAGCATGAACATCTCCACGTTGTTCCGTAAGTTACTAATTCCTACGGTACTTGGGATGGTATTCTCGGCACTGTTCGTTATTACGGACGGGATATTTGTAGGAAAAGGAATTGGCAGTGACGCACTGGCGGCAGTAAATATCACTGCACCGCTTTTTATGATCGCAGCGGGTATCGGACTGATGTTCGGAGTGGGAGCTTCGGTGGTGGCTTCCATTCATTTATCTCAGGGAAAACGCAAAGTAGCAAGTATTAATATCACTCAAGCAATTGCTTTTTCTGCATTGCTCATACTTATCCTGTCTGCTCTGTGCCTTTATTTTATAGAGCCATTAGCCAGATTATTAGGTAGTTCGGACCGATTGTTGCCGTTAGCTGTAGAATATATGGCATGGTACATTCCTTTTCTCGTATTCTACGAAGTCTTAAATATAGGTATGTTCTGCATCCGTCTGGACGGTTCACCCACCTATGCCATGATGTGTAATGCGGTTGCAGCCATACTCAATATCATACTGGATTATATATTCATCTTCGAATTTGGTTGGGGAATAATGGGAGCAGCTTTTGCCACCAGTCTGGGGACTGTTGTGGGAGGGTTGATGACACTGATTTACCTCCTCCATTTCTCTCGTACCCTCCATCTATGCCGGATAAAGTTAAGTATCAAAAGTCTGTTACTGACTCTTCGCAACATCGGTTATATGATTAAACTGGGAAGTTCTGCTTTTATCAGTGAAGCCTCCATTGCCTGTATGATGTTTCTGGGGAACTACGTTTTCATCCGCCATCTCGGTGAAGACGGAGTGGCAGCATTTAGTATTGCCTGTTACTTCTTCCCTATCATCTTCATGGTCTATAATGCCATTGCACAATCCGCACAGCCGATTATCAGCTATAACTTCGGAGCCGGACAGCCCGAACGTGTACGAAAGACACTGCATCTCGCCATTCGGACTGCTTTAATCTGCGGTATCAGCTTTTTCATTCTTACCGCACTATGCTGTCAGGACATTGTTTCGTTATTCATTGACCGCAGCTACGCTGCATTTGATATAGCAGTAAACGGGCTTCCTTATTTCGGAGTAGGATTCATTTTCTTTGCCGTCAACATGATTGGCATTGGTTATTATCAGAGTGTCGAAAGAGGTCAGCGGGCAACAATTATCACTCTTCTCCGGGGAGTCGTATTTATGTTGATCGGATTCTTTGCGCTCCCTCCGGTATTGGGTATACCGGGTATCTGGCTAGCCGTACCATTGGCAGAGTTATTAACCACTTTCTATATTTTCGGAATTTATTTGAAAGATCGTTTCATTGTCTGCCGACGATAAGTATCTTTGCAATATGAGAACATTCATTGAAAAACTTTGCGATAGATACAAGGTATCAGAAACCGATGTACAGTCTCTACTGAACTGTATGGAAGAGGTACATTTCAAAAAGAGAGATTTAATAGTACGCGAGGGGACAAAGAACTGTAATCTTTATTTTATCAAGACAGGAATATGGCGAGCCTATTATCATAAAGACGGAGTGGATACTACCATCTGGTTTGCTTCAGACGGAGAAGCTGCTTTCTCCGTCTGGGGCTATGTAGATAATGCCTACTCATTAATAAATATTGAGGTCATGTGTGACAGTGTGGCCTATTGTATTTCCCGAACAGCTCTGAATCAGCTATTCGCCTCATCCATCGGACTCGCTAATTTGGGGCTCCGCCTCATGGATCATCAGTTTCTTCAACAGGAGAACTGGCTTATCAGCTCGGGAAGCCCACGGGCTAAAGAACGCTATCTCAACCTTATCAAAGAGACTCCGGAATTATTGCAATATGTACCTTTAAAACATATTGCGTCTTACTTGTGGATAACTCCGCAGTCGCTAAGTAGGATTCGGGCGAAGATAGCATCTTCTTCTCTTTAATAGACGCCTCTAAAAGAAGTGGTTCTGTCAACATGATTAGTTATAACAGAACCACTACTCGGCATTATTCCAATCACTTAATAGAGAAATAACAACTGTTTTATTTCAATTATAAATCTGAGTCCGGAGCCAAATATTTAAGTTTTCCCCACGATTTATTGGGTTCATTGCCTAACCATAGCTCAAGCTTTCCTCCTTTCGTAAAGTCTGCATGATTAAATTGTGCATAATTCCATTCCATACCGTTCAATTGCGCACGTTGGATATAACAATTTTCAGCAGAATTATTGTGGGTAGTTATAGTAAATGTACTTCCTTCATAATAATCCCCATTCAGTTTGATTGTGATCTTATCAAAAATAGGTGAAGTAATATCGTAGTATGGAGTATCAGATTCCGTACCTGTTACACTAAATAGTCCAAGTGCCATCAATGCACTGACCCCTCCCATTTGACCTTCATCTTCATCATGACCACCGTACCCTTTATCTGGAGTAATTCCTCCATACGCACGTTCTTTTACCTGACGTACCCAATATTGTGTCAACCAAGGTTTTCCACCATAAGCAAAGATGTGTGCATTAGAACATCCGGGCTGATTAGCATAACTTACGTATCCTCCACTGTAAGCATAAACAAAATCTAAATCTCTTGCCTGCTCAAATGCGAAATTTAATTTCTCGCAAAACTTATCTGCTCCTCCCATCATCTTTACCAGCTTAGGCAGTTCATGAGACAAAGACCATGTGGCCTGCCAGGAATTCGCTTCCACCCAACCGTTTCCACTCAATGCATCCTGATGCAGCCATTCACCATTTCTCTTTTTCGGAAATACCAAGCCCAGTTCCGCATTGAATAAAGGAGTCCATGCTCGTGAGCGTTTTTCAAACATACGTGCATCCGAGTGTTTTCCCAACCTTGCAGCCATCCGGCTTGCTCCCCAATCTTGAAATGCCCATTCCAGAGTTTTACTTGCATTGTCCGGACAATAACCATGACTGATATAAAACTTTAAATCATCAGCACTCTCATAGCTCATCATTCCGCCAGGCATATGATTACGTTTTATGACATCAAATGTATGCAAAGGATCGGCTTTTTTCATAATTCCTTTCATATATGTACTTACCAGCAAGCTGGTAGCCGGACAACCGCTCATAATAAATGAATATCCACCCGAACATGCCCCACGAGGCAACAGCTTACCATTATCAGCATACTGAACTAAACAAGCAGATAAATCATCCATGACTTCGGGCCATGCCAGACCCCATAATACGTTTAAATTCCAGTGTGTCAACCAAAGCCCGTCAAAGCCATACATATTAAACTTAGGTTTTCCATCCGCCGTAAGTGGAAGACGACGTACCTTCATAGGTTCAGACGTACGTTTATTGACGTATTTATTTCCGGCATAATCCGGATAATAGCCATTCACATCATTTATTTTATGTCGCCCTAGCAATACATGCCAAAGGTCAGTGTAGAATTTGATGCGTTGAGCATCCGTACCACCTTCAACAGCTATACGTCCTAAAGCCTCATTCCAGACAGAACGGGTTTCTTTACATACCTTGTCAAAATCCCAATGGTTCAGTTCCGCATCCATATTGGCTATTGCATTGTCTACGCTTGTATATGAGAATGCCATTTTAAAAAGCAACTCTTCAGCATTCAATTGTCCAAAGTTCAAAACCATACCGGCAGCATTCCCCGCAATAGCCTCAACATCGGGCAAGACACCTTTCTCATTCCATCCGTCAATGCTTTTTATGGGACGGTTACAATCTAGTACAAAGCTTATTTTTATGCTGTCAGGACCACCCCAAAAGCGTTCTGTCGTGAAAAATTCTCCTACAACACGTGTATTGCTGACACGCAGTAAGGTAGCTTTATCCATAGAGCAATTCCCTAAAACACTACCTACATCCACCAATAATTTGGCATTTACATTTTCGGTATAATTCAAACGGTAGAATGTAGCCCGCTCTGTTGCCGTATACTCCACCCAAGTCTTATACCGGTCCAAATACAGACGATGATAGCCTGGCTGAATTATTTCACTTTCATGTTTAAAAGGTGATTTCCATCCTGCCATACCTTCAGTAGGATTTATTTCCCCTACAACCGGCATAATGTTCGGACCGGAAATCATCCATTCATTTATTTGAGAGAATCCTAAGATATCCGGAAAATTATAATTATATCCGCCACCTCCCTGATTTTTATTGCGGGTGAAAGCATGAGCAGCCACCATACCAAAGGGACGTCCGCCCGGAGTACAGAAAAACCACCGTCCCCGGGTAGTTTCAATATAAGGGTCAACCCACTCTACATAGTCAGTTTGATTACCATGTGCGGCAAAAACTTCGATTTCAGACAACCCCAAATTCTTTCCATTCCCATCTGTTGCCTCAAAACGAATCCATTTCACCTTTTTCTTAGGGAAAGAGATACTTTTCGGGCTTCCATCATTGGGAATAGCTGTTACACTAAGCTGAGATCCATCACTGAAATGAAGAGTTCCACCGGCAAGGTGTTCAGCAAGAGATACCCGGTCATACAGCACCACTCGATCCACACACACTTCTTCATCCCATTCCAACTGTGCCCACGGGGTATACATGACTCCCCACGATGTAACACTTCCCTTGCAAGCCCACTCGCCCTTATCATCATACATTATTTTACCGTCAACCAGGTTGTCGGCAGCATAATTCTCATTCAACACATTAGATACCGTGACATGCGCCCGTGGGGCTATATTATCTTGTGCTGCCTGAAGTACAAGAATATTGCTGCACCATATAGCAGCTACTAGCAATCCTTTTATTATGTTTTGATTCATCATTATATTTTTATTTATTATATGTCTGCTCTCCACATTTCCGTTCTCCTACCGCAAAAGCACAATAGGTGAGATACAACACACAAAGTAAAATGACAATAACTCCAGCCGTAATTCCGGCGTTATCTATTGCAAACCCAATAACAGGAGTTACCACTCCCCCTCCGGCTACAGCCGTCAGCATTAACCCGGAAATCTGATTCATTTTTGTGGGACACTCTTGAAATGCCATCGAGTAAATAATAGAAAATACAGACGAAGCAAAAAAGCCAATTCCGCCAATACATAATAGACTAACAGCGGGATTCTGAACACTAATCAATAATACAAGCATCATGATACATGCCAGAATATTGACTTTGAAATAGCGGGCACCTGCAATGCGGGTCAGCAAGAAAGCACCGAGAAGAGCACCAACCGTTCTACTAAAGAAATATACTTGTGGAGCAAACTTCACTTGTTCCGCAGTCCAATCATACCGGATGCTCATTAATTTTGAACTGACATAATTTGTAGCGACATCCACACCTACAATAAAGAATATTCCCCAAAAAAGAATGAGTATGGTTCTATTTTTCAGCAGGTTGAAAGAATCAGAAACAGATACTTTACTCTCTTCCACCTGCTCTCTCCGAATGGGAGTAAACGTCAACCATAAAGCAAAGAATAATGTAATAGCGCCTAAAATGGGGAAACAATAATACCATTTATCATCACCAAAATGCAGGGTAGCAAATAATACAATTTCAGGACCTACCAACGAAGAGACAGCCTTGATAACCTGTCCGGCCGTCAGACTGCTAGTCAATAGCCGAGGGCTGGAAATAACATTATTCAATAACGGATTTAAAGAGATCTGTAATATGGCGTTCCCTATACCTAGCAAAACATACGCAATAACACATGTTACACTACTGTAGACCAACAATGGCAAAAACATCCCAACAACTGTTACCGCCATACTGGCGAGTACTGTATTTTTCCGTCCGTATTTACTCATTCTGTTACCAACAGGAATCCCTAAAAATAGAAACCAGATAAATACCATTGAAGGAACAAAACCTGTCATAGTTGGAGACCAATTAAAGCTCTTCTGCATATAGTCGGATGAAATACCGACTATATCACAGAATCCCATAACAAAAAAAGCGGCAAGCACGGGAATGGCTTTCAAATAAGAGTTATTCTTTACCATAACTATCACTTTAATATATGATCTACGGGTACCCAGAAGAAACGAGGCTGGTACAATGATGCCTTCTCAAATACCTTCTTCAAATCATAGGTATTAACGTTATAACACATCAATATTTTATCATTTTTCATGTATTGAGGATGTACCATTGTATTATAAGTCATCATACTGTCTTTTTCAAAATTAGGTTCATCGACCGTATAGAGCAATTTCTCATGACTAAATGCACCTTCAGGGCTGTCGGCAATATAGGAATAAATTTCTTTGGCATTTCCCGAACGATTTTGGGAAACCAACACAATTTTTTCATTTAGACTAAATACATTGAATTGCTCAGAGATATTTTTCTGAAGTCCTTCAAGTTTCGCTGTTTTAGTAGCATCCGCCTGCCAGCTAGCCCCATCCCAATACACAAAGTTCGCCAGCTTATTATCAACCAATTCAGCCTTCGCCACATGAACAACTGCCTTTGCTCCTGTCGAGTCCGACTTTGTTCCGTAAATGTAGATTGCATTTTGATAAGGCATCACTGCATGTCCATAGTGTACACCATTCTGATTGGCAGCAGGGATATTCATCTTATCAATGATCTTCATGGTTTTCACATCCAGACGAAAATAGTCACAACACATATATTCAAAACCAAAAGATCCCTCACCCACTTTCCTGAACTTGGACATGAACAAATGAAGAATACCATCTTTCACAAATCCATCTCCAGGCCAATACCAACGGGGTGAATCCCCATCCTGCTCTGCCAGTATATATGCAGAAGGATTCTTCAAATCACCACTATACAAGGTCTCCAGTTCTCCTTTCTCATTGATAATCGTAAAAGTGTTACCCATCACAAATTTAGAGTCTTTACTCCTTTTATCATCGACAACATCTCCAAAAAACGAGTCACCCCACATAAAAAGATTCCGTCCATCCTTCAAGTCTATTGATATAGCACCGTCACCTCCTGTCACTCCACTGCCAAGTCCAGGCATCAACCGTGTACACCACATTGAATCCAGTTCGACTTCCATCTGTGTTACAGATGACTTATTGTTGTTTTGGCAAGATACAAATAATGTACAGGCCAACAAATAGATAAACTTATTCATAATTCTATCTTTTTGGTTATTGTCCATAGCCTTCATTCTGCGTAATCATGTTTTGTGACAGGTCTATTTCTCTTTGAGGAATAGGAAATTTCACATGGTATTCTTTAGGAGTAGATTCCGGTTTGGCAGCCTTTATGATAGACACAAATTCTTGCGGTGTACACATCCTGGTCAAATCAAACCAACGATGTCCTTCCATCACAAATTCATGACGATACTCATTCAATACGGCCTTCTTAAATCCCTTATAGTCAGTAGGTACAGCCGTGGTCAGTCCGGCACGGTTCCTTACAGCATTAATTGCGATTACCGCCTCCTCATTAGCTCCTTGATTTATTTCATTCAAAGCTTCGGCTATAATCAAATACATCTCTGCTGTACGAATTGCCGGAAATATAGCCTCTGTATTATTCCCTTTAGGTTCGGCTTGACTATCCCAATACTTAAAAACATAGGGCTTATCGAAATCCTTAATGCTACCATCACTATAAGTAAAACTTCTCTTCAAAGTAACATCCAGGCGCTGGTCATTCTGCTGGTCAAAGCTATTCCATAAATCTTCGGTAGCATTTTCCCATCCTTGGGCATTGCTTACTCCGTCAAGGGCAGGCAATAAACGTACCAAAAACTGTGCACCTTTCCAACCTTCACTCAACGTTGCGCTAAAGTTTACTCCCCAGATTATTTCCGTATTAAAACGATTGGCCACTTTAAATAAATCACCGTAGTTTTCAAGCATAGGGAAATTCGGGATGACAGATTTAGCCTTGTCTACAGCAAGCTGGTAATGCTCCTGACTATGATGTTCTGCTGCATAAGTTAGATAAACCCTGGCTAACAAAGCTGATGCAGATGCAGGATAAGGTCTTCCTCCGCCAAAGCGTTCAGTGTACTTCAAATCGGTTTCAGCAGTCTTAAGATCCGAAAAGATCAATTCATAAATTGTCTCTTTGGAGGTCCGGCTAGTTGCATCTTCCTCTGCACTTTCAACATTATGTTCGCGTAAAGGAACATCACCAAACATCCGGATCAAATCAAAATACATCATTGCTCTAAAGAATTTTGCTTCGGCCACCAACTGATTTCTTAAAGTCACATCCATATCAATAGATGGAACTTTATCAATCACGACATTACAACATTTTATCGTTTGATAAAAATCTCTCCACAGCAATTCTACAGGCTGATTATATTGGTCTATTTGCATATTTTCCACCGATTGGTAGTCAATGCTGGTCTGATTAGTTTCCGAATTATCAGCAAACATATCCTGAAGAACCCAATAATCATTGTAGAAAGTACCACCATAGTTTTTATCCCATAACCCATTCGGAGCATATCCGATAATCAAATAATCATAAATAGCATTGGTGGCGGATATAGCATGCTGAGCTGTTTTATAATATCCTTCACTTGTAATATTCCCTTTAGGCACTTCGTCGAGGAAATCCGAACAAGCAGTGAACATGAATGCTCCACTCAATAAAATGCTTAATATGTATTTTTTCATAATCTATTCTTTTTTAAAAATTCATTCTTAAACCAAACTCATACGATTTAGACATCGGATAAGAACCATAATCAGCTCCCATTGAAAGATTGTCGTTAGAAAAACGACTTACCTCAGGATCATATCCGGAATAATTGGTGAACGTATAAATATTCTTTAATCCGGCAAAGATTGTAAGTCCCTCACAATAAAATTTCTGAAGGATGCTTTTGGGGAAAGTATAACTTAACGTGATATCTTTTATTCTGAGATATGAACCGTCTTCCACATAATGATCGGACAAAATAGTACCAGATGATTTAGTCGTGGCACGAGGATATTTATTAGTAGGATTCTCAGGAGTCCATCTTTCCAATGCTGCCACAGAATTATTTTTATGTCCGTCAAAACTTTCCAATGAAAACTTATTGAAGTTCACAATCTCATTACCTACCGCACCTTGCAAATAGACTGTCAGCCCAATGGATGAATGATCGCGCAGGTTATAAGTAAAGGTATTATTGAATCCGAAAGTAAAATCCGGATTAGCATTTCCCAACTCATATAAATCGTCCTCATTAATCACATTATCACCATTCTTATTGACATATTTACGATCACCATGTTTCAAGGTTTTTCCAGAGAAATATGGAATTTTAGACAAGTCTTCGCTCAATTGTGCTATTCCATCAGTTTTATATCCATAAATTGTACCGATAGGCTTACCCTCATTTATTTTAGTCCAATAGGTTACTCCCAAAATAGATGCCCCCGAAAGATTTTCCTGGCTTCCAGCTAAATCTGTAATTTCATTCTTATTGTAACCGAGAGTAAAATTCATATCCCAGCCGAATTTACCGGCAAAAGGTACTGCACCCAAAGCAAATTCAAAACCCTCATTACGCAGACTGCCAACATTCTTTACGGCTGTATCATAACCGGTATTAAACGACACAGGCATAGCAAGCAGCAAGTCGCGCGTATTTTTTCGGTAATAGTCCGCAGTTAAGGTAAGACGATTATTAAATAAACCCAAGTCAAAACCAAGATTCACCTGCGAAGTTGTTTCCCACTTCAAGTCTTGATTACTCAATGTATAAGGCACCACGCCGGTTGCCACTTCACTATTGCCAAAATACGCTTCTGTGTTATACATCAACCCTTGCGAACTATATGGAGGAATTCCTTCATTGCCCACAATACCATAACTTACTCTCAACTTCATATTTGAAATGGCTTGCGCCCGCTTCATGAAATTCTCTTCTGAAATTCTCCATGCACCCGAGATTGAAGGGAAAAAGCCATATTTATTGCCCTTACCAAATTTTGAAGATCCGTCAATACGACCGGTCAGACTCATTAAATAACGACCACCGTAATTATAATTCACACGAGCCAAATAAGATAACATCTGCCATTCGGAGATACCCGAACTTGCAGCTTGACGCAACGCTCCTGATTGTATTGAGTTGAATCCTAAAAATCCGTCTGTAAAATCAGCTGTTGAAACTGCCGAATTTTCCGAGACAAAAGCTTGCGCTGTCATACCGGCCAAAGCGCTAATCGTATGCTTCTCAAAAGTGTTTGTATAGTTGACGGTATTCTCCCATACCCAGTTGTAACCGTCACGATTTCCTATGCTGGCATAGCCACCATTCGATTCTGCACGTTTAATCTCCCCGGGAGCAAAAGCCTGATCCTTTATATAGAAATAGTCAACACCGATACTAGTCTTAAAGGTTAGATTTTTAATTGGAACCCATTCTAAATAAGCATTAGCCAATGTCCGGAATGAAGTATTTCTATTTTTCGCTTCATAGGCATCTTGCACAGGATTACCCACATTATTAGTTGTAGTCAAATTGTTTTCATAAATGTAATCTCCGGATTCATTTCTCACGGGAAGAGCCGGATTCATTTCCAACGCCCAAGAAGTGATAGAAGAAGCAAATCCTCCTTCCGAGTTCGTTACTACACCATTTGAACGGCTATAACTCAGATTTACAGAAACGCCAGTCTTCAGCCATTTATTTATTTGCTGCCCCAGGTTAATACGGAAGCTTCCTTTTCCAAAATCTGAACCAATAATTATACCATCTTGCAACAGTAAATTACCGGAAACAAAATAAGTAGTTTTATCATTTCCACCTGATACTGAAATATCATAGTTCTGCATAGGTGCTGTACGGAATATCTCATCTTGCCAGTCCGTATTTAGTTTGGACAGATTATTCAACCCAGCAAAAACGGGATTTCTTTCTTCACCAGCATTGTCCGTTGCCTCATTTCCCAACTCGGCCAATTGGACCGCATTCAGCATATCCATTTTTTTAGTTACCTGCTGCAATGTGTATTTAGCTCCGATAGAGACTTTAGGCTTTCCATTCTTACCTTGTTTGGTAGTGACCAGCACCACACCATTCGCCCCACGGGCACCGTATATGGAAGTTGCAGAAGCATCTTTCAAAATTTCAATAGATTCAATATCATTGGGATTGATATTAGTCAAAGGATTAAGAGCCGGATTCTTTAAAGTCCCGGTGCTGAATGTATTTGCATCACTAATCACAGGAACACCATCAATCACATACAAAGGTTCATTGTTTCCATTAATAGAACTGGTACCTCTGATTCGAATAGAAGTTCCGGCACCTGGCTGACCCGAAGTGTTTAAAACAGCCACACCGGCTGCTCTTCCCTGAATACCCTGATCTAAAGAGGTTATCGAAGTGGAAGATAATTGTTCTGACTTAATAGTAGAAATTGACGAAGTCAGATCACTTTTCTTTTGCACACCATATCCTACCACTACCACATCAGCCAATACTTGCATATCATCTTCCAGCACTATGTGAAATTCTCTCTTTTGTGCGGTAACTTTAACGATCTTTGTTTGGGATAATCAAAAAAGTTGTATCTGATTGTGTGTCAGAACAGAATAAGAGAGTCTCAATTTTATGGTAACGATTTAGCGACAATGCAAGTACACTGATATGCTGTGATTTGCTACTCCTAACAACTCTGTTGCAAAGGTACACTTTTTTATTCAAAGTCCCCTCATGATTTGATTATTTTCGATACGCTCGCGTTCGTTTTTCCGTAAAAGCGGTTTTGTCCGTCTGCACACCATTGCCCAAAACGGGTTCTGAACAAACGTGTGCCGACTGCCGCATAGCCTGAGAAAAGGGCATTGCATCACGCCTGAACGGTGTTCAGACTAATGATGCGATGCCCCTTTCTTTTTGCGTCTATGCCAAGAGGTGCTTTTACGGGTTTTCTGATGACTTTTCTTTTTTCATTGGTCCCTTGAAACGGAATCGGAAAATGAATGTCCTTTCCACGCTTCCGGCGATACCTTTTCTTTTTTGGGGCGGCTTCTTTTTTTACGGATTTTTCTCCTGAAGTTTTTTCTCTTCCCAATCTGCCTCTTTTTCCGTTTACCTCCATTCCGGCGTCTTCCAGTGGGCCGCGTCAGGCAGTCATTTCCGTTCTGGGCGCAAAGGTAATTCCGGGATTATACGGAAATGCAAGGTCAGGCCTCCTGTTTTCTGCGGAAATCTCCAGCCCTGCGGGTAGTATTTCCGCGAAAAACCTTGCATTTCCTAATCCCTACCTTTTTGAGGCACCCGAAACGAAAACGACCGACGCGACAGAAAGACGCATTAAAAAAAATGTCGGATAAACGAGAGGCAGATAAGAAAGTTAGAAACTCAACTCCCTCGGCTCTTGAATCCGCATTAAAAAACAAAAAATCAAAAGCATCAAGAATATGAGAACAGCGATAGCAACAAAATTCGTGGCATGGGAAGTACCAAGTTTGGAAAACCTGCAAGCCAGCAAAGTGTACGGACTCCGCACCAAGCTCAACAACGGAGAAAAACTCAGCCGAGAGGAAAAGGACTGGCTCACACGCAACGTGAACACTAACGCCTATTTCAAGTGTGCAGTACCCTTGCAGGGGTGGCGGTTTGACTTCTCCGACATACTCCGCACGTTCATCGTGAAGCAGTACGGACATTGGACGGAATACAAGGCAACCGACAAGACCGCACTCCGCAGTTTCTTTTACGGCAGGATTGACAGCATCGTGGAACTTAACAAATGATACGGCTATGACAGCAACGGCAAATTTCAGACAAGTGGCGCAATACATCGGGCTGGCGATATGCGGCTTAATGATGCGCACCGCCTTTTGGGTGTTCGGCATCCTTTGGGGCATTGTACGAGAGATTGTGAACGGAGTGTTCCGAGTGGTGACAGGCGTAATCGTGGCTGTGCTTTCAGTCATCGCCCTCTTCGGCTTCATCCTTTGGCTATTCACCCTTTAACCCTTACCGACATGGCAAAGAGAAACGGCAAAACGGCACAACAACAGTGCAGATACTATGAGGTGGACAACATCTTCGTGTATATGGTGGAAACGTACATTAACGGCAACATATCCGTGTTCCGTGAACTCTACCACGAACTGAACAAGGACGCAAGGAGGGACTTCATGGACTTCCTTTTAAGCGAGGTGGCACCGACCTATTGGAGAGAGATACTGAAACAGACAATCTAAAAACGACAGCGACATGAAAGGAACAGACCATTTCAAGAGAACGATACAGATGTATCTTGAACAGCGTGCGGAGGAGGATGCGCTCTTCGCCAAGAACTACCGCAACCCTGCCAAGAATTTGGACGATTGCGTGACCTACATTCTGAACTATGTGCAGAAAAGCGGCTGCAACGGCTTCACGGACGGAGAGATATTCGGTCAAGCCGTCCATTTCTACGACGAGAACGAGATAGAGGTGGGCAAGCCTATTAACTGCCAGGTGGTGGTGAACCATGCGGTGGAACTCACGGCAGAGGAAAAGGCTGAGGCACGGCAGAGCGCAGTCCGCCGATACCAAGAGGAAGAGCTCCGCAAATTGCAGAACCGCAACAAGCCGTCAGCGAAAAAGGAAACCCAAGTTGAACCCTCATTATTTGACTTCTGATTATGAAACCGAAGACACGCATACAGCAGGAAGCCGCACGTCTGACCAAGCGGCTTCCGGAACTGACCCAAGAACAAAAGAGATACGCCTACCGCCATTGCTTCAAGCACTACGCAGTCAAGAGGGCGAACGGCACGAACATCTGCACCGAGTGCGGACATACGTGGAAAAGCGGTCATGACCTTGCCGACACCTTATGCGGATGCACCTGCCCCCGTTGCGGAGCGGAGCTGGAAGCGTTGCGCACGAGAAAGAGCGTTTTCAGAGACATGGAGTATTTCTCCGTCATCACCACCTGCAAGCAGTACCAAGTGATACGCTTCTTCTCCGTCAAGTCACGCCACAAGGCAGGAGAACCTGCCGACTATTCCATTCTGGAAGTGGTGCAGAGGTGGATTGCACCTGACGGCAGGACAGCGACCATCGCACGTTTGCGCGGCATGTCCTTTATCTACTACGACCAGTGGGCAGAGGGCAGTGACATGGAGGTGCGCAGGGACGAGAGACAGCAGGCATACGACATCAGCCCCGTATGCACCTACCCTCGCAAACGCTTCATTCCCGAGCTGACACGCAACGGCTTCAAGGGGGAGTGTCACGGCATACCGCCCTACGACCTCTTCAAAGCCCTGCTGTCCGACAGCCGAGCCGAGACACTGATGAAGGCAGGGCAATACTCCATGCTGCAATACTATCTGCGCACCAATTTCCATATCGGTGAGTATTGGGCGTCCGTCAAGATATGCATCCGCAACGGCTACACCATCGCTGACGGCTCCATGTGGCATGATACCATCGACCTGCTCCGTCACTTCGGCAAGGACACGAACAATCCGAAGTACGTCTGCCCCCAAGACCTCAAAGCCGAACACGACCGCCTTCATGAGAGGAAGCGCAAGCAGAGGGAACGTGAGCTGACGGAGGAACGCAGACAGAAAGCGGTAAGGCATGAGAAGGCATACCAAGAACTCAAAGGCTGTTTCTTCGGCATAGCCTTCACTGACGGCACTCTCCATGTCCATGTGCTGGAAAGCGTGGCGGAGTTTGCGGAGGAGGGAACGGCAATGCACCATTGCGTGTGGTCCAACGAGTATTACCTCAAAAAGGACTCCCTTATCCTTTCCGCCACCATAGACGGCAAGCGCATAGAGACGGTGGAAGTGTCGTTGAAAACCTTTGAGGTGGTGCAGTGCCGTGGCTTATGCAACGAGAACACCGAATACCACGACCGCATCATCGCCCTTGTGAACAAGAACGCCAACCTTATCCGCGAACGGATGAAAGCGGCATAGCATCAACCCTAAAACAGCAATAATATGGAAGTACGAATTGAAAGTATGATTTGTGTGTGGGATGATAAAATCCCTGCCTTGTTCCTTGAATTTGTCAACCTCCTCACTCTCACAACGAGTGAGGGGGAATTGAGAAAGAGCGTAAAGGCGTTTGCCGAAAAACACGGACTTGACAAATTTTTCTTCTACGGTTTCGGTTCACACCATTTCTACCTGCACCAACGCCACACGAGCAATCCCGAAATGGTGATGAAGAACAGAGTTCTGTCAGTACATTTCTAACCATCTAAAAAGCAACATTATGGCAACACGGATGACAATCAACGGAGTAAGCACCTGCACGGAAGCAGGTGCGGAGAAATACGAGCATTTCCAATCTGGTATCGGCAGACGCAGACGGACGCTTGTGCAGTACGACTACCGCCACACGGACGGAGAATTGTTCGCTTGTGTAAAACCCTCTTTGGACGAGTGCCGAGCCGCAAGGGACAAGTGGCTGAACGCAAAGCAGGGAAAGGAGGGCAACCGATGAACACGACCTATCAGACGCTGATAGTCAAGTTCAGCGAGCCTATCACGGCATTGGACAGCATCTTTGACGATGCCGGAGCGTGGGGAACTGACACCCTCAAAGGGTGGATAGATGATTACGAAAGCACACGTTTCACCGCCACCGACAGCCATACGGCAGTCATCACGAGCGAGTACAATATGGAATGTGTGAAAGAGTGGCTACAACGGCAGACCCCCATTTCCGAAATGCGAGAATTTTGAACGGGTTGGCGGTGTCGGCATCGCCAACGCTTAAAAACTAAAAACAAAGGATATGGTAGCAAAGACGATATTACAGCAGATAGGCGGAAGAAGATTTACCGCCATGACGGGTAGCCGTGATTTCATTGATATGGGCAACGGCTTACGGATGAGCCTTGCAAGGAACAAGACAAGTGCCAACCGCCTTGACATCATCTATGATGCGGGGGCAGACCTCTACAACATGCGTTTCTACCGCAGGACATTCAGCAAAAAGACATTCGAGTGCAAGGAAAAGGACATTGCCGTGCACGAGGGCATCTATTGTGATATGCTTGAGGAAATGTTCACGATGGTGACGGGACTTTACACACGGCTGTGAGGGGTGGGCGGCAAAAGCCGCCTACTTTCTTTCCGTGAGCATGATGGCGGACAAAGAAAGTAGGCAAAGAAACCTTTGTCCCCATCTGCGATGCCATTCACAAAAACAAGTTTTAATCATGGAAGCAATCAGACAGAACGGAAAAATCATCTTGCACGGCAACGACGGCATAAGCATAAAGATGATTTTCAAGAACCTTACGGGAAAGAATTTTCAAGGAAAGGAGTATGCGGACTATATCCGTCACATCGCAATCGGCGGCATGGGTTTTACGCCCGGCATTATCGAATATTGCAGGGACGGTGACGTGACAGACACGGGTACAATCCCGAATGTATGAAAAGCGGAAAATCCGATGAAGCCGCCAACTTCATCGGATTTTCTCTTTTTGGTAATCATGGGATATACAGTAGCGCAAACTCCGCCTTTCTCCGTTTGAGTAACATGGCATGGCGTTTCCCCTTGTAGTTGCAGAAGGCGATATACTCACGGTAGATGTTCCTGTCGCCAGCTTCCAATTTCTTGATTAAGGTACTTTTGGGAAGTGCCTTGCTGCCTAACAGCTTCGCCGGGCCCACGTTGTAAGCCAACGTGCCAAGAAGCAGGCTGTCACGACCGAACCTGCGGAATATGGCGCAGAACTTCCGCAGGTCTTTCCGCAAAAGCGCGTCCGCCTGCCGCTTCGTCATGGTTCGTGCCGAATACCTTTCGCCCGGCAAAAGTTTGTGACCCCATCCGACACAAGGATGGTGCTTTTCCGAGTGCCAGCCCTCAAAATATTTCGTGCAGCGCACCGCCCTCTCGAAAAGCGACAGTCGGTAGATTGCCGCCTGCCCGTCCGTCCCCTCTTGGCGGCTGATCCGTGCGGACACGGAACAGACCGCCAGAAGCGAACAGAGCATTGTCATGAATACACGCATCATCTTGGCAGGGGCTTGAATTTGACGGCAGGGACAACAATCAAGCCGTCATCCTTGACATTCCTGTTGTTGAAGTCAAACTCCATCTCGAAGGAGTTGCCGAAATTGTCCTCCACCACCACGATGAAATTATGCGCCTCGTCACCCTCCGCCGTATAGTACAGGCGGAACTTTTCGTTTTCAAGCAGATAGCGGTCGTTGGGCAGAAAGGTGATGCCGTTGTCCATTTTCAACTTTCCTTCCCCCTCAAACTGAAAATAGCGGATGGTGTAAAGCGTGTTAGCGAAGTCGCCCTCCTTTTTCAGCTCACAGCGGATTTCCACCGTCTGCCCCTTCGTCACCTTGTTCGGCACGGGCATGACCTCCACCGTGAAGGGATAGGACTGTTGGATGTCCATGTCGTCGTCGCACGACACGAGGGTGAATGACACGGCGGCTATCAGGCATAATGCCAACGCCTTGAAGATGTTTGTTCTCTTGTTTCTGTTATTCAGTATGTTCATTGTTCTTCGATTTTAAGATGATTGTTTTTCTGTTTTTTCGTTGTCTGTTGCAGGTACTCGTTCAAGTCCTTGCAACCGTCATAGAGGGTGGAACGGTCGGAGACACGCTCCCCATATCGCTTGGTGAGTACGGCAAGCGTCCGCCGTCCGGCTTCGTCACGGTCAAGAAAACAGCCGATGCGCCCGTAGCCGTCCAGCAGTCCCGCCGCCTTCTCCGCGTTGGCGACGGAGTTCAGCACAAGGCAGTCAGCGTTACCGGTTACGCCAAGCGTCACGGCGGATAGAAAGTCCATGAAGCCCTCGAACACGAGGCACTCGTCAGCCGGGATGTCATTCGCCTTTACCAGCGATACAGACTTCGGCGGTAAGCACCCCTTGAAATATCGGCTTCTGACCTCATAGCCGCCTTTCATATTCGGGAAGCCGACGGCAAAATACCGTTTCCCGCGCACACCGTAGTTCAGACGGAAGCAGTGGCGGGATGCTACTTCGATTGGTATGCCCCGTTCCTCTAAATACTCCGTCAACGGTGAGCGGAGCAGCGGAGCGACCTCCACATCCTCAAAGATGGGCTCAACCGGCTTGAGGAGACAGGCGGGCTTTTCCCATCCGGTCACCGTCATATTGACGGTTTCCGCAATGAACTTCGCCTGCGTCCTGAAGTCACCGTTTCGCAGAAACTCCCCGGCAAGCGTGAAGATGTCGCCGCCCTTGCCAAGCCCGAAGTCGTACCAGAGCTGTTTCGCCACGTTCACACGGAAAGAGGGTGTGCGCTCGCCCCTGTACGGGGCGATATACCACAGCTCGTTACCGCTCCTTCTGACAGGCTCATGCCCCAGCCGTGCGAGGAAGTCCGCCAGCGGGATTTTTCTGATTCCGTCAATGTTCATAGGCGCATACCCCGTTTCTTTTTGGGTAGTTCCGGTTTTGGCAGATTGGCGTTCCTGACGGACGAAGCCATGACGCTTTTTCCGTCAGCTTCCTTGCCGTTTGCAGTGACATCGTACATCTTCACTTCACGCACCTTTTTCATTTCGGAGGCTATGAACAGGTTAAGTTCCGAGCGGTTGACGTTTCCGGTAATTTCATGGGCGAGGTCGTAAATTCCTCCATAGGTCTTGTCTGGTTTCTCCTTGTCGTAGCAGCGGTTTATGGCGGTATCCACAACTATATTGCCTTTTGCCGAGTACGGAGACTCGTATGTCAGCAGGTTCGCGTTCCGATTGACAGGCTCATAGCCCATAGCCCTCATAAAATCTTCGAGGGGAAGATTTCTGATGTCAAGGTCAATCACAGTCAGTCCCATAGGCTCATCCGATTATGAATTTTATACCGATTCCGAACTGCGTGTGGAACTTCCGCGTGTCGCCACCCCACAGGCAACGCTCACGCAGATTGGCAAGCAGGGCGATACGGTCTGCCACGTAGCACTCCACATCGAGCGTCAGCGCACCACCGTAGATGAAGGCGTCCCGGTCGTGCAGCGTGGAGCCGTCGTGCAGCACCTTCTTTCCCCAGTTCACAGACTCATATCCGGCAAGAGCCGAAGCCCCGGCATAGACGAACACGATTTTCCGGGCATCCGACAGTATCTTGAAATAATATCCGCCCTCCGCCGTGAACTGCGCCACGGGTATCTTGGTGTCCTTGTAGGGATTGTTTTTCAAGAGGTATTCGCCACCGAACACCCACTTGTTCCCCCTCTTCGTGTAGGTGGAGAGAGCCGCCCCGAAACTGTACCCGCCGTCCTTGCCGCCGGGATGGAAGCCGTCCGCCATGCCCACCCTTACCTCGATGCCCTGCATCTTCGGCAGACACCGCTGGGCGTGCGCCTGCCCCGTGAACAGGGCAAGCGACGCGATGATTATTGCGATGTACTTTCTCATGGTCAGCGCACTTGAAGTTCGTTGATGGTGCTGGCGCGTACCAAATCCTCGTTCTCGATCACGAAGGACTGGTGACGGCCGCCGTTCTTCTCGTTAAGTTCCACAATGAGGCACTTGTCATCGGGGATGGTGAACTTCGCCATCGTGAAGACCGTGCGCTCGCTCTTCCTGCCCGGCACGAGGGTGGCGTAGTTCTGCGCACGGAGCGGCAGGATGATCTGCTCCTGCACGGCGGTACGCTTCGCCACCTTCTTGTCCACGATTTTCCATGTGATGTAGTCCACATCGAAAGG